>JACCDI010444636.1_pt1 | contig 26362 bp, 17 predicted proteins | sample 7442791 | NCBI WGS metagenome assembly JACCDI01 (sample SAMN15323434, study PRJNA562643) | freshwater metagenome | isolation source: river surface water | place: USA:Blue River Watershed | collected 2017-08-15
CTGTTCGGAAACGATAATGCCATGTCCATGATGGTTCTCCCTTAAAATAATAACGCAAATTAAAAATCAACGATTCCAAATAATTCATTACCAATTCTACTCTCTTTGCATTATACTCTTCCATATTCTCTTTCGTCACTCCCAAATAATATTCATAAAACTTCTCTCTCCACACTTCCTTTGGTTGATCATAATCAATCTTTCGGAACTCTTCTTGATATTCACCATATAGTGGATGATCCGAACTACAAACTTCCAAATGCTCATATCTCGTCTTCTCCAAATCAAATGGACTCATTCCATCTTCTTTTTCCATACGACGTTGATCCTTATATCCTGCCATCAACCTCTTTACCATTCGATACTCCTCCTTCATCCCCTTATCCTCTCTCTTTGCCAATTCTACAAAAACATCCTTCAAAAATGCATTATTCAGACGTGGCACTGCTGAATTATCCATCGGATCATAATCTACCAAATAACCTGAATGCTTCGTCTTCACCTCATTATAAATTGTCTTCAACACTTTCAATCCATCTCTCTTTACTCTCATATAAGAAAGTGCAGGAACAAAATCATTTCCAACCATAAATGTCAAAAAGTTATAATCATTCAAAAGACGAATCGGATTCACTTCACCTACAGATGAATTCTTCATCAAATCTTTTTGCCATCCCTCTCTCAATGCATCAATATTAAATTGTATAAACTCCTTTCCTTCAAATGCCTCCTTCAGATCTTTATCATTCTCACCTGCAACACGACGAATAATATGCACATTATTCTTATGTGTCATTGTGCAAAGAACAATCAGATCCGCATCCTTCGAATCCACATATACCACTTCATCTGCTGTCTTACTATTCTTCATCAAATTACGAAGAATCGGCATAATCTTATGCTCAGCCTCTCCTGGAACATTCGAGCTACTCAGAACCACCTCCATTCCTGCATGATGTTCTGAAAATCCCTTTGCCTTCATCACCTTCTCCAACTCTTCTGTCATCTTCTCCATAAATACTGTGCCAGGAGCAATATTGGCAGATGCATCCCATGCCTCATCTACCTCAATACCCAGACGCTCCTGAAGACCACGAATATACATCTTACTCTGATAACCACGATAACGACGACTTCTCTGTTGAATCATCTTCGCACGAGGAGCAGGTCCATCAATCGCAAAATAAGTGCATTTCTTCGGTTGAACCACTTCACAAATCAAATGACGCAGATGACCAATCAACTCTTCAACAATATGACCCTCTGTAGTCACCTTATTCATCTTTTTACCCTTCATAGCACGAGATACTCTTGCATATGCATCATAAACCAATGCATTAAAATCTAAAAGAAGATAATCACAATGTGTCTTTCCAGCTTCAATCGCTGTTAAAATTCCAGAATACGCTTTATTACGAACAAGCGATATAAATAAACTTGGCACGCCCATCTTGTTTCCGTTTCTACTAATTCTTTTGTTTTTATTTCTTTATACCCAAAAGAATTTGATTAAATTTTAACTACTTAAAGAAAATATTTCTTTATATTGATTCCATTGGATCAAGTCGAGTCCAATATTGATAAATTTCTAAATCTTTTTTGTAAATATTTTGAATTTTTTGGATAATTTTGGGATTGAATGTTCCGCGAAGTTTGGGTGATACATTTTCTTTTGGATAGATTTTTATATTTTCATATCCAAGTTCATGAAAAAAATCAAATAATTCATGAATTGTAATTAATAGATGACATCCTTTTGACCAATATTGAATAGTGCGATACGGTTTAAAACGATCAAAATCAGATTTATTCATTTTATTTACAATTTGATTTAATGAAATGGATTTATTACGAAATACATGATGTAATTGTTTTTTAAAAGAGAATTTCATACCTAATCCAAGTCGAAAATTTAGAAATGATTCAAACCGAGTGACAGGATCACGAATGACTGAAAAATAAAATGTATTTTTATCATTTTTTGCAAGATTATGTCCTAAACTTTCAATTCCTAAATCATGACAATAACGATTTACAAAAGAACCTGCACATTTTGGAATATGAACAAAAGCTACTTTTTTACCACGATTTTCTTGAATAATCTTTTTTTTCCATTCAGGCAACATTTTATCTAAATATACATGATATAAATCATAAAATATTTTATCGAATCCATTTTTTATATAATTCAATATCTTTTTGATATATTTTTTCTAATTTTTGAATACTCTCTTGATTCAAAGTTCCTCGTTTTTTCGTAGAGACATTCTCTTTTGGATTTTCTTTTATATTTTCAAAACCACATTCTTGTAAAAAATCAAATAATTCATCAATGGTAATTAACAAATGACAATGTGTAGTCCAATATTCCAATGTTTTGTAAGGATTAAATTTTTGAAAATCGTCATCTTCTAACTTTGAAACAATTTGATTTAAATCAACATTTTCATCACCAAATATATAATGCATTCTTTTTGGCCAACTATTTACATCTCCTTTCCATAAACGATAATTTAAAAAAGATTCAAAACGTTGAATGGGATCACGTATGACAGAAAAATAAAAGACATTTGCATCTCCACCTTTTTTATGTCCTAAATATTCTATTCCAAAATCCTTACAATACCTTTTTACAAAAGTTCCTGCACATTTAGGTATATGCACAAATGCTATCTTTTTTCCTTTATGTTTTTGTATAATCTCTCTTTTCCATTCAGCCAACATTTTTGATTCTTAGTATAAATAGATATAAAAAAAAAACCATTTAACATAATAAAACAAAAATGCTTATCAACCAAGAATTAAATTCAACACCCATCTTTGTAATCAATCTCAAAGAGCGTAAAGATAAACGCAAATATATTCAACATGAGTTGGAAAAGCGTAAAATCAAATTTAATTTCTTCATGGCTGATCGCCATCCCACTTCCCCAAAACGTGGTTGTTTAGAATCTCATTTAACCATTTTAAAAAAAGTAATTTCTGAAAAAAAAGCAAATAAACTCTTTCTTCTTGAAGATGATGCCAAATTCTGTGGTTCTTTTGCCCAACTCAAAAGAGTTCCTTCCGATTGGGACATGATTTATTTTGGTGGAACTGTATTTCGTGTCATTGATCGCAAACATGATGGATGGCCTCGTGTTCAAACTTGGACAACTCATGCTTATATGATCAATCTCTCCAATCAAGAACTTGTCCAAGATCTTCTTCAAATGGAATCATATGATGGTGAAATTGATCGATATTATTTAGAAAAAATTCATCCAAAATATAATTGTTATATGGCGGATCCTATGATCATGATCCAAAAAGAAGGTTTCTCCGATATTGAAGGTAAAATGGTAGATTATTCTTTTATGCAACAAACTCTGAAAGGTCTTCGTGTTCCTGAAAGTGGTGTTTCTGAAGAAGGTGATTATGTCCTTAAACTTCCTGAAATTCCATTTGAACAATTACCTTATGTATCCATCATCACACCTACGTATAATCGTAAAAAGTTATTCGCGATGGCAATGTATAATGTCTTTGGTTTCTATTATCCAAAAGAGAAGATTGAATGGATTATTGTAGAAGATTTTACAGACAATATGACAGAATCTGATACTGTCAAAGATCTTTTACCTCAAGATCCTCGTATCAAACACATTCTTCTTTCAAGTGGCTCAGAACCATACACCATCGCGATGAAGAGAAACATCGGTGTCAGTAATGCATCACATAAATATATTGTTCATGTCGATGATGATGATATTTATGAAGAACATACACTTCTGGCTCGTGTAAAACTTCTTCTTCGTTATGAGAGAGAAGGAATACAATGTGTAGGAAGCACTATGATAGGAACCTATAATATCATAAAAAATACATCATCGATGGCATCGGATGGTCCTATTTCACTTTCAGAAGCATCGATGGCTTATACACGCAACTTTTGGGAAGAACGCAAATTTGATGATGATTGCATTCGAGGAGAACACAAAGCATTTACAGAAGGTCGTCTTCATAAAATCATGGATGTCCCTTTTGCATTTACAGTGATAGCACTGATTCACAAACGCAACTTTACTAATCAAATTCGTGATGGAGTAGAGGAGAACCAAGGTGAAAGAGGATTATTGCGTTATAGTGACAAAGCACAAAATGGAAAAGAGGGAGAAGTTGCAAACTTTTTGGATACTTTCTCTGTGGAAAGACAATTGTTTATTCTCGATCTACGTGATGAAATCATGAAAGATTAATTTTTTATACCTATGTTTTTGATTTAACATATGCTAAATCAAAAAAGATTTCTAAATAAAAAGTATAACATGTCCATTGTTTCAGGAAATCGAACCGCAAATTTAGGATCAACCAATTTTGTCAATTATACCGATGAATATTTCACACAAAATATTCCCATCAATATGCCTTTTTTCTTTTTTGGGCAAAATTATGGAAATAATGCATTAACTGGTATCAAATATGATAACAATAGTGGATTTGTTTTTGGAACACAAAGCACATCATCAGGATGGCCAGTTGCACAAAAAGGTATCTCTTTAGGAACTCTTTTAACCAGTTTTCAATCTGTCAATTCACTTTATATCTCTCCAGTGATTGTAGAAGGGACAACCAGTTATATTCGTTTTGCTTTAAATAAACAAGATTATCAATTTGAACAATCTGTCACATGGGAGATTCGTTTATTCCGTACAAGCACAAACCAATATGTAGAAGTCTGTATGAATGATGTCTATACAAATGATACAGGTTTTTATAATATTTCAAATGGAACTTCTTTCCAAAATACATTTGGAAGTTATGTTCCACTTGCAAATACTTCATTTGTATTGCAAAGCGATTTAAATGGTAATAATTGGGTATTTTTCAATAACAGTTATGTAAATATTGAAGATAAACCAGTTCCTCTATTAACATGGCCTTCGATTGCAAGTATTTTTTCAGGAACTGCTTTGTCATCTACACAATTAAACGCAACTGCAGATGTATTAGGAACCTATACTTATAATCCTCCTTCTGGAACAGTATTATCTGTAGGAAATAATCAAATTCTTCAATTAGTATTTACACCCAATGATACAAATGTAAGTGGATTATCCATTTATAATACAATCAATGTGATTAATACAAATCCAAATATTACATCAGGAAATCGCACAGCAGATTTGACAACAACAAATATGGAGTTTTTAAATAATTTTAAACCAAATTCAACCAGTAATCAATATATTCCAGTAGGAATGGATTTTTTTTTTTATGGAACCAATTATGGAAATAATAGTTACAAAGGAGCAATTAAAGACTCTTCCATATCAGGTATTGCATGGACAATGAATTCATGGTTTAAATTTGGAAATTCAAATGTTCAAAGTCCTTATATTACCTCAACTGCCAGATCTATTATATTAGGTGGTGTAACAACTCCTCCTACTAATTTTGAGATTCGTGATACAACAACTTTATATTATTCACCTGTATTCATTATTGGAAGCACAAAATATATGCGTCTTGTCCTTTTTGCTAAAAATAGTCAAACAAGCACACCCAGTGAAGTTCAATGGGAGATCCGTCTATTCCGCACTCCTACAAATCAATATATTGAAGTAAGTATGAGCACGATCTATTCAACACCTACTTCTGGAACTGCCATATTTAATATTTCAAATGGTTCTGCTTATCAAAATACTTTCTCAGGATATACTCCAACTGTAGGAAATTCTTTTGTATTATCATCTGATTTAACGGGAAGTTCATGGGCTTTATTCCAAAATAGTTATATTAATATTCAAAATCAAATATTACCAGCAACTTCGTGGCCAGCACCTGCAAACATTGTAACATTTACACCTCTTTCATCCATTCAATTAAATGCAACTGCAAGTGTTTCTGGATCTTTTATATACAACCCTCCTTCAGGAACAGTTTTACCTGTTGGAACTTCGAGTCTAAATGCTCTTTTTATACCAATTGATCCTATTAATGCAACTTTTAATTTAGTGAATTCAATTACAGTTGATAAAATTACTCCTGTTATCACATGGTCAACACCTGCAGATATCAATTATTTAACACCTCTCCCTTCAAGTTATCTAAATGCTTCTACCTCCACTACTACAGGAACATTTTATTACAATCAAGTGGCAGGATCTATTTTATCTCCTGGTAATCAAATTCCTCTGATTACCACTTTTGTTGCTACAGATACTACAAATTATAATATTGTTACACAAACCGTCTATATCAATGTTTTAGTCAATTCTATCAATATTCAAAATGCATCTGATCTGCAAAATTGGTTAAATAATCCATCTTATTTTATATCAGCAACCATTACTCAAAACATTTCCATCAATCCTTCCACTTGGACACTTTCATCATTCCCTCTTACTGAATTATATTCTTTAAATATGAATGGTAAAACCATATCTATTGTTCCAAATGGAGCAAATACTTTTTCAGGTTTAATGAATCTAAAAGGAGCTACTATTTCGAATGGTGTGATTACTTCAGATTTAACAAATGGATCTGTTGTATTAGCTTCTAATGGAATAGGTTGGTTAGCTGGAAATTCATATGCATCTGGTAATGTATCTAATGTCTTGATTTATAATCTCTCCATATCAACAAATGATTCTGGATCAGTTGCAGGTAAAAATGCATCTATCAATATTGATCAATGTCAATATGGAACATCTTATCAATATGGAAGTATTTCTGGATTAAGATCAGGCGGATTTTTAGGTAGTTATAGTAATTCCAGTAAAATCAATGAATGCTTGATTTATAGCAACTTATCAGGAGCTCAATCAGGAGGTGTGTTAGGATCAAATGCTTTTGCATTTAATATTAACAAGACACGAATTATGGGAACTCTTTCAAATAGTAGTCAAGGTGGATTTTTAGGAAGTGATGCGAATAGTGGAAATATTCAATTTTGTAATTCTCAAGTGACGATACAACAAAATACTTCTGGTGGATTTGTTGGATCCACTTCTACACAAATTATTGGAATTCAAAACATCAATTTCGAAGAATGTTATTATTTAGGAACTGCCGTTTCAGGAACAGGAGCGATTGGCCAAATCAATTCAAATACAAACCTTCAATTAAACAAATTAGCTCTTAGCACACAAACAGTCAGAAGTGGATCAACAGGTTTGACAAATCGATTCTCGATTCAATCTTTCTCCCCTACATTTACAGCAAATGGATCTATTAATGTGATTCGAAAAGATCCAGTGTCTGGATATTTATATGTAGGAGGAGAATTTACTGAAATTGAAGGATATAATATCAATCGAATTGCTATGTATGATGGAACAAAATGGAATTCTTTAGGAAATGGTGTATATAGCACGATTAATCCAATCAATTCGTCACTTGTAAATGCAGTAAATGAGATTATATTTGTGAATAATGATATTTATATTGGAGGATACTTTGAAAACATAAACGGATTAAATGGATACTCTAATATTGCAAAATGGTCAAAAACAACTTCAACATGGTCCAATTTATTAGATGGTGTTAGTGGAATTGTATATAAATTATTATATGATGGATCTAAATATATTTATGTCGGAGGAAATTTTAATAATGTAAATTCGACTATTATTGCTAATAATATAGCTCGATGGGATATTACTACATCTACTTGGTCTGCAATGGGTAGTTCAGCAACCAATGTTGGAACAAATAATCCAATTAATGATGTATATGGAGTAATTGATATGATTTTAATTAATAATTTATTATATGTAGGTGGTGGTTTTACATATGTTAATTATGATAGAACTATAAAACCACCTTCATCTCCAGGTATATCAGCAAATCGTATTGCGATTTGGAATACAACAACAAATACTTGGAGTGCAATTATATCAGGAGCAAATAATGGAGCTGATAATTATGTAAGATCCTTTTTATATACAGGAGGTAATTTATATGTAGCAGGTGCATTTACAAGACTTATTGCAACAAGTTCATTACTTGGATGTGCTATATTAAATACATCTACAAATGCAGTCACCGCAGTAGGAAGTCCAGTAGGTCCTGGTTTAGGAACCTATACTGGAGGAAATCCAAAAGGAACATTAACTGGTGTTTTAGGTCTTCATCTCTTTAATGGATATATATTTGCTTTTGGAACTTTTTATACGAATGAATTTTATTCTTCATTAACACCCTCTTCTACCAATTATCTGCGTTATTATGATATATCCGCAAATAGATGGTTTGAACTTACTTCATATTATAGCGAACCTTTTGAAAGATTCTATAAACCTCTTTCTGATGGTGATAATTTATATTTACCCAGTGGTTATAATAAAACCATGAAATATGTATCTTCTTCTCTTTATCTATATTCCCCTTCTCAAAATAACTTTTATAATCAATTTTCTTTAATGGCAAATAATACTATCAATGCTTTTGCATATGATTCTATCAATCAAATTTTGTATATGGCTGGTTCATTTACTTATCTAAATGGTATAACTGTAAATCGTATTGCTCAATGGAATCTAAACACTCAACAATTTAGTTCTTTAGGATCTGGTGTAAATGGAATTGTTTATGCATTAACTGTCTCTGGTAATAATTTATATGTAGGAGGTTCATTCACAACTGCTACTGATTCTGTATCAACAAAAACAGTCAATCGTATTGCTCTGTGGAATGGGTCTGTATGGTCTGCTTTAGGATCAGGAGTAAATAATAATGTTCGTGTCATTCGTATCTCTGGAAATAATATCTGGTTAGGTGGTGATTTCACTACTGCTACAGATTCCGTTTCTGCCAAAACTGTTAATCGCATTACCAAATGGAATACTTCAACGAATGTTTGGTCAATACAAGGTTCTGGTTTAGGTAATAACTCTGTTTTAACAATGTCAATCCAAAATAACCTCATTTATGTGGGTGGATCATTTACTACTGCAGGTGGTATATCTGCAAGTCGTATTGGAGTTTGGAACGATTCCACCTCTACTTGGTCAGCTTTAGGAAGTGGATATGGAAATAATGTAAATAGTCTCGAAATGATTGATAATCAATATCTTTATGTAGGTGGTGAAGCAACAAATTCTTTACAAATATATAATACTCTATCTGGTGTATGGTCAATTCCTGTTTCTCTTCCAGGAAATGTAAAAACCATGATACGAAAAAACAATCGACTTTATATTGGAGGATATATTGGTGCAACGAATAATGATTATTTTGGATATTATGATTATACTACCTCACAATTTACCAATGTTCCTTGCGATGGAGCTTTAGTAGTTGTTGATATGAATCAAAACATAGGTTTATCTTATTACCCAAGATATGAAGATGACTATGTAGTTTCTCCTTATTTACAAAAAATTAATTTAAATTATGTATCAAACAATTTCTCTACTTCTACTACCAATACTACTATACCTATCTCTGATTTCTCATCTTCCATTTGGAATACAGGATCTCAACCGACCCAACTCCATTCTATCAATCAATATCCTTTTATCACAACCTCTTCTCTTTATAATGGAGCTACAAATTTACCTCTTACCATAAATCAACCTTCTATTAATATTTATACAACAAATGATCTTTATCAATTTTTACAAAGATCTACATCCAATATGACTATTCAATATAATAATTATACCAATTCAAGAATTTTAACTGGATCTTTGCGTAATGATATTATAATTGATCCTTCCACATGGTTTACACAATTACCTTCTCTTACAACTGGATATACACTAAATGGAAATGGAAAGAGAATCATTATACAACCTAAATCATCGAATGTTCCATGGTATGGTTTTATTCAATTATTAGGTGGATCTTTTAAAAATACTACATTTAATTTAGATTCATCTATGGGTTCTCTTCAATTCCAAAATCAAACTGGATATGTTATTCCAAATTCTTATAGTTTCGGTATCGTTGATGGTATTGTCATGAAAGGATGGACTCTCTCCACCAATGAATCCGGATTGATAGTTGGAATTCAATCATCCTGTCAAATTCAAAATATTCAAATTGGAGATTTCAATCAACTACTTTCTATCACTGGAATTCAATCAGGATCTATTTCTGGAACTTATTTCCATGGATCCATTTCAAATGCAATTATTTATGCAAATGTTTTGAACAATTTTTCATCTGCTGTATCTGGTCCATTTGCTTATTCTGCAACCTTTTCACAATGTAAATTAAATGGATCACTCTCTGGAACAAATCAAGGTGGTATTGTAGGTGGATCCATTGGTGATAATTGTATCATTGAAAATTGTTATTCTTTAATGACAATATCCAATTTGAAAAATGGAGCATTCTTCTCATCTTTAGATGATAGTCATTCATTAACCATGAATAATAATTATTATTTGGGTAATCTTGTATCTGGATCTTCTTTAGGATCTGTTAAAAATCAATCGAAACTAAGTCTTATTGATTTTGCTTCCAATACATCTTATACCTTATCCAGTGAAATATATTCGATGATTACTGAATGTCCTTTACAACATATTGGAAATAATCCTAATAATACTGGAGCATTGTTAAATGAATTTGGAGCATTAACATATGTAAGATGTATGGTATATGATGAAACCAATCAAGATTTATATATTGGTGGTAATTTTAATTTTATCAATAATAATCCTATGAATAGAATTGTCAAATGGAATATTCCATCCAACACATGGTCTTCACTTGGATCAGGTATTGGAGATGGTGAAGTTTATACTATACTTTTATCAAATCAAAAGTTATATATTGGTGGAGATTTTACATCTGTCAATGGACAAAGTATATCTTATATTGCGTATTGGGATTTAATAAATTTAACATGGAATGCCTTACCAACACTGAATAATATTGTTCATACTCTTGCTATTTCTGGTAATATTTTATATGTAGGTGGAGAATTTACAAATGTAACAAGAATAGCATATCGTGATATTTCAAATCCATCATCAGTTTGGACAACTTTAGGAGGAGGCATTGGTATTGCGGGTGAAAGTGTAAATACAATTTGTATATCTGGAGACAATATTTATATAGGTGGAACTTTTACAAGAGTGGCTGGAATCAATCAAAATTATATTACTGTATGGAATACTGTATCTTTATCTTATTCTTCTTTATCAACTGGACCAAGTGGTGCTGTAAATAAAATTATTACACAAGGATCTTATGTTTATATAGTAGGTGAATTTAAAACTGTTCAAGATTCTGTATCGAAAAAAACAGTTTTCGGAACTGCCAAATGGAACACCAATACCTCACTTTGGGAACCTATTATTGATACCTATGGCATAAATATGACAAGTAGTTCATATTCTGTAAATGATATAATCATAATTGATTCTCAAATTTATTTATCTGGAGTTTTTGAATATACCAATAATTATCTCTCTAAAGGTTTTGTAACTTATAATGAAACTACTAAAAAATTCTCATGCTATTTCGGAAATCTTTATAAAGAACCAATCACCACTTTATCTTTCACCAGAAGATATTCTCCCCAAATTTTAACTATGTTACGTGTCAATAATATAATTTATGTTGGTGGTGTTTTCGATGATCTCCAAACACCTGATCAAACATCGAATATTGAAACAAATCTCGGAAATCTTGCCCAAATTAAAATCAATTATAATACTGACAACTACTCCCCTTCCTATCCCAGTTCTCTCGAACCTATCTCCAATTTCAATAATTAATTCCATTATTCTATTCTCATTATTATTATGCCATTCATAATAATAATATTATAAAATCAATTACCATTTAACACAAACCAAAATGTATCTCATTCCGTATCTCACACACCACATCCGATACCTTCCATGTACGAATCTCCGATAACTTCCTCCATTCCCATTTTACCATCTCTTTCTGAATATCCCGATTTCCAATCAGTTCCTTATAATATTTTTCAAAATTCATCAATATATCCTCATCTCTCTTATCTTCCAATAATGAAATATCTAATAATATATACCTATGATTACCCACATCAAAAGTATGCACCTTATATGATTTCATAAACCATTCCCACATCTTATATCTCATCATTCCATCCATCCAAATATCCACTTGATACATTTCTTCCTCCAAATCCACATACTTCCTTCTCATCAACTCCAATTCATAAGATACTCCATCTTCATTCTCAAAACGTCTCTGTTTATAAAAATACTCATACAATAACATCTCTCCATTCAATAAAGTATTAATTAAAAGAACCGGATCATACTCATCACTCCATACTCCTGTCATACAATCATATTTACCCTCTTTATTTATTCCCCACAAAAAACCCTTCTCAGGATGATAAAAGATCACCGAAAAATATTCCATTTTTATCTTTTTTTTTTGTTATAAAATATTGATTTCCAATTCTTTTTCTTTGTCTTTTTTTATATTCATTCGTATTTTACCACATTTTTCAATATAAAGAAAATATAGAAAAAACAAAAAGAAAAGATGAAATGGACAACAGTAAATCATTTATTTATGGACAATCAATTAGTTCCTACTTTTTCACCAAAAATTCATAAAAAAGATGTAATTTCATTCTCATCTTATGAACAACAACAAATGAGACCCCATGATTTTATACTCTATTTTGATCAAAAAGAAGATGAAATTACCATTATGCACATTTCTCATTTACAACCTGATGGAACATTCAAATATGATAATTGGGGATTTCAAAATCCTGGTCTCTATTCTCTCAAAGCCATCTTCGATCTTTACGTCTATTTACCCTCTTTCCTCTCTTCTTCTCATTTCTCTAATCATCGTGATATAGCTCTTTATATACAAAAATATTTTAGTTAATTTACGTTTCTATTTACAATCTATATACGTAAATCTAAAAAAAATGATTTCTATTTATCCCTTTTCTTTAAATACCCTTTCATTTGATTAAATTGATAAAATGAGTTGTGAGCCATTGAATCGTCTTTTTGGGTTGATTCCTGCTTTGACAGGAGGAAATACAAATGAGGAGATTGCTAATATTCTATATGAACATATTCTTGTTATGAAGGATCGATGTGGTCCTTTGATTCATCAGTCTTTGATGTTTTTGAAGGAGAATCATCGTGAGATTTGGTTTGAGCTTATGAAGAAGATTGGAGAAGGAACATCTTAAAAAGTTCATTTGATCAATTTAATACCTCTTTTTATAATAGAAACGATGTCATTGACATTGGATGCATCACCAAATCCTATCTCTGGAACTTCCACTCTTACTGCAACAAGTTCCATTTTACCAAATCAATTTCAATTTTATAAAAATTCAACTCTTCTCACAACTACTTCTCTTTCTTTAAGTAGTAATCAAACTTTGTCAAATGGAAGTTTTTCAAAATATTTTTTGGGAGTTGTATCGGATGATAGTGGTAATATATATACATTATATCAAAATGAATTGAATCAGATTTATTTTTACAAATTCGATTCTACATTGACAACTACTTTGATTTCCATTTTGACACCCGATGCAACAGGTTTGGCAATTGATTCTACGAATCGTATTTATTTATCAGGACCAAATTATATTAAAAGATATGATGCAACAGGAACAACTCTTCAGTTAACGATTTCTTTACCATTATCACCTATAGCAAATGTATTAACAATAGATCAGAATAATAATATATTTGTTGGAATTTTAAAAAATGTAGTTGTATATAATTCAACTGGAACATTATTATATGTAGTGGATACAAAAGTATCTTTAACAGGGATTTGTGTAGATACAACAACACCTTATCCAAAAATCTATTTTGTCGGAACAAATAATACAAATACAGGTAAAAATAATTCAGGTTGTTGTTCTTACAATGCTTTTCCCAATTCTTATTCATTAACATATTCATCTTCACAAACTTATCTAAATCCAAAATCAATTCAATTGTTAAATCAATATAATTATCTTGTTTTAGATAATAATGCTTTTAAAATCTATCAACATCAAACATCCAATGGAACACTTATTAAAGCATATAACACAGATAATATGGATAATACAAATATGAGTTATAATCAAGTCACGAATACTCTTTTACGAACAATTAATCAAGATTTTCGTATTTTAAAAAACAGTTTTTCCATTACATCTACATATACAGCAACATCATTTGGATCTTATTCTGTTCTTGCAGATTATGGAAGTTCATACACACTCTCTGCATCAACCACTTTACTTTCCATTCCTTACATAATTACATGGGGAGCTTTGGCAGATTTAACCTATGGAGATCCTTTACCATCCAGTTATTTAAATGCAACTGCATCGATTGAGGGAACTTTTTCCTATAATGTAGTTGTTGGTCAAATTCTTCCTGCAAATGAAACAACAGGAGATGAATTAATCGCTACATTTACACCCAATAATACAAATATTTATGATGTGTCTAATACATCTAATTTTGTCATAGTAAATAAATTTACACCTGTTATATCATGGCCTTCTTTACTTACTCAACCGATTAATATAACAACACCTCTTACAAATGAGAATGAATTAAATGCAGTTGGATTAGATTACAATGATAATGTTATGGATGGAACTTATTTATATACAGACACATCAACATCTACAGTAATACAAGCAGGAGATACTTTACCAGCTGGTTTAAACCATCTCTCTGTATTATTTACACCGAATGATACTTCAAATTATAATACGAATACAGAAACAAATCAAATTTTAGTATCCGTAAAACAAGTAGTGACGATTACATGGAATGTTCCATCACCGATCTCATATGGAACACCTCTCTCTTCTACTCAATTAAACGCAACAGCTACAGATTCTTCAAATAATCCAGTAGCAGGAACATTTACCTATTTACCAGCAAGTGGAACTATTTTAAATGCAGGATATAAATTATTACGTTGTATTTTCACACCTACCGATTTAACAACTTATTTTCCCAGAAGAAGTAGAACTTATATTTATGTGAATACATTAGATCCAACAGTTATTTGGTCAAGACCCAGTGATATTTATTATGATACACCATTATCAATGACAGAATATAATGCATCTTTTTTGGGATATGATGGAAATCTGATTACAGGAACCTCAACTTATAATCCAGCTATAGGAAGTATTTTATCGAATGGATATTATACTTTGCAAATTACATTTGTTCCAGATAGTTCCAATTATACTACAAAGATAGCAACACAAGAGATTTATGTCATGGGACCGATTACATTTACACCTATTGAACCAACAATACCAATAGGAGAGAATTCAGTGACCATTACATTTTCAGGAGCAGTTAAATATTATTTCACTCCTGATCGTTGGAATCAAAAAGTATCAGAACAGATTTATATTTTTTCACCTCCTTTTCCTATTGACTTTTTAGTAGTTGCAGAATCTCCAACTGGACTTCAATTAGAAACCATTTTACCCATTTCTAAAAAAGTGACAGAAATTGAAAAGATTGATGCAGGAATTATACCTTATGTAATAGCTATTGATGTGTATCGTCGTAAAAAGAATAAAATATTAAATTATTTTAAAGAAGATCCTACACTTGTAAAACAACTCTCAAATTTTTTTTATCAATCTCTATATCTGAATTATAATGATACAACCAAAGCTAAAAATGGATCCTGTGCAACTGTCCCTTGGACAACTGAATATGAATATATTCAAGCAAAAGAAGTTATGGTTTTGTCATCAAATCAACAATATGATTTATTACGATATGTATATCAACAACAAAAGAAAGGATTAGAAACAAAATCAAATTATGGTTATTTAATGTTTCTTTTAGGTGATTTTATGCAAAATTTGCAACAAGCAATGAATGCATATAAGACAAAACAAGAGAATATTGTATGTTATTATCATTTAGGTAAGAACATAAATTCACCAGAAGAATTATATAAATTTTTATTAAGATATACATATTAAATAGGAGTTTCACCATTTTCCATATCAGAGATAATTTTTTCTTCTTCTCCTTCGATTTGTGTAGAAACAGAATCATAAGTATCTTGTGCTGATTGGATGTTTTGTTTTGCTTTATGAATAATATTTAAAACATTGGATTTTACATTTTTAAGAGGTGAGTTCTTCTCTTCCATTGCTTTTACCTCTTCATCTTTCTTTGCTTTCATTTCTGCAACGATACCAGTTCCAGTTATTTTCTTTAACTCTTCTTTACGACTTTCAACTTGTTTTGCTACAAATCCAGTAAATACTTTTTTTTTCTCTTCAAGTCCTTTTTCAATATCTCCAGATACTTTTTCTTTTATCTCTTTTACCGATGGAGGTGTTACCATAGAACTTAATCTTGAGACTTGTTCAAAACCTTTTTTTTGAACCATCTCTGCCATTTTTTGAACACCTGTTTTTTCTTTCGAACGATTATGCATGGTTTGGAAAGCATTAGCAATAATTTTTGCTGCTTTTTCTTCTTTTGTAGGTTTCCATTCTTCAATTTTTGAAACTGTCATGATATCTGGTTTTTCAATACCTTCTTCTAATTCACCCATGAATTTCTCTAAAATATCAAGTGGAATAATGGGAGATTGTTCAAGAAGTCGATCAAAATCACTACGACACATTTGAACAAAATCAATTCCACTATAAGTTCGGAATTCAGGAGGTAAAGATAATTCTGTGGCAATATTACGTGAAAATTTACCATATGAAATAGATGCAACACGATTTGCTTCACTTAATTCACTAACTCGTGTAAATTGAGCAATGGTAGTAATAATACCAGCTATGATATTTAATGTGCCAATTCCCATAGGAATATATGGTTGATAAGCAACAGGGAAAGTAGATTGTGAGAAAGATGCCGTGCCTAAAATAGTAGATAAGATAATCACAGGTATAGTAAAACATTGGTTTTTAAATTTAAAGATACGATGAGCACGATCATGAAGAACACGATATGAAGCACTTAATTCAGCCCATTTTTTAAGAAGTTTTACTTCACTTTCATTCCAAATTTTAAGTCCATGATTAGGATCAAGTTCTGAATTTTTATCTATCTTTTCATTTTTAACAATATTATTTTTTTTTTCCATTTCTCTAATATAAAGAAATGAAAAAACTAAAAAAAAGGAAAAAACAAACGCACTATTCTTTTACCCAGACTTCAAAGAAGCTTTCTTGGCATTCTTTAGGGAATTTATTCATAATATACTGGGAATGTCCAACTAAAGGTTCAGAATGAACACATTTCATACCATATTTTGTAAAGACATCTGAAACATATTTTTTATGATCAGCATCTGAAAAGTCAGATTCTAAAATAATAGTATTTAGATTTTTCATAATGGCTTCACTATCTTTCAAAATAAAATAAAGAGCACCTTCACAATCTGCAACTAAAGTGTCAAATTGAATTTGATATTTCTCTTCGATTTGTTCAAATGTAATCGTTTTAACTTCTTTATATCCTTCTAAAACAACATCTGATGGAATGGTATCCCATCCTTTTTGAAAGAGACGACGATAAGAGAGAGCAGAAGGTTCAATTTCAAAAGTAAATTGATTGACAAAACGGTTTTTCCAAAGTGAATAGACAGAGACGGGATCACATTCTAATGTGACAAGAGTTTGATCATTATCTAATATAGATGCAATCATTACGGTATTACGTCCAATATTAGATCCTAATTCTAAAACTTTAGCATCAGGTTTTAAATAAGTGGCAACCATGACTTGTTCATTCCATTCATCTTTGAGACTTCCATCTACAAAAAAGAGTTTTGAATGAATTTCTTGAATTTTTTCAAGAGGTGTTTTATCCTTTATATCAAATTTCAATTTCTTTTGTTTAGTTGGTATATAGATATCCATGGGTAGATGATAACGAACAGGTTGTTTATCATCATAAAAGAAAGTTCGATCTTGATCTACTTGAATAAGAATATGTTTTACTTTTCCAAAAACAGGATCACCAAAGATAAATGCTCTTAAATTATCATCAGATGGAATACAAATCTTTCCTTGAAATACACATGTTTCTAATACTTTTTGTGTAATATCTTTATAAGATCCTTGTAATCCATATAGTATTTTAATCATTTAATATAATATTCATGAATATTATATTCTAAAAATAAAAACGAATTTATAGATGTTTTTTACGAAGCCATAACTGATAATTAATAGGATTCACACGATTCTTAATAGGTCGTTTCTTATGTATTTTAGCAGGTGGAACAGGTATTTGCATATTTACTTTATACATAGTCCAAATATCTCCACATAGACTTCCATTGGTAATATAAGCATATGGAATATAACCATAGCCTCTATTTCCCCATCCTCTTCCCCAAGAATTAGCGAATTTAATCATTTGTGTTGTATCATCATAACCTACAGCTGTAATAGCATGTCCTCCTAATATGATTTCACCATTTTTTGGCATAGGAACAATTCCTGTTCGAGTGACAGAGTTTGTCATAAAAGATTGATAAACAAGAATACCAAAGACAAAAGGATATCCCATTTTTAAAAGATTTTTCATATAATTTACTTCTTGTTGAACAGGAGCATATTGAATGACACGATTTTTTAAAGCACCACTATCTAATGATTTGGGTGGTTGCAATCCTTGCTTCGATGTTATATAAGGATATAAAACTTCTGAACATACTCCTTTCTTATTTAATACTTTAAAACCTTGTTGAATAGTAGTTCCGTCATCAATATTTGGGTTGTTATCTCCTTGTTTAAAATCAAATAAACGAGCATAATAGTAAATATAAAGACGAGATGGTAAAAAAGTAGGTTTATTATATTTCAATACCCATCCAGTTGCATTAGCAACACATGAACCAATTGATCCTTGATCATAAATATAATCCATTTTTGTTGATAAATCAAGAGAAGTAGTGTCAGCTCCAAATTTCATATCATCCATTGATACTCCTAAATGTTGATGAATATACTCTTCTTGGTTAAACTCTTTTTTCTCTAAAAAAACATTAAAAACTTTATCACGAAGATTCACATCTTCATCTTCAAATTGAGGTGTTATTGACATTCTTTATTTTATATTTATATAAAATAATCAAATTCTTAAAAAGTATATTAAGCACCATTTTTGCGATTATTCTTCATTAAATTACCTAAATTACCCATAATACGTTTATTTGCCATCACTTTGTGTTTGATTTTATTTTTATTTGTGCAAGAATTGATATTTTGGCTTTGTGAAAGTAATTTGGTTAAATAGTTTTCAAAGTTAAAATTATGATGATTCATATCCATCACTTGTTTCATATATTTTGGATCTTCTTCAAAATTCTTTACTAAACTCTTATAAATATAACTACTACGACAAACAGATGGAGTATTATGTAAAAGAACGGCTGTTTTAATAATCGCTTCACGAACTATTTTTTTACGAACTTTAAGTTCTTTTTGAGGAGTAGGATTTTTCATTTCGGTTAATTCTTTTTCATCTTCTTCTAAAACTTGGAAGAGATTCTTTAAAAAGATAATATTGGCATTCCATGTTCGTAAATCTTTTGTAGTTACTTGGAATGGACGCAGATAATCATTCAAATCATCAATTGTCACCCATACATTTTCTCCTTTATCATTTTTAATTGAAAATAAATATGGATCATTATTCGTTGATAATTTATACACTTTCTTCAAAATCTCTTGAATGGGTTTATCTTGAATTGCGCAATAATTATTTACACCTTTCTTTCCTACAAACTCAATCTCTACTTTATTATTTGTAATCGCAACATGATCCTTATGAACAGTTGTAATACCATGTGATTTGTATTTCTTTTCCATTTTCTTTTGACCACTACGGAAATTACAAAGATCCATAATTCGTAAAACCAATGCAATTAATTTGGAAGTATTGTATTCTTCTTGTTTTAAATCTTTACTGATCTGTGCTTTTAATCTCTCTATCTTTCCACTCAAGGTGATCAATTGACAATACTTCTTCTTCTCTCTCTTTTTTTTAAATTCTTCACTATACACATATTGCTTTCTTCCTTTTGTATCAATTCCAACTGCCAATAAATCTGAATCTAAATAAATTTTTACATTTCGATAAGCCGGTGCAATATAAATATGCGAAATCTTCTCAAGTGTTGCTTTGTCATTCACCGCTCTTCCATCTTTATACAAATACTTGAATGACTTTCCATTTGCAATTCTTTTAATATAATTCTTCTTATCCATGTTTGAACGATTTTTCTTTTCATTAATCTTTAAATGATCATCAGGTTGCCCTGCCGGAATATTCGACATACCTTCCTCTATTTGGTTACCACGATTTTTTATACAAACACCCCATTCTTATTCTTTTCTTTAAATACCCCTAAATTTGATTAAATAAAACCAATATAAAATAATCTTTTCTTTAAATACCCTGAATTTGATTAAATGAAACCTAATATAAAGAAATCCCAACTTTCGCAACAGCCGGCAATAACCATCACTATATAAAGATTTACAAAAAAAAGTTAAATAAAAACAAAAGTCATTTGTAAAAAGTAAAATAGTGATTTATAAATTGCATCAGGTAATGAGCGAACAACCCTCAATTCGCTCATGAAGTCAGCAACAAATCATTTTTATAAATAAGTTTGCGCAAATGATTTTTAACTTTATGCGCATATCTTCCTATAAAATAAGTCGTTGCCATTAGTCGCGAAAGATATTTTACAGAATTTGATTAAATGAAATCAATATAAAGAAATCCAAGTAAGTTTTGATTTAAAAAAAAAGAGATAATAATTTTGTAAGAATGGAGTATTTATTATATGATTTTGAGACAAATGGTTTAGATGCCAAAAACTGTGGTATTCTACAGATGGCTGTAATGAGAGAAGATGAAACGGTATTATTTAATCAATACACTTATCCGTATGATGGTAAGATTGATGCTGTAGAGATTCATGGAATTGATCAAAAGAAATTAAAAGAGAATAATGCGATACCCACATATGATTTTTTAAAGAGTTTGAAAGAATGTATCCTTATGCAATATGGTGTCGAAAGACCTATTTATTGGATCGCTTATAATAATTTTGGTTATGATCAGATTGTAATGGAATCTCATTTTAAGAGAATGGAAGAGGAACTTCCTCCGAATTGGTATTTTGGTGATCTTTATCCTCTTATGAAAGAACATTTTCCCAAATTAGTCAATCATAAACTAAAAACAGTATATGAACATATTGAATCTTCTTCGGAAGCAATCTCTTATCATTGTGCATTAGCAGATACACAATGTCTTACAAAAATGATGAAATATGTGAAAACAAAAGGTTTAGAAGATCAATTGCATCAAAAATATGTACGAGGATCTTTTCATCATCCTACGATTTTAAAAAGTCCTATTGGCACATTAGGTGGAGGAGGTATTATTCCCATTTTGAAAGAAAAAGGAATTCATCAAATTGGTGATTTATATCAAATGTATCTTGAAAAAGGAGAAGAAGGAACCAAAGATTATTTTTCTAAAACGCTTCGTCTCAAATATGGTTATCAAGGTATGATTAATCAAATTCAATTTATTCATCAAATTCAAAAAATTATCGGAAAACGCAAAAGATAATAATTTTATTTTTATAAAATGTAAATCAATATAAAATATTGATTTTAAAGGTCACATCCAAATTGAACTTCTTCATCAAATTCGGTTCCAGCAGGAAAAATGACTGTTCCTGCAACAAATGCTTTCGGAATCTTTGGAGGTTGATATTCTGGATTCAACTTCTTCAGATCACGAACCAGCAATTCGTTATGACGTTTTGTATCACGAGATGACTGTTTCAGACGCTGATTTTCAGCTTTAATACGAAGCAATTCATCATCTTGATCTACAGAAATATCATCATATTCTTCATTAGAAAGAAGTTGTCCAACAATACTCTTGTAATAATAAGTTACAAGAGTTTGGTAATAAAACAGCTTATCATAAGTGATTGGGTAAAATAGCATTTCATTCATTTTGGTAATAGGGTTTAAGATAATAATTCCATGAGAAAATGCTTTACAAAAGATACACGTATCCAGTTGAAAATAAGATCCATTACATTGAATATTCATTTTTACTTTTTATTTACCTTTTTAAAAGATGAATTGTTTATTCCAATTTTATTCATTTTTTCTCAGATTTACGTTAATAAATTTCAATCCATTCATCTATTTCTTCTTCCTCTTCTTTATCTTCTTCTACTTCTATTTCATTCGAACGTAAAAAAAAAGAATGAGAACGTAAATAGGGTTTATACAAAATAAGAGGTTTTTGATCACAAGGTGGTCTAAAAACTTGACTAGTTGAAATAGGTCGAATCGAAGGATAGCAAGGATCTGCATATACAAGAGGAATGAAAAAGATCAGAGAAGAAAATTTCATTTTATTTGATGAAATGAAAAAAAGTAGAAAAAACAAACTTGCGAAAAAAAGGGTAAAAAAGAATAAAAAGAAAAGATAGAAATGTATCATATTTTAATTTACCCAAATTCTGGTTTTCAAAACTATCAAGAACTCTTTCAAGAAATCTTTGAAAAACATAATATAGAAAATCCATTTTGCGATATTTCAAATTGTTGCAATACTTCTCCTTGTAATAAAGGTAAATTTTATCAATCTTTTATAAGTTTTGATTCTTTCTCTTTCATACCTAAATTTAAACGAAATCAAAAATATTTAGTTTTATATCAAAAGAATATTTTACAAGTTCTTGAAAATGCATATATGCAAGATCAAACCATCGAAAAATCAGGATCTAATTTTTTAACATGGATTCAACAAAATAAATCACAATATTCACAATTCTCTTCTCAATATCTTCAATCTACATCCAAAAGTGTCATGTATATGGATTATCAAGTCTTTGAAAAAACACCTCTTCAATCTCTTCTCTCCATCATGAAATTTTTAGAACCCAATTATCCATTTGATCAAAATATTATTTTTACATGTTTTAAAGTATTTGATTCATTCAATGGAAAACCAAATTATGGTAAATTATATCAAGATTATTTATGCATTCAATCTTCTATCAAAACAAAAGTTGAAACAGAAGTTAAAACAGAAGTTGAACCAGAAGTTAAAACTGAAGTTGAAACAGAAGTTAAAACTGAAGTTGAACCAGAAGTTAAAACTGAAGTTGAAACAGAAGTTAAAACAGAAATTGAAACAGAAGTTAAAATAGAAATTGAAACAGAAGTGGAACCAGAAATTGAACCAGAAGTTAAAACAGAAATTGAACCAGAAGTTGAAACTGAAGTTAAAACAGAAATTGAAATTAATTTAGAAAATGAAAAAGAAAAAGATATTCCTGAAACACCAACAAATACACCTGTTTTTGAAAATAGTGTTGAAACCAAAAAGAACGTATTGGATGGTTTTAATGAAGAGATGGAAGCAATGTATTTGGAATTAATTTTAGAGAAAAAATTGAGATCGAATCCACAACCAAAATGGATGCCCCAACCGAAAGGCCCTGCACCGAAAAAACAAGCTCCTGCAAAAAAACAAGTTGCACCCAATAAGCAAAATGCAAAACAAAAAGCGAAAGCAACTGTTTTATTTCAAAAACAACAGATGGTTCAAAAACAACTTCAAAAAGCAATGGCTCAAAATAAACAATTTCAACAACATCTAAAAAGTATTCATCATTTTGTCAAATGAAATTCAATTTAAAGAATAAAAAAGAAAAAGAGAGAGAAAAAAGGAATGCCGATTCTATCGATATTTGACCTGACACCTGAGACAGTAGTTTGTTTTGGACGATTTCTAACTTACAAAAATAGAAATGATTCGATTGATTTTGGATTGGTAAAAGGACCGAGAGTTCCTGGAAGTGAATTTATGAAATACAATAAAGTTGCGATTTCAAATGATCATGATTTTGCAGATCGTTTTCATCTCAGATATTATATAGAACAAAATGAAAAGAAGATTCCGGATCGAGAATATATATTAGATATCAATCCTTTCATGATGTATTGTGGGTTTCTTTATCTGTATACATGGTTGATGTGGTTTTATACATTTATCTTTTAATTGTAAAATCATATTTTATTATCAAATATTTTTTGATAATAATTTTATAAAAATGAAATTTGAAATTTGGTTAAAGATAATTCATATGATTAAGCGATCTTCTTACGAGGTTTCTTAGGAACAACATTCTCTTCCTTCTTTTTCACAACCTTCTTCTTATTCTTGTTCTCTACAACTTCTTCCTCTTCTTCCAATGAAGGAACCATTAGATCTGTCTCTTCATCATTCTCTTCTTCCATCTGAGGGACTTGTAGATTCTCCTTTTCATTCATGACTTCATCCATCTTAGGAACCATCAAAGTCTCTTCTGCCATATCACGATTCTCTACATTCATATGAACCATACTTCCAGTCTTCTTATCCTTAATCTGCACATGAGCCATCGAAGGACCTGTAAGAACACTTTGTTTCTGCAACTCCAGACCAAAGCCGAAATCGAAATCTTCATCTTGCACTTCTTCATCAGGACGACGTTCTGCATACATTGAATCAATCATTCCATCCACATCTTCTTCTGTAATATCCTTCTCCAATTCATTACTCTCTGAAACAATCTTCATCATCTTCTCATCATCCAACATGATTTCAAATGCATTCGTTCCCGCTTTACAGAATTGTCCAGCAAAGATATTCGCAGATGTTCCCTTCATATTATCCTTCTCTGCAAAAAGTGCCGCTTTCGTAAATACATCCATTACAGCCTCGAATGATGCCTTACCAATCGGTCCAACATCAGGATTCTTACCTGATCCATGTCTGTCAATCTGCATCAACTTACCACGATATGCCATCAGATCAGCCATCAATTCAATATGACGAGGATTCACTCCATTCGACTGATAAATAATCGAATACTCTTGAATCACCAGATTACGTGCTGCTTCAATACCAAAGATCTCTGCAAACTCCATAATATCATTTGTTCCCGTTCTCTTGAAATCTACTGCATCATCACTCATAATATCCAAGATATTTGATCCCTTCGTCTGAATCATCCATTCCTTACCAGGAAGATATCCTCCATCTGGTAGATAAGTCATACAACTCTTCTCCATTACATCCGCAATTTCTATTCCATCAATACCACGAATCGTCATTTCCGACAATTGTTTCTCGAAATCACGCATAAATTGCATAACATTACCAGATTTGTCATTCTTGTAACGAATACGCATCACTACATTCGAAGCACCATCATCACTAAAAGGACACTCAATATCTCCCGATTCCTTCTCTTTAATCTTCTCCTGAATCTCCAAAATCGAAATATTACGATTCATCATTGATTCCTTATCAAATACAAAACGAATCATCCATGGTGATAGATCCTCTTCCTTGCATTGTTCCAAATCAAAGATCTGTGCAAAATCTTGGTAAGAACGAATAAACTCACGCTCCTCTTCAGGATCCGTATAAGATTCACTTCCCATATAAATAATCTCACTCTCTGCAAGCAAATCCTTCATCTTTGTGTAAGCAAACTTTGTCTTCACTTTCTTTGCCTCTTCCTTCGAAACCTTATATTCATCCTTCAAATAAATCTTCATATTCTTATTCTTCATATTCTTCGTCAGCTTAATAATCTCATTCAGACGAGGCAGACCCTCAGTAACTACCGAGGCAGCACTTGAGATGCTGTGAAAAGTGTTCAATGTAAGCTGTGTCGTTCCCTCACCTAAAGTCTGTGCCGCAATCACACCCACTGTTTCACCTGGTGTAATAATCGAATTCATCATCTTCATATGAATCATCTTCAATACATAATCAAACATCATCTTATTCATACGATATTCCTGAATCACTCTCTTTGAAGCCAGATAAGATTTCATAATGATTCTCTGCAACTTGATACTCTCATCTTTCTCAGGAAGATACTGAGTAATCGACTTCATCGCTTCATCAAACTTCTCAATCACATACTGAGGAGTCAGATCGGACAGATGGAACTTCTCGACATTAAAATTCGCAAGGGTTGATTGAATCAATCTCTGCGGATTCACCGAAACATAGGTTCCAATATCTCCAATCAGTTCCACATTCTTGAAGAAGGTATGACGCAAAGTCTCACGATGAAGCATCATCTCCTCATATTCTGCTTTCAGAAGATTCACATATTCAGGATCCTTCATCATCTCATCCACTGAATCCTTCGCCATAAATGTCTCCCAATGTGTGCGATCCAACATCTCATCAAACAAATAAGTATCTGACATCGTCTTGTTATTCATCTCAATCAAATCAATCTTTGAAATACGCTCAATCTTCGAAGGATCCATATTGTCATCTCCATAGGAGAATTGAACAATCACATTCGC
>JACCDI010892292.1_pt1 | contig 26356 bp, 26 predicted proteins | sample 7442791 | NCBI WGS metagenome assembly JACCDI01 (sample SAMN15323434, study PRJNA562643) | freshwater metagenome | isolation source: river surface water | place: USA:Blue River Watershed | collected 2017-08-15
AGGCCACGCGCGAGCTGCACGTCAGCCTGCCGGCCTCGGCCAGCGAGCAGCAGCTGAAGGATCGCGTGCAGGGCTGGCTGCAGAGCGAGGCCAAGCGCGTGTTCGCGGAGCGCCTTGCGATCTATGCGGAGAAGCTCGGGGTCACGTTCAAGAGCTTTGCGCTATCGTCCGCAGCCACGCAATGGGGCTCCTGCACGGCCGACGGCCGCATCAAGCTGAACTGGCGGCTGATGCATTTCGCGCTGCCCAATATCGACTATGTGGTCGCGCACGAGCTGTCGCACCTGCGCGAGATGAACCACGGCCCGAATTTCTGGGCGACGGTGCAATCGGCATTGCCGGAGTTCGAGCAGGCGCGCAAGACCTTGCGCGATCACGAGCCGGATTCGCTGCCGAAGTTCTGACCCGCCCGCGCCACCCCTCTGTCAGGGACAAGCCGCAGGCATGCGGTCAGTCACCTAGCATGCGTGCGAGATTGACGAACTGTTCCAGCGGAACGGTCTCGGGACGGGATTGCGGATCGATGCCGGCCTCCGCCAGTTGCGCTTCGGTGAACATGCCGGCCACGCAGTTGCGTATCACCTTGCGGCGCTGCGAGAACGCCTTCGTGACCACCCGCTCCAGCTTGCGCTGCTCGCACTCAAGGGGCGCCGCGATAGGCACCATGCGCACGATCGCGGAATCGACTTTCGGCGGCGGGTCGAACGCTTCCGGCGGCACGATGAACAGCAATTCCATACGGTAGCGCCATTGCAGCATCACTGACAGTCGGCCGTAGTCTCGGCTGCCCGGTCCGGCCACCATGCGCTCGACCACTTCCTTCTGCAACATGAAGTGCTGGTCGATCACCTGCGGCGCGTACTTCGCGAGATGGAACAGCAAGGGGCTGGAGATGTTGTACGGCAGGTTGCCGACGATGCGCAGCTTGCGCTCGCCGGTGGAGAGCTGCGCGAAGTCGAACTGCAGCGCGTCGCCGGAATGGATGACGAGCTGGTCGCCGCTGAATTTCTTTTGCAGCATCGCGACGAGGTCACGGTCGAGCTCGACCACCTGCAGCTGCTTCAACGATTCGACCAGCAGCTTGGTCATCGCGCCCTGCCCGGGGCCGATCTCGACCATCAGGTCGTCGGGCTCAGGCGCGATCGCGCGGATGATCTCGTACAGCACATTGTCATCGGTCAGGAAGTTCTGGCCGAAGCGTTTCTTCGGGATGTGTTTCATCGGGTGGCGGTGACCATCTGGCAGGCGACCCGGATCGCCTCGGCCATGCTGCCATGATCGGCATTGCCGAGGCCGGCGGCGGCGAGGTCGAGCGCAGTGCCGTGGTCGACGGAAGTGCGGATGATGGGCAGGCCGAGCGTGATGTTCACGCCGCGCCCGAAGGTCGCGTATTTCAGCACCGGCAAGCCCTGGTCGTGGTACATCGCGAGCACGCAGTCTGCATTTTGCAGATGACGCGGCTGGAACAGCGTGTCGGCCGGCCACGGGCCGCTGACCTGCCAGCCGCGCGCGCGCGCGATGTCAATCACGGGCGTGATCACGTCTATCTCTTCGCGCCCCAGATATCCGCCCTCGCCCGCATGCGGGTTCAGGCCGGTGACCAGGATGCGCGGATCGGCGATGCCGAAGCGATGCACCAGATCGTGGTGCACGATGGACAGCGTGGTCGTCAGGCTGTCGATGCTGATCGCCGCCGGCACCGCCGCCAGCGGCAGGTGCGTGGTCGCCAGCGCCACGCGCAGCATGCCGTCGTCAGTCTCGCCGGCCAGCATCATCACGACTTGCTCGCTGCCGGTCTTCTCGGCCAGGTATTCGGTGTGGCCGGTGAACGCAAAACCGGCGTCATTGATCGTGCTCTTCTGTACCGGCGCGGTGGCGATTGCATCGACCTGCCCGGCGAGCGCGGCGTCGATGGCGGCGTCGAGCATGCGCAGCACCGCCGTGCCGTTGCGCGCATCGAGCTTGCCGGGAATGGCCGGCGTGGCCAGCGGGCAATCGAGCACGCAGAGTTCGTTGTGGTGGTTCGCGAATTCGGCGACCGACCCCAGCGCGCGCGGCACGCGTGCCGGCGCCAGCAGCATCGCCAGCGCCTTGAGCTGCGCGGCGTCGCCGATCAGCAGGCAATCGGCATCGGCCACGTCAAGCGCAGCGCGCAGCGCGATCTCGGGGCCGATGCCGGCCGGCTCGCCGCAGGTGATCGCTATGCGCGGCCTGGTCATGATGTCAGCGGATCAGCGCTTGCCGATTTCGTCGAGGCGGTACTCGACATAGGCGCGGTCACGCAGCTGGCGCAGCCAGTCTTCGTAGGCCTCGTCCAGCTTCTGCTCGCGCAACGCCTGCCGCGCGACCATGCGCTGGCGTTCTTTCGATACTTCCTCGGTCTTGCGCTCGAGGACTTCGATCAGGTGGTAGCCGAACGGCGATTCGATTGGCTGGCTGATCTCGCCCGGTTTGAGGGAATTCATCGCACGTTCGAATTCGGGCACGGTGTCGCCCGGATAGATCCACCCGAGGTCGCCGCCCTTGCTGGCCGTACCGTCGTTCGAGTACAGGCGCGCGAGGTCTTCGAACTTTGCCGCCTTGTTGTCGAGGCGCTCCTTCAGCTCGACCAGCTTGCGGCGCGCCTCGGACGCGGAAACCACCTGGTTCACCTTGATCAGGATGTGGCGCGCATGCGTCTGCTGGACGGTGTTGGCCGGCATGGCCTTGACCACGCTCGCGCTGCGGCGTCCGACGAGCTTGAGCACATGGAAACCATTTGCGCTGCGCACGAGCGGCGCGATCTGGCCGTCGGCCAGCTTCTCGGTCGCCTCGACGAACAGTTGCGGCAGCCGCGACGGGCTGCGCCAGCCGAGATCGCCGCCGGTCAGCGCGTCGCCGGCATCGGAGAAGCTGGCCGCGACTTTCGCGAAGTCGGCGCCGGCCTTCAGTTGCTCGACCGCCTGCTCCGCACGCTTCTTGCGCTCGGCGATCTGCTGCGGCGATGCGTTTTCCGGAACGCGGACCAGGATCTGCGCGATATTCAGTTCCTGCTGCCCGCCCCCGGGCTGGCCGCCGTTGGCGGCGAGGAAATTGTCGACTTCCGATTCAGTGATCTGCAGCCTGTTGTCGACTTCGCGCTCGCGCAGCCGCTGCAGCGTGATTTCCTCGCGGATCTCTTCGCGGAAGCGCGCGAACGAGATGCCATCGCGCTCGAGCTGGTCGCGCAGCGCCTGCACCGTCGCACCGTTCTGCTCGGCGATGCGCGCGATCGCGCGGTCGAGCATGATGTCGTCGATGCGGATGCCGCTCTCACGGGCGAGTTGCATCTGGGCCCGGTTCACGATCAGGCGCTCCAGCAACTGCTTCTGCAACACCTCCCGCGAGGGCGGCTGCATGTTCTGGCGCTTCATGCGCTGCTCGACCAGGCTGAGCCGCTCGTCGAGTTCCTTCATCGTGATCACGTCGGTGTTCACGACCGCCACGATGGCATCGACCAGTACCGGTTGCTGGCGTACCGGGTAGGCCTTCTCTTGGGCATGGGCGCCGGGCGCGGCAAGCAGGCACAGCGCGAGCAGCGCGCCGCTTCCGCTTGCGGGCCAGGGATTCAGTTTGCGGTTCAGGGTTTTCATCATGTCAGGTTTTCGGTTCTACATAAACGCGCAAGGCGGGCATGCAAGGGGAGTCGCCTCAAGGCGCCGGGTTGGCCTGCGGACTTAACGGCTGGTAGCCCGGGATGTTGAAGCGCAGCGCATGCAGCGGGCTCATGCCCAATGACGATAGCCCGTTCAATTCTAGCTGCAAGAAGATCGCCGTGTTGACCACGCCGGCGGCCGTCGGCAAGCGCTGTCCGACTACGCGGAAGATCCAGCAGTCTGCCTGATGTTCGATGCCGGCCAGCGCCTGGCCGACACGGCTCTCGTCGAGCAGGTAGTTCACGCGCCCGACGCCGTACCAGCGCGCCGCGATCGGCCACTGTGCGGACACATCGAGCAGTTCATATTTTGTCCACGGAAAATCCGCGCCAAGGTCGCGCGAGTCACGCCGGTACTGCACGTTGAGCACCTTCATCGGTTCCGGCTGCCAGTTCACGCCCAGCTTGACGCGATTGATTTCGCTCTTGGTCTGGTTGTACTGCAAATTCGCATCGATCCGGGTTTCATGCGAGACACGGCCCGAGGCCAGCAGAAGCAGGTCCGATTTTTCGTCGGAAGTGTTTGCCGTCAGTTCATTTTCAAGGCCGACACGAGGCGGCGTGAAATTGAAGCGCTGCCCCAGCGCGAGGCGCAGGCGTTCGGCGCCATCGGTTTCGAGGAAGCGCGAGGTCATGGCCAGCGTGACCTGGTTCGCATCGCCGATGCGGTCGTTGCCGATGAAGCGGTTCTCGCGGAACATCATCGCGTAGCTGAGGTCGGCGATGGTCGTATCGAATTTCGGATAACGTCCGTCGTTCTGCGCGAGATACGGCGTGTAGGTGTAGAAAGCGCGCGGCTCCAGGGTCTGGAGCCCGTCCCGACCGAACAGGCTGGTGTTGCGCTCGAAGACCAGGCCGGAATCGAGCGAAACGCTGGGCAGCACGCGGCTGGGCGTCGGGTCAAGCGGCCTGTCGAGGTTGTACAGCGTGCCATGCATCGAAACGCTGGGACGCAGGAAATAGCCGGTCCCCTGCAGGAAGTCGTACGAGACGCGCGGATTGACGACCACGCGGTCGCCTTGCACCAGCGTGGGATCCGGATGAATGAAACGCGTGTATTGCGACGCCATCGCGAGGCTGAAGCCGTTGTCGGCTTCGTCCAGATAGTTCAGGCTGACCTGCGGCAGTCGCGCGTAGGGCTGGATGATCTGCGTTCCGCGAGCGTCCTGCAGCACCTGGAAATCGGACACCTTGAAGGTGCCGGACCAGGGGCCGCCGGGACTGTAGGTCACGGTCGCGGTCTCCGGCAGCAAGCGGCGGTTGAAGCCCGGGCGCTCGAAGACGTGGGTGAATGGAAAATCCCTGGCGTAATTGTCGTCCGACGTGCGGTTGAAATCGACCGCCAGCTTGGTTCCGGGCGCAAGGGTCTGGTTATGGCGCACGCTGAGCGCGTACCGCAGCGAATCCGTATAGCTGGTGTCGTTCATGAACTCCAGCCGCGTTTCGCCCGAATAGTCGCGCTCCAGGTAACGAGCGTCTGCGCCCAGCATCAGGCCGCGATTGGACATGTAGCGCGGAAACAGCGTCAGGTCCCGGTTGGGCGCGATATCCCAGTAATAGGGCAGGGTCATCTGCAGGCCGACATTGGTCGCCGTCGAAAAGATCGGCGGAAGGAAGCCGGATTTCCTGCTCTCCTCAAGAGGGAACGACACCATGGGCGTTCCGCCTATCGGTACGCCCTTGAACACGAGCACGGCGTTGCGGGCCTCGCCTATGCCGGTGCCCTGATCGAGCGTCAGGCGGCTCGTCTTCAGGTACCAGTCGGGGTCGGGGCCATTGCAGGTCGTGTAAACGCCGTCGATGACCGTGGCGACGTCTTCGGACTCGAAATCGACGCGTTTCGCATGGCCTTGCGCATTGCGTCTCAGCAGCCGGTAGACCGGGCTGTCCATGTATCCGACGCCGGTGTCGAGCTTGAGCTTGAGCGCCGTGCCTTCGAAACGGTCGCCGCTGCGCAGGATGCGGACGTTGCCATCGGCATCGACGCGGTCATCGACCACGTCGTAATGGATGTCGCCGGCATTGATGACCGACTCGCCGCGCGTGATCTGGGCATTGCGCAGCAGCCGGATCTCGCGATCCGGCCGACCGGACAGTTCCTCGCCCTCGGCAACGGTGGCGGCGTTATCCTGCTGCAGCTTGTCGGCTACCCACGATTGCTGCGCCTGCGCGGCACCGGAAGCCGCAATCAACAGGGACAGCAGGGACCTGTGCGCTAGCGTCTGGATTTGCGGTGAAGGCGATCGCCGGGTCATGAAGGGTGATTTGTCGGTATCTTGCGCCGCGATTGCTGGGCGAATCCCGTATTATATGGGAACTCAATGCCTGTTCCTTGTCGACAGGCATCCACGGATCCCTGATTTTCCTTCCCATGTCTGATTCCAGAACGAACGATCTCCGCCTGTCCCAATTGCGCGACTGGCTTGCCAGACTTGTATCCCCGAAAACCCTGCCGGACAGCCTGCGCCCGGCATCGGCCGACGCCAGCTTCCGGCGCTATTTCCGGGTCGACGCTGCCGACGGCGGCACCTTGATCGTCATGGACGCGCCGCCGCCGCAGGAAGACGTGCGTCCGTTCATCGAGGTCGCCGAACTGTTTGGCGCGACCGGCGTAACCGTGCCGCAAATCCTGGCACGCGATGTCGACAACGGCTTCCTGCTGCTGTCCGACCTCGGCTCGACCACCTACCTGAAACAGCTCAACCCGGATACCGCGCACAAGCTGTACATCGACGCGATCGACGCACTGGTGCTGATGCAGGTACAAAGCCAGCCGGGCAAGCTGCCCGAATACGATCGCGCGCTGCTGCACCGAGAGCTGATGCTGTTCCCGGAGTGGTATCTCGGCAAGCACCTGAATGCAACGCTGGATGACAAGCAGACGGCCGACCTGAACAAGGTCTTCGAGATCCTGCTCGCGAACAATCTCGCGCAGCCGCAGGTGTACGTGCACCGCGACTATCACTCGCGCAACCTGATGGTGCTGGACAAGGGCAACCCCGGCATCCTCGACTTCCAGGACGCGGTGTATGGCCCGATCACCTACGACCTGGTGTCGCTGCTGCGCGACGCGTACATACAGTGGGACGAGGAGATGGTGCTCGACTGGGCGATCCGCTACTGGGAGCGCGCACGCCGCGCCGGCCTGCCCGTATCGCACGACATCGACGACTTCTACCGCGACTTCGAGTTCATGGGCCTGCAGCGCCACCTGAAGGTGCTCGGCATCTTCGCGCGGCTCTATCATCGCGACGGCAAGGATGGCTACCTGAACGACATCCCGCTGGTGATGGAATACACGCGCAAGGCAGCCTACCGCTACAAGGAATTCGCGCCGCTGGTGAAGCTGCTCGATGCGCTGGACGAAAAGCAGACTGGCGTCGGCTTCACGTTCTGACATGAGAGCGATGATTTTTGCGGCCGGCCGTGGCGAACGGATGCGGCCGCTGACCGATACCTGTCCGAAGCCGCTGCTGAAGGTGCGCGGACGCCCGCTGATCGTGTGGCACATCCTGAACCTCGTGCGCGCCGGCATCACCGAGATCGTGATCAACCATGCGCACCTTGGGCAAATGATCGAGGATGCGCTCGGTAATGGCAGCCAGTTCGGCGCCAGTCTCGCGTACTCGCCGGAAGGCACGGCACTGGAGACGGCCGGCGGGATCGCGAAGGCGCGCCACCTGCTGGGCGACGCGCCTTTCGTCGCGATCGCCGGCGACATCTACTGCCCGCACTTCGATTTCTCGGCGGTCAAAGACGTGCTTGAAGAGAACGACCCGTGGGGCAATGCGCATCCGGCCGACCGGCGCGACCTTGGCTGGCTGTACCTGGTGAAGAACCCGGCGCATCATCCGGACGGTGATTTCGCGCTGGCCAATTACGCGATTGCCAACAGCGGCGAGCCGCGCTTCACCTTCTCCGGCATCGGCGTGTACCGGCCCGAACTGTTCGACGGCGTACGGCCGGGCGATGCCGCCAAACTCGCGCCCATCCTGCGCGAATTCGCGGACAAGGGCAGAATTGGCGGCGAGGTCTACCGCGGCGACTGGACCGACGTCGGCACCGTCGAGCGGCTCGAACAATTGAATGCACCGTTGAAGGCTGGATCATGAAGATGACGACTTTCGCGCAGCGACGCGCGGCGGTGATGGCAAAGATGCGCGCGCAAGGCGGCGGCATCGCGATCATCCCCACCGCGCCCGAGGTGATGCGCAACGCCGATGCCGACTACCCCTACCGGCACGACAGCTATTTTTATTACCTGACCGGGTTTCCGGAGCCGGAAGCGGTGCTGGTACTGATCGCCGGCGACAAGGACCAGTCCATCCTGTTCTGCCGCGACAAGAACGAAGAGCGCGAGATCTGGGATGGCTATCGCTACGGCCCGGCCGGCGCGAAGGAAAAATTCGGTTTCGATGCGAGCTTCACCATCGACAGCATTGACGCCGAGCTGCCGAAGCTGATGGCGAATGCGCCAGCGCTGTTCTATGCGCTCGGCAGCAGCGCGAAGCTGGACGCGCAGATGCAAACCTGGCTGAACGCAGTACGCACGCAGGTGCGTGCCGGCGTGAGCGCGCCGAATGCCGCCTTCGACGTGCGCACCATCCTCAACGAAATGCGGCTGGTGAAGGATGAGGACGAGATCGCGATCATGCAGCGCGCGGCCGACATCACGTCCGAAGCGCATGCGCGCGCGATGCGCACGTCCAAACCGGGTTTGCGCGAATACCATCTCGAAGCCGAGCTGCTGCATGAATTCCGCCGCAATGGCTCGCAGTTTCCCGCGTACGGCTCGATCGTCGCCGCTGGCGCGAATGCCTGCGTGCTGCACTACCGCGCCGGCGACGCCGAGCTGCGTGACGGCGAGCTGGTGCTGATCGACGCCGGTTGCGAACTGGACAGCTATGCGTCCGACATCACGCGCACTTTCCCGGTGAACGGCAAGTTCAGCGGACCGCAAAAGACACTGTACGAGATCGTGCTCGCGTCGCAGCAGGCGGCCATCGATGACACCGGCCCCGGCAAGCTGTTCACCGACGGCCATGACGCAGCGCTGAAGGTGCTTGCGCAGGGCATGCTCGACACCGGGCTGCTCGACAAGGACAAGGTCGGATCGCTCGACGACGTGATCGCCAATGGCAGCTACCGCCAGTTCTATATGCACCGTACTGGCCACTGGCTGGGCATGGACGTGCATGACGTCGGCGACTACCGCGACCCGGCGGTCACCGCCACCGAAAAGCCGTGGCGCAAGCTGGTGCCGGGCATGGTGCTCACCATTGAGCCGGGCATCTACGTGCGCCCTGCCGCCGGCGTGCCGGAGCAATTCTGGAACATCGGCATCCGCATCGAAGACGATGCGCTGGTCACTGCCAATGGCTGCGAGATCCTGACGCGCAATGCGCCGAAGACGGTGGCCGAGATCGAAGCGGTGATGCGCGGCTGAGGATGAGCACGCAGGTAGACATCGCCATCGTCGGCGGCGGTCCGGTCGGGCTGGCGCTGGCGTCCATGCTGGTCGCACGCGGCGTCGACTCGCGCAAGGTCGCCGTACTGGATGCCAGGCCAGTCGATGCCGGTTTCAGGGATCCGCGCTCGCTCGCGCTGTCCTTCGGCAGCCGGCAATTGCTGTCACAGATACGTTCGTGGCCGGCCGCGACAACGCCGATCACGCAGATCCATGTATCGCGCCGCGGCAGCTTCGGCCGCACGCTGATCGATAGCGATGAATACCGCCTGCCCGCCCTCGGTTATGTGTGCCGCTATGGCGATGTGGTGCAAGCGCTCGACGCCTCGCTACCGAATGGCCTCGCCATGCTGCGACCGATGACGGTAGCGGACAAGCGCGAACTGGAAGATCGCGTCGAGCTGCTGCTGTCGGATGGCAGCACGCTGACTGCCTCGCTGGTGGTCCAGGCCGAGGGCGGCGTATTCGGCGAGCAGGCTGCACGAAAAATTCAGCGCGATTACGAACAGCTTGCGATCATCGCCACCGTACGGGCGGACGCCATGCCGCCGGGCCGCGCGTTCGAGCGCTTCACCGATGAAGGGCCGCTGGCGCTGCTGCCGCAGGATGACGCGTACTCGATGGTCTGGTGCGCGCGGCCGGCGACTGCCGAACGGCTGCTCGCTTTGGGCGACGCTGCATTTCTTGCGGAGCTGCAGCGGACCTTTGGCCAGCGAGTGGGCAAGTTCACGCAAGTCGGCGCGCGCAATGCCTACGCGCTCGGCCTGAATGCGGAGGCTGCGGCAAGCGCAAGAACGATCGCGATCGGCAATGCGGCGCAGACCTTGCACCCCGTGGCAGGTCAGGGCTTGAATCTCGGCCTGCGCGATGCATCGGTGCTGGCTGCGATGCTGGCGCGCGATGCGTCACCGTCGACCATCGCGGCCTTTGCACTGCAGCGCCGCGAGGATCGCGGCACGACGGTACGCGTCACGGACCTGATGGCGCGCGCATTTGCGAGCGCGCCGGACCGTACGCCTTCGCAAGCGCTGCTCGGGATGGCGCTCGGCTTGCTCGACATCCTGCCGCCGGCAAAGCGCATGCTCGCCGAACAGATGATGTTCGGCTCTCGCTGACACTCATTCGTCGGCGGGTAGCCTCGCGTGCGCATGGACGATCTCGACGATTTTCTGCAGTCCCTTTTTCTCCGCGAACGCCGCGATCCCGCTCAATCCGAGCAAGCGGCTTTCGCCTTCGGTGAGCAGAAAATTATCATGCGTTTGGCGCATGATTTTTTCAATCGTCGCTTGCTTCGCGGGACGGCTACCCAGGAACGATCGGTATACCTCGTTCTGCGTCGATGCATCTGACGAGCATTGGTCCCATGGATTCTCGTCCGGCTCATTGTCCTGATCAACTTGTCTCAGCCGGAACTCAGTTCGGAAAAAAGACAGCAGCTGTGCCAGCACCATCGGCCGATTACTCTCGGCGGCGACACGGATCGCATCGGTCAGGTAACGCCGGTTCATATCTGACACCAGCGTCGGCCAGGCATCGAGCAGAAGCGCTACCGCCGCAAGGCTTCCTGAAGCACAGGCTTCTTCAAGCGCGGTCCTGACAAATCGGTTGTAGACACGGAATTCAGGACCACACTCAAGCAGCCTTTCCACCAGTAGCTGATGGCGCCGGCTGATCGCCCAGGTCAGCAAGGTATGGCCGGTGTGAGGATCGATTCTGACCAGCAGCTGCTGGTAGTCCCTTTCCGCTTTCGAACCTGTCCTGTGGGGTATGCCGTGCATCTCCTGCAAGCTCATGAACTGCAGGAGCATCGCTCCCATCGAATCGGTACCCGCCAGTTCGACAGGTACGCGTTCCTTCGCATCAGCGAGCTGGGGATCTGCGCCCAGCAACAGCAAGTCAGCGGCAAGATCGAGATGGCCGCGCATCAGCGCTGCTGTCAGCGGCGTGCTCCCCGAGGCGGGATCAGGCTCATCAAGAAAGATCCCAAGTTTCATTTGCTTAGAGCGCAGGATCGGTAGCTGCCGCACGAATTCCCTATCGTTGGCGTCGATTCGCAAAAAGAACCGCTTCATTGGCGACAACGACGAATCCCCGACGGCAAACACGGGATTGCTGTGCGAGGTGACGGGCGAACTGCCGTCGAATACCTGCACCTCGAAAGCATGCCCCGGCAGCATCTTCGGCGGATTCTGCCGAGGCGAAGCCGGATTCGATTCGCTGGCCGGAAAGCTGCCCGGGTTGGAAAGCCCCTGGGTCGCCGATGTCGGCGACCACGGCATGGGGTTGGGCGGGACCGGGATGGGATGGCGGATGCTGTCGGTCGAACCGGATGAGTCCACGGCATGCTCCTGAACAATGGATGAAATGTCGCGCTCTTTGTATCGACCTCCGAACGAAGGTTCAAAAAAAACGGGCGCATCGCTGCGCCCGTTTTCGGTGATGGCTTGAAGTGCCGTCTTATTCGACCGCCTTCACCATGTCTTCGATGACCTTCTTCGCATCGCCGAACACCATCATGGTCTTGTCCATGTAGAACAGCTCGTTGTCGAGGCCGGCATAACCGGCGGCCATCGAGCGCTTGTTCACGATGATGGTCTTGGCCTTGTAGGCCTCGAGGATCGGCATGCCGGCGATCGGCGACTTCGGATCCTTCGCTGCCGGGTTCACGACGTCGTTCGCGCCGAGCACCAGCACCACGTCGGCCTGGCCGAACTCGCTGTTGATGTCTTCCATCTCGAACACCTGGTCGTAAGGCACTTCGGCCTCGGCCAGCAGCACGTTCATATGGCCCGGCATGCGGCCGGCGACCGGGTGGATCGCGTACTTCACGGTCACGCCCTTCTCGGTCAGCTTCTCGGTCAGTTCCTTCAGTGCGTGCTGAGCGCGAGCCACTGCAAGGCCGTAGCCCGGCACGATGATCACGGTCTCGGCATTCCCCATCAGGAAGGAAGCGTCATCGGCCGAACCCGACTTCACGTTGCGCTGCTGCTGTGCGCCGCCGGTAGCCGCTGCCGCATCGCCGCCGAAGCCGCCGAGGATCACGTTGAAGAACGAGCGGTTCATCGCCTTGCACATGATGTACGACAGGATCGCACCGGAGGAGCCCACCAGCGAGCCGGCAATGATCAGCATCGAGTTATTCAGCGAGAAGCCGATACCGGCCGCCGCCCAACCCGAGTAGCTGTTCAGCATCGAGACCACCACCGGCATGTCGGCGCCGCCGATCGGGATGATGATCAGCACGCCCAACACGAATGCGATCGCGGTCATGACCACGAACGGCGTCCATGCCGGATCCGAACCCGGGTTGATCACGAACAGGATGCCGGCAACGATCATCACGATCGCCATCAGCAGGTTCACCATGTGCTGGCCCGGGAACACCACCGGCGCCCCCTGGAACAGGCGGAACTTGTACTTGCCGGCGAGCTTGCCGAAGGCGATCACGGAACCGGAGAAGGTGATCGCGCCGACGAAGGTACCGATGAACAGTTCGATGCGGTTGCCCATCGGGATCGCATCGCCGATGTTGGCGACGATATTGAAGGCCTTCGGCTCGGAAACCGCAGCGACCGCGATGCAGACCGCAGCCAGACCGATCAGCGAGTGCATTGCTGCGACCAGTTCCGGCATCTTGGTCATCTCGACGCGCTTGGCGAGGATGGCGCCGATGCCGCCGCCGACCACGAGGCCAGCCAGCAGCAGGCTGAAGCCGCCGCCTGCGGTGGCCGCTTCGGCCTGCAGCTTGGAGATCAGCGCGACCGTCGTCAGCGCGGCGATAGCCATGCCGCTCATGCCGAAGGCATTGCCCTTGCGCGCGGTGGCCGGATGCGACAGGCCTTTCAGCGCCTGGATGAAGCAGACCGACGCAATCAGGTACAGCAGGGTAACGAGATTCATGCTCATGTTGTTATGCCCCTTCCTTCTTCTGCGCCTTCGGCTCTTTTTTCTTGAACATCTCCAGCATGCGCTGCGTCACAAGGAAGCCGCCGAACACGTTGACGGCGGCCAGCGCGACGGCCAGCGTGCCCATGAACTGCCCGAGCGGTCCGGTGGTCAGCGCGGCGGCCAGCATCGCGCCGACGATGATGATCGCCGACACCGCATTGGTGACGGCCATCAGCGGCGTATGCAGCGCCGGCGTGACGGTCCAGACCACGTGATAGCCGACGTAGATCGCCAGCACGAAGATGATGAGGTTGGTGATGGTATGGCTGACTTCCATGGTGTCCTCTGGTTGTTAGCGTTTTCTTGGTCTGGGCGGTCGGCTTATTTCTTCAGGCCGACCATGCGGTTCTTTTCATCGACGAACACGATCTTCTGCTTGTAACCGGCGATCTCTTCGTCCGTCATCGGCGCGTAGGTGCAGATGATCAGCAGGTCGCCGAGGTGCGCGAGGCGGGCCGCCGCGCCATTGAGCGAGATCTCTCCGCTGCCGCGCTTGCCCTTGATCGCATAGGTCGAGAAACGCTCGCCATTGCTGACGTTGTACAGTTCGATCTTCTCGAATTCGCGGATGTCGGCCGCCTCGAGCAGGTCTTCGTCGATCCCGCACGATCCCTCGTAGTTGAGGTCGCACTGGGTCACCGTCGCGCGATGGATCTTCGCGCGCAGCATGATTCTTTGCATTACAGCTCCTGGACTATTTACTTGCGCAGCACTTCGCCGCCGTGGCAGACGAGGGTGGCTGCGACGATTTCATCTTCGCGGTCGATGGCCAGCTTGGCTTCCTTGTCGACGATCAGCTTCATGAAATCGATCACGTTGCGCGCATACAGCGCAGACGCATCGGCTGCGCACAGCGCCGGCAGGTTGGTCTCGCCGATGATGTTGACGCCATGCTTGACGACGGTCTTGCCGGCTTCGGTCAGCGCGCAGTTGCCGCCCTGCTCGGCCGCCATGTCGAGGATCACCGAGCCCGGTTTCATTGCCCTGACGGTCTCTTCGCTGATCAGCAGCGGCGCCTTGCGGCCCGGGATCAGCGCGGTGGTGATGATGATGTCAGCCTGCTTCGCGCGCTCATGCACGAGCGCTGCCTGACGCTTCATCCACGCTTCCGGCATCGGGCGCGCATAGCCGCCGGTGCCCTGCGCGATCTCGCGCTCTTCGTCCGTTTCGTACGGCACGTCGATGAACTTCGCGCCGAGCGACTCGACCTGTTCCTTCACCGGCGGACGCACGTCGGATGCCTCGATGACGGCGCCGAGGCGCTTCGCAGTCGCAATCGCCTGCAGGCCCGCGACGCCGACGCCCATGATCAGCACGCGGGCAGCCTTTACGGTACCGGCGGCAGTCATCAGCATCGGCATGAAGCGCTGGTAAGTGTTCGCTGCCATCAGGACTGCCTTGTAGCCGGCGATATTCGCCTGCGACGACAGCACGTCCATCGACTGCGCGCGCGTGATGCGCGGCGCGGCCTCGAGCGCAAACGCGGTCAGGCCGGCCGATGCCATTGCGGCAATGCCTTCGGCGTCGAACGGGTTCAGCATGCCGACGAGCACGGTGCCCGGCTTCATCTGCGAACGTTCTTCAGCGGACGGCGCGCGCACTTTCAGCACCATCTCGCACGCGAACGCCTCTGCAGCCGAGCCGATCTGCGCGCCGACGGCGGTGAACGCCTCATCCGGAATGCTGGCCGCTACGCCTGCGCCTGATTGCACGATCACCTGATGCTGGGCAGCGACCAGTTTTTTCACGGTTTCGGGAGTCGCGGCGACGCGTGTCTCTCCCTGACGGGTCTCGGCTGGAATGCCGATTCTCATGGCGTTCTCCAAATAAAAAAAATTTCGCCCGAATCTTACACGCAATCATTGCGTCGCCTTGTAAGACCCGGGCGTTTGATTTTTGGCAAGGAGGGGACTGTGCCAGCGAAATGGCCAGTCCGATTTGCTTAACTGCAAGAAGTGAAACGATACCCGTTCCTTTCGCAGTCTGCAATGCACCATCCCCTTGCGGGCGGCCAAGCGCTGCCCGGTGACGCCTCAGAGGCCTCTGTCCTCGCAGCGAGTAAAATGCCGGGGCTTCAAAGAAGGAAACCATGTCATCTATCTGGAAACCCTCCGTCACAGTCGCGGCGATCATCGAGCGCGACCACCGATTCCTGCTGGTCGAAGAAGAGACCAGCGACGGCATACGCTTCAACCAGCCGGCCGGCCACCTCGATCCGGGCGAATCGCTGATCGAGGCAGTCGCGCGCGAGGCGCTGGAAGAAACCGCGCATGAATTCGCGCCGGATTCGCTGGTCGGCGTCTATATGTCCCGCTACAAGTCCAATCGCACGAACGAGGACGTGACCTACCTGCGCTTCACGTTTGCCGGCACGCTCGGCGTCGCGCATGACCGTCCGCTGGACGAAGGCATCCTGCGCACGGTCTGGATGTCGCGCGACGAACTGGTCGCGAGCCGGGACAAGCATCGCAGCCCGCTGGTGCTGCAGTGTGTGGACGACTATCTCGCCGGCCGCCGCTATCCGCTGTCGCTGGTCCACACCCACCCGAGCATCTACGGGCATGACCATGCGTAAGGAAAGAGTCGTGCTGGGCATGTCCGGCGGCGTCGATTCGTCGGTCGCCGCGTGGCTGCTGAAGCAGCAGGGTTATGAGGTCATCGGCCTGTTCATGAAGAACTGGGAGGACGATGATGACGACGAATACTGCTCCACACGCCAGGACTGGATAGACGCGGCCAGCGTGGCCGACGTGGTCGGCGTAGACATCGAGGCAGTCAACTTCGCCAGCGAGTACAAGGATCGGGTGTTCGCCGAATTCCTGCGCGAATACGAGGCCGGCCGCACGCCGAACCCGGATGTGCTGTGCAATGCGGAAATCAAGTTCAAGGCCTTCCTCGACCATGCGATGGAACTCGGCGCCGACCATATCGCGACCGGCCACTACGCGCGCGTGCGCGAGCGCGACGGACGCTTCGAGCTGCTCAAGGCGGTCGATGCGAGCAAGGACCAGAGCTATTTCCTGCACCGGCTGAACCAGGCGCAGCTGTCGCGCACGCTGTTCCCGCTGGGCGAGATCCACAAGAGCGAGATCCGGCGCATTGCCGAGGAACTGAAGCTGCCGAACGCGCGCAAGAAAGACTCGACCGGCATCTGCTTCATTGGCGAGCGTCCGTTCCGCGAATTCCTGAACCGCTACCTGTCGTTCAAGCCCGGCCCGATGAAAACGGCCGACGGCGACGTGGTCGGCGAGCATGTCGGCCTGTCGTTCTATACGCTGGGCCAGCGCAAGGGCATCGGCCTGGGCGGCAGCAGCAAGCATCGCGACGCCGACGGCAACCATGAACCCTGGTATGTCGCCCGCAAGGATGTTGCGACCAACACGCTGTACGTGGTGCAAGGCCATGACCACCCGTGGCTGCTGTCGCCGGCACTGGAGGCGGGGCAGCTGAGCTGGGTCGCGGGTCATCCGCCGGCCGACGGTCCGCTGCATGCCAAGACCCGCTACCGGCAGTCCGACGTGGCCTGCGCAGTGCGCACGGTCGGCGGCAAGCGTCTGCAATTGCAGTTTGAAGAGGCTCAGTGGGCAGTCACTCCGGGACAATCTGCCGTGCTTTATGACGGCGAGGTCTGCCTCGGCGGCGGCATCATCGAACTCGCTGCCTCGCCCACCTGAGGACAGCCGCTGCCCCGCCCCGACGCCGCTCTTCGAGCGGCGTTTCTTTTTTGACATTCCCCTGAAAAATTTGCTCGAACAAAAAAACACTTGCGCGCAGGCCGAGATTCGCAAATAATCTAAATACGAATTGTTCGCATTTACAAAGATTCAAATGACCACAGCCGTTCACCCCAGCGTTCCGCAGGCGGCCTCGCCGCAGGAACCACCGGCACGGCTGAGGCTGCAGGACCTGATGAAGCAAATGCGCGAAATCGAAATTGACCATGACGGCAGGATCTACCGGCTGCGGCTGACGCAGTCGAACAAGCTGATCCTTACCGCCTGAACCCGATAGAAAGCGAAGCACCATGATCGTCTGCATCTGCCACAACGTTTCCGACAAGGCGATTCGCCAGGCGCTGGCAGCCGGCGCAGGTTCAATGGCGGACATCCGCGCACAACTGAACGTCGGCAGCTGCTGCGGCAAGTGCAATGCGTTCGCAAAGACGCTGGTGCGCGCGCATCTCGAAGACGGCCAGGTCACCGAAGTCCGCCGCGTCGCCGTGGCCGCTTGAGCGGCATGGGTATGGCAACGCTCTCGCCGGGACTCCCCGGCGCTCTGGATCGTCGAGCGCCGCTGGCACTGGCCGTGCTGCTGCATGGCGGCCTGCTGCTTGCAGTGCTGCATGGGTTGGATCCCGAGCAGCAGCGTCCGTTGCAGCGTGAAATCACAATCTCGCTGCTGCCCTTGAAGCAAGGGCCGGCAGCACCGGCCCAGCCCACACCCGCTCCACCGCCGCAAAAGAAGTTGCAGCCGCAGCCAACACCGCCGCTGCCAGTACCCCAGCCGGTGCAGCGTCAGGCGCCCGAGCCCGCCCCGCAGCCGCTACCCGCCGTGCGCGAAGCTCCGGCACCCGCCGCATCGCCCGCGCCGGCCACTTCACCCGCAGTACAGGCTGCCCCGCCGCCCGCTCAGGAAACGCGCGCTGCGGCGCCCGTTCCGGCACCCGTGCCAGCGCCTGTCCCGGCACACTCGCCCGCCGAGCGCGCGCCGGTTACGGTGTCGGGCGTCGAATATCTGCTTCCGCCAAAGCCCGACTATCCGATCGGCGCCAAGCGTGCCGGCGAGCAAGGCAAGGTCACGCTGCGCGTGCTGATCGATGAAAAAGGCCATGCCGAGCGCGTCGAGGTGCAACAAAGCTCCGGCTACCCGCGCCTTGACGACGCCGGCCGGGCGGCCGTTCTGCGCGCCGCATTCAAGCCCCACCTCGAGGACGGCCGCGCGGTGCCGGTCTACGTCATGGTGCCGATCAGCTTCACCCTCCGATAACGACAGAAAGTAATCCATGGATACCAGCCCCTACGGCCTCGCCTCGATCTGGCAGCAAGGCGACCTCGTCACCCGCGCCGTTGCGCTGCTGCTGATTGCGATGTCGATCGCGTCATGGACGGTGATGATCTCGAAGGCGATCCAGGCATGGCGTTACCGCCGCGCGATGGATGCCGCGCGCCGCGACTTCTGGCAGGCAGGCAGCCTCGACAGCGGGATTTCCAGTATCGGCCCGGACAATCCTTTCGGCCAGCTGGCCGCCGCGGGGGCTTCGGCAATCCGGCACCATCACGCGCATGCCGGCTCGCTGCAAGACCAGCTTTCCATCAGCGACTGGGTCACGATGTCGCTGCGCCAGGCCATCGACGAAGCGGCCGCGAAGCTGTCGAGCGGCATGGCGGTGCTGGCGTCGGTAGGCTCGACCGCGCCTTTCGTCGGCCTGTTCGGCACGGTCTGGGGCATCTATCACGCACTGGTCTCGATCGGCAGCTCCGGCCAGGCCAGCATCGACAAGGTCGCCGGCCCGGTCGGCGAGGCGCTGATCATGACCGCGCTCGGCCTTGCGGTCGCGATCCCCGCGACCTTTGGCTACAACGCGCTGGTACGCAGCAACAAGACCATCCTCGCGCAGCTGAACAAGTTCGGCTTCGACCTGCATGCGCTGTTCGTCACCGGCGCCCGCGCCGGCGAGGCAGCCAATGGCCAGACACTCTCCATCGTTCGGAGCGCGTAATGGCGATGGGCACGCTGTCCGATCGTTCGGACGAAGACTTCAACCCGGAGATCAACACCACGCCGCTGGTCGACGTGATGCTGGTCCTGCTGATCATCTTCATCATCACGATCCCGGTGATCAACCACAGCGTGAAGCTGGACCTGCCGAAGGCGACCACGCAGCCGAACGATGCAAAACCGGAGACCGTGAACCTCGCCATCGATGCGCAGGGCAAGCTGTCCTGGAACAACGAGGCGATTGCAGAAGACACGCTGCAGCAGCGCATCGCACTGGCCGCGCAGAAGACGCCGCAGCCTGAATTGCACTTGCGTGCGGAGCGCACCACGCAGTACGAGAAAGTCGCCCAGGTGATGGCCGCCGCGCAGAACGGCGGGCTGACGAAAATCGGCTTCATCACCGAACCCAAACAATAGCGAAAATTTTTCATATCGCAGCCAGCCACTCCGCATCACTCCGGACAGCCAGCCAGCAACGTCACAAAGTCCTGCCTGACAAGCGCAGGCAACCGGAGAATGCAGTCAATGAAACAGGCAATGAAACTCAAGCCGCTCGGTGCGCTGGTGGCCGGGCTGGCTTTCTGTGATCCGGCAATCGCCGCCGACAAGGAAGTGCAAAAAAAGGATGACGGCACGCTGCCGGCCGTCGAAGTCACCGCAAGCAAGGAAGCGCCCGCCTACGTCGCCACGAAAACGCGCGTCGGCAAGGTGGAGCAGGACCCGCACGACATTCCGCAGGCGATCACCACGGTGACCAGCACGCTGCTGCAGGAGCAGCAGGCCGGCTCGCTGCAGGAAGCGATGCGCAACGTGTCCGGCATCAGCTTCAACGCGGCCGAAGGCGGCCGTGCCGGCGACAACATGAATTTGCGCGGCTTCTACACCTTCGGCGACATGTACCTCGACGGCATCCGCGACACCGCGCAGTACAACCGCGAGACCTTCAATTACGAGCAGATCGACGTGCTGCGCGGCGCCGGTGCCATGCTGTTCGGCCGCGGGCAGGCCGGCGGCGTGATCAACCAGGTGACGAAGACGCCGCTCGAGTACGACCAGTACCGGCTGACTGGCAGCGCGGGTTCGCATGGCTACCAGCAGTTCACCGCTGACCTGAACAAGGGCATCAGCGAGGACACGGGCATCCGCGTGAACCTGATGGATCGCAGCGAGGGCAGCTGGCGCCGCAACCCGGACGGCGGCGCCGAGCCGACGATCAATCGGACCGGCGCGGCGATCAGCCTCGCGCTGAACCAGACCAGCGACCACAAGTTCTGGCTCAATCATACCTACCTGCGCACGCGTGACAATCCGGATTACGGCATTCCGTTCGACAGCAGGACACGACTGCCTGCGACGACCTTCCGTGACACCAACGGCAACGCAACGACCCGCCTGTCCCCCAATACCTTCTGGGGCACCGCCAAAACCTTCGACAACAGCGACACCTCGATGTCGACGCTGGTGCACGACTGGAAGATCGACAATGACACCAAGCTGCGCACCCAGCTGCGGTATGCCGATTACGACCGCAGCTACTGGGCCAAGACGCCGTCGATAACATCGGAACCCAACGCCGATGGCATTCGCACGAACACGGCCGGGACCGCCGCCAGCGGCAACGTGACACGGGCCGCGTACTACAACACGACCACGCTGCAGTCGGACCTTTCGAAAAAATTCAGCGCGCTCGGCATGAAGCACGAAGTCATCACGGGCTTCGAGTTCCTGCGGGAAGACGGCTACCGGAATGCGCTGCGCAATGCAGCAGCTGCGGCAGGCGCGGCGCCCATCATCCGCCCCTATGTCGAGCCGCTGTCCGGCGCCACCGGGGCCGGGAACCTGACCGCCAGTAATCCGAACAGTTTCAATTCGGATTCCTATGCGCTGTACGCGCAGGACATGGTGGAATTCATCCCGCAGTGGAAACTGACTGCCGGCGCGCGCCACGACCGCCTCGACGCGAAGTATTCCAGCGCAACATCGCCCAAGCTGAGCTATGGCGAGTGGAGCTACCGTGGCGCGCTCTCCTTTCATCCGAATGACGAGTCTCACTACTATCTCGGCTGGAGTGATTCATTCAGCCCGACCGCGGATCTCTATCAGCTGACGGTCAAGCCACTTCCGCCGGAACGAAGCAACGTGGTCGAACTGGGCGCCAAGTACATACTTTTCAACGGCGACCTGACGCTGCGCGGCGCGCTCTACCGAGCGACCAAGGACTGGGAACGGAATACCGACCTCGAGTCGACCGCCGCCATCCTGACCAAAAAACGCCGCACCGATGGACTGGAAATCGAAGCCGCAGGCAGGATCACGTCCAACTGGGAAATCTTCGCCGGACTTGCGCTGATGGACGCAACCATCCTCGAGGTGGCGCAGAACTATGTAACGTCGAACGGCAGTACCACCTTGCAGCAGTCGCGGCAGGAGTACGTGGGACAGCGCGCGCGCAATACGCCGAGGTATACGTTCAACCTGTGGAGCACCTACAAGATAGCCGCGAACTGGAAAGTCGGCGGCGGCGTCGAGGCAAAAGACAATCGCCTCGCGTTCAATCCCAGCAACCGGGTGCAGGCGGATGTGCCGACCCTGAACGGCGCCTACCATCCGAACACGGCCCCGGCTTACCATCGCGTCGATGCGATGCTGTCGTACGAGCAGCCGCGTTGGGCCCTGAAGCTGAACGTGAAGAACGTGTTCGACAAGCTGTACTATGACGCGGTCTACGACAATGGCGGCTTCACCGTGCCCGGCACGCGCCGCACCGTGATCCTGACCGCCGAACTGAAGTACTGAACCATGCTGATCACCATCGACCCGCTGCTCGCCGCCGACGAACTTGCGACCGCAAGGTCGTTGCTGGCACAGGCCAGCTGGGTCGATGGCCGCATCACCGCCGGCAGCCAGGCGGCGCAGGCAAAGAACAACCTTCAACTGGCCGAGGACGAGCAGCATCTCCCCGCGCTGCGCCGGCTGGTCATGCAGGCACTGTCGCGCAATGCGACTTTCTTCGCGGCCGCCTTGCCCCTGAAGATACTGCCCCCTTTCTTCAACCGCTACGCGGGCTTGGCCAACACCTACGGCGCGCATGTGGACGGCGCGATGCGGCAGGCGCCGGACGGCAGCTATGTGCGCGCCGACCTGTCGGCCACGCTGTTCCTGTCCGATCCGGATACCTACGACGGTGGCGAGCTCGAGATCGAGGACACCTTCGGCATCCACCGCATCAAGCTGCCGGCCGGCAGCCTGGTGCTGTACCCGTCTTCGTCGGTACATCGTGTCACACCGGTCACGCGCGGCGAACGTGTCGCCAGCTTCATGTTCATGCAGAGCATGGTGCGCGACGACGGACAGCGCCGCCTGCTGTATGAGATGGACATGGCGCTGCTGCAGCTGCGAGAGGCCGTGGGCGAGACCGACGCAGTCGTGAAACTGACCGGCACTTATCACAACCTGCTGCGACTCTGGGCCGAGAGCTGATGCAGCCGACCTGTGAATCGATCGCCGCCTATCAGGAAATGGCGCGGCAAGCGCTGCCGCCGGAGATCTGGCATTACCTCGATGCGGGCAGCGGCGCGGGCCGCACGCTGCGCGACAATCAAAGCGCATTCGACCGCATCCCGCTGCTGCCGCGGCCACTGGCCGCTGTGCGTGGCGGCCATACCCGCGTAGAACTGTTCGGCGAGAAGCTGCCCCACCCTTTCCTGCTCGCCCCCGTCGCTTACCAGCGGCTGTTCCACCCGCACGGCGAAGCCGGCAGTGCGATGGCTGCGCACGCGCAGCAGACGACCATGATCGTCAGCAGCCTCGCAAGCCAGCCACTGGCCGACATCGCCGGCACCGGCGTTCACTGGTGGTTCCAGTTGTACTGGCAAGGTGGGCGGGAGGCGACGCTACGACTGCTCAGGACGGCAGAGCAGGCCGGTGCGAAGGCCATCGTGTTCACTGTCGATGCGCCGGTCAAGCAGGCAACACTGGCGCTGCCGCCTGGCATCCGAGCCGTCAACCTCGATGCCGAGCCCGCGCTACCTGCGCTGGCCGACGGACAGAGCGTGGTCTTCGACCAATGGATGGCGCTTGCGCCGCGCTGGGAAGACCTTGACTGGCTGCGCGCACAGACCCGCCTGCCGCTGCTGCTCAAGGGCCTTGTTCATCCTGACGACGCGGCGCGCGCGATCGACGCCGGCTGCGATGGACTGGTCGTCTCCAACCACGGCGGGCGCGTGCTCGACGGAACCCCGACCTCGCTCGATGCGCTGCGCCGCTTCCGCCGCCGCCTCGGGCCGTCGCTGCCGCTGCTGTTCGACAGCGGCATCCGGAGCGGCGGTGACGCGTACAAGGCCATTGCCGTCGGCGCAAATGCCGTGCTGGTCGGCCGGCCGGCCATCTGGGGCCTTGCGGCCGCCGGGCCGCTGGGCCTTGCCCATGTCTTGCGGCTGCTGCGTGACGAATTGGAAATGACCATGGCGTTGACCGGATGTTCCGATCTCGCATCGATCCGCGGGCGATGCGAACCGATCGCAGATGAAGATGATTCGTAATAACGAAATGCAGGCCTGTCAATCCGTAGCGCCGATGCTGGGTTAATATCGGGGCTTCCCGAATAACGCCAACAAGAGGCCGCGATGAAAGGCGATCCGAACATCATCAAGCTGCTCAATGACCAGCTGACCAACGAGCTGACTGCCATCAACCAGTACTTCCTGCATGCGCGCATGTACAAGCACTGGGGCTTCGACAAGCTCGGCAAGAAGGAATATGAAGAATCGATCGGCGAGATGAAGCATGCCGACAAGCTGATCGACCGCATCCTGATGCTCGAAGGCCTGCCGAACCTGCAGGCCCTGCACAAGCTGATGATCGGCGAGAACGTGGCCGAAATGCTCGATTGCGACCTGCAGCTCGAGCGGCTCGCGCAGCAGACCGTGAAGGATGGCATTGCCGCCTGCGAAACGGCGCGTGACTATGTGTCGCGTGAATTGTTCGAAGCGATCCTCGAGGACACCGAAGAGCACATCGACTGGCTGGAGACGCAGAAGGACCTGATCGACAAGGTCGGACTGCCGAACTACCTGCAATCGCAGATGGGCGACGCCGGCTGATCGTCGTCAGAATGAAAAACGGAGCCGCCGGCTCCGTTTTTTTTGCTTCAGGCCACCGGCACCGTGTCCCTGAAGGACTGCCGGTCCGACAGCTTGTCGAACAGCCGCGCGAGGTTCTCGTGCTCGCCGCGCCAGTCGATCTCGGGGAAGCGGAAGGATATCCATCCCAGCGCGCTGCCCACGGCCACGTCGGCCAGCGAGAACTGCCTGCCTGCGCAGAAAGGATTCTCGCCCAGCGCCTGCGCCATCGACTTCATGCCGTTGCTGACCTTGCCCAGCTGGCGCTGTACCCAGGCGTCGCTCTGGCGCTCGGCAGGGCGCTGCGTGCGCTCCAGGCGCGCGAGTATGCCGGCTTCGGCCACGCCATCAGCCAGCGCCTCCCAGACCTTCACGCTCGCGCGCTCGCGGCCGCCGGACGGGATCAGCTTGCCCACCGGTGACATCGTGTCGAGGTACTCGACGATCACGCGCGAGTCGAACATGGCGCCGCCGTCTTCCATGACCAGGCACGGCACCTTGCCCAGCGGATTCGACGCGCTGATCGTCGTGGCCGGAGACCATACGTCCTCCAGCACGAATTCGTAGTCGAGCTTTTTTTCCGCCAGCACCACCCGTACTTTGCGGACAAAGGGACTCGCCAGCGATCCAATCAGTTTCATGTGGGATGGGAATCAATCGAGGGAGCGGGATTATATCATTGGCAAAACTTTGTCCAACAGTCGGGGTGGTAGAATCGCGGGCTGTTCGAATCAATTCGGCCTTGTCGCCGCCCTTCCTTTCCATGAGCCTTTCCGCACTGTCCGCCCTGTCGCCGCTCGACGGCCGTTATGCCTCCAAGACCGACGCGCTGCGTCCGCTGCTGTCCGAAGCCGGCTTCATGCACCACCGCGTGAAGGTGGAGATCGCATGGCTGCTCGCGCTGTCCGAAGCAGGATTTGCCGAACTGAAACCGTTCTCCGCCGACGCGAAAGCGCTGCTGGAAAAGCTGGCCGCCGACTTCGGCGATGAGGACGCAGCACGCATCAAGGCCATCGAGGCCGTGACGAACCATGACGTGAAGGCGGTCGAATACTGGCTGAAGGAGAAGGTGCAGCACCTGCCGGAACTGGTCGCCGCGTCCGAATTCATCCACTTCGCGTGCACATCGGAAGACATCAACAACACTTCGCACGGCATGATGCTCAAGGCTGCGCGCGACTCCGTGCTGCTGCCGTCGCTCACCCATGTGATCGCGAAGCTGACCGAGATCGCGCATGCGAACGCGAACGTGCCGATGATGTCGCGCACGCACGGCCAGCCGGCCAGCCCGACGACGCTGGGCAAGGAAATCGCGAACGTGGTCGCGCGCCTGCAGCGTGCGAAGCAGCGCATCGCCGACGTGCAGATCCTCGGCAAGATGAACGGCGCGGTCGGCAACTACAACGCGCACCTGTCCGCCTACCCGGACTTCGACTGGCCGGCATTCTCGCGCAAGGTCGTCGAGGAGCGACTGGGCCTGACGTTCAATCCGTACACGATACAGATCGAGCCGCATGACTACATCGCCGAACTGTTCGATGCGGTCGCACGCGCGAACACCATCCTGCTCGACCTGAACCGCGACGTCTGGGGCTACATCTCGCTCGGCTTCTTCAAGCAGAAGACCAAGGCCGGCGAGATCGGCTCGTCGACAATGCCGCACAAGGTCAACCCTATCGACTTCGAGAACTCCGAGGGCAACCTCGGCATGGCCAACGCGGTGCTCAAGCACATGGCCGAGAAGCTGCCGGTATCGCGCTGGCAGCGCGACCTGACCGACTCCACCGTGCTGCGCAACATCGGCGTCGGCCTGGGCTACGCGCTGCTCGCGTATGACAGCTGCCTGCGCGGACTGAACAAGCTGGAAGTCAATCATGGCCGCATGGCTGCCGACCTCGACCAGAACTGGGAAGTGCTGGCCGAGCCGGTGCAGACCGTGATGCGCCGCTATGGCATCGAGAATCCGTACGAACAGCTGAAGGAGCTGACGCGCGGCAAGGGCATCTCGAAAGATGCTTTGCGCGATTTCATCAATGGCCTGGCGATTCCGCAGGATGCGAAGGACAGGCTGCTGGCAATGACGCCGGCGTCGTATGTGGGACTGGCGGAGAAGCTGGCCAAGGACATTTGAGCCAAAGCTTCAAGAAAAATTAGCCGGCAAATGCCGGCTAATTTTTTTGGCTGCAGGAACGCGTCGGCTCGTTGCTGATGCGACGATCAGGAATGATTCGCGCCAAGCACTGCTTCGATTGAATCGGAGGCCAGCACAGCGTCCGTCCAGAGATCAAGCTCCGCTTCAGTCGCCGAATTCAGCCGTTCCCGCGCCCAGGCAGGCAGCTGGCCAAAACGCCCGGCCAGCTGGCGCGACAGGAGCTGCAGTTTGCCCTCGACGCGGCCCTGCGCCATCCCCTTGGCCATCCCTTCCTGAAT
>JACCDI010330849.1_pt1 | contig 26336 bp, 23 predicted proteins | sample 7442791 | NCBI WGS metagenome assembly JACCDI01 (sample SAMN15323434, study PRJNA562643) | freshwater metagenome | isolation source: river surface water | place: USA:Blue River Watershed | collected 2017-08-15
CGCAGTTATTGAGAATCTGACAAAGTTTTGCCCAGCTTCGCCGTAAAACTCTCCAGGGACCGCGACGATGCCTAGCTGAGCTAACTCTGCGATGGTTTCCCAGCAGTTTTGCCCTTTGGTAACCCACAAATAGAGCCCTGCCTCGGAATCGTGAAGTTCAAAGCCATAATCCAAAAGCGCCGGCAACAATACATCTCTGCGCTTCCGGTAGATCTCCTTCTGCGCAGCAACATGATGGTCGTCACCTAAGGCGGCAACCATGGCCTTCTGCACCGGCATTGGCACCATCATTCCTGAGTGCATGCGCAGGTTTACCAAACCCTTGATGAGCTTCTCGTCGCCAGCAGCAAACGCCGCGCGATAGCCAGCAAGATTTGACTGTTTGCTCAGTGAGTAAATCGATAGAACGTTGGTTATATCCCCGCCACTTACTTCAGGATCAAGCATGCAGGGGATGTACGCATCCCAAGGAGTATTCCAGCCCATTTCCGCGTAGCACTCATCATTGACGATTACCGCTCCAAGTTCTCGCGCTCTAGCCAAGGCTCGCCTTAGAAATTCGATGGAATGTACTGAACCGTTTGGGTTTCCTGGGCTGTTGAGCCAAATCAGTTTGGTATTTTCTGGCCACTCATTTGGTTCATCGCCAACAAAAATTTCGGCTCCTGCGAATGCCGCACCCACTTCATATGCGGTGTATGCCAATCGAGGCTGAACAACAACGTCGCCGGCACCGATGCCTAGCATGATTGGCAGCAACGATATGAATTCTTTTGAGCCAATAGTTAGCAGGACTTGGTCAGGTTTGAGGCCAGGGGAATGCCTGCGGCGGGCATACCATTGACAAACAGCACTTCTAGCGGAGACTTCTCCCCATGTTGTCGGGTAGCCAGGTGAGTCAGAGGCTGCGTCAAGCGCTGCTTGAATCACTGCCGGTGTTGGGTCAATCGGGTTGCCGACTGAGAGATCGATGGCGCCATGAGAGTGCGAAGCCGCAATCTCTCGATAAGGCTTTAGCTTTTGCCAGGGATACTCCGGCAAGCCTTGAAACACTATTCGCCCTGAGGTGGCAGAGCGGCAATTATTGGGTGGTCTCCAGGGACAGGTCCGACTTTGGCAGCACCGCCAGGGGAACCAATCTCGGAGAAAAAGTCAACGTTCGCCTTGTAGTACTCACTCCACTCGCCAGGCAGGTCATCCTCGTAGTAGATGGCTTCCACTGGACAAACGGGCTCGCAAGCACCGCAGTCAACACACTCATCAGGGTGGATGTAAAGCATGCGGTCGCCCTCATAAATGCAGTCGACAGGGCACTCGTCGATACATGCCTTGTCCTTGACATCCACACAAGGTAACGCGATTACGTATGTCACAGGTCCCCTCTACAGGCTTTTCGAGACTCTAATAATAATTGGTTAATGCCTCCTCGGCAGCAGGCGCAGGAGCCTAAAGGCCGATCTCCAAGAGAAGCGAAACGCTCCGTCACTCAGGCTAATGATATAATTTGTTCTCGCTTCCCTAAGGCTTCCGAGCGCTTCGAGGCGAACACCGCGAGCGTAAGACAAAAATCCATTGTGCAACCTTCGAACTTTTGGGCTAACTGAACTTAGATATCCAATTGCAGCCAACTCCGCCGCTAGAGGGGCGTCAACCCGACCTGTTGTGGAAGAGTGAACTCGATAGCTACCAAGCACTCCGGGGCACTTGCTAATGGCAAAGCCACCGGCTGCGACACTAAGCCACAAGGCGTAGTCCTCCGACGCAAGAAGCTCCTTTGCCTCAGGAAAACCGCCCAGGACTCTTAGAACTTCTCCCCTAATTAGTGCGCTCGAGGTAGCGATCGGGTTTCCTCCGGCGAGAAGGTGCTCAAGTGGCCTAGTTCCTGATAGCTTCCATGCCCGAAAGGTCCCGCTTCTGGACCCAAATCGCTTCAGGCTGTGGTAACACAAGTCTGCGCCCTTGTCCATCATTTTGACTTGGAGCTCAAGCTTTTTGGGACTCCAGAAATCGTCTGAGTCTAGGAAAGCTATCAGTTCGCCCTGAGCCATGGCGCTGCCAAAATTCCTAGCCTTTGCAATCGAACCCTCGTTATCAAACTTAAGAAACCGAATGCGGGAATCATTGAAACTTCGAACAACAGCCTCACTGTCGTCGGAGGAAAAATTGTCAACGACAATCAATTCCCAATCTTGAAATGTCTGAGAGATTACAGATTGGAGAGCTTCACCGAGGAAGCGACCATAATTGTAGTTCGGAACTACAACGGAAACCCTTGGCTTAGACATTGACATTCAAGCCCTCAAACTTTGCGAATCGAATCAGGTCGTCCAGTTCTTGAATTTCCTGATCAACGGGTATAGAAGTCAGTAATTCGGCTTGCCTGATTTTGCCATTTTGGAATTTCACTTCCCTTGTCGGATGATCTTCTCCGTCAAAGAACAATTCACACTCCTGATTTAGAACTATCTCCGCGCGATCTCGAATCAAGCCGGCCCATGCGCGCAAAGTTCTCGATTGGCCACTTGTTAAGTTGTATACCCCGAAATTCTTCGCGCCAAGAACCCGATCTAGAGATTTGACCACGGCTGAGGTCGGTACGAAATCTCTGGTTTGACTTGGATTTGAACGGATGTGTGCTACCTGATCAATTGCGAACTTTCTTGCGAGTTCATGAGTTACTAGGGTCCACGAAATTACACCGCTATTTCCCGGACGTCCGAAGACGTTTCCTAGTCTGAAAATTGCCACTTGCTCGATCTTTTCCAGCCGCGCTTCAAGAGCTTTATGCATCAAGGCGTATGGCCGCGCCCCTAGTAATGGGCTCGACTCACTTATAACTCCGCTTAGGTCCTCGCCGTAAACCTGGACTGTAGACAAATGAACCAATTGAGATGCTGGAACTGATTCGCATAGCCTCACCAGTTCAGAACCTCTCCTAGACGCCCAATCCTGGACCAGGGTGGGGTTAGAGTCTGCAAAAGCAGCATTTGGACTGGCTGCGTTGATGATTGTTGAAACAAGACCCTGCGCCAGTGTTCGCTTGACATCGACCTCTCGGTAGGCGAGCGAAGCGTTCTCGCCTGCCAGATAGATTGGCTCTAGAACTTGAATGCCTTGGGACTCCAAGTTATCTTTGATTCGACTACCTAATTGCCCCCGGGAGCCAAAGAGCAAGACTTGCTTACTGCTAGGTCCTAAACCAACCACGGTGGATTTCCTGAACTCCAAAGCGATTCCAGAACTTCTTGGTCTCGCTTTGTGTCCATACACTGCCAGAAATCGTCATGCTGATAAGCGCCCAACTGACCAATATTGGTAACGGCCTCCAGGGGTTCCCTTTCCAGCATCACATTGTTTATGGGGATGTGGTCGATGAATTCGGGTTCGCAGACAAAGAAACCACCATTGATCCAGCCGGAGTGCAGCTGTGGTTTTTCCTTGAAGGACTTGACTTCGCCTGACTCAATATCGAGCTCGCCGAATCGCGCTGTTGGTCGTACGGCGGTCATGGTAACCATTTTCCCGCTGCTTGCATGATGTTCGAGCAGTTTGTCGATAGGCACATTTGAGACGCCGTCGCCATAGGTGAGCATAAACCGCTCGTTGCCGATTAGATCCTTAAGGAGGCGCAGGCGGGTACCGGTGAGAGAGTCGAGGCCAGTATCCACCAAGGAAATGTCCCAATTCGGGGCTTGAACGCTAAGCCACTCAACTTTGCCGCTAGCAAGGTTTACTTTAAAGTCAGAGTTAAGTGAGTTGAACTTCAAAAAGTAATCCTTCACCACCTCCGCCTTATACCCCAGAGCCAAGACGAACTCGGTGTGGCCAAACCTGGCGTAGTGCTGCATGATGTGCCAAAGAATTGGCCGCCCACCGACCGGAACCATAGGTTTGGGTATTGTTTCGGTCAGCTCAGCCAATCGAGTGCCGAAACCTCCAGCGAGAATTACAACTTTCACCTAAATGGCCCCCTGAGTCATTTGTGTTTTATCTCCCACGAGTAAGGAATAGAACCAGAAAGGGCGTCCAGCCTTTCAATCTCATCGGGGTCGTGCGGCAATGTAGAGCAGTTCGCAACGATTGCGGATCCCGATCCAATGGCCTTGAAGCCGTTCCAAATCATCGGAGGCACAGTGACCAGAGAGTAATTTTCGGGCGAGATGAAAATCTCCTGAATCTCCCCTTTGGTAGGACTGTCAGGGCGATCATCAAAGAGAACAAACTTAATTTCTCCAAGCACCACGGCGTAATTGAGGGTCATTTTCCGGTGGCGATGCCAGGCCTTTATAGCTCCTGGATGAACGCTAGAGAAGTAAATTTCACCAAATCTCTCGAAAGCAGGCGAATCCTCCCTAAGCATGTGCATCACCTTGCCACGCTCGTCATGAAATTGAGCTAGAGGAGTAATGCGAACCCCCTCAATCAATTGAGCTCCTTGAAGTACTCACGAATTTGGTGCCCGGTGATTTTGTCCATATCTTTGTTTTCGAGGTGAGCCTTATACCAATTGGCGGTTTCGGCTATAGTCCTTTCGAAACCCCATCTTGGCTGCCAAGAAAGATCCTGTTTTGCTCGGTCGCAATTGAGCTGGAGCAAGTTCGCTTCATGAACGTTTGAGCTAGTTCGATCAACTTGCAGATCTCCCTCGCCTATAACGCCAAATACGCCTCGAACGACCTCCTCAACAGTGTGTGCCGCCGTCAAGTTAGGACCGAAATTGTAAGCGGACTTAACCTGTCCGCCTTTCAGCATCACCTCAGCCAATCTTAGATATCCTGAGAGGGGCTCCAAGACGTGCTGCCATGGGCGAGTAGAGCTTGGATTTCTCAGGACAACCGGCTTCTGGTTTTGGATTGAACGAATGGAATCAGGGACGATTCGATCTTCGCTCCAATCCCCGCCGCCGATTACGTTACCGGCCCTGGTCGTGGCCATTTTGATCTCACGGCTATTGAAGATTGATCTCGCGTAAGAAGAAAAAGCAATTTCTACGGCACCTTTAGACGCTGAATAAGGATCTATTCCGCCAACTTGGTCGTTTTCCCTATAGCCCCATTCCCATTCAACATTCTCGTAGGCCTTGTCTGAAGTGATGAAGATCAGAGCTTCGAGATTGGTCCGGTCTCGCAGGCTCTCAAGAAGGTTGACCCCGCCCATGAAGTTGGTCTCAAAAGTCTCTCTAGTCTCTACAAAAGATTTTCGCACGAGTGGCTGAGCCGCCAAGTGAAAAACCACCTGTGGGTCAAAATCAACAACTTTCGAGCGAATTTCTTCAAAATCACGTATGTCTCCGAATTGATTCGGGCCAATGCCGGACTCAAACTTCAAAGAGTTGATGTGCGCATTCGGCTCCGGTGGAAGCGAGAATCCATCAAGATCCGCTCCTGCAATTTCAAGAATTTTATAGAGCCACGACCCCTTGAAACCTGTGTGCCCAGTTACGAGGATGCGTTTTCCCTTGAATACGTCAAAATCAATGTTCAACGGAGCTGTCCAATCCATAGAGTTTCTTGTAACTCTCCAAGGCTACCCCAGGTAAAAACTCTCGCTGGTATTTTGCCACCGCGGAAATCCCAAAGGCCTCCCGCATTTTTTCATCCTGGATGAGTAGCTGCATCCTTGATGCCAGCTGCTCGTCTGAACCCGGCTCAAACAAAAGTCCAGTGACTCCGTCTTCGATTTGCTCTGGGATTCCTGCCAGTCGGCTCCCAATGATTGGTTTACCGAGAGCCATGGCCTCGGTTATTACATTCGGCAAGTCTTCATTTGAAACGGAGGGGTGAACGAAGAGGTCACATCTTTTCATAAGGTGAAAAACGCAAGGACTTGAACCAAGTAGCCGAACTCGGGAAGAAAGCCCAAGGGAAGTGATCTGATCTTCAAGCCGCTCTCGTTCAGGGCCTTCGCCGTCAATTAGAAAAACCCACCCACCAGGCAATGCTTTGTTTAATTGGAGTATCTCAAGTGCTCTCAAAAAGTGAGAGTGCCCCTTTCGCTTCTCAAGCAGACCCACTAATAGTCCAACTTTTAAGCCTTCGAAATGCGACAACGAATCCTCTTCGTTGCAGCTCTCTGGGTGAAGACATGTGGGTACTGGGATCCCGTTCGGGATAACCAAACAATTCTCAAGGTTGATCGGAATAACCTTTGAAAGAGCCCCGGAGGCTGCCTTGGAACCAGTTACCCATGCGTCAACACGACTCACCAAAAGCCGGTCAAACCAATAATCAAGTTTTCGGGCGGGCGACGCATAATCAACTGCCAAGTTGTTGACAGTCATCACCAAAGTTGTTTCGCTGAAGCCATGTTTCGCTCCAGAGGCAAAGCCGCGCGCTCCCGCGGCTCCCGGGAAACCGCCATTGTTAACATGGACAACGGTTGGACGGTACTTTTTAGCAAACTTAACCCCACGAGCAAAGCCTGCCGCATACCTCAATTGATCCGCGATGACCCTAGTTAATGGCGACCTAGCGTCGGCAAAAATCAGCTTGTACTGAATGACCTTTGATAATTTTTGAGAAATCGCCCCTCCAAACTTTGATTTGATATCCCCAATACCGAGAGAAGAGACAACAACAATCTTCACTCCCTCCTGCAAAAGGGAAGTAACATTCCTAAGTACTTGCGCCTCAGCACCGGAGACAAATGGTGATTCAATGTAAATGAGAAGCGTTGGCTCAGAGCTTCGCTGCAAGAGGCACCCCCTCTTCCAAGGATGTGTGGGGTTCCCAGTTGAGCAGATTGCGCGCGATTGTTGAATCTATTCGAACGATATCCCGTTGCCCGAGGTCCGAATGAGAGTCGGGATATGTAAACAGGGCCCCCTGCAATCCAAGGGAGAGCTCAATACGGTCCGCAACGTACTTAATTGTTGCTTCGTATCCAGAACTGAGATTGATAACAGCTGGTAAGGCGTCTGGGACCTGGATGATCTTCACAATTGCATCGACTAAGTCATCAATGTATAGAAAATCGCGGACTGCAAGCGGCTTGAGAATTTGCAACCTGTCTCCGACTGCAGCGGCTCGAAGCGCAGAGGGAATGAACATGGAGCCGGTCTGATTTGGGCCATACACTGACGATGGTCTTACAACCGTAAGTGCGAAAGACTTTTCAGCTATTGACGACATGAATGAAGTCTCTGCGAGTTTCGCTAGCCCATAGGAGTCAGCAGGTGAGAGTGGGGAGCTTTCAATAAAAGGTGAAGTTGCCCTGCCGTACTCAGCAGCCGAACCGAGATAAATTACCTTCGAGCAATGTGACAACAAATCCTGGGCTGTGACGATTCCCATTTGAAAGGATGGCCAAACATCTTGGTTCATGTGCTTGTCGCCAGAACCGGAAGCACCTCCTAGGGCAAAAATTACATTGCTGTAATCGCGTTCAAGCAGCAATTGACGCAACCAAGCGCGGTCTTCGAGCAAGAGGGGTCTTTGGTTTTCATGCGTAGGTTTTCTGGCGGCACCAATGACTGGATTGTTCGAATCATTTAAGGCTCTGAAAATGTTGGAACCTAGGAATCCAGACGAGCCGACAACCAAGGTCGAATTACTCAAGGCTAGGCCACCTTGTCTGGCTCCGGTCTAAGAGAGCTGAGCCACTGTGTTGCCCGCTAATATCCAAAACCTTTGCAAGATTACCAATCAGACTCTTGTTTTGAGTTGCCAATTCAGAAGCGAAAAAGGCAACGCTCGCCCTCTGATCTGGAGATAGTGAGTAATTGGAGTCTCGAATCTCAAGCAAGGCATTCAGCGCAATGTCTGGCCGCACACTTATGAGTTTCGAATCCTCCAAGTGCTTATAAACATGTCGAAATTGTCGACGAATTCCGTCGAGCCCGTCGGGGACATAGGCGCAAAATTCATCTCCTACAGAAGCGAGCTCTAGCATGCCAGTCGAGTCGTAACAAAAGACTGGGAACCAATTTTTCTGCTGAGTTGCCAGAGCCACACCGTTGGGAGAAAAGCTCAGCAGATCACTGTTATTGCAGTTCTGACGAATATGGTCTAAGGCCCACTCGGGAGTTGCCGGATGAGGTCTGACCAATACCCTACAGCCGGCGTCAACAAGTGATGAGACCAAATTGGATATCTTTCGAAAGTAATCCTCATTAGTCAGATCGACGTCAGACTCGACCTGCAACCAGTTTGCATCCCGAAGAATCACGAGAAACCCAGTCCTGATTCTCTTGGATGATAGGGCCTTAATTGGCTTCAAAACCCCCAGGGCAATTGAGTTTCTACCGGCGCTCCAACCCCAAGTTAGGAAGGAGTCAGAAAGCCAAGTCTCTGGGTAAAAATGAGAGTTCTCCGAGGTTCCGTAGTTGTTACCATGCTGGCCAACAACGTACCGGACAGCGTTCCAATGGCAAGAAAGATAATTCTTAAAATCGTCATCAGTATCAAAGTTATTGGAAGTAAAAACTGTTCTTGGAGACTGGGGCCAGCCCATACCAATTAAATATCTCTTCTCTGAATTTTCGTTCTGAAGGAGACTCACTGGAATGAGTAGCTTCAGGCTCTCCTTAATAAGATCCTCAACTGATTGAGCATAAAACTCGCCATGAGGCAATGGGTTATTTGAGGCATAGGCCCTCTCTTGCCTTAACTCAGTTAGCAATGGAATTTGCCCCAGCATCAAAGAGAGAAGCGCTTCTCGCTTTCTACCTAGGTATGAGCCGATGATCAAATGACTAGATTTGCGGGTTAGCGTTGACAACAGCTGCGCAATTAGAACGTACAGGCGCTTAACTAAACCTGACTCCTGAGACTTTTCCTGCGGCTCCGAAATCTTGAGGTCGATTTGAAACTCAGCCGACGATTTCATCAGAACCAATGAGGCATCTATGTAGTTTGAAAATTGAGACTGAACTAGGAGCTTGTAGCTCTCAAAGCTATTTCGAGGTGCCTTGAAGACGTACCTATCTGGACAGGCTGCGAGAACTATTGCACCTTCTACTTTGTCGATTTGGACCAGAGTCCGAGCCAGCCTGCCAGCCAGCGCTGTGCATAGGTGCCCGACCAGTGCCTGCGTTTGATTTAGGTCTATCGTGCAACCGCGAGCTTCTTCCAGAATCGGCCGCGCGAGACTAATCGCGATCTTGTATAGCTCAAGACGCTTAACTGCGGTCGCTTTCCACCAGTCCGAATTTCTGTCACCCAAGGACAGAAATTGACATGCGCATGCAGGGCCGTCTGAAGTGTGCTCCCGAAAAGCTTTCCAACTGAGGAACAAATTTCTATTCTCACGTGAGTTGCAGTCGGGTACCGAGCCCTCAATGCCAAGGTGAACCAAAAAAGGCTTAGAGGTGTTCGCCATTTGGCTACTCTTTAGATCTTCGATTTCTCAGTCTTCGAGTGTAGGCCTCGCCAGGTGACCGCCAGCTCGCAAGTTGACAATAAGAAGTTGAGCACGTTATCGGAAAACCGACTTTGCTCATAACCCTCTGGAAGACGACCTGGGCTTCTCGAGACTTGAGCAAGTTCGATTTGATTAAGTAGCTGACTAGATTGCAGAGAAGAGATGCTGAGAGTGCCCGCCTCAAGCCCCTCAGGGCGCTCCATAGAATCACGCAACGTGACAGCTGGGAAATTCATTATCGACGACTCTTCGCTTATTGTCCCGGAATCAGAAATGACACACTTGGCATTCAGCTGCAGTTGGTTGTAGTCCAGATAGCCAAAGGGTTCATGGAAGGTGATGCCTTCAATGTCAGCGTTCGGCAGTTCTTCCAGTCTCTTTCGGGTGCGAGGGTGGGTGGAGACCATGATTGGTAGGTTCCACTCATCACGGATCGCAGCAAGTGCTTTCAAAACCTGCTCTAGTCGATTCGGGAAATCCACATTTTCTTGACGGTGGATACTAACTAAGAAATATCCCTTCGGAGTCAGCTTCAAGTCGTTCAAAATCGAGCTGGACTCTATACGGCTCTTATAGTGAGTAAAGATTTCCAGCATTGGAGATCCGGTCTTGTGGATAAATCTTGGGTGAATACCCTCTGCTAGGAGATTTCTCATCGAATAGTCGTTGTAAGGAAGATTGAATGTTGATACGTGATCAACCATTCGCCTGTTCAGCTCTTCCGGAACATTGTTATCAAAGGAACGGTTGCCGGCTTCCATGTGATAAACGGGAATCTGCATGCGCTCTGCAACCACGGCAGCGATTGCCGAGTTTGTATCACCCAAAATCATTACGGCGTCTGGCTTGACATCAAGAAACACTTTTTCGGCCTTCCGCAGAGTCTCACCCATGACTGTTCCCATGGAGCTAGCCTCGACATTCAAAAAGTAGTCGGGTTGCCGAAGTTGCAGATCTTCAAAGAAGACGTCGTTAAGTTTTGGGTCGTAATTCTGACCTGTGTGGACTAAAACGTGGTCGGTGAACTGATCCAATTTTGGAATCAGTCTTGAGAGCCTGATGATTTCTGGCCTGGTGCCAACTATAGTGACGACTTTGAGCTTTCTCACAATCCTAGCTCCAACCTCACCTCAGGGATGGTTAGCAAAAGCTTCTTTACGCCTTCAACGTTCAGCCGATTGGTATTGTGTGAAGTGTAAGCATCTAAGCTCTCGGATCTTGATTCCCCTTCTTCAAAGTAGACAGAGTAATTCAGGTCCCTGGCATCTAACGGGACTCGGAAGTATCCCCCAAGGTCCTCTGCCTTTACCCTCTCCTCTGTGCTAAGAAGCGACTCGTATAGCTTCTCACCGTGACGGAAGCCTATGTTTTGGATCTGATCCTTGGATCCACCAAACATTTCAATCAACGCTAGCGCTAAATCCTCGATAGTGGATGCAGGAGCCTTTCGAACAAAGAGGTCGCCAGTCGTTGCATGCTCGAATGCGTATTCGACTAGGTCAACCGACTCAGCGAGAGACATTAAGAATCTGGTCATAGTCGGGTCGGTAACTGTGATCGGCTTTCCAGCTTTGATTTGAGATATGAAAAGTGGGATTACTGATCCGCGCGAATACATGACATTTCCGTAACGCGTAACGGAAATAGTTGTGTTGGAGTCCTGGTAATCACGAGCAAATGCTTGTGCGGTCTTTTCCATCAAAGCTTTAGACATGCCCATGGCGTTGATTGGGTAGACAGCTTTATCGGTGCTTAGGCACACAACGCCTTTGACGTCATTCTCAACAGCTGAACGAAGAATATTGGCAGAGCCGTTGATGTTTGTCTTGACAGCTTCCAATGGAAAAAACTCTGCGGAAGGGACTTGCTTTAGGGCGGCTGCATGGAAAATTAGGTCAGAGCCGCGAACTACACGCTCGACTGACTCAGCATCTCTAGTGTCTCCAATAAAGAATCTAACCCGAGCGTCGCCCATTGCGTGGCGCATCGCATCCTGCTTAGCCTCGTCTCGGCTAAAGATTCGGATCTCACCAATATCCTTGGATAGCAGATACTTCGCCATCGTCGAACCAAATGAACCGGTACCGCCGGTAATGACGACCGTGGAGCCTTTGACTTTACGAACCATTTGTCACCTCTAACTGCACTAGTTTGGCAGGTCTGCGCAGATTTCGTCGACCATCTGCCTGATTGTCGGAAGAGCTGAATACCCCGCTGCCGCAAACAAGGACTTGTTGAAATCTTGATTTTCCGTGCTAAGGGTGCGATCGACTGCCGTCGATGTAGTGGTGGCAGTAACAGTCACGTCCACGCGCCCGAGAGCCTCGAGCACCATGCGGACCAATTGATCCTTGCTGACTTGATCCGCTGGCACTAAGTGGTGAACACCCGGCCTAAATAGATCATTTGAGACAATTCCGAGAACAATCTTCCCAAATGCCTTCGAGGACAAGCCATTCCATTGATGATCCGTGTAGCCGGATATCTCGGCTCCCTGTGGCTGTTGGCGTACCCACTCGAAAAAAAGAGAGTTTCTCCCAAGTTCAGGACCGATTAGCGAGCAGCGAAGGTGCATAACGCTAGCTGACGCTATTTCTCCAAGGCTTTTTGTCTTGCCATAGACATCCAACGCATCATGTGGCGCAGATTCCCTATAACCGCCAGCGAGCCCGCTGAATACGCAGTCTGTTGCCACTTGAATGACCCTTACGCCTGAATCGAAGGCGACTCTCGCAAGCTCTGCGGGAAAGCTAACGTTCAAGCGCTGAGCGCTCGCTCTACTCGCAGGGGACGATTCGTCAATTCGAGATTTGGTCAGCCCTACGCAATTGATTACGTAATCCCCCCGCTCAAGACTCGCGGACTTGAAAAGATTTGCGACGTCGAGGCTTTCGGCATCGAATCGAATGCCTGAAGTTCTTGATGCAGTAAGAAGTTCAAATCTTGAATGTTTTAGTGCTTCCACGACCGCCGAACCCAGCATTCCAGTGGAACCAAGGACTAGCACCTTAGTCATAGTGCTCAACCAACTTTCGCAGTCTTGTCTCGAAGGCCTCTATGGCCTGAATCTTAGAAAACTTTTCAGCTACAAGTACCTGGTTTCCCTTACCCAGGACATCTAGATCAGGTCTTGATGCCATTTGCAGAGCGTCACGCATAACCTGCTCAGGTGTTTCTGAATACCGCATCCCCGCAACTTCACCAAAGGTTAGCTCCAGTCCCCTCAGCCTTGTGGTTGCAACGACTAAGCCAGTGGCTAGGTACTGAATCACCTTGTTTGGAAACGCGGCATTTGAAACTAGCGAAGACTGCATTGGGTTCACAGCAACATCTGCTACGGCCAAGTACCCGGGCAACTCATTGAAACCGACAAAGCCCGTAAATAGAACCCTGTCTTGTAGCCCCAGTGCTATCACCTGTTGGCGCAGCTCTTGATCTTGCTCTCCGCCACCGACCAGCAGTAAAACAATGTGCTCTTGAGCGGATCTTGAAAACTCATCGACCAGTTGGGGAAGCCCGGAGAAGTAGAAAAAGCTCCCCATGTAAAGAATCACCTTTGAATCGACTGCGACTCCAAGCCCGGATCGAATCTGACTTCGCTGAGACTTGCCGTTAGCAAAATGAGAAAGATCAATCGGTGGGAGATCTACAAAGGTTTTTCCCTCAACCGCTCCCATGCTTCGGCAGTATTCCGCCATCGCTGGATTATTGGCCGAGACTGCCGACGCATTTCGGTAAATGAACTTCTCAGCAGCCAGAATCAATCGAGAGAAAACACTTTTTCGAATCAGGTGAGAAACATCCAAAGCTCGAAATACATATGGGACGCCCAACTCCCTGCAAGCCGAGAGGGCCTGCCATCCAGAAGTTGGCACTGAGAAGCTCACCACCACGTCAGGGCTGAAGTCCTTAGCGGCGGCCATAAATGTCCTCTTGAAGGTCAAAGCAGTCTTGAGACGGCCAAGAAAGTTTCCAAAGGCGTTTTGCGGCGTGTACAGGGTTAGGTTAATGTTCGGCAATACCCGGCCCGGAATCTTGACCCTCCAGCCAAGAGATCGCACTTCCTCATGGGACAACCCCTCCGGAAAATGCACAAAGCCAATCTCGTGACCCAACGCCGCGAGCTGCTCTGGAAACTCGTGCATCTCGAATATCGGTTTTTCGAGATAGTTCACTTCGTGCAGAAAGAGAATTCTCACAAGCTCTACTTACTTGATGCGATGAAGCGTGTAACCCTCACCAGGAATAGTTTCAAGAACAGGACCGGAGTAGGTTAGGTCGCCAGTCACGAGAACGTGAGTCGTTCCCTCTGGAACTAGGGATGCATCCAACACTGAAGCCGCACCGAATAGGTCGTATTTAATGGCCGCTGAATCTGCCCAAATAGCAACGTTGGTAGCTTCGAAACGAGAGGTGGCGACGATCCACGTGGAGTCAATCTGCTCGGGCGCGAGATTCGCTCTGAGGTACTGTCCAGCTCTGTCTTGCGCGTTTAACTCACCGCGGAACCCTTGGTACTGATCTTGGATTTGATAGCCAGTCCCGATCATTGTGACAGGAAGAAGGCCGATCAAAACAATCGGCGTGTACTTAGGGAAGAAGGCAAAAACAATTAAGGAAGCAAAACCAAATAGTGCAGCAGCATTGAAAACGTCTTGATTCACAACCAAACCTGCAAGATTTGGTGCGTCAGCAATCTGAATAGTCAAGGTTCCAAAGAATCCTGAGAATGCAGGAGTTATTAGAATCAACATAACTACTGCGAGAGGAGCTCTGACCCAGATCTTGGTGTCCGCCATGAACTTGGAGGTCAGAGCGGCAAGGCCTGCCATCGGCACTATTACAAACAAGAAGTCGTAATAGCGCTCAAGAACACGGGTGGTGTGGTCATCACCAGATCCAGTAATCCAGCCGGTGAACACGACAATTTCAATAACGAGGCTAAACAGCCAGATAAATGCCAAGAGGGACAAGGCGGTGACCTTGGTTAGCTCGCGGGTCTTGATCAGCTCAATCACACCCACCGTCACACCCAAAATCGCTACACCCATGAGGGCAGAAATAGTCAACATGTGAATGTTCAATTGAATGCTGAAGAGTGAGATCACGCCGTTTATTGGACTAGTCCCAACAGGAGAAGTGGCCACTTCGGACGACGCTCCAGAGCCCTTTGTCAATTCCGCAACCGTTCCAGAATTTAGGTATTGACCAAAGAAGCCCAGTGCTTTTGGCCCAGCAACCAAGAAGCCAATCACAATGCGGCCAAGAATCGCGCCGGCTGAAATTGCTCCGATTGCCTTTAGCAAGGGCCGGAAGCGATGTTTCGCGTTGGTCAACCCCAAAACAACCAAGAAAATACCGATTGCAATTGCTGACAGCCACGCATGGGGCTTTACGAGCGATGAAATACCGATTAAAGCGCCAACTACGGCCCAATCTGTCCAGGCGTAGCTGTCGGCCGCCTTCAAAACTGCGGCGAATACCAAGCTTAGGAAGAAGAAATACATGGACTCCGGCAAGAACATTGAGGTGTAGACGCTCAGCGGTGACAAGCCAGCCAGAACGGTAAATGTAAAGGCAATCCAGAAGTTCATGTAGCGCTTGGCGACGACGAATATCACGGTGAGGAAACCGACAAAAAAGACGAGGTTGAGTAACTTGCCACAGGTGTAAAACTCATCACCACAAAGGTTGGTGGACGAATAAACCAAGTTAAACAAGTAGTTCGAGAAGTCACCGGCTGGAGATGGGTCCCAGGGAGCAGCCTTGCGAGCGTTGATTGAATAAAGGTACTCGTCACCCAAGATGGCTGGATTGACCATGGAAACTCTTGAGTAAACCCAGGCAGCAACAGCCAGCATCGCGCCAGCAAATGCTAGGTTTTTCCAGTCTTTTAGTGCGGCAAATAGGTTTTTCAAACCGATCCTCGATTATCTCTTTTGTCTTGGAACTCTTGGTTCCGATTGAACGTCATAAGACAAGAATGAAAGTAGCAGCTGAACCCCAAGAATCAGGGCAACCGCGGAGAGAGTCACCTGACCGGCTGTGGTAGCGCGACCCGCCTCAGATGCCTCTAAATACCTAGAAATTCCAAACCATGCACCAAATATGGTGAATCCGACCCCCAATGGCAATTCGAAACTTGCAACCGACCACTCGCGAAGGTAGTACTTGTAAAAAATGCGCTTCCAAAGGTTTACAGTGTGGCGCCATGGGAATTCGACCAAAACCTTGCGTATCTTGAGGTTACTCTTCTCGTCTCCGTATACGGCCTCCATAGGCACGTCGACAACAACAGCATTGTTGATGCTGAGCCTGAAAAGCAGATCCGATTCGAAGAAATAGGTCTTGCGAAGCTTGTCCAGGTGAATCGCGCTCAGAGCTTTTCGGTGAATGGCCGTGAAACCGTTGGTTGGATCGGTAATCGACCAATAACCGGAAGATACTTTGGACCAAAGTGAAAGAACAGCATTCCCGAAGATTCGAATTTTCGGCATAGCAAAGAGATTTTCAAGACTGTCGAAACGATTTCCCTTTGCGTAGTCAGCTTCGCCGTTGAGAACTGGGCGAGCGATGGCTTCAATAAGCCTCGGGTCCATTTGGCCATCGCCGTCAACCTTGACAATGACATCCATGCCGTCCGCTAGAGCGGCCCGATATCCGGTGACTACAGCTCCACCTACTCCTTGGTTGAATTCATGTCGAATAACTGCGACGCGCTTATCCTTGCATTCAGCGCTCACCAAATCGCCAGATCTATCTGGGCAGGCGTCGTCTACTACATAGATGCGTTCGACCTCCGGACCGATTCCAGCTAGAACGTCCAGAATGTGAGAGGTCACTCGGTATGACGGAATAACTACTGCAAGACGCACAATAATCTCCCCTAAATCGACGATGTCTAACTCTATCGAGCCAATGAATCCAGACAAACCTGAACCAAACACTAATGTCTGGCTTTGGTAAACCTTAGGCTTGTCTCAATGAGCAAATTAAATGCGATGTCACTGCGGGCTTTGAGCACTGTTTTGCCGAAGGCAACTGCGAGAAAAATCTACTTTTTTGCAGGGGCGAGAGTCTTAGCCAACCTCTTAGACATAGTCGGCCTAGCAGGAATCGCTTTGCTGGCGACATCATTTGGAGCCTTTGCATCAGGAAATGGGTCGGCTGCGGCCCTGTCACTGCCAATTCTTGGTGATTGGGTTATTTCCGAAGTTCAAGCAGTGCTGATCGCACTTCTTGTTGCAGCCACGTTCGTTCTAAAGTCGGCTTTTTCAATCTGGCTGAACTTGAGATCATCCCTTTTTGTCTCGTCAGTGGAGTCGGATTTATCCAAAAAACTGGCAATCGACTATTTTTCCGGCGGGAGTGAAGGGGAAAATGGCTTCGGAGACAACCTTAGCGAGTTTCAGAATATCTCTGCACATTCAACTTACGCCATCGGTCAGTTCATAAATGCACGGATTTCAGCTATTGCTGAATCGTCCCTCTTGGTTGCGATGGTTGCGGTTTTCATATTTGTGAATCCAATCGCGACTCTCGCTATGTTCGTTTTTTTGGCGACAGTCCTCCTTGCACTTGCTAAAGCTGTTACTAAGAGAATCAAAAAGAACGGTGAGATTCAATTGGAAGGTTCGCAGAAAGCCCTCCAAATAACAAGAGATTTGTTTGGCATTCGCCGAGAGGCGCGGGCTTCGGGGGTGTCGAGCGACTGGATTCAGAGATTTGCTTCCGGAAGATCTCAATGGGCAAGAAGTACAGCAATCATCAACACCTTGAGCGGGCTTCCACGCTACGTCATAGAGACCTCGTTGATTTTAGGTATTTTCTCTTTTCTCGCAGGCGTCGTTGTATTCAGCGACCTGGCCTCACAGGCAGTCACCATCGGAGTGTTTATGGCTGGAGGCCTCAGGCTTGTCGCATCTCTTCTGCCCCTTCAAAGCGCAATAAATTCCATGATTGATGGGGCAAACAAAGGAGGTCTCGCCTTTGGGCGATTGCAAGCAGTGAGGAGTAGAAAGGCAAGTCAGCGAGTGGACAATTTTGAATCCCAAACAGCAAGGGCGCTCGGGCTCACTCTCCAAAACGTGAATTTCGAGTTTTCCGAGGGAAAGCAAATTCTATTTGACGTTAGCTTTTCAATTACTCCAGGGACGAAAGTCGCTTTGGTGGGTCCATCGGGTGCAGGAAAAACAACCTGCTTTGAGATTGGCACGGGTTTTCGATTGCCAACGAGCGGGCTTACATTGATAGACGGGAAAAACCCTAGAGACCTTTTGGACTTTGGCATGGGAGCAATAGGTATCGTGCCTCAAAGGCCACACCTGGTTTCAGGCAACGTTGCCGAAAACGTCTCCCTTGAAGAAGCTGCTTTCACCGACATGGAAAAAGTTAGGGATTGTCTAAATCTCGCAGGCTTAGGTGTGTTTGCAAATTCTGAATCTTTGAAGATGTATGTAGAGCCGGATGCAGGTCAACTTTCTGGGGGAGAGATTCAGAGACTTGGACTCGCCAGGGCTTTGTATAGAGATCCAGGCATTTTGTTTCTAGATGAAGCCACGAGCGCCCTAGATGCCGAGACAGAAAACCAAATAACAAAGGTACTGGATGGGCTTCGGGGGAAAATGACCCTTGTCCTAATCGCCCACCGACTCTCGACAGTCGCTAACGCAGACAAAATAATTTATCTAGATAGAGGTCGAGTCGTATCAGAAGGGACATTCAAAGAACTTCAGGAACGAGTGCCTGATTTCGCGAAGGCCATTCAGCTCATGGACATAAATTGATGGACTTTAGAAAATAGTTTGAAAGCCAAGCTCCGACTTCAGCGCTATTTTAATCTTCAATAAATCTGCTTCTTCGAGCCCTGGGAAAATTGGTAACGATAGACAGCGGGAATAGTAATCCTCGGCATTAGGAAAGTCCGAAGGTTGGAATTTTCCGAGAGCTTGGTAATAAGGGTGCTGGTAAATCGGCAAGTAATGCACATTTACAAGAATTCCTTCAGAGCGAAGACGCTCAAACGTAGCTTTTCGCTTCCCTGCATCGGAAGTAAGAACAACATATAAGTGAAAGGAGGAGGTCCTGTCGCTATTCACCGAAGGTAGTTCTAAGCCCAGATCGGACAGATTTTCATCGTACCAATTTGCGATCTTATTTCTAGATGCAACGAATGGTCTTAATTTGGATAGCTGCGACTCGCCAAGCGCGGCTTGAAAATCCGTCATTCGATAATTGAATCCGAGCTCCAATTGTTCGTAGTACCACGACCCCGGATAGTCACCGGTGATTTCATTTGGGTCCCGAGTAATGCCATGGCTCCGCAGGCGCTGAATCTTGGAGGCGATTGACGCATCATTTGTGACGCAAGCCCCTCCTTCACCTGTTGTAATCATCTTCACGGCGTGAAAGCTGAACACGGTAATGTCACTATAGGCACACGCTCCCGTGGGAATACCTTGGTAGTAACTTCCGAGAGCATGGGATGCGTCTTCAATTACCTTGAAGCCATACTCTTTTGATAATTCATGTATCTCGCTCATGTCACATGGCTGACCCGCCATGTGAACCACGATCAGCACTTTCGGGAGTGTGTTTCCGGAAATTTTCGTGGCGATTAGCTTCAGTCGAAGAGCTTCCACAGAAATATTTATGGAATGAGTTTCAATATCGACAAAATCCACCTCAGCACCGCAGTAGAGCGCAGCATTAGAGGTTGCGACAAAGGAAACTGCGGTGGTCCAAACTAAATCGCCAGGCCCCACTTCAAGGGCCAGACAGGCCAGATGCAGGGCGGATGTTGCGCTATTAACTGCAATTGCGTGTTGAGAGTTGACCTGCTCAGCTAGAGCTTTTTCGAAACTTGCAACCCTTGGACCTTGGGTGACGAAATCACTCAAAAGAGCCTCAGTTACAGCTTGGATGTCGCTCTTGTCTATTTGCTGCCTACCGTAGGGAATCATTTTTTCCTAACTAATTCAACCTGGCGAAACCCGCGTGAGCAATAGGTCCCCTCAGGTGGGATCGCGCGCGAGAATCGTCCATGTTGGAAGCCACCAACGACATGGATTCTGCAAATGCCGCTCGATACGAGTCTATTGAGGCATTGTCGTGAGCGGTAGACGAGTAAAAACCTCCGGTGGACAAAAACCCCTTGTCGAGCATCTCCTGGATAAACAAGGTCTTTAAAGTGAGCCAGTTTCTCGCCTTTAGTGCGAAGGTTGGAAGGGCGTCGATTCCAGAGATTTGAAAATCAAGGCCTAAAGCATCGAGTTCTTGTTTCCAAATTTCTTTGATCATCTTGCCTTTTTCGGGAAGGATTTCCCAACTGCGGACGCGCTCCATTTCGAAGATAGTTGCCAACGCAGCTTCTGGACCCAAGCGTTCCGTCCAAAACGTACTGCTTATGAACGTACTTTGTGCGCTCTCCATTACTGCTAACCGTCCAACCACAGCGGTTATGGCGTAGCCGTTGCCAAGGGCCTTGCCAAACATAGCAATATCTGGGTCAACACCGTACTTCAAGTGCAACCCCCCAAAAGTTTCTCTAAATCCCGAAGTGCACTCGTCAAATATCAAGACAACACCGAAGTGATCACAAAGATCTCTTACTTTTTGAAGAAACCCTTCAGCTGGGCCAAAATTCCGTGAAACCTCCATCTGAACTGCCGCGAAATCTCCAGTCTGAAGGAGCGATTCTAGTGATTCAATATCGTTATATCCGAACGGAACGGTTGTGCCCGTCAATTGCCTAGGGACTCCCGCAGGATCCAGCCCGGGAAGCAGGTGGCCATCTAGGTTGGAGTTCTCCCCCAGGTTTGCCGAAAGGTACCAGTCGTGCCAGCCGTGATAGCCACAGATTGCAACTTTGTCTCTTCCTGTGTGAGCTCTCGCAATGCGGATTGCAATTGCATTTGCCTCACCGCCTGTTCGAGCCAAACGAACCATCGAGGCCCAAGGGTGCAGCTCGACTAGTTTTTCAGCCAAACGAACTTCACCTGGGGAATTAAGTGTTGACATCACGCCTGAGCCAACGGCCTCAATAACAGCCCTGTCTACGACTTCATTGCCATAACCTAGAGAACACGCGCCGACAGACATGGTTGCAAAGTCCAAATAGGTTTTTTGGTCGAGGTCGGTAACGGTTATTCCGGAAGCCTTAGAGTAATAGGCTGGCCAGCTATCTGGCAGAAACATCTCTGGGCGCTTAGAAAGCAGCATCGAACCACCAGGTATCACTGCTTTCGCCCTTGACCATAGTTTTTGACCTTCAGACATTTCGCTTCCTTCGTTTCGCTTAGCCTTGGTTGCTACGATTCCTCTAAAACCGGCTGCCCGAATTTCCTGCCAGCTCATTGAGATAAATGACGGCGGGAGAAATCTATTTAACTCCTCAAGATCTGACGGGTAATCCACCGTCCATCTCTCGGACGACAAGTCAAAATCTAGCTCGTAGTTGCCAACTTTGAAAAACCCTGATTCCCTCAAGTGAGGAGTTACATGCTCTTTAGAGTTTTTCGACTGGTCGATTAGAGAGCTTTTTTGCAAAGCCGCGAGCTTGAATACCTCTATATCCAAACCATCAGGCATTGTCGCTGGGAACACATTTGAGAAGTAGTCATAGTCTCCGTTGATTGCTTCAGTCACAATCACATCGACAAGCGAAGGGTCTACAAGCGGACAGTCGCCAGTTATTCTCACCAACCAGTCTGCATTTTGTTCGACGCCGCATTCGAGAAATCTTGACTGCACATCGTTTAAGCTTCCGAGGTAAACCTCGGCACCAATCTCCTGAAGATGGGCATACAGGGGAAGATTCTCTTGATCATTAGGAATGGCGAAGATAACTTGGGATGGAGTGCGGGTGATCTGCAGACGGCGGAATATTGAGTCCACTAAAGAAACGTTACCGGGCAATCTCCGCAGTACTTTTCCCGGAAATCTGGATGAGTTCATCCTGGCCTGGACTACTACAACTACTCTCGCCATGACCATAGCCTAGGGTCTAACAACTTATCAAAAGGCAGGTCTACCTTTGGCAGGCTTCCCAGCTCGAAGTGGTTGATGGCTTGAAGTTCATCAAAAAGAGACACGATTTGCTTCTGGTCGTTAATGCCTACGACGCCTAACTGAACCGCAGGTGAGCTCAAGGCAAATGCGAGCAGGAGTCCGTACACACTGTTTCCAGATTCGCGGGCCAAACCCTGCAGTTCTGAGAGGTGGCTTCGTATCCCTTCAAGTTGAATCGGTAGGGCTTCGCTTGCCATCAGGAGGGCACCTTGCAGGAAGATTGACCTGACATGCAGTTCGACCCCATGTGTCGAAATTTGATCCAAGAAAGATTCCGACTGAAAACGTCTGTCTAGATAATTTAGAGGAACTTGAACGAAATCCGGTTTTGCAATTTTCAATGCGAGTGTCAGTTCCTCGGGAGAATACAGACTTAGCCCCCATCTAGAGATTTTTTCCCGCTCCTTGAGGGTGTCCATACATCGAACAAAGTTTGAACCACAAAAGAGGAAATTTTCTACGCTATGAGGCATCAGCCCTCTGACTTTTTTTCTGCGAAGAGTCGCCAAGCTCGCCTCGAAACTACCGAAGACATCGTCTGGGTCGGCCAGATCTGTCCTTCTAGACAACTTGGTAAAAACCTCAAGGGTTTCACTCTGATGGTTGCCAATTATTGACTCTGCGTGAAGATAATCTGCTGCAGTGTCAACGCCATGAAAACCCGTCTTTTCGGCAAAATTCAGGATTTCACCACATTCGCCCTCGTCCGGGTTACTGGAATTGGCAATGCCGTATGACTGCCCGAAAGAAGCGGTGCCAATTAAGATTTTTTCCGGTGAAACGTTCAATTCTTGAATAGATCCATGCTGACAGGCGTGCCCTTTTCGAAGTCGGCCGCGAAAACAAGTCCTGTCAATAAGTCTTGGTTGGCTATAGCCATTCCAAAACCTGGTCGCAAAGCCTTCACGTTATTTGGGCCTACCAATTCTCCGGCTTTCACGTCCCTGGACACATAAAGTGTTCTCCGAAATGCAAGGGATGCTGAGTCGCCTTCAGAAGGACCAAACTTGACTTGACCGAGGGATAGACGGACGTTCCGGGACTCCCTCGAAAGAGCTTCGAACTCAAGTGGCTCCATAGAGAAAGAGGAGTCCACTCCGCCCGAACTTCGATCGAGGGTCACATGTTTCTCAATCACTGACGCCCCCAGAGCGACGGCTGCGAGAGAGGCACCTATGCCCAACGTGTGGTCAGAAATACCGAATTTGGTCCCGAAAATTGAACCTAGGACTGGCATGGTTCTGAGATTAGAGTGCTCGGGAGACGCGGGGTAAGCGCTTGTGGTCTTAAGCAATGTGATGTCTTTGCATCCACCGTCTCTCGCGGCCTGTACAGCTTGATCTATTTCGCCAAGAGTGGCCATCCCAGTCGAAATAATTAGGGGTTTCCCAGTCGAGGCAGCGTAATGAATTAACTTGACATCTACAACCTCAAAAGAGGCGATTTTGTAAATCGGGCAGTCCAGAGTTTCTAGGAAGTCGACTGCAGAGGAGTCAAAAGGAGTGCTGAATGGTATTAGTCCCAACCGCCTAGATTCCGTGAAGAGTTCCTGATGCCACTCCCATGGAGTCATGGCTTCCGCATATAGGTCGTACAGAGTCCTGCCGCCCCAAAGCTTGTTGTCGCGAGAAACAATAAAATCTGGTTTATCGACATCAAGGGTCATCGTGTCAGGAGTGTAAGTTTGGAGCTTTATCGCGGTCGCTCCGTGCTTGGAAAATTCCTGGATGGTTCTGAGCGCCAAGTCCAAGGAATTGTTGTGATTCGCGGATAGTTCCGCAACGAGCATTACTTCATTTTCAATCATCTACGACCCACTTCTTCTGACCTGAATTTTAGCGGTCAGAGACTCGCCGATTAGCTGAGCCCCACTCAACTCAATGCGCAAATCACCGTGTTCTATAAAAGCCTTTGGGTACCCCTCAGCGTCGAGCATGCGAATGAAATCATATAGTTTCTCTAACTCTATTCCCTGTGGTACTGAGCTCTCGGCCGGAGTTCTGCGAGAAAAAATGATCGGTTCACCGGTCTGAGGTAACGGAATGATATTCGATTTCACTATCTCTTGGATCATTTCCGGCATTAGCGAGGCGGCTCTACTATAGATTTCTTGAGCTGAGCCACTTAGATCTAGTGGTCTCTGAAGGTAAATGTCACCTGAGTCAAGCTTCTCCTCGCAAACAATTGCACTTAGTTTGGTCTCCGACTTTCCTTCGAGAATTAAATTTTGAAGGGGGCTTCCTCCTCGACCATAGGGGAGATCCGTCATGTGAAATATCACGGCCCGGTGGTTCGAGTAGACCTCCTTGGGCACATAAGAAGACCAGAAAGCAAAAAAAATCCATCTCGGGGACGAACCCTCCGCAAGAGTAGACATCAACTCCGAAGTGCTGTTCAGCTGACGGACCTCAAATAATGCAAGGAACTCTTTTGAAAAGGCAAGGTCACGCCCCCAAGGCTTGTCTGAACACAGAAGGATTTCACTCTTCATCGGGAGGGCCGCCTAACTAGTTCAACTCGAATGTCTGAGACAGACACAATTTGAAATCCTGTCTGTCTTAAAATACTAAGAGAAGAAGTATTAGTCGGCTTCACCTCCGCTACAACCTCAAGAGCTGGGATGTGAAGAGTGAATAAATTCGTTAGCATACGTTTCGCTACGCCTTTCCCCTGAAAAGCCGATGAAACGGAGTAGTCAAGCAGGTTCAGACCGTTTTCGGAATCAATTCGGACCTGTGCCACTGGTGTTCCTGATATTTCGTAAATCCAAATTTGTCGCTTTGAAGCGGGCCGACCATTGAGCCACTGCCTGTGCTCCTCTGGGCCAATATAATGCTGAGAGAACGAACTGGCCAAGGTTTCAGCCTGATTTGCCAGCCGCAAGAGAAAAGGGGCGTCCTTTGGTTCAAAAGGCCTCAGGCTCTCAGAACCGCGATTAGCGATCCCGAGTTTTTCAAGCACTCGCCTGGGTCCAAACTGATCCACAAGTGATCTACCCCTTAACCACTCCAGTTCTCGAAACTTAGTGTCACTCCAATCACTTGCTCCGCTCAGAGCAATTTGAGGTGAAAACTCGCCCAGGATTCCTCCTTCAACAAAGTTGCCACTGCGAGCAGCTTGAAAAGAGGGTTTCTGGTTCTCTGCCGTAACCAATGCGATCCCCGGCTTACCTGAGGCAAGCATTTCGTACATCGTGAGCCCAGCGTTCACTATCGCAAAACTTGATTTCTGAAACTCTGACGCGATTCCGGAGGTGCTAGAGAATATTCTGACGTTGTTTCTCCCAGCCGCATATTTTTGCGCGCTAGGCGAAGCACCGACGAAAGTAAAATCGAGATCGGTCAATGAGCTCGAAATTTGACTGATGAGGATCGACCATTTCTCGTCCGAGGTGGCCCCACCTAGGCTAATCAGAACGGATTTCTCTTGCTCAGTGCTGATGCCCCCGAGAGTCGAATATTGCTCAAACTGCATTGAGACTGGAGTGTAATCAGTTCCACCAATGAGTTTTGCACCTGCTTCAATGGCTTTCGCATGTTTTGAAGTTGATGCATCAAACCCGTAATCCAAAACAACTGTCGCACCTGCGGGGGCCGAGCTATCTGCAAGAACCAGTAAAGAGATATCACTCCCCCACTCGGCAATCCACTGCTCGCTTATTCCGTAATGGTCTAAGACAACGAGGTCTATTTGTTCTTCGCGGCAAACTTCTTTTGTTTCACGAGCATCTACATTTTCAGGCGCTCCAAGCCAAGTTTTTGGGTCTGATGTTCTAGGCCAATTTGTCCCAGGCAATTTCGACAGCTTGAAACGGTCAGAATCTTCATCCAGAGCAATGTCCACTTGGGAGTACCTGAAAGAAGGTCTGGTTGCAAAAACCACATGATGCCCGTGCGCCATCATCTCTCGTGCAAGGGCTGAACACCTGGCGAAATGTCCAAAGCCAATGCCTGGACCGTAATCCAATCTGAACAAAATGTTCAATGGGACAGTCTCTGAATCTCAAAAGCCTCAGCGTATTTCGAACCCGCGAAATCTCCCCATGCCGCTGCTACCCGTTCGATGGCTTCAACGGAACGAGGGTGATTAGACTCGGGGACTTCATCCCGATATTCTCCCAAGGCCCGCAATTTTTCCGATATGAAATTATCAATTTCAATAAATAGATTTGGCCTAAAACTTACGCGAGAATCAAATCCCAAATCTGTGCTCGATGGCACCTGGAACGAGGCTATGCCCTTGATTGACGAGCCGCGTTTGGGCCTGCAAGCAGTGAGGACGGCCCTAAGTGCAATCTCATGATCTACGTTTAGGTCACTCATCGAGTGGGTTAGTACGAAAGTAGGCGAAAACTCCGTCAGCTCTCTTTCAACCCCCTTAGAAACTTCTAGAAGAGAAATTGTGTCCAAACGATTGTCCGGTAGTCCCGCAAAAAATACGTCACCAACCCCAAGGTGCGCAAGGGCACGATTAGCGGACTCTTGCCTTTCGTGGATTCGGCGAGCAAGATCAGGTCCCTGCTGTGTATCGAATCGAGAGGATTCCCCATCGGCGAGAATGACCACTTTGAGCTGCTTTCCTGCTCGGGCCAACTTGGCAATCGTTCCGCCCGCACCGATTGTTTCATCATCTGCATGAGCGGCAACAACTAGGATTCTGTCTCCAAATAATTCCAAGGATTGCCTTTCAAATCAATGTGTGAATGCTGATTATTGCCCGACAGAAACCTACAATGCAAAATTCCCAATCAGCGGCTCTTCGAGATTTGCTGCCAACCTAACCCTTTCTTGCAAGTCTTCTCAGCTTCTGCTCTGCTGGGTCTGGAACTGGAACAGCTGAGATTAGCTTCTTGGTGTATTCCTCTTGTGGGTTCTTGAGGATCTGGTCACGGTCACCAATCTCAACTA
>JACCDI012195752.1_pt1 | contig 26306 bp, 22 predicted proteins | sample 7442791 | NCBI WGS metagenome assembly JACCDI01 (sample SAMN15323434, study PRJNA562643) | freshwater metagenome | isolation source: river surface water | place: USA:Blue River Watershed | collected 2017-08-15
GCTTAGACGCTTTCTCGGTGAAAATTTCAAAAGCACCATCATTGAAAATATTACAGTTCTGATAAATCTCTAAGAACGAAGATCCTTTGTGCTGTTGTGCACGCGTAATCATGGTTTGTAAATGTTTTGGGTCACGATCCATGCTACGCCCAATAAAACTTGCATCCGCACCCAATGCCAAAGCAGCAGGATTAAATGGATGATCAATGCTACCCATTGGGGTACTCTTAGTGATTTTATTTAATTCAGAAGTTGGAGAGTACTGGCCTTTGGTTAAACCATAGATCTGATTATTGAACACTAAAAAATTGACATCAAAATTTCTTCTTAGCATATGAATGGTATGGTTACCACCAATACTTAATGCGTCTCCATCACCAGCAACAATCCAAACGCTTAGTTCGGGACGCGCTGCTTTTAATCCACTAGCAATCGCAGTCGCACGACCGTGAATAGAATGCATACCAAAAGTGTTCATATAATAAGGGAAACGGCTACTACATCCAATCCCGCTAATAATGACAATATTTTCCTTAGGAACACCAATGGTAGGCATCACTTTTTGCACCTGCGCCAAAATAGAATAGTCACCACAGCCCGGGCACCAACGCACTTCTTGATCGGTCGCAAAATCTTTTGCGGTTAAGGCAGCTGCTTGAGGAAGTATAGTTTCAGTAGACATAGTCAAATATTAGGAGACAAAATTACTAAAAATAGCTCGTTTCTTATTTAAAAGCAGCTTATTTCACCATTCTACCCTTCCAAGAATAGGTTTTTAGTTGTCCAAAAAGGCCAGCAGCGATATTGTAGACGATATGGATGGGTTGATAGAAAACAAAATAGCGAAGTTCTGGCTGTAGCTTAAAAAATCGAGCCACCGGATCCAAGAAGAACAATTCAAAGAAGGTTTTAAATCCTAATGCAATAATCAGCGAACTCCAACTGCCCATCAACGCCAAGCAAACAAAACTCAAATTAAAAAGGTAGACCAATGTCAAGACCAATGTAATAGAACGATCATCATAGTATCTTGCTTTACTCGCCCAACGAATTCTTTGCATGATAAAACCTTTCCAAGTATCCATAGCAGCCGTCAACACAATCGCATCGGGATGAAATAAATAACCCACAGGTTTGTGTAAAGTCTGTTTCATTTTATGCATTAAAAACATATCATCCCCACTTGCAATATGGTCTACCCCCTGATAACCTCCCACTGCAATAAAAGCCGTTTTTTCAAAACCTAAATTAGCGCCATTGCTCATAGAGTGTTTACCAGCGCCCACTGCAGCGGCCGTGATACCTTGCAATGCTAAAAAATCCAATACCTGAAATTGATTTAAAACACCTGAAGTTTTAATGAACATCACAGGCGCAGCCACAAAACAAGGTTGGTGTTGTTGGATATATGCATTATACAAAAGCAACCATTTTTTAGGTACAATACAATCCGCATCGGTGGTCAAGATCCAATCCCCTTTAGCCACAGACACAGCAATTTCAATGGCCTTCTTTTTATACGCTAAGGTCTCTCCCTCTTTACAATGATCTTTTAATTGCAATAACCTGACTTGTGGAAATTGCTGACTCAAAGCTTGCACAATAAATGCAGTATCGTCTTCTGAAAAATCATCTATCACTATAATTTCAAAAGCATCTTTAGGATAATCCTGTGCTATAATACTATCCACACAGGCTTTAATATTTGCAGCCTCGTTACGGGCAGGAATAATGACAGTGAATTGGGTGGATGACTGTGCGGGGCTAAGCGCCTCTACTTGATTTAACTGGAATAGGCGCATTTTGCCAAACCAAAAGCGGTAAGCCATTAAGATAACAGCATACATGATCGTGAAGATAGCAACAGCCCAATCCAATAGATACTCCATGTGGCAAAGTTAAAGGGTAAATATTTGGTAGAATCCTTAAAATCGTTGTACTTTTATAATAGTTGCATAACTAACTATATGTCAAACAACCAATTTAAACGAGGGGAATTATACAGCGTCATCAATGGCATTGCCTCTACCGCTGTTGCAAGAAGATTGCAAAAGAATTTCCGCAATGCAGGATTGGAAATTACCATTGAACAATGGTCCATCTTATACCATTTATGGAAGGAAGATGGTTTGAGTCAACAAGAATTATGCACCCGCACATTTAGAGATAAAGCCAGTATTACAAGGTTGATTGATAATATCGAAAAATTAGGATTGGTAGAAAGAATCGCATCTAAAGAAGATCGTAGAGTGAATCTAGTGTATTTAACTGATGCCGCGAAACCCTTACAGGAAGCGACTTACAACTTAGCCAATCAAACTATGAACGAGGCATTACAAGGCATTAGTAAGGAAGAAATAGAAATTGTGAAAAGTGTTTTTCAACGTGTATACGAGAATAGTAAATAATTAAATTATATTTTATGGCAGCAACAATTCAAGGTGGAGAATGGATCATTAAAGAAGTGAAAGCAGAAGACGTTTTCATTCCAGAAGAATTCAACGAAGAGCAATTAATGGTACGTGACATGTGTAGTCAATTTTTGGATACAGAAGTCTTACCAGTCGTGGAAAGAATGGACAAATTAGAGCCAGGTTTAATGCCAGGCTTATTGGAGAAAGCAGGCGAACAAGGCTTATTAGGGGTTTCTGTGCCCGAACAATATGGTGGCATGGGTAAGGATTTTATCACATCTACCATTGTGGCAGAATACCTAGGAGGCGGTTATTCTTTCTCTGTAGCCAACGCTGCACATACCGGTATTGGCACTTTACCAATTTTATATTTTGGTACCGAAGCGCAAAGAGCAAAGTATGTTCCTAAATTAGCAAGTGGTGAATTCAAAGGTTCTTATGGATTGACTGAACCAAATAGTGGATCAGATGCATTGAGTGCAAAGACCACCGCAAAGTTATCTGCTGATGGCACACATTATATATTGAATGGCCAAAAATGTTGGATCACCAATGGTGGATTCGCGGATATCTATACTGTGTTTGCTAAAATAGATGGCGAACAATTTACAGCATTCATTGTAGAGCGTGGCATGGAAGGATTCACACTTGGACCAGAAGAACATAAAATGGGAATAAAGGGATCTTCCACAGTGCAATTGTATTTCCAGGATTGTAAAGTACCAGTAGAAAATGTATTGGGAGAAATTGGAAGAGGACATATCATTGCATTTAATATTTTAAATATTGGAAGATTAAAGTTAGGCGCAGCAACCATTGGCGGTGCAAGAAGAGCATTAAGTACCACTATTCAATATGCCAAAGCAAGAGAGCAGTTTAAATTACCCATTGTAAAATTTGGTGCAATTAGACATAAGTTAGCAGAAGCAGCCCTACGTTTATGGGTTGGAGAAGCAGCATTGTATAGAGTGGCAAAAAATATTGATGAAAAAGAACATGAATTATTAGCAGCAGGAAAGGATTTATCTGCAGCATTATTAGGAGGTGCAGAAGAGTATGCAATTGAATGTGCTATTTTAAAAGTGTATGGATCAGAGGTATTGGATTTTGTAGTAGATGAAGGTGTTCAAATACACGGAGGTAATGGATTTAGTGATGAATATGAAATTTCAAGAGCATATCGAGATAGTAGAATCAACAGAATCTACGAAGGCACCAATGAAATCAACCGTTTGCTAACAGTAGACATGGTCTTAAAAAGAGCTATGAAGGGTCAATTAGACTTAATGGGACCAGCGATGAACGTACAAAAAGAATTAATGAGCATTCCAGATTTTGGTGACCAAGATGATACACCATTTGCAAAAGAGCATCAAGCAATTGATAATTTTAAGAAATGTATTTTAATGGTAGCGGGCGCTGCAGTACAAAAATTAATGATGACCTTAAGTAAAGAACAAGAAATCTTAATGAATATTGCAGACATGTCAATTTTGACTTACCATGCTGAATCTGCCTTATTAAGATTAGAAAAATTAAGTAAAACGAAATCAGAAGCAGAACTAGCAGTTCAGACTGCGATTGTAAAAACATATATCTATGATGCAGCTGATGCTATTAACAAAGCAGGTAAAGACGCATTGAATAGTTTTGCAGACGGAGATGAATTACGCATGATGCATATTGGCTTAAAGCGATTCACGAAAGTAGATCCATTTAACACCAAGGAAGCAAGAAGAACCATCTGTTCGCAATTGGTAGCAGACGACGGTTATAAGTTATAAAAATTGATTTGAATTTAAACAAAAAAGCTATGGTATAAAACCATAGCTTTTTTTATGCCTAAGAATTGTATTATAAATTCTATTTGGATTTGATATTCAAATTGGCTTTATCCATTTTGTTTTGCAGATAAGGAATGCCAAACATATGGGTCCATCCAAATATGCGCAAGCCATTTGTAATTTTCCAGATAGCTTCTCTTCTGAAACTTTCTTTATCATCTGGCAAATGACTTACTTTCTCTAAAGCGTCAGATAAATCTTTTTGGTTTTTATATTCATTAAAATTTAAGGGTAATTTATCTGTTACTAAATTTTGCGCGCGCCTAATACCTTCTTTTAAGAAACTAGGATCTTTAGTAAACTCATAGCCAATAGACAAACCATGCAAGGTAGCCAATAATGATTCCATTTGGTGGTTGATAGAAGGATTGTCTCTCTGCCATTTTGCATGGGTAATTAACGCTTTTTTGATTTTATCATCCCCAGTCATCTGGTAAAACTTATACAAGCCATGCGAAACATAAATCTGAGAATAGCCATATCTATCAATGACTAAACTTCCACCTTGGTCAGATGATTTTTGAAGGTCTAACATTATTTTTACGCGATCATTCAATTCGGTAAAATATTTCTCTTTTTTGTTTACATCATATATCTCTGATAAATTCCATACAGATAAATACAATCTTCTACCGCGTAAATCATGGTCCCCAAAAATTCTTCTTAAATACAAGTCTCCTGTTTGTTCTGCCACATCAAGGGCTCTGTGATTACCAGTTAATAAATAAGAAGCAATCCAGCCCTGCACCCAAACGTGGGCAGATAACAAAGAAGTAAAATGTTGGTTGGCGTGTCTTCTTCCCATTCCTAGATATGGACTTGCGCCAATGCTGCCTTTTTCTTTATTGTCAAAAAAGTCAATTGAGTTATTGGTGTCTCCAAGGTATCTTTTTGGTGCTGGCCAGTGGATGTTATCTACATCCATAGCGTGTGCAGAATTTGATTGAGCAGTAAGGTAATAATCTCTATTCCCTGTTCTCATAAATTCCATCCACCACATAAAATCGTTCGCTGGTTCATTATTGGTCCAAGTATTCCATTTGTTCTTAATGTAATAGGTTTGGAAATCTCCATAATTTAACATCCCATACCAAGGCTCCCATTTTTGATTGAATTTCATCCATTCAAACTTGTAATCTAAAGCACGTTCTAATTCAGGATTTTTTTCTGAACGAACTGAAAAATCTCCATATACATTACTTTTTGAATACCATTCAGCATTTGCATGTGACACTGGTGGATCCATAAAATAATTAAGTTGTTTAACAATCTCTGAATGCGGTGTTTTGGCATCATAAAAATCATATACAAATTCAGTCGTCTTAGCCAATCCTTGCGCAAAATTGCCTAGCATCTCGCTATCAGGCATGCCTGTAGCCCTTGCAAAAGCCATTGGCGTCACACTAGGAGACCATATATAAGCATACAAGAAATTGCTATCCCCTTGGATTGCAATTTCCTTAGGATATTCTTCAAAAAAATTACGAATACCAAGTCCGATACCCCATTTACTATCTGAAACTGTGATCCATCCAGAGGCTTTCTCTTTTTTAAAGACTTCCTTTTGATTTAATTTTAAGCTAGCATCAAAACCTTTCGTTTGAACTGTCGGTGTAGATGTATTTAAAGCTGGTAAGCTATTTAAATTAGGGCCTGTTTGAACTAGCGAAATAGACTCATTTTTAAGGTTATTGATTTCAATTGTTTTTTCAACACTTGGTGCAGTCCAACTACCATCAAAATTTCCAGTTTTAAATTGCTTGTCACCATTTAAAAAATATTTAATCTGGAAACCAGCTGAGCTAATTTGGTCATTCGGAATCATCCATCCTGGATCGTTCTTTAAAGCATTTTCATCTACAATACTTTTATTTTGAGTGGCAATAGATGCATACTCTCCTACTGCTTTTTTATGCATATCTGGATCTCCAGTATAAACAATACTATGTAACACTTTGATATAAGATTTTCCAGCATAAGCATGTATGCGCATCACAAAAGGCGAAGAATTATTATCTTTTTTATTGTATAAATAGTCTCCTTCAATTCTAATGATGGCATGTAAAGGACCAGATCCTTTTTCTTGAACAGTATGTGTAATCTTAACACTTGAAGTATCAATACCTGATTGGTCTAATATATTTAAAAAAGTACCCCTAGACTTACTAGATTCAGCAATTAAGTCTTTATCATCAAAGCCATTACGATCTAAATCCAATTCAACTTTATCTAGGAATCCTCCTCCTAGTCTATTAATCGTAAATTGTAGTGGGCCTGTGTTCACTCTAACTCTACCATAAGGTCTTTGATTGTTTTCCACAATCAATCGATCTCCGGTAAATTCTTTACGAACCACATCTGGTCCAAATTCAACACTGTAATTGCTTTGCGCATCAGAAAAGAAAAATACCCAAATCCACTTAACACTTGCAGAAACTGGCTCCCAAGTGTTCACAATAGTGATTTGAGACGGAATCTCTTGCCCCAAAGCGTTCAAAACTTTTATCTGATCACTTGATTGTAATTTGTCTTTAGGAAATGGTATGCCTAATAATTGTGGTGCTCCTGGAATATTCTTTTCAATCACAATTGGAATTTTCTCTGATGCAACTAAACTATTGATCAAAATAAATTGACAAATAAATAGTAGAATTAAGCTATTTTTTTTCATTGTAGAATTTTAAATATAGAAATATTGAGGGAATGATTTATTTAATTTGACTATTGTTAATTAAAGGCTTGGCCCATATCCCAATAGAAAGGATAAAACCAAAAGTGATATATAAAAAAAGCATACCATATTTAAGTGTAAAGTAATCTCCAAGTATACCAACTATTAAAGGGATAATGGCTCCACCACAAATGCCCGTCATTAAAATACCTGCGAAAGAACCATGATGTTTAGCAACAGAATTAAGGCCAAGTGAAATAATAATTGGATACATCACTGCAATAAAGAATCCAACAGCAGGAAATGCATATAAAGTAATACTTGCCCCGCCAAATAATGCGATTGACAAGGAAAAAATAGCCAATGCCGTAAACAATATTAAAATATTTCTTGTATCAAATAATTTAACTAATATCAAACCAACGAATGTACCGGCAGTCATCATACCCCAAAACCAGGAAACCACTTGAGCACCTATAGTTTGAGGATCATATGCATGGTAAGTAAATAAAAATTGTGAAATCCAATTAGCAACTCCCTGTTCAGAACCAACATAACAGAATATGCCTAAAAAATAGAGTAGTACTGTTTTGTTTTTAAGTAGTTCAATATGCACTTTGAACGCGCCCGCTTTTTCGTCTTCTTTTAATTCAATTTTTGGAAATCTGAACGCAGCAATCACTAATATCATGATTAAAGAAATAACTGCAAAAACCCAATAAAAAGAAATCCATGTTAAATTTACAGGTACCACTTTCTTCAGCAAATAAAATAAGGTGTTATTACTCGTACTCATATTTTGAGATAAATAAGTATACACGAGTGGACTAAGAAAAGAAGCTAGCCCAAAAAACAGTTGCCCCATTAAGGAATAAAAAGAAAATTCGGCTTCACCTCCAGCACTTCTTAATAGTGGATTAATGACTACTTGAAGCATCGCCATACCAGACCCAATTAAAAACAAAGAAATAATGGCCATATTGTATTTTGGAAATAACCCAAAAAGCAATGCGCCTATCAATGCAATCCCAAAAGCAAAAAGCATCACAAATTTGCCGCCAAATTTTTCAGTCATCACTCCGGCAGGAATCGACATAAATCCGTAAGCAACAAAAAATGAAAAAGGTAAAAAAGAAACTAATGTTAGGCTTAACTTAAAAGAATTAATGATTTCTGGGATAAGTGGCCCAATAATATTAGTTAAAAATGAGATGACAAAAAATGTCAACAACACTAGGCCTACTATGAAGTAATTCTTTTTCACATTAGAAATTTAAGTTCCTAGTCTTGATTGTATCAAGACTAGGAATTGATAGAGATAAACTTATTTATTATTCAACATAGGAAATAACCTTCTGATATCTGCTTCTGTTGGTTGAGCTCCATATTCTGTGATCTCAAATGATTCAGCAAATTTAAAACTTGCTGCTTTTTCAGGAGAATACCATTTAGCTAAACCAGCTCTTTGAGCAGGTGACATATTTCTACTCATCCAACGACTTTTTAACCAAGCTTTTCTTTCAGCTGGATCTTTTGGAACTTTAGGATCTATTTCACCGCCGTTTCCAATCCAAGGCAACCACTCATACATTTGAGAAGTATGCTCATTTAATCCATCTACTTTTTGGTCTAACACTTCATCTATACCAATTACAATATCATGACTGAATGGATTAGGTTTTTTAAAATTATCCTGCATGTATAAAAAAACAGGATTCTTTTTTAAAGCGGGTACATCTGCAGCTACATTTGGAACGGCAACCATATAAGATGCATCTTCTACCAACTTGCCTGCATTTCTATGATCAGGATGATAATCGTTTGGTCGTAAACCTAAAACCACATCAGCGTTCCATTTTCTGATTTCACGAATTACTTGCATTCTAACATTCAAATCTGGCAATAATTCACCATCATGATTATTTAACACAACATACTCATCGATACCATATTTTTTTGCAGCACGTTGTGCTTCTTCCCTTCTTCTTTGTCCTAACACGCCACCACCTTCAGCATAGTGACCTGCATCACCATTGGTTAATGCAACAAATTTTACCGCAACACCCATTTTAGCTAAAAGAGCAGCAGTTCCACCCATTTTTGAATCTGCATCATCCGGATGTGCAAAAATTGCCACAACTCTAATTCTTTTATCTTGAGTCGCTTGCGCATTTGAATTCAAATTGAAAACAAAGGCAAATAATACTGTAGCGAGAAATACTTTTTTCATTGTAAAGATTTTATTTAATAAATTATAACCCTGGATTTTGAACCAATTTTCCGTTTGATACATCAATTTCCTTTTGAGGAATCGCAAATAATAGTCGAATACTAGCTTCAGGAACAGCTAGTTGCTTTGCCATTGTAGATTTAGCTACACCAAATCTCAATAGATCTTGCCAACGTTGATTCTCAAATGCAAATTCTAATCTACGCTCGTCTAATAATTGCTTTGCAAAAGTACTAGGAGTAGTTGCAGCAATTGCAGGTAAGCCAGCTCTTGCTCTCACCTGATTGATATATACATATGCTTGCGTAGACTCTCCTAAAGCTTCTGCTAACATCAATAATACATCTGCATACCTTGAAACATACCAATTATTATCCCCATCAAATGTTGTCGTTTGTGTAGATATATATTTTAAAGAGTAGGTTGTATCCGGTAATCTATTATTTTTATAAATTGATTTAGCGTATCGTTGGTCCCCAGCTTGATATGCCGCTAATAAATCGGGGGTGATTGTCATTGGCGTATTACCTCCACCCACTCCACCAGCTCGTCCAATGATAGAAGCAAAATATTCAAAATAACCACTCCCCTCTCCTTGACCTCCAGTTTTATATTGAATTTCAAAAATAGATTCAGGTCCGTTTTCATTTGCCGCACCCCATAATCTTGCATAATCACTAACTAAACTATAAATTTTTGAATCAACTACTTTATTTAAAGCAGTTACAGCTAAAGATTTATCTCCATTGGTTAAATAAACTTTACCCAATAATGCATTCACAGCGCCTTTTGTTACGCGACCAAGATCTGCTGATGCATAACTAGCTGGCAATAAAGGTTCAGCAGCAGTTAAATCAGTAATAATTTGACTGTATACTTCTTTAGCAGTTGATTGTTTTAAGTTAACGTCTGAAACCAATGCGGCATCTTTTAATTGAAGTGGAACATTACCAAAAATGATGGCTAAATTATAATACAATAAAGATCTTATATATAAAGCTTCCCCTTTATACCTTTTCTTTAAAGCATCGGGTACAACCGAGGCGTCAATTTTATCCAGAATTATATTACAACGAGCTATGCCTTTATAAGAATCAGACCAAGCATTTGATAATTCATTCGCTGTTGTGATTTCTTTAAATAATTCAACATCGCAAAGCGATTGCGCAATACCATTACAACCCCCACCGTTTGATGTATTATCAGACCTCATTTCATTCAATAATAAATATGTTTTACCATATGTACCATTCAATTGAAGTGCATCATATAAGCCATTGATTGCCAATGCAAAATCTGATTCAGTTTTATATGCGTACTCCATATTTCTCTCAGAAATAGGAGTTAGCTCTGTAAATTCTTTAGTACATGATGAACTTACTAGAATTAATAAGGCGTATAGAATATATTTTTTCATAATAGTTTATTTATTCTTTAATTAAAATGTAAGGTTAAAGCCTAAAATAAAAGTTCTAGAGATTGGATATGCTCCATAATCTTCTCCAGGAACAAGGTTATTTGTAGCTTGTTGTTGAACTTCTGGATTAAACCCTAAATAATTTGAAAATATGAATAAATTGGTACCAGTAATGTAGAATCTTGCTTTTTTAGACAACCCTTTTATAGGGAACTCATAGCCTAATGTTACGTTTCTTAATCTAACATAAGAACCATCTTCCACCTGAAAAGAGGAAGGTCTCATATTAAAACCATGCAAACTAGAGTTGCTATCTCCTCTTGGAATTTTGCCATTACCTGGTTGTTCTGGAGATACCCATCTTTCCTTATATGCTGCGTAAGAGTTAAAGTTTGCTTCACCATTGAAAAGGTGTCTTTGGGTTAAGTTCAAAATTTCTCTACCCTCTACGCCTTGAATAAAGACGCTTAAATCAAAATTGGCATATCTAAATTTATTCGTGATACCATAAGTGAAATCAGGCATATAGTTACCAAGTGTAGTTCTGTCTAAAGGAGTGATTTGACCATCTCCGTTTACATCTTTGAACTGTAAATCACCAGGTCTTGCACCACCAGTACCAACTAATAAGTCTTTTGGTGCCGCTTTAATCTGATCCATTGTTTGATAAACTCCAACCACTTGATAGCCATAATAACTTCCTACTGGATCGCCAATTCTAGTGATATGTCTTATATCTCCAGCACTACCAACGCTCAAAATTGGGTCTCCAGTTGATCCAAGTCTTAATACTTTGTTTCTGTTAGCACTGATATTAAAATCTGTGGACCATTGGAACTTACCAACTGTGTTTCTGGTATTTAATGTAAACTCAACCCCTTTATTTAAAACCTCACCAACATTCGTTAATGCAGTTGTAAAACCAGCAGAAGAAGCAATATTTACATTCAATAATAAGTCAGATGTAACACTATGATAATAATCAAATCCACCATAAATACGATCATTGAATAAACCAAAGTCTAATCCAATATCGAATTGTTTTTTAGATTCCCAGCTTAATTTATCATTGTCTAATGTAGATCTGCCTATACCATTCACCAAAGTGTTACCAAGTACATAATTTGTATTATTTAATAAACCAATAGCGCCATAATTAGGAATCTGGAAGTTACCAGTAAGACCATAACTTGCTCTAAGCTTTAATTCATTTACAAATTCTACATTGGTCATAAAGGATTCTTGGTCAATTCTCCAACCAGCAGATATAGATGGGAATACCCCAGTCTGATTGCCAGTTCCAAATCTTGATGATTTATCAGATCTAATTAATGCAGACATTAAATACTTGTCTTTAAATGAATAGTTGGCTCTTGCTAATGCAGAAACTAAAGTCCATTGTTCTTTCACTGCAGAACCACCGGTAACAATACCTCCACTAACTGTTTTTATTTCATCGTCTGGAAAACTATTAGCCTGGATAAATTGCAAGTCGTTGTTTTGTTTTTGTGCAGTATAACCTCCAAGCAATGTTAATGTATGGTCATTCAATGTTTTAGAATAATCCAATGTATTTTCCCAAATCCAATTTAAACCTTGTGAAGAACTAGATTTAGCAAATGGGTCTGGTCTTGTTGCGCCTCTGTATAATAAGCTAACACCTTTATAATAGGACTGTTGGTAATTATCTAGATCAACCCCAATATATGTCTTGAATGACAAATCAGTTAAGATATTATACTTAAGATACGCATTTCCAAATATCCTAAGGTTTCTGATATTTTCTTTAATTGCTTGCATTGTTGCCAAAGGATTGTTAGCAGTAGTCATGTACGCACCCAATTGATTTTGGTTATCAGACTGGTTGATACTTCCATTAGGTAAATAAGGTTTAACCACTGGAGAGTGCACCATTGCATCATAGATAATCCCTGGAGGTAAAGCAAAATAAGGACCATTGGCTGGCAAACGATTATTGTCTGTAAAAGCAATATTAACACTAGAACCAATTTGTAGTTTAGAGGAAAAATCATCTACCACATTAGCTCTAAAAGTATAACGATCAAATTTAGAACCTTTAATAGTACCCTCTTCTGTATAGTATCCAGCTGAAGTATAATAGGTCATATTATCTTTTCCACCACTTATAGATAAATTATAATTTGAAACCATCCCTTTTGAAAGTACCAAGCCTAACCAATCAGTGTTAGTGCCATCCCAGTTCACATATTTTTCAGGAATTAAAAAACTTGCAGTCGTTGTAGGTCTACCCGCATTTGTATTAGGATTGTATAATGCATTGTATGTTTTACTTGCAGGATTGGTTGGATCGTTTGTTTGTAAATAGTTATTGTTTCTAGCTTCTTTCGTATACTGAATCAAATCCTCAGAATTCATTAATTGAGGCAAGTTTGTTGCTTCGTTAAAACCAGTATAAGCATTAAAGGAAATTTGTTTTCTGTTTTTCAACCCTTTTTTAGTGGTCACCATAATCACCCCATTCGAACCTCTTGATCCATAAATACCAGCCGCAGAAGCGTCTTTTAATACTTCAATAGACTGAATATCATTTGGATTGATAGTAGTAAACGGATTTATTTTGGGAACAGTATAAGCCTCTGTTCTTTGGCCAATACTTTGCTGTAAACCTATATTGCTTGAAATTGGCAAACCATCAATTACATATAAAGGATCATTACCAGCTGAAATAGAAGCAGAACCTCTAATTCTAATAACAGGCGCCGAGCCAGGCTCTCCAGAAGGTACTGAAACCTCTAAACCTGCAACTCTACCTTGTATTGCATTTTCAAAACTACTAACTGCAATTTCTTTAAGTTGAGATTCATTGATACTAGCAATAGCGCCAGTAATTTCTTTTCTTTTCTGTTTACCGTAACCTACCACAACCACTTCATCTAAAGCCTTTGAATTCGCTTTCAACTCTACATTTAAATCACTAGACTTACTTGCTGTCACTTCTTTATTTAAATAGCCAACATAGCTAAAAACTAAAGTGTTATTCACTGAAGCTAATTTAAGTTGATACTTGCCTTTATCATCTGTCATAGTTTTAATCGAAGTGCCCTTCACAGTCACATTGACTCCTTTGAGTGGCTCTCCGTCTTCAGAAGCTTTAACAACGCCTGAAATGACAGTATCAACTAAAGCATAAGATGGGGCTGAAAAGTTGTCACTTATTTTATTAGAGATGACAATATTTTTTTCATCTACAAATTTCCAAGTAACAGGTAGTCCATCTAAAATTTTATTTAAGATGACCTCAACATAAGCATCTTTGAACTGCGCTGCTACTTCTTTGTTTGCAGGCAATACATCATTGCTATAAAAAAATCGATAATTGGACTGTTTTTCAATCATTTTAAAAACAGTGTGTATATCAGATCTTTCTGAATTCAATGAGATTTTTTGCTGAGCAAAATTCTTCGCTGAAAGTTGAATCGAAATGATAATTAATAAAAATCCAATTTTAATTCCTCTTCCAGGAGAGAAAAGAAATTTTGCAATTGGAAAAGATTCTTTTTTTTCCATAGGTTTTCTTTTATTGGTTAATTGTTTAGCTAATTAGTTCCATTGTTAAAAAATATTTATTTGTGTCAGCCTTGTAATTAAATTAGTAACTCCTATGGATTATAAAAGTTTTATTCAATCACAATATTTTTATCATCTATTTTATAGTTAATATTTTTAGAATACTTGATTAATTGAAACACTTTTTCTAAACTCACATTTTCAAAAACACCAGTATATCTATATTTTTTTACTTTTTCGTCTTTGAAAAAGATATTGATTGCATATTTTCTTTCCAATTCAATGGCAATTTTATCGAGTGGCTGATTCACAAAAACCATTTTATCATTTAACCAAGATGTTTCAGCGACTAAACTATCATTTCTCAAATAAGTTATTGAAGTCAATATCACTTTATTATCATTGCTACTTCTAACTTTTGTTGCGGCATTTAATTCATCCTGCTCTTTTGCAATAATTAATTTTTCTGTAGGCCTTAAAATAATGATATCCTCGGGTCTTGATTTTAGCGAAACTTCAATCTTACCTTTAATTAAGGAGGTCTCCAACTCTTTATCTTGTGGATAATTTCGTACATTAAACGAAGTGCCTAGTACTTTAATGTTGATCTTTCCTGTATGAATGATAAATGGTCTTGAACTATCACTTGCCACATCAAAAAAAGCTTCTCCTATAAGGGTAACTTCTCGGGTTTTCCCTGCAGTGAAGTTTAAATAGGTTAATCTACTATCTGAATTTAAACGAACCATCGTACCATCTGGTAATTTAATAGAAGACTTTGAACCTCTCTTAGTAACAATTTCATTCACAAAAGTATTATTACTTTGCTTGATCACACTTTTATCCAAGCGGAGTGAGTAGTCGATAAAGAAGATTGTAAATACGCAGGCTGCAATACCAATTAATGCAAACTTTCTTTTTGAAAAACTAGGCGATTTCTCCACCTCAGGTTCGAAAATATTGTCATTGATGGATTCAAACTTGCCCGCCAATTGCATTTTAACATAATGAGTAGCATATGCTTGATCTGCCTTAGAAGCAGCTTCCTTTTCACAGTAAACAGGCTCAATCAGTTGATCATATAAGAACTGTAAAGAAGGGTTAATTTTTAACATTACAGAAATTTCAGCCAGCTGTGATTCAGTGGCATCACCTGATAACTTAAGGCTCATCAGGTCAAAAAAGTATTGTTCTGTTTGTTTATTCATTAGGATACTATACTAAGACTAAATAAATGCACTTTGCCGTGAAGACAAGCCCAATTATTTAGCCTATTTACCATTTTATAACTATTTTAAAAAATGCTGTAGGTCCATTCTAATTTTCCTTAGTGCAATCCTCATATGCGTTTCAATGGTATTTTGAGAGATTTCAAGCACTTTTGCAACTTCTTTATAGCTTAGCCCTTCCTCCTTAATCAACCTAAAAACCATTTGACACTTCGTAGGTAAAGAGCTAACCACTTTGTTGACTCTTTGAGTCACTTCAGAATAAATGTAAAGCTTTTCAGGCGTATCCTCATTAAAAACGCTAATATCTTCATTATCAATTGATTCATTTAAAGATTGCTGATGTTTTTTAGAGGACAAATAGGTAAAGCAGGCATTTTTAACAGATGTAATAAGAAAAATTTTCAAATGTTGAATTTGGGAAAGCTTGTTGCCCATCTCCCAGACTTTTAACATCATATCTGAAACTATTTCTTCACTCACAGACTTATTTTGTAGAATATTGAATGAAAATCTGTATAAAATAGGATGAAAATAAAGAAATAGATGTTTATAGGACTGCTCGTCTCTATAATAAGCAACTTTACTTTGGTGATACTGCAATTCTTGTGATGATAGTTTCAAAATGCTACTAATTTAAATTAAACACCTACGATTTTCTTAAATGTATCCATATCTATCGCCTTTTCATGTTTAGAAATAACCACGGTCGCCACTGCGTTGCCAATAAAATTAGTGACCGATCTTGCTTCACTCATAAAACGATCTACACCAATGAGTAGGGCAAGACCTTCAAGGGGTATGACTTTAATTGCTGTTAAAGTGGAAGCTAAAACGATAAAGCCACTTCCTGTGACACCAGCAGCGCCTTTACTTGTAATTAATAAAATACCAAAAATGGTTAATTGTTGTGAAATAGAAAACTCAACGTTAAATACTTGGGCTAAAAATATAATGGCCATACTTAAATAAATAGAAGTGCCGTCTAGATTAAAACTATATCCAGTTGGAATAATTAAACCTACAACAGATTTTTCACAACCGGCTTGTTCTAATTTTTCCATTACAGAAGGCAAAACTGCTTCACTACTACTTGCACCTATGACTATGAAAATTTCTTCTTTAAGGTATTTTAATAATTTAATTAAACTAAAACCATAATAGCGCATAATACCATTTAGAATCAAAAAGATAAAAATCAAAACAGTGATATAAAAAGTAAGCATGAATTTTCCTAAGATCAATAAACTTCCGATACCAAATTTCCCCATTGTATAGGCCATGCCGCCAAAAGCCCCAATAGGACTCAGTTTCATGACAATATGTAAAATATTAAACAACGCTTTATTGATGACACCAAATGTATTTATAATTCCCTCATTACCCTTCTTGATCATCATTAAACCAACAGCGAAAAAAATACTAAAAAATAAAATTTGAATAATATCTCCTTTTGCAAAAGCACCAATGATATTATCAGGAACAATATGCGTAAAAAAATCTACCCAATTCATTTCTTTGCCTTGATCTACATAGGCAGCCACTTTTTCTTTATTCGTAGTTGCTAAAACAACCCCCTTACCTGGCTTAATAAATGTGCCCACTACTAATCCAATCAATAAAGCGATTGTTGAAACGATCTCAAAGTATAGGATTCCTTTTCCTCCAACCCTTCCTACTTTCTTCATATTACCAGCACCAGTAATACCTAATACAACTGTGAAAAATATAATGGGTGCAATCACCATTTTGATTAGGCTAATAAAAACATCGCTAATAATTTTTCCTGTTTGAAAAAAGCCAGGAAATAATAAGCCAACAATGATACCTAAAATGATCCCGATTAAAACTTGTACATATAATATCTTGAAATATTTCATGTAATAAACTTACAAGTAAAATGGTCAAAAAAAGAAATAAAATAGATGAATGCCCATTTAGTGGATTACTTTTTTATCAAAAGTGCATAAAAATGCACCTTTCGCTTCACGGCAAAGGTTACTATTTAAGCTTTTTGCTTAAATCCTAGTTTAGCAGGCGTAATTGGCAAATCTCTAACTCTTTTCCCTGTAGCATTGTAGACTGCGTTGGCCACTGCAGCTGCAAAGCCAATTAAAGCAATTTCCCCAATCCCTTTTGCGCCAATTGAATTCATATTAACATCTGGCTTGTTTACAAACCAAACATCGGTTGGCGGAATTTGAGAATGTAAAGGCACATGGTAGGCTCCAAAACTTGCATTGATAATTTGACCAGAAACATGGTCCATTTCCAATTGCTCTGTCAAAGCCATCCCAATACCACCAACTACGCCACCAATCATTTGGCTTCTTGCGGTTTTAGGACTAATAATTTTCCCAGCATCTCCCGTAGTTACCACTTGTAAAATTTTAATGGTACCATCTTTAGGGTTCACCGCTAATTTTACATAATGCGAAGAGAAAGAATTGCTTGTGAACTTTAATTGCTCCGCAGATTTACCTGAAGACGCAATCATCAAATCAATTTGTTTATCTGGAATTAATTCTAACAAATCAACTATATCAATTTTTGTAGATGCATAAACCGTAGACATCACCATTTCATTTTTAACTTCTAATATTTCTGATCTTAGATTTGAAAAAGCAGGTGCATATTGAATAGCCAATTCTTTTAATTTTTGTTTTAGTGTGCTACAAGCCAAGTCCACTGCAGATCCTACGGTAGAAGTAGTTCCTGACCCTCCTTGTGAAGGGCCTGGAGGTAAATCAGAATCGCCTAATTTAAATTTAATTTTTTCAATCGGCATCTGCATTGCAGTAGCGGCTATGATTGTCATAGAGGTGGTAGTACCTGGACCCATATCACTCACTGCACATTCTAAAGTCAATCTACCATCCTTATTTAACAATGCACGCACAGAGGCACTACCTTTGCCTGCACCAAATACACCATTGGCCATACCATATCCAATCAGCCAACCATTTTCTTTTAATGTACCAGGTGTTGTAGGACGATTTTTCCAGCCAATTTTTTCTTTTCCGTAGGCGTAACAATCTTTGAGATTGATATCAGAAAAAGGTAATTTATTTTCAGGATTGATAGTGGTAAAGTTTTTTAACCTTAACTCAATAGGATCCATTTTTAATTTATATGACAGTTCGTCAATAGCAGACTCTAAACCATAAGAACCAGTGGCTTCGCCAGGACCACGCATCCATACAGGTGTACTCAAATCGAGTGGTAGCATACTGTATTTTGTATCTACGTTCTCACAAGCATATAAAAATTTAGAGACGTTTACAATTCCTTCTCTAAAATCTTCGTAACGCGATGTGCCGCTAATGGCTTCGTGTGTGATGCCAACAAAACGACCAGAAGCATCCGCACCAATACCAATTTTTTGCCAAGACTCCGGACGATAACCCACCAATGAAAACATTTGAGGACGGGTTAGTACTATTTTTACAGGACGATTTAATTTTTTAGCAGCAATCAAAGCAGCAGGCACATTAGCCCAGCTTCTTAAACCACTCCCAAATCCACCACCTACGTTTTCTGCAATCACCCGCACATTTTTATCCAGTAAACCAAATGTTCGTGCCACAGTCGTTTGTGTACTTTTAGGACCTTGCGTTTTATCATAGAGTGTGACTTTATCATCCCCTTCCCAAAAAGCAATAGTAGCATGCATTTCCATTGGAAGATGTACTTCTGCCGGAATCCTATACTCCGCTTCAACAAATGCTGGTGCTTCTTTAAATTTATTTTCTGTGCCTCTTTTATATGCGACTGTTCCTTTTAATTTTGAAGCATCTTTTCTTGCTAGTTCAAAATTTGTTTCAAAAGCTTGTGACTCATATTCTGGACGCACTAAACGTATGGCAGCGTTCGCGTTTTCTAAACTATCTGCCACAATGAGTGCAATGGGTTGACCAAAAAATCGAACTTGATTGTCGTATAATACTTTATGTCCGCGCCACTCAAAAACATTTTTAGGACGTTCTGAAGCATTGGTTAAATAACCAGGCACTATTGGACAGTTCGCATAATAAATCACATCTAATACACCAGGGGATGCCAAAGCTTTTGCAGTATCTATATTTTTAATTGTGCCCTTAGCAATACTACTTGTCACGAAAACACCATAAGCCATATTCGGTAAATTGTACTCTGCCGTATATTTTGCTTTACCTGTTACTTTATCTGCACCATCTACGCGTTCGTCTTCAAAATTAATTTTAAAACTATTTGCGTTGTAATTATGTAAATCAATATTGTTCATAAAAGAAAATTAAAAAAATTAAATTTTAGCGCCAGATTTTGCTACTTCCACAATGGCATCCACAATATTTTGATAGGCCCCGCATCTACAAATATTGGTATCCATGTATGATTGAATACTCGCTCTACTTGTCGCCTTCCCTTCTCTAACGCATGCCACTGCAGACATGATTTGTCCCGATGTGCAATAGCCACATTGAAACGCATCATTCTTTAAAAATGCAGCCTGCATTGGATGCAGCTGCTCTCCTTTCGCTAGACCTTCAATGGTAGTGATTTGACTATTCTGATGGTTCAATGCCAATTGAGTACATGATTTTAACCGTTTGCCATTTACATGGATCGTACAAGCCCCACATTGCCCCATCTCGCAACCTTTCTTAGTACCCGTATACCCAATTTGCTCTCTTAATAAATTGAGCATGGTTGTTCTTGCATCAATTTCAAGTGCAACAGGTTTGCCATTTAAGATAAACTTTAATTTTTCTTTTGCAATAGGCGTTGGCACAAGGCTATCTGCAGCAAAAGTCTTCACTAAAACAGATGGGGTTAAATAAAGTGCAGCAACAGCGGCTGATTTTTTAAAAAAGTCCCTTCTTGCACCATCAAATTGACAAGGATTCATATACATCGATTTGATGTAATTTACCAAAAAAGCAAGCGTATTCAAAAAAAAGATGGACAATCGACCGAAGTAAAATTGGTAATAAAATTACAATTTCTCGGTTGCCTTCCCAGGCTTAGCATAAGCATATCTATCAATCAAGGTTGAATTGTAGTAAGCGTCTAAACCATTGCTACAAATGGAGCCTATTTGGTCAAGCGCTAAGAAGCCATCTGCAGTGGGTTGATGGGATGGATCAATCAATACTTGCTCTAACTGACCTATCACCAAAAAAGTATCATTTAAGGTAATAGGGACTACCTCTTTTAGGGAAAGTAAGTACTTGATAGCGCTCTCCTTCACAAAGGGTACAGAAATACCATCAAAATATTCTTCGGTCAATCCTACTTCTGAAAATTCGTTGACCTCGTCTGGGTATTTAGCACTAGTTTGATGTGCTTTATCTACAAATGACGCATGGATATGGTTCACGGTATAAAAACCGTTTGCTTTAATATTGGCTAAGGTATGCGGTGCAGCAGCAACCGGACGATTGATATACCCTATTAATGCAGGATCAGAACCAATATGCACCATGCTACTGAACATTCCTAAATTAGGAACGCCCTGTGCATTAATGGTGCCAATTAAACTAGCCGATTTAAAACCAGTTAAGCTATTGATAAAATTAGCTCTATAAAATCTTTCCCAAGACTGCCATTCAGCAGGCGTAAATTGTTGCATATAAGATTAACAAATGAATGCTGAATTAGTTGATGTAGAATTAATAATAAGCGGATTATATTTTACTTGCCTCAGCTAAATTTAATTTAGTTGCTGAATCAATTGAATCATATCATCCTCTTTCTTTAAATTTAATTTATTGGCATTCGTCAATGCATCTATTTGAGCAGCATAATTTGGTAAAATATTTTTTAGCGCTTTCAAGGAAAGTGAACCTCCCAATGAAAGCATTTTTTTATTTGACTTATCATAGATATAGAATAAATCTTCTAAAACATACTCCTTTATTGGAGGGCCGCTAAACACAGTTGATTCTTTAATAAGTTTACTTGTATATTTTAAAAGCTGAAATACATTACCATTTGAACGGATTTCATAAAAAGTAGTAGTTGTATTGTTATCGATACTTGGATATAAAGACATAAACTGTTTTGACACCTTGTTATTGTCCTTATCTACACCATTTAAGACAAATGATTTTAGTTGGTAATTGACTAAAAACAATTGGTTCTCTTTTGTGAAGTAAAGATTATGATCGTAGTAAGAATAATTTAAATTTGATTCCTCAAATTCCACACCATTGATAAAAATGCCTTTACCCAATCCAAATTGATCAAACACATAGGGTGTGCCTGATATACCAGCGCCACTTGCAGGTATAAGTCTTCCAAATGCATCTGTAAGATTTAAACTTGGAAGCGCATAGCTAGCCGCTGTCTGTGAAAACAAGGGATGCATTACAAGAGAAAAAAGGACGGAAAAGATGTACTTGTGCATAAGGTAGATTGAATGATTATATACACAAGATAAAAAAAAGTAGTGAACAACCAACCTACATAGAAATTAGCTACACAGAAATTTAGGATTACTTTTAAACAAACCTCAATAGGGTGGTCGTTTATGCCCAGTTTTGGAAAAAAAATAGGACCTTAGAACTCTAAATAATTTGCTATGGCGATTTCAGTTTGGGAACAGTCTACCTATTTTGCACCTAAAGACATAGTCATTGTAGGCTGTGGTTTTGTGGGATTATGGACCGCCTATGAAGCTATCCACCAAAACCCCAAATTAAATATTACCATACTTGAGCGAGGCACTATTCCGTCTGGAGCAAGCACGCGCAATGCGGGCTTCTCTTGTTTTGGAAGTGTCTCCGAACTGATGTCAGATATTCAGTTAATGGGTGAAGCTGCGATGTTAGAAACAGTAAAGATGCGCTATGATGGACTACAAAGAATTCAAGCAGTATTTAAGGCAAAAGAGATAGATTATAACCAATGGGGCGGTTATGAATTATTTGAAGGAAAAAAAACAATGAAGGATACAAAAGCAAAAAGTAGTAAAACAAATAATGGGGTAAATAGCAAACTGAGTGATCTGTATGATATTACAAAATTAGAAAATGATATCGCTTATTTAAATAAAATATTAGCACCTGCATTAAAGACGCCAAAGAAGAATGGTAAATACTTGCCAATTTATACCAATGCAAGTAAGGATATAAAAAACTTAGGATTTCAAGGCATCGAAGCATTGGCATTTAATCAATTAGAAGGCCAATTGAATTCTGCAAAATTGGTATTGGCTTTACAAAAAGCAGTACAAGCAAAAGGAGTACAAATTCTATTCGGAACAGAGGTTAAAAAGTTCAAAAGTCATAGTAAGGGTGTAACCATCACGACAAATTTAGAAGCACCGATAGAAACAAAACAATTCTTAGTTTGTACCAACGGTTTTGCAAAACAATTGATGCCTAGTTTAGATGTGGTACCAGCAAGGGGGCAGGTATTTGTCACTGAACCGATCAAAAATTTAAAATTTAAAGGTTGTTTCCATTTTGATGAAGGCTATTATTATTTCCGCAATCTAGGTAACCGTTTATTATTAGGTGGTGCAAGAAATGCAGATTTTAAAAACGAAAAAACCTATTCATTAGAGACTTCTGATACAATACAAAAAGTGTTAGAAGATTTTATGATGAAGCGTATCCTACCTAAGGGATCCAAGAAACCAAAAATTGAATTAAGGTGGAGTGGTACAATGGGAATGGGTTCAATCAAAAAACCAATTATTGAACAAATCCAACCGAATGTATACTGCGCAGTACGTATGAGTGGAATGGGCGTAGCGATTGCGCCTATTGTAGCTAAGAAAGCGTTGAAATTAATGAAGGGGTAAGTTTATTGAAGCCTTTCAAATACTATCTTTGCGCCATGGGTCAGAAGAAATTAATCAAGTTTGCAGCTATCAAGGAATATAACAATGTCTTGGAATTTCCACAGGATATGAAGGGCAAGTGGACCGTATTTTTTGATGCATTAAAAAAAGGGGCAGGTTCAATTGAATTAGCCAATTTGCCAATTTTCGAAGGCAAACTAAGTTCAAATACCCCCCTAATTTTAGAACTTGCTTGTGGCCGAGGAGAATATGCGGTGGGATTGGGCCGCATGTTTCCAGATCAACATTTTATAGGCATCGATTTAAAAGGCAATCGGATTTGGAAAGGTGCCAGTATTGCCAATAAAGACGGACTAAAGAATGTGGCATTTGTGCGTACTCAAATTGAACTCACCTCAAACTATTTTGACAAAGACGAGGTAGATGAAATATGGATCACTTTCCCCGATCCTCAACTAAGATGGTCTAAAGCAAAGAAGCGATTGACACATCCAAAATTTTTGAGACTCTACCAACAATTTCTAAAAAATAGCAACGAAAAGAATAGCGATTTACATGCTGGTATTGTGCATTTAAAAACAGATAGTCCCCTACTCTATAATTTCACCCTTAAGGTGATTGAGCTATATGGTTTAAACCTGATCTACAAAACAGAAAACTTATATGCTGAAGCAAGTATTGATCCTCGTTGTTTAATCAAAACCTACTACGAAGGATTGGATATCGCACAGAGTAACAAGATTCACTATATTCAGTTTAATATTGATAAGGACCTGCCTTTGGAACTAGATGAAGTTTTAAAAGAAGCCATCAAAGACATCCCAATGGATGCAGGTGAATTAATTAGAATGGAAGCAGAAGCGGCGAGAGCAAAAAAAGAAGGATAAAAAAGAGCGCATTAAAAAATGATTGAAGGTGTACATTATTATATAGACCCAAAAGGAAAATGGGTATTTACTGCAGCCTACCACGAAGGCAGAGGCTATTGCTGTGGGGAAGCCTGTAAACATTGCCCATTTGATTATGACGCGGTACCGGAGCCTATTAAAACCAGAGCACAATTAATTAGAGCTGCTGCAAGTAAAACTGCGCCGGAAGCTTATCCAGAAAAACAAGTTGACATAGAGGATATAAAAAAGCATTTATAGTTTTTATTTTTTATGCAATACACACCCAAGACGCAAGACTTTTTTCAAAACGTATTTGATGTAGTACGTTTAATTCCCAAAGGTCGTGTGACAAGCTATGGTGCTATTGCAAAATACTTAGGAACTGGAGGAAGCTCAAGGATGGTGGGATGGGCCATGAATGCATCGCATGGCGTAAAACCAAAAGTGCCAGCACATAGAGTCGTGAATCGCAATGGCATGTTAAGTGGAAAAGCACATTTTGAAACCCCAACCACGATGCAAACACTTTTAGAAAAGGAAAAAATAAAAGTCCAAAACGAAACCGTCTTGGACTTTGAAAAAATATTTTGGGACCCAGCTATTGAATTACAATTCTAAATAAACAAATTACAAGTTTATTTTAATCACGATAATGGCGTCTTAATTATAATACTGCTTAATCATCAAGTATACAATTGGCCCAGTCACCGCTACATAAAACCAGATAGGCCATACTTTTTTTGCTAAATTTTTATGCGCTTCAAAATCACTTGTTAAAGCCCTGTAGGCAGTCCATAATATAAATGGTAAGCTAGTTGCAGCTAGTACAATATGCGTACTTAATAAAATCAAATAAAAAGGACGGGTATTACCAAGTAAAGCTTTTTCGGCATCATCTACCACGCCGTCAAAATTCGCGTCGCCAAATTTAGCTTCCCCAGCTAATAAATGGTGCGCGATATAAGTTACTAAAAACAACAATGATAAAATCATTGCAGTCATCATCATAGACTTATGCAAACGGTAATTTTTTTGCTTCACAGCAAATAAGCCAGCTACCAATAAAATGGCTACACCAGTATTTAATATTGCATTGATCAATGCAAAAATATGTTTGTCAAAAGGTAGTTCAACTTCCAAAGTGAATTTGCTTAGAAAAGTCACCACTACAAATACCACCACAGAAAAAACGCCAATTAAAATATAAGCTAATTTATCGTTCTTCTTTAATACAGGTTCTAACATACAGTTTTTATTTATTATTCAAAATATCTTTCAGGATACGGAAAGCCATAGTTGCAATCAATACAATAATTCCAACTCTAATTTCTTGTTTGTACTTGGTTTTAAATTCATTCCAATTCATACAATTAATATTTAATTTTTTAATCTTGTTTTATTAAAATAGTAAACAAAACTAGATACCATTAAAGCAATCACCAACCACAACCAACTCAAGTCAATAATATCTTGAAATACTTTACTCTTTTTAGTTTTGTCTTTCTCTAACATTAAGTAGCCTACGTCTTGAGCAAGCTTTAACATCGATGCGGAATCAAGCCCATTGTAATACCCACGCACTTGCATTTTTTTATCTATCAATACAAAGCGGCTAGTATGCACAAAGTCTGGAGAGACTGGCTCTGTACTAAATTGATCCACTTTCATCTCCTCAAACGCAAACTTATAAATGGAGTCTCTATTACCAGTAAGCAACCACCAATTGTCGGAAGCCACACCCATTTTATTGGCGTATTCTCTGATCACTGGAACAGAGTCACGATCAGGATCTACAGAAAAAGAAATGAATTGAATAAAATTAGTATCCAATACTTTTTTACGACTATTGCCTCCTCTTGTAAAGGACTGTTGCAATTTCGCCATATTCGAAGTCAGCTTTGGACAAATACTTCCGCAGCTTGTAAAAAAGAAATCGGCAATAATGATTTTACCAGACTGTTGGTATAGATTCACTGAATCGCCTAATTGATTCACCAAGTGAATGTCTTTAGTCGTATGCCAAATGCTATCGTCAATGGTCTTGCCTTTTTCTACTCGGCTAATCACGGTGTCCAATAAATAATGTCTTGGCATAGTCACCGCTGTATCACTTGCAGACTTAAGCCATAAATAACATCCAATAGGTATGACAAGGGCGATTATTAAACCGTAAATAGACTTTTTAGACATGCTGTTGATGGAGTTATTAGGATGTAAAGTTACAACAAAAAACCACCCCAAATAACTGGAGTGGTTTCAAATATTTTAAGCCC
>JACCDI011495223.1_pt1 | contig 26296 bp, 25 predicted proteins | sample 7442791 | NCBI WGS metagenome assembly JACCDI01 (sample SAMN15323434, study PRJNA562643) | freshwater metagenome | isolation source: river surface water | place: USA:Blue River Watershed | collected 2017-08-15
CATACTACCTGCTTCCAATACCAATTGACAAGCTTCGGGGATGGTCATAAAGTACCTCGTGATATTAGGATGTGTTACAGTCACTGGTCCACCTTTTTCGATCTGCTCTTTAAAGCGGATGATCACAGAACCATTTGAACCAAGTACATTACCAAAACGCGTTGTGATAAATTTAGTTGGTAAGTCGGGTTGATTGGACAATGCTTGCACATACATTTCGGCCATACGTTTAGACGCACCCATTACGTTGGTAGGATTCACCGCTTTGTCGGTAGAGATCATCACAAAACGTTCAACCTTATGTTCAATGGCTAAGTCAGCAATTATTTTAACACCAATCACATTGTTACGCACCGCTTCTGTAGGACAAAGTTCCATCATTGGCACATGCTTGTAAGCTGCAGCATGGTAGACATATTGAGGTTCAAATTCCTCAAATAATTTATGCATTCTTGTCTTGTTCGTGATGTCTGCTAAATAACTCACACAATTAATACGTGTGCCGTTTTCTTTTAATTCCAATTCAAGGTTATGCAAAGGCGTCTCGGCTTGATCACATAAAATAATGACATCCGGACCATAAGGTATTAATTGACGTACAATCTCAGAACCAATAGAACCAGCAGCACCAGTGACTAAAATACGTTTACCTTTAATCTGTGATTTAATCTGGTTGTTATTAATTTGAATAGGATCACGTTCCAATAAATCTTCGATTTTAATAGATTGTAATTGTCTACTTGTGAACTTACCTTCTGCCCATTTAGAATATGCAGGTACACTTAATACTTTAATATCATGGTCTAAACAAAAATCAACCACTTCGTTTTTACGCTTAGTTGGTAGGGTATAAGTTGCAATAATCAATTCATCTACAGGCTTAATGGCCACCATCTCTTTAAACTCATTGAAAGAAAGGATGGGTGCACCATTTAAATTTTTGCTACCCTTTTTTCGGTCATCATCAATAAACGCAATCACTTGAATATTGGCAAGGCCATCGTTTTCAAGCACACGTTGTGTTGCCACACCAGTGGCTGCAGCACCAAAAATCACCACCGATTTTTTTTGCATTTTATAATTCTTAGCATAAGCAAACAGGTATTTTACCAACACCCTATAACTAATCAAGAATAAAAAACTAAAAATGGTGTATAAAACTATGATCAAAGTAGTGAGTGACAAAATGGTACTAATACCTAAAGCAACGGTATTAATTACTAAAATAATGAAAGAGGACATCCCCACAGCAATCGCAATGCGCAATGCATCTTGCACACCAGTATAGCGAACAATACCTGTATAAGATTTAGTGGTTGTAAAAACTAAAGCATTCACCAATAAAATTAAAAAAGTAGCATTTAACATATGCTCCCAATTTGTTGCTGCTAGTGCCACATTTTGTTGAATCAAAATTGCAATAAACAAAGCGGTCACAGTGGCACCTAAGTCCAATAATAAAATCACAAACTTTGGTACAATGCTAAAATTGTTAATCTTAAACATACTTATTTTATGTTCTATCAAAACTTAGGGGGGTGGGTTTGAAGAGGTGAATTAAATCTGATACAAAGTTAGGGTTCAAAAGGGTTCAAAAAGCTTGTAACTGTTACAAAATAACGATTAAATATTATACATTTATTGATAATCAATTAGTTAGATATTATTTGCCTCATTTTTCGCTTTCCAGAGCTTTACCTCGTAATTAATAGAGTTCAAGGAATGGTCTTTATCTATCCAATGTAAAAAACTATTTAATAGTATGCCAATTGGGCTAAGGGTATGGGTGACCAAATTTTTACCAATGACACTGCTAATGGTTTCCATTTTATTCCCAAACAAATAGGTGTTTTGGTTTCTAATTAAAAGTGCGTCGTTTAACACATGTTGCATGAGTACATTTCCAGCATTGTCAATCGCCAATGCTAGTTCCAAAAAATATACCGATAAAGAATGGACTCTTTTTACCAGACTTTGCCGAATCACAGCATATAAAAAACCAATAGGTGCCGTGGAAAAAAATAAAACAAAAGCAATACAAAAAAGTACCAAACTCTTGAATAAAGGCATGCGACTGGTTGATATCATAAAATTATTTTTTAGAAAATTTTCAGTGAGAAAAAATGTAGTGCATCAAGCGTATTATATGTTTGATGCATTGTCCTAGAACCCTTTCTATTAAAGGATTATAAGTGTTTAAGTAAATGTAAAAATAAAATTTGGTATGGCCTATTTTAATCCTAGATTTAATCAACCAAACTATTTATGTATGAATAACAAAGCACTACTTGTTGGGATCAATGCCTATCCAAATCCTAGTAATAATTTAAGGGGATGCATTAATGACATTATAGATATGGAATATTTTATTTCTTCAAAAAATAAAATCTATGCAAAAGAAAATATCAAAACACTCACAGATAGTAGGGCCACTAAAAAAAGTATATTAGAACATTTAAATTGGTTGTTATTAGGAGCTAGTGCAGGAGATCAAATTCTGTTTCATTATAGTGGACACGGCGCGCAGCTTCCTAGCAATGGACATGCATTTGAAAAAGACGGATTGGATGAGATTATCTGCCCTTATGACTTTAGTGATGCGGATGCCAACAAAACTGCCATTCGTGATAAGGAATTTGCCAAGCTCTTTGCTACCATCCCCAAGGGCGTGCATTTTGTATGGATATCGGATAGTTGCCACTCGGAGGATTTGTCCAGAAAGCAACATATTGCCCAAGATACAAGATTTAGAAGGTTCAATCACGAACTACAAGAAGTAGTCATTATGCCAGCCGCAAGCCTCAGTGCCGCACCCATCCCTTTACATGGTGCATTATTGAGTGGCTGTGCTTCGAATCAGTTAAGTGCGGATGCGTATATTAATAACCGGTTCAATGGAGCTTTTACCCATTACTTAATTAAGAACCTAATCCAATACGGGCAAGATGCAAATATGCAGGATATTGTAAAATACGTGAACATGGATTTAATGGACAATGACTATGATCAAAATCCACAAAGCGAGGGGCTGTTGAGGACGGAGAAATTCTTTGCATCCTAGTTCAATGAATATTCAATCAAATAAATTAATTAAAAATAGTTCCATAAATAACTCAACATTTAATTCATACTTATGAAAATACGTTTCAACCCTTTTACACCTAATAAAATAATCATTGGTTTGGTGATGATGATGTTATTGAATTCTAGGGCTGCGCAAGCGCAGCCCCAACAAGGCCTTATGAGTAGACTCATTGAAATTATGTACAGCACCGAATTATATTTAACCACTCAGATGAAGAATGAAACCAACCCAGCAAAAAAGGATAGTGCACTTGCACTATACAATACTATGCGCTGGAAGGTCGATGGTTTTGTCTATCAACTAAGTAGCGTGCTCATTACAAAAAATAGTCCAAAAGCATTTAAGCAAATAGATGCTTGGTGTTATGCTCAAAAAGAACCAACATTGAATTTGGCAAGTAACCAAAATATAGCAGCGCATGTAGAAAGTTTTGCTGAGATTGATGCTTTGTATCAATCTCAAATAGCACCTACATTATACAACCGGCCAAAAAGCATAAATCTCACCACCAATGTGTTTTACTTATTAAAAGACTCCTACTCTATTATTAAAGGGTTGAGTGATTTAAAAACACGTAAGACTATGGCCATTGTGGAGCTTTTGGATCATGCAAGGTTATTGAGTCCTGGGGAAGTTATGAAGGGTGGGAAATAGAGGAATTAGTATGGACTGATGTTATATATAGTTATAATTAATTGTCTTTCATATTTTTTAATAGGTATAAGTACGCACTAAAATAATTCATGCTTAATTTACTGCTTTCCGTTACCATGGTATACATTCAATAGTGTGAAGACTCAAATTTGTGAGAATTGATAGGTCGAGTTAGGAATATAAAGCATTGGAAAAATAAAATAAACAAAAATGTGATAATGACAGCTATTTAGATTCAGCACTAGATAACCACGAAAGAAATGATTTCTTTGATATGAAATTTTCAAGCTTAGCTATAAGTCATGAATCCCCCTCAAATCGATCAAATTATATAAACAATTGAATAAAACACATTTTATTATGTATAAAAACTTGATCTTTATATTGCTTATATTTTTAATATTGTTATTAATAAAATAAGGCATCTAATTTTATAACCAGTTCATTGTCAATTAATTGAAAATTTAACTAAATCAATTTGGTTAATACAACATATTGTACTTACTTTGAACTTAACCTAGAAGTTAAGATTGATAATAACTTTCATTAAAATACAGGAAATTTCAACACCGAATCTAAGTTATTATACGGTTAAACTTCAATCAGAGGCATTAAGCGAGTTTGAGTTATTTGATGCCAATGACTTTAGTAGTCACCAAAATGAAATTTCTCATATTTATTCTGTAATTGAGGCAATGGGACTAACAGAGGCGAAGCCGTATTATTTTGTAGAAGATGGAGGTTTTGAATATCTGCCAAGAATGAGTGTTGAATCAATTAAATCGAATGGCAGGAACGACTTTGGGATTAGATTATATTGTAAGTTTCTTAGTCCAAACATCGTTTTATTATTTAATGGAGGCATTAAAACAAAACAAAACCCAACAAATTGCCCCAATGTAAGTGTTCATTTCAAAAGAGCAAAAGCTATATCTAATTATATTAATAAATGGATATCGTTAGATGTACTAAAAATCAATTATACAGAATTACAGATAGATCAAGATTTTGATTTTGAAATATAATAAAAATTAAAAATAATAAATATGCAATTAAAAAATTACCATAAAATCGTGTCAAGCATCTCTGCAACGACCAGAAGAGATGTGCAATTATCTATGCATATTTTAGATCGAATACATGAATTACTTGAAATTAAATTTTCTGGGAAACAAAAAGATCTTGCAATAGCATTAGGTGTGACTGAAGCTGCTGTTAGTAAAATGATAAATGGCATTCAAAATTTTAATATCCAAACAATTGTTAAGCTTGAAAATGTTTTTAACGCCAAGATTTTAGAAGTTTGTAGTGATTTAGAGGATGATGATTATATTGAAGTTCGTGTAAAAAATACTGTAAGAAAAACAATTTTAGTTTCAAAAGATGGAATGGAGACTGAAGAAGAATATTTCAGTACACCTAAACTTCAAATTATAAATTTTTAATAATGAACGGATTGAATTTTGATTTAACGAAAATAAAAATTGAAGAAATAAGAGTAGTTGATGCCTCTATTTCTAATCCTAAAGGCGTTAATGTACTTCATGATGACGAAGAGTTAATCTTAGATTTAACATTTGAAACTGGTGTAAATATTAAGAATAATCGGATAAAGGCAAATTTAAAATGTGATTTAAAGCCTTCTAAATCAACTGATATTGTTGGCTCATTTAATTTATCATTTATCTATCATGTTGAAAACTTGTTTGAATTAGTAATTATGGAAGATGATTTGGTAAAAACAATTGATTCTAAGCTACTTGAGTGTCTGAGTGATACAACTTATTCAACATCACGAGGAATTATTTATTCTAGATGTTTAGGAACTATTTTTAAAAATGTTATTTTGCCGATGACATCTTCCAATACATTTATAATAAATATGAAAGATTGATTTAATTAATATTTTTAAGAATTTTAATATTTTCAAGCATGTTATATCTATCAAAAAAGTCGGCCTAGAAAGCCGACTTTTTTGATTTTAATCTTTTTTAATAATTATTCGCTAGTTAAGGGCTACCCTTTTCTATCAAATTATTTTAAATGTATAAAAACGCTCAATCGTAAGAATAATTATTATACCTACGATTGAAATTTACAATATATACTTACACAGTCACTCTTGTTTGACAAATCTTCTAGGTCTTAAAAGCAAACTATTTGTTGGATACTTTGATGTACCTCATGAACAATTTGTGCGAATTATATACGATAATAGCCATTGTAATAAGTGGTCCTGCTCCCTTTAAAAAATTGTTGGAACAAAAGAAACGGCGTGAAGTATAGGCTTTAAAATGATTTTAAACCCCATTAGTAAATTTTCGCAACAATGCATTAATTTTAATGCAATCACATCGCTATGATCTACTTACACAAAATACTACCAACATTCGTTCTTCCTATCATGCTAGTCATAATAGTAATACTCATGGGATTAATCAAGAATAAGAAAAGGATAGATAAATAGCAATTAGATTAATTACCTTTTAAAATAGAAAAAGCCACCTATGTGGCTTTTTCTATTTTATTTGAGATAAAATATATTTAGTGACTTACTCCTTTACTAAACAAGACATTTGTAAAGGTCTTGATAATAATCTCAATATCTAAAAGTATCGATTTTCTATATAAATATTCTTGCTCTAATTTAACCTTATCTGGAATTGATATCTCGTCTCGACCATTAATCTGTGCCCAGCCAGTAATACCTGGCTTTAATTTGGATACACCTGTTGCCACTCGCAATGCCATTAAGTCGTCTTGATTGTATAGAGCAGGACGAGGACCAACAAAAACCATTTCACCCTTAATGATATTAATCAAATTGGGTAATTCGTCTAAACTCGTTTTACGAATAAACTTGCCTATTTTAAGTAGATATTGATCAGGGTTTTCTAATAAATGTGTTGCTACGTTGGGAGTATTCTTCTTCATACTACGAAACTTATAAATATTAAAGAAAGAATAATTTATGCCAACACGCCTTTGAGTAAAGAATATAGGGAATCCATCTTCAATAAATATGGCAAGCGACACTAAAAGGAAAATTGGTGAAAAAAATATTAAAAGAAAAATTGCAAATAATCTACTTAGCATCTTGATGAAGTATAAAAAAATCTAAAACTGAAGAAGGATTCCAACCAAAAGAAATTCTAGCATTATTATCATCAAAAGTTAAAATAGAAGTTATTTTTAAAAATTTGTTAGAATTTATCGGAAACTTATTACCCATATGGTCACCAAATTTTGCAAGTAAATAAGCAAATAATTTCGGCAAATTTGGCACGTAGGATTTGCACATGGAGCTAGCAATTTTTTTGCTTAATTCATTAAATGATGGATGACGACCATCCGTTAAGTTATATGTACCACCCTTTTCTGCAGCTTTTAAAATAAACTTTGCAACGTCTGTGGCTAAAACCATACTCTTTTTCGCATTACCACCAGCAATATTAAAATAGTATCCTTTTTTAATTCCGCGAATCATTGCACCTAAATTTCCTGGGGGATTATCATCTACTACTAAGGGCAAACGAAGGATTGTACAGTTGACATTGTATTCATCACACCATAATTTTACAATTTTTTCAGCTTCAATTTTACTTTTCCCATAAGGATCTTTGGCCAATAATGGAGTAGATTCATTTATGTTTTCTCCATAGTTAAGACCATATACACTAACTGAACTTATATAAACGAATTGTTTGGGTATTTTGGTCATTGTTAAACCATTCAATAAATTCAATGTCCCTGTAACATTCGTTTCAAAAAATATATTTTGGTCTTGTTCATTTTTAGGGAGGTAGTGTGCCTTTCCACATGCATGAATAATAACATCAAACGATTCGTTAAATATTGGAATTTGTTTACTTAAATCTATATTATAACTAGACTCATGTCTTGACAAAGTTCGAACATTAAAAGGAAAAAGAGCCTTCAATAAAATATTTCCAAGAAAACCACTAGAACCAGTTATTAAAATATTCATTAATTTTAATTTAATATACTTTTATAATGTTTCAATATTTTATCTTCTGTAAAATTATTTAGAACAAAATTTCTTGCATTGGTGCCTTGTATATTAAGATCTCGAACCAATTCAATTTTATTTAAAAAATTAACAATCTCATTTTCTTCAGACCAATTAAAACTCCAGCCTATATTGTTTTTAGAGATATATCTATCAATTTCAGAGTTTTTATCACCAATATATAAAATTGGTTTAGAAACAGACATTAGATTGTAAGCCTTTGAGGGAACACCAAGTCCAAACATTCCATCGCAAAGTGTTACCAATCCAATATCACAACTATTTAAAAAAATTGCTTGTTCATTTCTAGGTTTACTTGGAAAAAAGTATACATTTCTTATGTTATTATCACAAACATAATCTACAAGAAGTTTTTTATATGCTCCATCGCCAATAATCAATAATACTATATTGTTATTGGTGGACTTTCTAAAAATTTTAATAAAACTCTCAAGTCCTTGGACACGTCCAATATTTCCAGCAAATTCAATTACAATTTTATCATTTAGATCTAAATTGAAATATTCATTTCTATTAAATATGAAATTAAAATCAAAATCGACTAAATCATTGTCAGCCCAATTTGGTACAACAGAAATTTTGTTTGGATTTATTCCTTTATTAACAAAAAGATCTTTCATGTCGGCTCCGCAAGCAATTAAATGATCAGCATTTTTATAACCAAAATCCATTGCATTAAGACTTATTTTATATAAAAATGATTTTTTTTTGATTAAACCTGAAACAGCAGCATTCTCCGGAAAAATATCTTGTAGGATTATAAACAATTTGAACTTTCTAAAAAATTTTAAAAAACTAATAATAATTAATACTGTTGGAGGATTTGTAACAACTATGACATTGTCATTTTTCTTTACTTTCAACAAAATCTTAAATAAAACAGAAAAAGTAAAAAATGAAAATAAAATTATTCTATAGAATATGTTGTTCTTATCTAAGGGAGGAGTTTTAATTTTAACTAAATTGATTTCTTTGTTTAGAGGATTTTTTGCATTTAAGTTTTTTGATTGATAATTAGAGGATCCACAAATGACATTTACATTGCCTTGATTTGCAAGCATTTCGGCAATTTTAGTCATTATATATGCCGTAGATGTTTCTTCAGGATAAAAAAGTTGCGAAACTATCCAATTTTTTGACATAATTTAATATGTTTATTTTTTAAATTGAACTTAATTGGGAATTTGATATTGATATAATGACTTATATTTTAAAATATAATCACGAATTTCATTGATCATGTCTATATAACTTGAAACTGCAAAACCTATATTCTTATTAGTATTTATAAATGATTTATCAATTTTATATTTGCTAGAAGGAATAATTGATAAATCTTTAATTTTAAATGATTTTTGAAAATTGTTAAGCAGGGTGAATTTATCAATTTTTTCATTATTTGTTAAATGAAATATTCCGTTTAAATTAAAAGATGATGTCAGTACAAAAAATATGAATTTAGCTAATTCCAAAGTAGTTACTCCACTCCAATATGCAAATTCATAGCCATTGATTTCTTTTTTTTGTTTTAAAAACCAATTCAACAAACCAATTCCTGATTCGTTTAGCTCCGGGCCTATAATAGATGTTCTAATAGTTAGATCTTTAATATTTTCGATCTCTCCAAGTGCCTTAGATTGTGCATAAAATCCAATACCATCCTTAAAATCTGATTCAACATAACCTCCTTTAAGTCCAGAAAATACACAATCTGTACTAATATGAATTATCTTACATTCACTATTTTTTGCAATTTTCTCTAAAAAATGTGGTAAATATGAATTTATTAAAATCGCTAAATCTGGATTATCCTCTGCTGCATGATTTAATATACCAATACAATTAATCACACAATCGGGCTTTATGTTAGTAAAAATATTGTTTAGACCATTAAAATCTGTGATATCTAATAAATGTGTTGGCTTAATATATAATTCAGATCTTGCAACATCATAAATATTAAATAAATCCGTAAAATTACTTAAATAATTTTTTATTACATGGCCTGCCATTCCCGCAGAGCCAAGAATTAAAACTTTTGTCTTTTTCATCTTTTGTTCCAAATTACTCTATTTACAATAGCTGTGTAACTCTGGATTAGTTTAATAACTCTTATTGAAACGTCATTAATAAGATATTCCGAAGGTAACTTTTGATCGTTAAAATTACTACAACTTAATACTAAGTCTATTGCATTTAAAACTTCATCACTTTTAATTCCACCTAATACAATGGTTCCTGCATCAATTGCTTCTGGTCGTTCTGTACTTGTTCTAATACTTATTGCAGAAAATTTCATCATTGCAGCTTCTTCACTAATAGTCCCACTGTCAGACAACACACATAAAGAATTTTTCTGCAAATTTACATAATCAAAAAAGCCAATTGGTGTAATATTTGAAACCAAACGATGAAATTTAATATTATTTTCCGTAATCTTTTTTTGAGTTCTAGGATGTGTTGAAAATATTATAGGTATAGAATATTTTTCTGCAACTAAATTTATTGAAGTAACTAGTAAATTAAAATTATCATATAAGTCTATGTTTTCTTCTCTATGGGCACTAACTACAAAGTATTTTTTACGTTCTAGATTTAGTTTTTCAAGAATTGAACTTTTGGAAATATTTTCATGATTTTTTAATAATACTTCGTAAAGTGGTGATCCTGTTACAAAAACATGATCTTTTCTAAATCCCTCACTTAACAAATATCTTCTTGAGTGTTCGGTATATGTTAGATTGATATCGCTAATGTGGTCTGAAATTTTTCGGTTTATTTCTTCTGGTACATTTTGATCAAAACATCTATTTCCTGCTTCCATGTGAAAAATAGGTATTTTAAGTCTTTTTGCAGAAATTGTACATAAAACGCTATTTGTATCACCTAAAACCAGTAATGCATCTGGTTTTTCTTTTAAGAAAATTTCATAGGAATTACAAATTACATTCCCAATTGTTTCCCCGAGATGATTTCCAGCAACACCTAAAAAATAGTCTGGCCTTCTTAAGCCTAAATCACTGAAAAATATATCGTTTAAATTATAATCATAATTTTGTCCTGTATGAACTAAAACATGATTAAATATTGTATCAGCTAATTTTATAATTTCAGTAAGCCTTATAATTTCAGGTCTTGTTCCTAAAACTGTAATTAATTTTAATTTTGACATATAATATATTAATAATAACCAATACTATTCAATAAGGAAATAAGCTCCTCTTGATTTAATCTTTTTGTATTATGTGAATGATAGTCTTCAATTTGATTAAATGATTCAAAACCTTCTGTAAAATATTTGTTATAGTTTAAATCTCTGTTATCAGCTGGAACTCTATAATATTCCCCTAGGTCTTGGGCTGTTATTACTTCTTCTTTTGATAATAATGTTTCATACAATTTTTCAGCATGCCTTGTTCCAATTATTTGTATTTTTTGTTTAGAATTGTAGATTTTAAGCATCGCATTTGCCAATTCTGAAATTGTTGACGCTGGTGATTTTTGAACAAAGATATCCCCAGAATTACCATGTTCGAATGCATATAAGACTAAATTTACTGCATCATTAAGGGTCATCATGAATCGTGTCATTTCAGGATTAGTAATTGTTAATGGTTTATTTGTCATAATTTGCTCGTAAAATAATGGTATAACCGAACCTCTAGAAGCCATTACATTTCCGTATCTGGTACCAACTAAAATTGTATGACCTGAATCTTTTGATCTCGAAACCATTACTTTTTCCATCATTGCTTTAGAAATTCCCATTGCATTGATTGGATAAACAGCTTTATCAGTGCTTAAACAGATAACCTTGCTTACACAATTATTTATTGCAGATTCTAGTACGTTTTCTGTTCCTAATATATTTGTTTTAACAGCTTCAATTGGGAAAAATTCACAGGAGGGAACTTGTTTTAAAGCAGCTGCATGAAAAACAAAATCAACACCCATCATGGCTTTATCTATGCTTTTTACATCTCTAACATCACCAATATAGAATTTAATCTTATTTGAATTTAATGATACTCTCATATCGTGTTGCTTCTTTTCATCACGACTGAAAATTCTTATCTCTTTTATTTCCGTATTCAGGAATTTTTCTAGTACTGCATTACCAAATGAGCCCGTGCCTCCGGTAATTAATAAGGTTTTGTCTTTAAACATTTGATTTATTTGCTATTGTATATAAAAAATTAAACGTATTATCGGCACAATTTTTCCATGAAAAATTATTTGATAATTTATAGGATTTTTGTGAGATTATTGCTCTTAAATTAGAATCTAGTATTAGCTTTTCGATTGCAGTAACAATCTCATTAACGTCTAGTGGATCAAAATAAACACCTGCATCTTTTAAAAATTCAGGCATAGGTGGATATTTTGAGCAAGCAATTGGTAAACCAGTAGCCATTGCTTCAATTAAAATGTTGGGCATATTTTCGCATGTAGAAGTAAAAACAAACATGTCACTCTCAATATAATATTTTCTTACATCTTCAAGGCTTACACTTTTAAACCATGTGATGCTATTGATTTTCTTTTTTTTCAAAAAAGAAATATGTTTTTCCAATGCATTTCCAATTTTTTTTTGCGCGTTATCACCAACAATATTTAAATGGATTGGATAACCTTTATCTATTAATATTTTAAATGCTTTTAATAGATTAATTGGATGCTTATATACCCAAATGCTGGATAAAAATAATATTTTAAAGGGGTTGGATTTTGAATAATTGCTAATTGATAATTGTTTTCTTGGCTCGAAATCAAATTTCTTTGAAACGCCATGATTGATTACAACATTTGGAATTTTTTGAATATTTATACTACTAGATATTGTAGTTCTAGCATATTCAGATATAAAAATTATTCCGTCAGATTTTTGAAACGATTTTTTTTGAATAATAAAAAGTATATTTAGTTTTATCCACATCTTGGAAATGAAAAACCTGTTTCTTTCCTTATTATCAAAAATTAACATGTTTCTTGACATAGAAACATACGGCTTTATATTACCTGTATATGTGCCAAATGGCGAAAATAAAATATCAATTTCATTTTTCAGGTTTATATCTCTAATAAAAGTGCGCCATAATAATTTATAAAAATAATTTGAGTTTAGATATTTATGTGACTTTTTTATTAACCATGGATAACTTGGCAGTGATTTTAGGAAAATATCATTTCCCCACAATTTAATTACATTAAATTGATGCTTATTTGCATCAAAATTAATTAATAACTCATTTAAATGGCGTCTACCGCCGCCGGAAGGTGTAGCAGAGCAATCAATTCCTACTATCATTAGTCATTAATATTAATCCAGTGTTCATACCAATTAGCAAATATCACAAGTTTAATTAATTCATATTCTTTAATGTTATTAAAATCCTTTTGATAATAAACTTTTTCATAATAAGAGATCAAATCTTTATTAAAAGTCTCTAGGTATGATAGATATTTATAAAAACTCTTATCATTTAATTGATCATATAACCATTTATGAATTGGAGGCGTGAATCCCATTTTCTTTCTATTCAAAATTTCCAATGGTATCAAGTCACGAATTATTTCTCGCATTAATATTTTACTTCCTTTATATCCAACTTTGTAATGAATAGGTATTTTTTGAGAAAATTTTAAAAAACGAAAGTCAAGAAATGGACTTCTAACTTCAATAGAATTAGCCATGGATGTTCTATCAACCTTTACTAAATAATTATTTGACAAAGTGTTGTATAATAAGTCAAAGATTCTTAACCCTTCAGACATAGAATTATTTGCATATTCTAATGATATTTTCATATGTTCGCTTGTCCAGTGTTTATAAATTTCGGGTTTGAATCTTTGTGTTTTATATAAATTAGTATAAAAAGATGATTTATCATTTAAAGTTAAGTCAAACAATTGTTTTATTTTATTCAAACTGTGAGAAGATTCTGGCAAATAATTTAAACCAGCTATAATTTTTTTTCTAATTGATTTAGGGATTAGTGCTATTTTATCATAAATAAACCCTGCATTATATATTGGGTATCCTCCAAATATTTCATCACCTCCATCACCACTTAATACTACGGTGGTATGTTCCCTAGCAATTTGAGAAACTTTAAACCCAGCTAAAGCAGAATAATCTGCAAAAGGTTCATCGAAATACTCTGAAAATTTTATTAGATTTTCAGAAAAATCATTTTTTGTAAATTGATAATGATGATGATTAGTGTCAAAATAATTACTGGCAAGTTTAATATAATCAGATTCGTCAAATTTACTATCATCAAAACCTATTGAAAAAGTATGTAAATTTCTTAGACTTGTAAAATTTGCCATTTCTCCAACAACAGATGTGCTATCAAGTCCGCCGCTCAAAAATGCTCCAACTGGAACATCGCTTCTCATTCTTAATTTTACAGAATCATTTAATAAAAATTTACCCTCTTCTATTAATTGCTTTTTGTTTTCATGTGTTTCATGTATAGGAATGCTGTAGTATTTATAAATATTAATAATTTTCCCGTCAACTAAAGAAACATCCATATTTGTTCCAGCTTCTAATTTATTGACATCTTTATAAATAGTTAATGGAGCTGGTATATATCCTAATGAAAAATATAAATCAACAGAATCTTTCGAAATTGAATTATAACTATTAATATTTAATTCTTTATGGCACAAAATTCCTTTAATTTCTGATGAAAATATAAATTTTCCGTTTTTTGAATAATAATATAAAGGTTTGACTCCTAATCTATCTCTTGATAAAAATAATTTATTCTTACTACTGTCATAAATAGCAAAAGCCCACATACCATTAAATTTATCAACACATTTATTTCCCCATTCTAAATATGCAGCCAACACAACCTCTGTGTCTGAAGAAGTATTAAAAAGGTATTTTTGGGTCTTTAATAATTCATTCTTTATTTCAATGTAATTATATATTTCTCCGTTGAAAACAATTATATAATTATTATTTTCATAAAAATATGACATTGGTTGACTCGCAAGAGTACTCAAATCTATAATTGATAGTCTTGCATGACCTAATGTAAGAAGTTCATTATTATAAAATGAATTGCCATCAGGTCCTCGATGAATTAGAGATGAATTCATCTTTTTAATCAATAAAGTATCATTAAAATTAAATCCGTTTATTCCACACATTAAAATTTATACATTTTTTGATTATAATTATATGTTTGCCTAATTCCCTCCTCAAAATAGACTAATGGCTCATACCCTATCAATTCTTTTGCCTTTTTTATACTGGCTAAGCTGGATTTTATATCTCCAACTCTTTCTTCTTTAAAAATTGGGTTACATTCACACCCAGATACTTCCTTTATTATATCCCATAGCCTCAATAAATTATTATTTTCCCCACATGCGATGTTTATGACTTCATTATTTACTATTTTTTTTTTGAGGAGCATAGATTTAATGTTAGCTTGTACTGCATTTTCGACAAAAGTAAAATCACGCGAAGTCATTCCATCACCAAAAATTATTGGAGATTTATTGTTAAGTGCTGCTTTAATAAATAATGGAATTACCGCTGCGTAAGCATTATCTGGGCTTTGTTTTGGACCGTATATATTAAAATATCTTAAACCAATAGTTTTTAATCCATATACTTTAGAAAAAACATTTGCGTATAATTCATTAACTAGTTTTGTAACTGCATATGGTGACAATGGTTGACCTTCATTGCCTTCAATTTTTGGCAAAGATTCACTATCACCGTATGTTGAAGATGAAGCAGCATATACCATTCTTTTAATAGTTGTACTATTTTTTACTGCTGTTAAAATATTTACAAATCCATCAATATTTACATTATTGGTTGTAATTGGATCTTTAATTGATCTTGGAACACTACCAAGTGCAGCTTGATGGCTTACATAGTCTATATTTTCAAGTGCCTTAGTGCATGTATCATAGTCTCTAATGTCTCCTTCTATAAATTCAAAATTTTGGCAACTAATAAAATCTTTTATGTTTTCAAAATAACCATTAGATAAATTATCTAATACTCTTACTTTACCTGCATTATTTCTTAAAAGGTAATCTACTAAGTTAGATCCTATAAAACCTGCTCCTCCAGTAATTAAAAAACTAGAATTTGACAGATCTTCTTCATGATAATTATTATACATTTTTTTAAACTTTATAATGTTGCTGAAACTTCAAATTTTGGTAAAAACCCTTTTATATCATATACAACAGATTTATGATGTAAAATTTGTTTAAAATCTATATTTATAAACTCTTTATGTGAAACACACAAAATCACAACATCAAATTTTTCGCTAGGGTTATTTAGTTTTTTTAAAGAAGTTTTATTATATTCAATTTTTACCTGATTAGGATCAGCCCATGGATCTAAGATGGTAACATGAAGTTGAAATTCTTCTAATTCATTAACAATATCAATCACTTTAGTATTTCGAACATCAGGACAATTTTCTTTAAATGTAAATCCTAATATCAAAACTTTTGAACCATTAATATTTATAGAATTTTTTACCATCAATTTTATAACCTGATTTGCTACATATTTTCCCATTCCATCGTTTACACGCCTTCCTGCTAAAATTATTTCAGGATTATAACCAACTTCTTGAGCTTTCTGGGCTAAATAATAAGGATCAACACCAATACAATGTCCTCCAACTAAACCTGGTTTAAAATTTAAAAAATTCCATTTTGTGCTTGCTGCTTTTAAAACATCATTTGTGTCGATTTCAAGAAGATTAAATATTTTTGCTAATTCATTAATAAATGCAATATTGATATCTCTTTGCGCATTTTCTATAACCTTAGCTGCCTCTGCTACTTTTATAGTCGGGGCCATATGTGTTCCTGCTAAAATAATAGATTTATATACTTCGTCTACTTTATTCGCAGTTTCAGGATTTGAACCTGAAGTAATTTTCAATATTTTAGCAACAGTATGTTCTTTATCACCTGGATTTATTCTCTCCGGAGAATATCCACAGAAAAAATCCTTATTATAAATTAAGTTAGAATATTTTTCCAAAATTGGCACACATTCTTCCTCTGTCACTCCGGGATAAACTGTTGACTCATAAACAACAATATCTCCTTGTTTAAGAATTTGTCCAATTAATGTGCTTGCTTTATATAATGGAGTTAAATCAGGTTTATTGTTCTTGTCTATAGGAGTGGGTACAGTAATAATATAAAAATTACATTTAGAAAGTTCTTTTATATCATTAGTCAATAATAAACCATTATTTAAATTATGATCCTTGATAATAACTTCTTTAAGATTATCACTACTAATTTCTAAAGTATCATCTCTATAATTTGATAGATTATTAATTCTGTCTGTTTTAATATCAAAACCTACAGTAAAATATTTTTTTGCAAATTCTACCGCTAAAGGCAAACCAACATAACCTAATCCAACAATTCCAATTTTAACTTGATTCATATCTATTTGTTTTTAAACTTTTCTTCATTTCTTTATCAATTATTGAAAAAATGAAATATACTATAAAAGCATATAATGACATTTTGAAAAGATTTATTGGCGAGTATGAAAACCATCTAGGAAAAGTGACTAATACTATTACAAAGTAAGCACTAAACATCGTATTAATAAATTTTGTATAATACTTGAAAATTAGTCCAATTATTAAAGCAATAATAATTACTCCAGGATACCAAAACCAAAAATAAAAATAAGCAAAGATATTACCACCACCACCAACAGGATACTCATCTTGTTTATATGCTGCCATATTAGAATGTTCTGGCAAATATTTTTGTGGTATTAGAGATGATGAAAAAAAAAGTATTGAAGAAGAATATATTGTCGATGTATTTACAATATTATTATCCCGGAAATTTATAAGTCTAGATGAGCTGTGAACTACATCGCCTTGATGACTAATATAGAACTCATTTTGATCGTTAAAAATATTTTTTATTGATAAATTTTCAATGATTGAATTTTGAAAGAATGAAATTGGATCACTTCTCAAAACAGAAAAAAGTGAACTGAAATATAAACCGGAAATTAAAAAAATTATATATAAGGTACTTTTATTTGTTTCTTTATAAAACAAATAAAATATTAAAATAGAAAGTTGAATTAATTCATTTCGCAAACCATAGGCAAGTGAAATTAAAATATATGATAATGATGTGGAAATCAATACAAAATTTCTAAACTTTGAATATCCTGAATATTTGAATGCAATAAAAAAAAAAATTAAAAAATATTCGCCAATTGCAAAGCCACCGATATTATTTATTTCAGATTGTCCATAACCTCCAGAAGAAAAAATACTTTCACCAGATTTAGAAAAAAATGCTATTAATAAACAAATTAATATATTTATGTAAAAAACGATTTTGTTATTATTTTTTTTTAAATCATTAAAAATAATTAATGGTTTTTTTACAAAATAAAAAATTATTGTAAAAAACAAATTAAACAATAGAAGATATTTAGATAGAAGCTCTATACTATTAGAGTGACTATATGAAGTTATTATTTTATTGTAAAATGCATAATAAAAAATGGGTATTAGATATGAAAAGGAAAATAATATAAACAAATTAATAATTTTTCTATCTAACGTATATAATAAAATTGTTGTCATTAATATAATTGAATACATTAACAAATATATTAATGTAAATTTTTCGTAACTATATAGTTGATAGATAACAAAAGATGTAGTAAAGAAAATCGGGAAAAATATATAAGAATATAGGCTTTTTAAATACCTCATTTTACAATATTCAAAATGATTTTTGAAAATGATTTTAATTTTAACTCAAGGCTAGATTTTGCAATTATTATTCGTAAATACGCCTTGATTAAGCTTTTTAAATTTAAATCTTCTGTTGAAATTTCTAAATAATTTATAAGTGAGTTGATTTTATTATTATTTGTATTGTTGTAAGTTATATTAGTAAAGAATTTTTTTAATTTGTTAATTTGTTTTTTACTGTCTCCTGAAATATTATTATTATGAATTCTATAAAAACCTAATGGAATATTTATGTTTTTTATGCTGTAATTTCTTTCAGTAAGATTTAATAAAAAAATATAATCTTCAATTCCATGATAGTCTGGAGAGGTATTGAAAATTAATTCATTAGAAATTATATTTCTACATACACACAAAGATGAATTTACAATCTGACTTCCATTATATAATAAAGATTTGAAATCATTAAGAAATATACCTTTTTTGTACTTTCCTATTATTTTGGATTTTACATTTTTGTCTTCAAGAATAAAAACAGGATGACAAAAAATTTTAAACTTCGGGTTTGAAATTATATAATTTGCTAAAATTTGTAGTTTATTTATAGTCCACATATCATCAGAATCAACAAAACAAATCCATTCATATTTAGCATTTTCAATACCAAAGTTTCTAGGTGTGGCTGGTCCACCAGAATTATTTAACTTAAAGTATTTAATGTCTAATTCTTCCTTATAATTTGCCACTAATTCACTACTGTTATCAGTAGAGCCATCATCACATATTAATACTTCAAAATTTTTATAAGTTTGTTGCTTTAAGCAAAGTAAGAGTTCCGCTAATTCTGCTCTCCTATTATAGGTAGGAATAACTACACTAAAATAAATGTTCTTATCAACTCTTTTTAATTTCATTATTTTTTCAAATATTATGTTCAATTAACCATGATATTATACTAATATTCAAATTTGAATATGCATAAATCATTGTCAATAATTAATGAACAATTTTACCAAGAATTGGCTTTAGTAATTTATATTTCATATATAATTTGAAATTGAATATGAAAGATAAACATTTATAAAATAGTTTTGAAATTATAAATTGATTTGAATTTGAAATAATTGATAACAAATCATCTTGATATTTAAAAGGGTTTAAATAACTTTGACCATTTGTATCGTAATATGAAACATCAATATTTATGTATTTAAATAGTTTTCCGGAAATAAATAAATTTCTAAATAGTTGATAGTCTGCAGCATATTTATATTTTAATTCAAATGGTTGAATATTATTTTTTAATAAGAATGTTTTAACAAATGCAGCCTGATGACATAATATCATTTTGTAGTTTAACTGTTTAATGTTTTTAGGCTTTATTGAAACATGTCCCTTTTTTTCAATATCTATAATTATATTTCCATAAACAACATCATAATCAATTAAATCATTATTAAATATTTTTTCAATGATATCATTATTATATAAAAAATCGCCAGAATTTAAGAAAAATATCCATTTGCCTGAAGCTACTGAAACAGCTTTATTCATTGCGTCAAAAAGCCCTTTATCTTTCTCTGATATAAAAATATCAATTGAATCTTTATATTCATTAATAATATTTAATGTGTTATCTTTTGAAACGCCATCAACTACTATATATTCAATTTGATTCTTTAGTGTTTGATTAACTACACTTTCAATGGTTTTTCTAATTGTATCCTCGCCATTTAAAACCACAGTCACAATTGTTACAACACTATTATTTAACATATCTATTTTGGTTTAATAAAATACTTTATAAAAAATGCTACTAGACTCTTAAATAAATTGCTTTTTCTGTAATGAAACAATACATTAGAATACCTAGCATCAAATCTGTTAATTCGAAAAAAAAAATTACCGACCATGTGTATATTATTATCAAATAATTGAAGATCTTTTTGACCTACATATAAATTTGGCGAATTCCCATATTGTGATGGGTCTTTAAAAGATCTTAGATTATTTTTCTTATATAAAATACTAAATATTGACTGATCATGCCTATGTTCTATAAAATACTCACTTTGCTTAATTGAATTCGAGGTAATATCAGTTATATTAATTTCATTTTTTGATAATTCTAATAATTGATTGAAAAAATGAAAGCTAAATTCTGTTTTTTTTATTAAAATATAAGATGCTAAAATTTGATTAGTTTTTGATATTTTATCATCATTTTCACAATCTAAATTTATAAGCAATTCCTTTTTTGTCCACTGCTCTTCAATTAAAGGCAGCTCAAATCCCATTATATCTTGATTATTTTTTTCTAATTCTATAATAAGATTATTGATGTTTTTTAGAAATATTGCTCCAGAATCAGAATAAAACAAAAAATCACCGAAATTTAATTCAGCTAATACTTTTTGTATAAAATAAGGTTTCCACAGCCAATAACCAGCCCCCCTTTTTTGATCTAATATTTTTTTGTTTTTTTGATAAAATTGATCATCGATGTCGAATTTTGAAAATGATTTTGCAAAATCAAATTTTCCAAATATTTTTGCCATGAAAATGGCTCTCTTAGATTGCTTTAAAAAATTTTGATCGGAAAATGTTATAAAATATTTCTTTGGATTCATTTCTTTTGAAATACTCTATTGTGTCCAACTGTCAATATTTCTACAAAGTCATTCTTAGATATTTCATCAGCCACCGTAGATGGGCCAGGATGACCTTTTGATGCATAGAAATTCGGATTGTATGTTAAATTTAAAGACGAGTCGTCCAAAACTAATAATCCACCGACTTTTAACATTTTTGAACAATTGTCGAAATCAAATTTTGCAACATCATAGTCATGATTACCATCAATATATATTAAATCCCATTTTTTAGATTTTATTACACCTACCATTTCACTATTTGTTGAAAATCCCTTATGTAAATTTGGATTGGGTAAAGAGAATTTTGAAAAATTTGTTAAGACATCTTCATAATAGTTTAATTCTCTTAAATAAATAGAAACTTCGTCTCCTGATGAGTCGAATGGGCTTATTCCGTGCAAATCAATTGAATAATTCATTTTTTTTGCCAACAAAGAAAATAAAGAAAGAGATTGGCCCCTATATACTCCTATTTCTAATACACTTATGGGTTTATAAAAATTGAAGATTAGATACCACATTGCATGAAATGCATCTTCTCCAAATCCCTTATTGCCATTTTTAAAATAGGCTCTATGCTCTTTTAGCCAAATTGGAGCTAGGTTCCAAAAATAATGATGGAAATAATCATAAACTTCATCTATAGAATTATAATACTCATTAATTTCTTGTAATGAATCAAAGTTGATATAGAAATTTTTTCTTTTACGTTTGTTGTATTGAAATCGTATTTTATTTATGTATGCTTTTATTCTTTTCTTCATGAGTTTAAATTGAAATTTAAATTGAAAAATCTTTTTGATATTAAATAAGTTGGGACAGTATAGAATAATAGATATGCAATCAGTGTTCCCCAAATTGCTCCTGAAACACCCATTGTAGGAATTAATAAAAATTTAAAAAGCACCGAAGTAATTGAAGAAAATATTATAATTGGTATTTGCTTGTTTAATAATGGTCCACTATTTAATAAAGTAGACAATACTCCTCCATAGTTAGAAAAAATACCAAAAAGGTAGTAACCTAATAAAAGCATAAAATCTACTCGAACTTTATCACCTACCCAAGCATGTATTATGGTTTTTCCAAATAACAATAATGGTAATGTAAATATTGCACAAGATAACATTGTAGATAATAGTGCTTTATTTAATGTATTCTTAGCCCATTTTAAATCTCCAGAAGCTATAGCCTCAGCAAACGCAGGCCATAATGGCTGTATCAATAATTGACTTAACGTCGAAAATAAGAACATTTTTTTAACAACTTCATATGAAGCAATTGACGAAAAACCTAATAACTTAGCTATTACTAAGTTATCTGACGAATTTCCAATTAATGTAAATAGCCCTAAAATAAAAAACACTATTCCACGTCTAATTATTTTTTTTCCTACTAGAATATCAAAATTTTTATATCTCGGAATTAAATATTTTTTATTTTTATAAAATAATAAGTATCCGTTAAACAATGTGGCAAGTAACTGACCACTAGAGAATAAAAGTACTAACCACGGAAGTGATAATTTAAAATTTACAGATATTAAAATACCGAGAAAGCTCAACAAAGATCCAATTATTAAGAAAAACTGATACTTATATCCTTCTTGATATCCTTCCTGTATCCTCTGTATAATACCTAATGGTAGATTAAACAGAAAAATTACAAATACGACTATTAATGTTTGATGTACTTCATTATTTAATATTGTATTTTTTATTTTAAAAAATACATTCCAATCAATAAAATATGAAAAAATACAAAAAATAATAAGTAGAAAGACTGATATTAATGCAAGGATGAAAAAGGTACTAGAAACCGCTTTTTTTGCTTGTATTTCCGATTTGTTTGCTTTTGAATTTGCAATTTCATTTAATAAACCATTTCCAAGACCTAAATCTGCGAAATTCATAAAAATTAAAATAGATGTTATTGACATCCAAATGCCATATTGTTCAGCACCTAAATAACTTAATGTTAATGGAACTGAAATTAAATTAATTCCTAATGAAACAAATTTTACTAATAAGCCACTTATGCCTGTTATAATTATCCGTCTATTTCTCTCTTCACTTAAATTTTGGTTTGGTTGTTTATAAAATTCATATGTCAAATATTTTTTATAATCACTAATATGAATTCCTTTCATTATTTAGCTTTTTCAACTTGTTCTTTTATCCAAGTATACGTTTTTTTCATTCCATCAATTAATGGCATTGAAACTTCCCATCCAATATTTTCTTTATATAATTTATTATCTGAATTTCTTCCTCTAACACCTGTTGGACACTTAAAACCGTATTTGTCAATAAATTCTTGTCCGCCAATATTGTAAATCGAAATGTTTTTTTCAGATATAGAAATTGCCATTTCTGCTAATTGATTAATTGTAACCATTTCTTCTGATCCTATATTAACCGGACCTAGAAAATTACTTTTCATTAGTCTAATTACTGCTTCTATGCATTCATCAACATATAAAAAACTTCGTGTTTGTAAACCATCTCCCCAAACTTCAAAAGAATCACCTACATTTGTTTCAGCTGCTTTTCGCAACATTGCAGCAGGAGCTTTTTCTTTTCCTCCGTGCCAAGTTCCTTGAGGACCAAAAATGTTATGGAATCTTGCTATTCTTACATCTAATTTGTAATTTCTATTAAAAGCTAAAAATAGTCTCTCACTAAATAATTTTTCCCAGCCATATTCAGAGTCTGGATTGGCAGGATAAGCAGAAGATTCTACACAATTAGGATTATTAGGGTCTAATTGATTGTGCTCTGGATACATACAAGCAGAGGATGAATAGAAAACTTTTCCAACTTTTTTCTTAACACATTCATGTGCGACATTTAAATTGATCATAGCTGAATTATGCATGACATTTGCATCATTGTTGCCTGTAAATATATAGCCAGCTCCTCCCATATCTGCGGCTAGTTGATACAATTCATCGCAATTTTCAAATACAACCAGTTCAACTGCTTTAGGATCAGTTAAATCACACTTAATAAACTCGTGGCAGATTTCAGAATGTTCAAAGTACTCATGATCTTTTATATCAGCAATTCTAACATAACATCCTTCCTTTTTTAATCTTTTTGCTAAATGTCCGCCGATAAAACCGCCACCACCTAGAACAATTACTTTTTTCATATTTTATTGTTTTTGTTTATATTATTATAAATAAATAGAATCGTTATTTGTATCAAGAAAGAGTTCCCTTACTTTTTTAATTGGATATTTTTTATTAAATTCTTTAATACTCGGATATCTTTTTTTTATTTCATAAATCAATCTGCAATGAATATTAAATAGATTTCCATGTTTAGTATCATCAGCAACAGTTGATATGTTTAAAAGATTGAATGGGATATAATAATTATTATAGCCATTTATTAATAATTTATATGACAAGTCAATATCATCGCCCATGTGAGGCATAAAGTATTTATCTAATCCACCCATTTTGTTTATCAGATTTCTTTGGATACAAAATGGTCTTGTTATATGATGAATTGTCCATACTCCAAGCTCTTGTGATTCTATATTATGAATTGTGAAGTTTTCTTTTTTTATAGACCTGTCACTTTCAATTCTTCTATAACAAAATCTTGTGCCGATTTTAATTGGCTTCAATTTTTTGAAAATAAAACTATGTATATTATGCTTAATAATTGAATAATAAGACTTCAACACGTCTTCTTTATAATTAGGGGCTAAAACTCTTGCACCAGCAAGTAATGCAATTGCTCCAACGTTAAGGCTCCTATCATCAATAACTTTTGACAAAGTTAAATCCCAATTTTTATCATAAATCCAATTATCGTCTTGAATAAATATTATATTCTCCCCTGTAGAGTTTTCTAATGCTAGATTATTGCAAAAGATTTCATGTTTATCATCAGCAAATAAGAACTTATGCTTAATACCTTTCTTTTCCAAATATTGAGAAGCTACTTCTTTAGAGTTATCCTTTAATGCATCAAATACCATCACAACCTCTAGTTCATTGGGATCACTTGCATTTTCGATCCAACTTTTTAAAATTGATTCAACCCAGTGTTCTTTATTATAAATTGTAATTGCTAATGTGTATTTCATTTTTTTATACTTTATTAAAATTTGCGGTGTAGTTTTGTCCATTCGCTCGGAGGCAGCGCTTTAAAGTAATCGTAGGTTTTTTGTAACCCTTCCGTACGACCTACTTTTGGTTCCCATCCTAATATGTTTTTTGCTTTCGTGATATCCGGTTGACGTTGTTTTGGATCGTCAACAGGTAAATCCTTGTAAACAATCTTCACTGTAGAACCCGTTAACTTTAATACCTCTTCTGCAAAATCTTTTAAACTAATCTCATTCGGGTTACCAATATTTACAGGACTTGAATAGTCGCTTAATAATAATTTATAAATGCCTTCTACTAAATCATCCACATAGCAAAAGCTTCTTGTTTGTGAACCATCACCAAACACCGTCATATCCTCACCTCTTAATGCTTGTCCAATAAATGCAGGCAATGCTCTTCCATCATTCAGGCGCATTCTTGGACCATAGGTGTTAAAGATTCTAATGATTCTTGTTTCTACTTGATGAAAAGTATGGTAAGCCATTGTAATACTTTCCATATATCGCTTGGCTTCATCATACACACCTCTTGGCCCCACAGGGTTTACATTACCCCAGTACTCCTCAGTTTGAGGATGTACCAATGGATCACCATACACCTCACTTGTACTTGCCACTAAAATTCTTGCACCTTTTGCTTTAGCCAATCCCAAACAATTATGCGTACCCATCGCTCCCACTTTTAAAGTTTGGATAGGGATTTTTAAATAATCTATTGGGCTTGCAGGTGAAGCAAAATGTAAAATATAATCAAGGCTTCCTTCTATCTCAATATACTTGGTTACATCATGATGTATAAACTCAAAATTGGAATTGGATCTTAAGTGTGCAATGTTTTGTAAGTCACCCGTAATTAAATTATCCATCGCAATTACATAGTAACCTTCATTAATAAAGCGATCACTTAAATGCGATCCTAAAAATCCGGCTGCTCCTGTAATTAATATTCTTTTTTGACTCATGATTTGTTTTTAAG
>JACCDI010424032.1_pt1 | contig 26282 bp, 24 predicted proteins | sample 7442791 | NCBI WGS metagenome assembly JACCDI01 (sample SAMN15323434, study PRJNA562643) | freshwater metagenome | isolation source: river surface water | place: USA:Blue River Watershed | collected 2017-08-15
CGATAGGCAAAGACAATAGCAATTAGAAATAGTATTACGAGTATTTGAGACATTATGCTTTAAGTAATTCTTTTGCATTTTCTCTGGCAATCTCAGTTGCCTGATTTCCACTGAGCATATTAGCCAGTTCGTCGATGCGTTCAGAATCGTTGAGGTGTTTTAAATAGGAAACAGTTGAATTTCCTTCTTCTTTTTTGCAAACCATAAAATGCTCGTCACCATACCCTGCCACCTGAGGCAAATGAGTAATAGCGATCACCTGGTGTTGAGCAGAGATAGATTTAAACATCTGACCGATGGTGTCAGCTACTCTTCCTGATACACCAGTATCAATCTCATCGAAAATGAGAGTATTAAGTTGTTTATTGGAAGCTTCTACAGAGCGGATACATAGGGCTAATCGACTTAACTCACCTCCGGAAGCCACTTTATTGAGAGGCTGAGGTGTCATTCCGAGATTGGCATTAAAACGAATTTGTAAGTCGCTGCAACCATATTCATCCAATGAATCTTTTTCAAGGAGGTCAAATTCAATTTTAGCATTTGGCATTTCCAAAGATTTCAATCTTGATTCCAGTTCAGTTTTCAGTTTAACTGCAGCTTTTTGTCTATCCAGGTGGAGAGACTTAGCATCAGTTTTAAGCAGATTGATGAGTGTTTCCACTTCAGATTGGAGAAGTTCAATATCTCGGTCTATATTACCTATATTTATCAATTGATCGGCAATCTGTTCACTTACCTTTAAAAGCTCAGCATAGTCAGATACATTATGTTTGCGTTTCAGATGTTGAATAGCATTTAAGCGTTCGTTCAACTGTTCCATCCGGTTATCATCTGCCTGAACAGAGTCTTTCAACTCAGCTGCATCATTGGCAATATCTTTAAGTTCGATAATTGCAGAGTTAATTCTGGTGCTTAATTCGCGCGACTTATCATTGACATTTTCAATTGTTCTGATTTTATTTCTAATCTGAGTAAGTACATCGGCGATGGCATTTTCAGAATCTGTAATAGCGTTCGAAATCCAGTCAGCTATCTGGGTTATTTGTTCGGCATTACCCAGGACATTAAGTTCTGCTTCCAAGTTTGACTCCTCGTTCTCTTGCAAAGCCAGCACTTCAAACTCATTGATAAGGAACTCTAAATAATCTTTTTCTTTCAGAAGTTTATCCTGTTCAGTTTTCAGATTAGTCAACTTAGTTTCCTTTTCCTTAAGACTTTTAAACTGTTTTTTATAGGTGCTAACTTTAGCAAAAATTCCAGCGAAGTTGTCAATCAGGTTAAATTGAAAAACACGGTCATTAAGATGGGTATTTTCGTGTTGAGAATGAATGCTAATTAATTTCTCACCAAGCGATTTTAGTTGATTAAGATTAACAGGAGTATCATTAATAAATGTCCGAGATTTCCCATTGTTATTTATTTCACGACGGATAATGGTAACCTCTTCAAAATCGATATCATTATCAGAAAAGAAAACACCAAACTGATCATGATTAAGGGCAAATTCACCTTCCACCACTGTTTTTTCAGACCATTCACTTTGAGTTTTAATATCCGCTCTGGAGCCCAGAATAAGATTAAGAGCGTCAAGAATAATAGATTTACCTGCACCTGTTTCACCAGTAATAATGTTCATCCCTTTAGATGGTTGGAACACCACCTCTTTGATGATTGCAAAATTATTGACACTTAATTTCAGCAGCATTAATAGCTCAGTATTTTAGACAAGTTCCAGAGAACAGGATTGATAGATTTACGGTTATTAATGGCATCAGCATAGGAAGTAATTTTTACTTCCTGATTAACGACACCGACGCATACATTGGTATTTCCGGCCAGGAGTTGTTCTACAGCTGCATTACCTAAGGTAGATGCCAAAATACGATCGTTGGCACTAGGTTTACCACCTCTTTGAATATGACCAAGTACAGAAACACGGATATCAAACTGAGAGAACCTGGATTTAAATTTTTCCGCAATTTCGAATGCATGTCCGTTGGTTTCACCTTCTGCCACCACGATGATAGAAAAAGCTTTTTTACGTTTTGATTCATCTTCAAAACTGGCGATTAAATCATCATAATCGTTCATGATTTCTGGAAGAAGTATTGCTTCTGCTCCACCTGCAAGACCACTGTTGAGCGCTATAAAACCGCTATCTCTTCCCATTACCTCAATAAAGAAAATACGGTTATGAGAATCTGCGGTATCTCTGATTCGGTCGATTGCATCTAAAGCAGTATTTACTGCGGTGTCGTAACCAATTGTAAAATCTGTCCCGTACAAATCGTTATCGATAGTACCTGGAGCTCCAACGCTTGGGATTTTATATTCATTATAAAAGACACCAGCACCCGTATATGTGCCATTTCCTCCGATGCAGACTATACCTTCCACACCATTAGAAACCAGGTTATCGTAAGCTTTTTTTCGTCCTTCAGGTGTCATAAACTCTTTACTTCGGGCAGATTTAAGAATGGTACCACCATATTGAATGATATTACCAACCTCATTGACATTTAACAGAGACATTTCATTTTCAATCATTCCCTGATAACCACGTCTGATACCAACAACTTCCACATTATGAAAAGCAGCAGAACGAACTACCGCTCTGATGCAGGCATTCATGCCCGGAGCATCTCCACCTGAAGTCATTACACCTATTCTATTCATCTGATACAAATGTAAAAAAAAAGCCGACATTTCTGTCGGCTTCTCAAGATTATTTATTCACTTATTTCAGTGAGAATTTAGAACTTCCGATTCTGAAACCTTCAGCAAAAATCTCAACGGTGTACTCACCTTTTGTGTAAGCACCTTGTTTTTTGCAGTACACCACATCGTCCAATCTTTCGTTTTTGTAATCAACGGTTTTCTTCTCAGTGTACAGAGTTTCAGTACCATCCACTTTAGTAGTTTGCATTTTACCAGTGATAGGAGCGCCATCAGGACCAATGATTTTCACAAAGATATCCTTATCTCCTGCATCTGCTACAACGTTCTGGTCGAGACTAAATTTAACTTTAATTTCTTCCACTTTAGAAGCCTTATCGGTAGTAACTTCTTTTTTACCAAATAGCTTTCTTTCTCTAACACCAGCAACAACAATTCCACTAGCATGCAAAATTTTGGCTTTATTGATCTTTTTGTCTCTTTGTTCAATCGCTCTGTCTTTTTCAGCAGATCTGATTTGTTCAGCACTTAAGTTTTGAGTCAGGTCTGTATTCTGAGCCGTTAACTCTTCATTCTGTTTAGTCAGTTCAGCAACACGAAGTTTGTAGTCTTCGATCTGACCTCTTAAACTAAGAATTTCAGCTTTAGCTTTTTTAAATTCAGCATCAGACAATTTACCTTTACTTAAAAGGACTTTAATTTGTTTGATTTTTTGTTCGATTGCCAAATCTTTCTCATTTAGCTGTTCGTTCAAACCCTGGTTTTCAGATCTCAAAGATTCGAGTTCGATTTCAAGACCCTGAACCTCTTTTTGAAGATTATCTTTGTCTTTGTTTAAGCCTTCAATATTGACCGCTTGTTCTTTATTTTTCTTGTTACTTAAAAATAAATTAACCCCGATACCAATATTAAGCGCTAACAGAGCACCGATAAGAATCATGAGGTAGGTTTTACTCTTTTTGTCTTTTTCGTTTTGTTGAATTTCCATCTTTTCTAATCAATTTTATGACAAATTTATATAAAAAAACCTTTGATTGATTTTTAATTTTTAAAGGTTTTGTTTCAATTCAAGCAAAAAAGCCTTCACTTTATCAAGACTTTTGAGCATTTCAGTGTTTTTATCTGACACTTTGCGATTGCCTAACATATACTCATTCGCCCCTTGCAGCGTGTATCCCTTCTCTTTCACAATGAAGTGTATGGTTTTTAGGTCTTCAATATTTTGTTCTGTGTATAATCTATCTCCTTTTCTGTTTTTATGCAGGTCTTTAAGACAGTCAAATTCCTTTTCCCAGAATCTGAGCATAGAAGGTGGAACGCCAATAATTGCTGACACCTCTCCCATTTTATAGAACATTTTTTTGATATCTGATTCTGATTTAAGTTTAGGCATTAGTCAAATGATTGATTAGGTGCAGAGGCTCTCTCCAACATCTGCTGATATTCTTCGTTGGTTAAGTCGTTATAAAAGAAAAAAGCTGGATTTAGTTTTTCACCATTTTTATGAACTTCGTAGTGCAAATGTGGCGCTGTTGATTTACCGGTTGAACCAACCAATCCAATCAACATTCCTCTTGTTACTTTTTGTCCTCTTTTCACTTTAAACTTACTAAGGTGACCGTATAGTGTGGTAAAACCGTTGCCATGGTTGATGATAATATGCTGACCATAGCCCCAAATCTCTGTATTAACTGCTTCCACCACACCATCAGCAGTGGCATACACCTCTACACCTCTGGGCGCTGTGAAATCAATGCCAGCATGGAAACGTTGAGTACGGTAAAACGGATCCGTTCTATAACCAAAACCCGAACCAATTCTTTCTAACTTGCGATTAGAGACAGGTTGTATTGCTGGAATTCTTGATAGGTAATCTTTTTTGTTCTGAGCGATCGACAACAATTGGTCAAAACTAGCGCTCTGAGCCTTGTAATCGTGACTAAGTTTATCGAGGTTCATGTTGAGTTCTGCCAATAAATCTGCATTTGGCAATTTTCTTAACTCATCGTACTTTTCTGAGTTTTGAAAACTTTCCTTCCAGGAATTACCTGCAACTGGTGCACTCTCATAGATAGCACGATAAACATTGTTATCTTTAATTCTGATTTTTTCAAGCTCAGCATTCATTGCAGCCACCCTTTGATTCAGGTGTTCAAGTTCAGCTATGAAATCTACATTTTCAGATTTCATTTTCTTTTCTGTAGGCGTATCGACAAAACGGTTAAAGATCAAGAAAAAAACAAAGCCTAAAATTAAGGAAAAAGAAAAGACACCAAAGCCTCTGAGAAAGAGGATCCATCTACTTAGTTTATACTTCTCATAACTAAGTGTTTTTGGATTAAAGAAATATTTGGTCTTTGCCATGTTAAATTACCTGAGCTATTTTGTATTTTCGCGAATTCAAATTTTTGAACGCTCAAAAATAATAGATTATTTTTATTTCATGATATCATCCAAGGAAATACGACTAAGTTTTTTAGAATTCTTTCAGAACAAGCAACACACAATTGTGCCTTCTGCACCCATTGTTGTTAAGAACGACCCTACTCTGATGTTTACCAATGCTGGTATGAATCAGTTTAAAGATTATTTCTTAGGCAATAAAAAAGCACCTTATACAAGAGCTGCAGACACACAGAAGTGTTTACGCGTCAGCGGAAAACACAACGATTTAGAGGAAGTGGGAGTCGACCATTACCACCATACCATGTTTGAAATGTTGGGTAACTGGAGTTTTGGCGACTATTTCAAAAAGGAAGCTATAGCCTGGAGCTGGGAGCTTTTAACTGAAGTATACAAAATCGATAAAAACACTTTATACGTCACCGTATTTGAAGGAGATGCCAAAGAAGGTTTGGCATTTGATCAGGAGGCATACGATTACTGGAGTAAGTTAATCGACCCATCACGAATCCTTAAAGGCAATAAAAAAGACAATTTTTGGGAAATGGGCGATACTGGTCCCTGCGGTCCCTGCTCCGAAATACACGTCGACATGCGCGACGAGGCCGAAAAAGCAAAAATCAGCGGTGACCAGTTAGTGAACAAAGATCATCCCGAAGTGATTGAAATCTGGAACAATGTGTTCATGGAATTCAACCGTAAAGCAGATGGCAGCCTTGAGAAACTACCTGCTCAACACGTTGATACAGGAATGGGGTTCGAGCGACTGACACGCGTATTGCAAAACAAAAAATCCAATTACGATACCGATATCTTCCAGCCATTAATTAAAGCATTAGAAGAAATTTCTGGCAAACAATACACTGGCAGCGACAGCAAAGAAGACATAGCTTTCAGAGTTATCTCTGACCATATCAGAGCCGTTGCGTTTTGCATCGCCGACGGTCAGCTTCCTAGCAACAACGGCGCAGGATATGTTATCAGAAGAATTCTTAGAAGAGCCTTGCGCTATGGATACAGTTATTTGGGCATGAGAGAACCATTTATGTTCAGATTGATACCAGTATTATGCAGAGAGTTTGGCAATGTATTCCCTGAAATTGAGCAACAAAAAGACTTCATTGCCAAGGTAATCCAGGAAGAAGGTAATACCTTTTTGAAGACCCTGTCCAATGGATTAGAACGTATTAATTCATATCTGGGAAGTGAGTCAAAAACAATACAAGGAAACGTTGCATTTGAATTATACGATACATTTGGTTTCCCGATTGACTTAACCAGACTGATAGCTTCTGAAAATGGATTTGAAGTAGATATAGAAGGATTTGAGAAACATTTACTGGAACAGAAAGAACGCAGTAGAAAGGATGCAAAGAAAGAGACTGGCGATTGGCAGTATTTGTTAGATGACGACCATGAAGAATTTATTGGATACGACTTCTTAGAAGCCAATGTAAAGATTGCCAGACACAGAACCATCAAAGTTAAAGACAAGCTGCAATATCAGCTGGTATTCAATATAACGCCATTTTACGCTGAAAGCGGCGGTCAGGTCGGCGATACAGGAACCATGACAGGTATTGCCAATGGAGAGATCATTGAAATTTTGGATACACAGAAAGAAAATGACCTTATTATTCATTTTGTCGATAAGCTTCCAACAGACAATGTTCAGTCATTTGAAGTAAAAGTAGATGCAGAGAAAAGAGCATTATCTGCCAATAACCATAGTGCAACACACCTGTTGCATGCCGCATTAAAGCAAGTACTTGGTCAGCATGTGGCACAAAAAGGTAGTTTAGTGAATGACGAATACCTGAGATTTGACTTCAGTCATTTTACCAAGCTAAGTGAAGAAGAATTAGAAGAAATAGAGAACATCGTCAATCAGAAAATTTCCGAAAACATCAGTTTAGATGAAAAACGCCTGGTTCCTATTAAACAAGCCGTTGATGAACTAGGCGCCACTGCCCTGTTTGGTGAAAAATATGGTGATTTGGTGAGAGTCATTACCTTTGACAAATCATATTCAGTAGAATTATGTGGCGGAACTCACGTAAAAAGTACAGGACAGATCAGAAGATTTAAAATCCGTTCAGAGAGTTCTGTTGCGGCAGGTGTCAGAAGAATTGAAGCCATTACCAACATAAAAGCAGATGAGTTTTACAAAGGACTTGAGCAGCAATTAAAAGACATCAGCTCCTTATTAGGCGATCCTAAAGACATAAAATCAGCCATACAGAAACTAAGTTCTGAGCGATCTGAACTAGTGAAGAAGCTAGAGCAGTTTGAACTTGCTCAAGCCAATGAAATTAAGCAGCAGCTACTCAATAAAATTGTGAGTGGCAGTAAATATAATTATATTATTGAGCATGTTAACGGACTGAGTGCCGACGCCATCAAAACAATATGTTTTCAATTAAGAAATGAAAGAGAAAAACTTTTCGGTGTTTTACTCAGCAAGACAGAAGACAAGCCTATGATTACAGTTTTTGCCACAGATGATTTAGTAAGTGATATTAACTGCAGTCAGGTTGTTCGCGATTTAGCCAAGCATATCCAAGGTGGTGGTGGCGGTCAGCCTTTCTTTGCGACAGCGGGTGGAAAGTTGAGCGAAGGACTGGCAGCGGCTGAAACTGCAGCAAGAAACCTGGTACAATAATTTTTCGATTTTTTCATTATTTCAGTCATACTCTTGTATCTTTGATTGAAATGATGAGACTAATACTATTATTCATAATATCTTCTCTAAGCATTAAACTGGGCGCACAGACAGTAAGGTTCAGTGTTAATCCAGTTCATGTTGCGTTCTATGGATTTGACAATCCCATACAGGTTGAAAACCCTGTTAAAACCCGCTTGTATGCTATAGACACCAATTACTGCAAGACCTTTCAAAAAAACGGGCAGTATTACATTCGGCCTTATTACAAATTTGGCAAGGATTCTTGCAAGATAGTAGCACGAACTACTGACAAAAAAGTTCTGCATATAGACACTTTGACCGTTTACAACAAATCCTATGAAACAGGCAAAGCAACTATTGGAGAAGTCAACGGATATATCAGCAAAGATAGGTTGATGGCTGTAGACAGCATTGAGCTCTTAACACCATATTTAATTGCAGGAGCACCATCCTATAGAATAATACGATTTAGATTATTGGTATTACCCAAAGTTGGATGGTTAGAAGAAGTTAGTTTTGTAGGAACTAAATTTCCAAAGGGTGTAAAGGAGATGTTTAGTCGTTTAAATCCTGGCGATATGCTGGTATTTGATGCCATTAGAGTCAGATCAGACATCTTTGGGATAGAGAAGCCGATTTCACCATTTGCTGTCAGAATTTCTAAAAGTAGTTCTAACGCTGATGAAATTAATTTCAGAATTGAAGGATACGTAAAAAACAGCGATGGAAAAACACAAGCCTATATTTTTCCATTAAGTAGTCAAGACAAATTAGAGCAAAATGTCATCAAAGACAGCTTATGGAAATATTATCGTTATGATTACATGGAAGACACCTTTCAGCTCGAATCTGAAGAGTTCTTTCGGAATGCACAATCTGTCTATCGCATCATCTACAACAAAGACAGCATAAACGGCTATTATAAGCTCCTATCAATTCCAGGAGGAGGAGACAGCATTTATATGTTTGAGCAATATTATTTGAGTGGACAATTGTATCAGAAAGGATTGGTGCTCACCAATACTGCTTATTCTGAATACCGACATTTCAAATTCAGCAATGAAACAAGCATTCAAAACTTGCCAATATATAAAGAGGCCATGAGACATGTTCCGGATGAATTCCATCCCTCAGGCTACTGGCAAGTATATTATCCAACGGGACAATTGCATGCAAGCCTGGAATGGTCGGTAAAGCTAGACCCAAGTTACAACCCAGGATGTGATTTTAGCGGTAGTATTATCGAGCCAATCAATAAAAAATATTACTACTTACTGCCCAAAAACGAGATTTTAATTTACAATAAAGATGGAAAAATTTCTGAGCGACTATTTCCAGAAGAATAATTAGTGGTGATAGCCGGTGCCTTTAATAATAGTGAAGGCACGGAAAATTTGTTCAGCCAAAATCACCCTAACCATTTGGTGATTGAAGGTCATTGCAGAAAGACTGATGCTCTCCCCTCTTTTCTTTACAATTTCAGACAAACCGTAGGATCCTCCTATTACAAAAATAATTTTTGAAGCATCCAGTGTTTTTTTATTGAGATACTCGGCAAACTTTTCAGAGCTAAACGTTTTACCTGTTTCATCCAGAAAAAGTACAATGCACTTATCAGGAAGGTGGTTAAGAAGTAGTTCTGCCTCGGCCTCTTTGAGTTTATCGGGAGGTAATTTGTTAGCATTTTTCACATCAGGCAATTCGACACATTCGGGTTTACAGTATTTGCTTAGCAGTTTCATGTATTTATCCAAGCCCTCTTTGACATAAGATTCGTTGGTTTTACCGATAGAAAGAATGGTGATGTGTAGCATAAAGAATTTACAAAAAGACCGTGCAGGAATTTTATCCGTGCACGGTCGATTATTGTTTATTTATTTAATTATTAATTTCCGAGGATAGAGAGTAATTCATCCAGTTTAGGAGTAAGGATAATTTCAGTTCTTCTGTTTTTCGCTCTTGCTTCAGGCGTATCTGCAGGATCGATAGGGAAATGTTCGCCTCTACCGGCAGACATCACACGTTTAGGATCAACTGCACCTTTGCTGGTTAAGATTCTGGCGATAGACGTTGCTCTCAGAACACTCAGGTCGAGGTTGTCTTTAATGGTTGGTGATTTCATTGGCACGTTATCGGTGTGACCTTCAACGAGGATACTAACATCATTATTTTGGTTAAGCGCTTTAGCGAGTTCCAGGAGAGCTTGCTGACCTTTAGGATCCACTTCGATACTTCCGGATTTGAAGAGTAATTTCTCTTCCATGCTCACGTATACTTTACCATTTCTAACTTCGACGGTAAGACCTTGGTTTTTGAACCCAAGAAGCGCTTTTTGAATTGAAGCTTTAAGCGCATTCACCGCACTGTCTTTAGCACGCAGGACAGATTCCAGTTCAGCCACACGTTTTTCACGTAGTTTTAAACTTTCTTCGGCGCTTAAGAGAGAAGCAGAAAGATCGCGATTTTTATTTTGCGACATAATTAAAGACGCTTCCTTCTCATTGAGTTCACGTTCTTTATTTTTCAGAGCTTCGTTTTTGGCATTCAGTTCTCTGGAAAGTTTTTCATTTTCATAACGGTTGTTATCAATGATTTTCTGAGAAGTTTGTTCAGACTGTTCGTAGAGTTTTTTGGTACGTTCCAGTTCAGTGAAGCATTCCAGAGAATCTGCTTGTAAGCTTTTAATATGAGCGTTAACAGATTTAACTGTTTCGTTGCAATTACTTAAATCAGACTGAGCTTGGGAAAGTTGGGTATTACATTCAGATTTTGATTTTTGACAATCATCAAACTTCGCTTGTAAGTCATCTAATTTACGCTGAGGCACGCATGCAGACAGCAGCAAAGCAGGTATAGCTATATATTTAATTGTTGGTCTCATTGTGTACACGATTAATATTCAAATTTAGTTATAAGGAAGACTAAGAAAATCCTGAATTGTAAACAGAGTGATTGTAGTGTCAACTATTTAAAACAGTGACAGTTTAAAACATAAAAAAAGCCAGACAAACATCTGGCTTTTTAAAAGAGTTTTATGAGAGCTTATCTGCCGATATAAAAGATTCTGGAGATATTGAAACCAAAGTGAATATCACCTTTAGCCCAAGAGCCATCGGTTTCAGCGAGGAAGCCCTTTTCGTTCATGCCTGTGCTATTAGTGAAGTGTAATTGAAAAACGTGCCCTCCTGTTTCGATATCAAAACCAACAGACAGTGAGTTATGGTAGATTGGATTAATCTGACCAGGCAATACATAGAAGTATTCGTAAGTCAGAGCCGTTTTTCTGGTAATTTTATTTCTACCACCAATTCCGATGCAGAACACATCATTTTTATATTTCATAGAATCGATTAAGTTTCTATGAAGTAATGTTGGCATAATTTGCAGAGAAAAATGTTCGTTAAACTTCTTAGCCACTAATAGTTGATGGGTATAATACAAACGGTTTGAGAAATAATATGGCGTTTGAGAGCTATTAGGTTTAAGAGTTTGCACCGCCATATTCGCCACGTAAACGATACTAAGTGGACGTTTTTTGTCACCTTTAGCCTGACGCATAAATTTCACTTTAAGCGAACCATCGTACATTTTATTGACGGAGCTACGGGCAAGTTCAACATTGATAAGATCGGTAATACCATATGAGAAACTCATACGTTGGTAGGCCTGATCCAAACCAAACAGCTCATAAGAGCCAGTGTTTAAATATCCAAAACGGTGGCATATTCTATAGTCCAGATTCTTTTTACCAATCATTTCAACGCTATGCGAATTGATAACTCGGTTACCTTTAAAGACATTTTGTTCAAAATCTGGTTCCTCTTCCATATCCAGACCATCCAGCATACTGGAAGTATCGCCAATCATGCCAGGAATATCTGATATGGCAGAAGGTTTAGTGGTATCAGTTTGCGCTTGAGCGCTAAAAAAGACTGAACTTAAAATTAATACAGCTATCGATCTCATGCTTTTTTGGTGTAATCCATGATAATGTCTACATCAATTTCTTCAGCGATTTTGGCAGTAGCAGTAGCAGGGATTGAAATATTGTAGTCTTTAGGTTTGATTTTGATTTTAGAAGTAGAGGTTACTTTACCATCTTTCACTACAAATGTGGCAGTGCCTGTAACATCTTTAGTAATGTTTTTGATAGTAAGTTTACCAGTATATGCAGAAGTGTAAGTACCATCTTTAGTAAGATCTACTTTTGCGATATCCGTAACAGTACCTTTAAAAGATGCTTTAGGGTATTTGGCACTTTCGAGATAGCTTTCATTAAAGTGGAGTTCCATAGCATCATTGGTAAAGTCGAAACCTTTAATTAGGCACATGAATTCCATAGCACCAGTTTTGCTATCCAGAACGCTGACCACCTTACGGTTTTCAGCTTTGATGTCTTCGAGAGTTGTGTGAGAGAAAAATTTAATTGTTCCTGTTTTAGTCATATACTGCTGAGCGCTCAGAGTAAGGCCTAAAAAAGCGATGATTGATAATGCGAATGATTTTAACATATTCTTTGATTTTATTATTACAGATACAATTATTTTGCCAATTTACATCTGAAGAGTTGCACATCCATTAAATAACCAGTACAGAACCCAACAATATTGGTACTATCTTCAACTTTCAACATTTTAACAGAAGGATTTTCGAGCGAATCCATTTCACAGGCCACAGCGCCCATCATATCATTACTATTCAGGAAAACTGTGTATCTGCTACCATTCAGGTCTATGCTTTGAACACGACCAGAAACCTTGATCGCCATATCACGAACAGTATATATTTTGTTAGCACTATCTTCAAAGTTCGAGAACATTCTGAAGAGTTCTGGAGCAGCAATTGTAATTTTTACAGCATCAGTTGGGTCTTTGTGTTTGGCCGCTATTACTTTAAAGTAGTAAACAACGATACCGGCAGCAATTATGCCGATAATAAATAGCCATATAATTGTTTTTTTCATATTATTAATTGTTAGGGGCACCTTTGTTGATCCAGTTTTCTATTTTGGCCACATCGCAGGCATTAAGTAATCCATATCCTTTAGGCATGGCAGAATAACCAACGCTGCCTTTAAGAGAACCCAGGAGACGTCCGCCATCTACGCATGATTTGGTGCCATTGTAATTATCTAAGACGATACTTGCATCTGGTTTTGATGTGGTATGACAACCTTTATCAGTACAATTGGTTTTCATGATGGGAGCAATTTTTAGAGAATAAGTGATGTTAGCGGTATCGCAAGCCTGATTGGGATCAGCTGGATAAATTTTATCTGCTTTGTCGTAATAACAAGCAGATAATCCTAAGGCTAAAATTCCTGAAAGTATGAGTTTTTTAGTTATTTGGTGCACCATTATCTATCCACTTTTGTATTTTTTTAAGTTCGCAATCAGACAAGAAATTTGTAGAATTCGGCATAGGCTGATAGCCAGACAAATGTTTAAGAGCTCCCATTAAGCGACCATTAAGAGCATATGTCTGCACACTGCTGTGAGAATTTAATAAAACATTACCACTATTATGACAAGAGATACAATTTGTAGCAATAATTTTAGAGATATCTGCTGTGTAAGCATATTTAGTAGAATCACATACAGAACTGCAATAATTGTTTTTTGCACCTTGAGAAATCCATTTATTGATTTTATCGATGATTTCCTGGGACAATCTGCCAGAGGGCGGCATATCGCCTTTATTCATCTCTTTGTATATTTTAGAATTCCCAGGATTTCCAGGAACCACTCTTCCTGAAGACATTATTGTAGAATAGTCTGTCAGTTGTACACCGTCAGCTCTGGTAGCTGCATCATGACAGCCTGCACCAGAACAATTGCTAACTATAAGAGGAAGAATCTCATTAAAGTAGACAGTATCAGGGTTACATTTAGTTCCATTACTTCCACCATTTCCAGTAGTATCTACGGGCTTAACAGCTATCTTAACAGGTGGCTGATGTTCACATGAGGAGAATACAAATAGTGCGACAGCAAAGGCACTTAGTTTTAAAATTTGTTTCAACATATTTTTACAAAATTAATTATTTATTCTGGGATTATCAGTGACATTAGTTCCAATTCATATGCCTGAAATCATAAAATTTACCTAATTTTTACTTTATCATATTAAACTCTTAATAATCAGTTTATATTTTAATTTCATGAGCGTTATCAGACTTGGAAAAAACATTAAACAATTTCTCATTTTGATAAAACAATTACTGATATGATACAAGTATGACAATTGAAACATCTTTTACCCCTATCCTATTTTAATATTTATTTGTATTTTTGAGCATAAAAAATTGCCAATGACAAAACTAATCTTATTAATTGTATTACTCTGTTCAACTTCAATTAGCGCACAAGACACACTAAGCAAAATCTCCAAATCGGATACAACCTATTACAGAAGTTTACCCAATGGATTAAGTGCAGAGTATCGATACACAAACAAAGTTTTACAGTCTAAGAGTTTTTATTTCAGACAGAATCTTTTGTCGAGCTATAAAGTTGTTGTAAAATCTGCTTCAGAAATTTCCATAGAAAAATGGTTTTTCAATGACAGCATATTTAAACTTTTTAAGTCCTATGCTGACACTGCCGGTAAAACCAGCTTAAAAAATCATCCAGAATCAGATGAAGCAGAATTTATTGGAAGTCATAGTGCATTTCAGGAATTTCTTGAAAACAACTTAAACTATCCAGAAGGTTCAAGAATCAGGAAAAAACAAGGCATTGCCATGGTTGAGTTTTCTGTTTCAAAAGAAGGTGTAGTAAGTTCTATCGAATGCAATTCCAGCATTGACCTCTTATTAATAAAAGAAGCCATCAGAGTCATCCATTTAAGTGATGGATATTGGGTACCATCGAAGCTAAATGCCAGATGCAGGATACCTATTACATTTGAATTGGAATAGTCTAATTTAACACCGTTCAGGATTAATATTCGGCAATTATTTACTACAGAAACACCAAATTAAAACCACAAATAAAGAAATTAGTTGAACTAATTATTCTATTTAATACAATTAAAAGGTAATGTATTTACATTATAAAAAAGCCCCGATAGTATCGAGGCTTTTTTATATTATTTAAAATTAGATTTCTCTGTTAACATCCCATTGCTCAAGGTAGTCGGCTACCCTTCTTACGAACGCACCACCTAATGCTCCATCTACTACTCTATGGTCGTAAGAGTGCGACAAGAACATCATATGTCTGATAGCGATAACATCACCATATTCAGTTTCTAGCACTGCTGGTTTTTTGCGGATAGCTCCGATGGCCATAATGGCTACCTGTGGTTGGTTGATGATAGGTGTTCCCATCACATTGCCGAAAGTACCCACATTGGTAATGGTATAAGTACCACCCTGAATTTCGTCAGGTTGTAATTTGTTTTCTCTTGAACGCTTAGCCAAATCGTTAACGTCTTTTACCAGTCCGAGTAAGTTCTTAGTATCTGCATTCTTAATAACAGGCACGATAAGGTTACCACTTGGAAGAGCAGCAGCCATACCGATATTGATATTTTTTCTCTTTATAATGTTGTTACCATCCAAAGAGATATTGATCATTGGGAAATCTTTAATAGCTTTTACAACCGCTTCAACAAATATAGGCGTGAAAGTGATTTTTTCACCTTCTTTCTTTTCAAATTTAGCTTTGATTTTGTCTCTCCATTGAACCAGGTTAGTAACGTCAACTTCAACGAAAGAAGTAACGTGTGGACTGGTAGCTTTACTCATCACCATGTGATCGGCAATCAGTTTGCGCATACGATCCATCTCAACGATTTCGTCACCAGGCATCATAGTGATTTTGCTGGCCGTTGCAGGTTTAGCAGCTGGTGCAGCTGGTGTGGATGCCACTGGCGCAGAGACTGAAGGAGCTGCTGGAGCAGAGGTTTGAGACTGGCGACCGTTTTCGATGTATTTGAGAATATCGCCTTTAGTAACACGATTTTCTTTACCGGTACCAGCAATAGCTTCTAATTCGGCCATAGAGATACCTTCTGTTTTAGCAATATTTAGAACTAGAGGCGAATAGAATCTACCAGCTTCTCCGTTTGATGGAGCAGATACTGCAGCATTGCTGAGTGCTTGTTGTGCCATTTTAGCAGCGTGGATAACAGTTTCATCAGGTTGCTCCTTTTTAGCTGCAGGTGCAGGCGTTGAACTGGCAACAGTCGCGGAAGCATCAGAACCAATGATAGCAATAGCAGCACCAACTGGCACTACATCACCCTCGTTCCAAAGTTTCTTAATCAAAACACCTTCTGCGGTTGAAGGCACTTCAGAATCTACTTTATCGGTAGCGATTTCAACAACCGCTTCGTCCATTTTAATAGTATCACCTTCATTTTTCAACCATTTTGTTATAGTTGCTTCAGCAATACTTTCGCCCATTTTAGGCATGATTAATTCGACTTGAGCCATAATGTTTAAGGGTGCAAAGATAGTAAAATACACATAAGTATAAAAACCAAAATTAGTGATCCTTTTCAGGTGTAGAAACTAATATCATACTTGTGACCAATATATAATTACAATTATATGTAGTATCAGCCTTTTTTCCTTTGCTATCAGGTACTTTATACACCTCAATTTTAATTGACTTACGGGCGATAGAATATTTATCACAAAACATATTAGCCATTTGTTCAGCACGTATTTGTGCAGAGTCATAATGGTCGGTGTAATAACTTCTCAGAACCAATGTTAATTGTATACTTTTCTCAAGCATTTTATTATAACTATTTGTAATGCAAATACACATAGTATCTGCATTTAGACTTAAACAAGGCTCAGTTGATTCGCAATTTCCTTTCAAATTGAAACGCATGCAGGAAGTGGCCATGTTTAGCGGTGCACTCATTACAATATCCATATGAATCGAATCCATCAAAGTCAAAGTATCCGAGAGAAAAACATATCTGTCAAAATACCCATCGCTGGTTTTAAAAACCATGTACTGACAAATTGAATCATAAGTAAGGACTGGCTGCGACGACCTAGCTTCTGCTAAAATCTGCAAATTACATTTCAAATCTTTTTTAGAACATTTGATTTTAAAATACCCTTTCTGGTCAGAGTAAGTCCGATAAATAACTGAATCATTCTTCAATAAACTAAGACTAACATTCTTTAATATTTTAAAGGGATAACGGCTGTTATCTGGTCGCACTATACCCTTAATCAAAACACTATCTTGAACAGATATCGCTTTTGCTGTAAAGATAGAAAACAGAATAGGAATTATTAAAGCAGCGAGTTTCATTTAACAAATATCGATATTAAACTTTAACGAATGACCAATAAATTTATTTCTCCAATATAAAGTTCAGCGTGTATATTCGCCGTATGCAATCCCCAGCACTCTACAAACGGTCATTAACGCTCATTTTCATTACACTTTTGGTAGATGTAATAGGCATTGGTATTATCATTCCGATCATCCCGAAACTATTGAAAACACTTGGAAATTATACAGTTTCAGAAGCAGCTGCTATGGGAGGATGGATGGTAGTGGCTTTTGCATTACCACAGTTTATATTCTCTCCGATTATGGGTGGATTGAGTGATAAGTATGGTAGAAGACCGATATTGATTATTGCACTTCTGGGATTAGGAGTAGATTTTATCATTCATGCATTGGCGCCCAGCATTGCTATATTGTTTGTTGGTCGCGTACTCGCTGGAATCTGTGGCGCAAGTTTTACGACAGCCAGTTCATATATTGCAGATATCAGCTCGCCTGAAAAACGCGCTCAGAATTTTGGACTTATTGGAGTAGCATTTGGTGTAGGTTTTATCCTTGGTCCGATAATCGGAGGAGTTGCCGGCGACTGGCATGTGAGGGCACCGTTTTGGATAGCGGCAGGACTTTCGTTTGCCAATGCTTTGCTTTGTTTATTTTTATTACCCGAGAGTCTGGACAAATCACACCGACGCGACTTCAGCTGGAAACGAGCCAATCCTATAGGCACCTTATTTCAGTTGAAACAATACCCTCTAGTATTAAAATTGATGGTGCCATTATTTCTCTTGTATCTGGCATCACATGCCGTGCAATCTAACTGGCCATATTATACAGCCTACAAATTCAAGTGGGACACAAAGATGATTGGATATTCTCTTGGAGTTGTTGGTATTATGGTATCCATAGTTCAAGGTGGATTGATCAGAGTTATAGTTCCCAAACTAGGCAATGAACGCTCAATTCAACTAGGTTTCTTTTTATATTTTGCCGGCATGTTATTATTTGCCTTAGCCAATCAAACCTGGATGATGTATGCATTTACCACAGTATATTGCCTGGGTGGTATTGCTGGCCCAGCGCTTCAAAGTGAAATGTCACTAGCCGTTCCAGCCAATGCGCAGGGGGAACTTTCAGGGGGTATGACCAGTTTAATGAGTCTAACCTCCATTTTTGGTCCCCCAATGATGAACAATCTCTTCCTTTATTGTTCTGGCGAAAAAGCTGTTATAGAGTTACCGGGAGCACCTATGCTGTTAGGCGCTTTTCTCATTTTGATATCCTTTATAATAGTCGCTTTTATTTACTCTAAATTGAGAAAAGAAAGAAAAATAAACCACGACAAACCATCTACCGAATTTGTTTAATAGTTTAAAGACGATTAATTAAAATTGTTGTTTTAAATATTTTTCGAGAGTATCGGAAACAGTATCCCAGCTGAAGTTTCTCTGAATAACCACCACCCCTTTTTGACCTACAGAACTGCGAAGATTGGCATCCTTAAGAAGTTCTATAACTTGAGAAGCAAAACTGCTGGCATCTGTTCTCATAAATGCACCTTCGCCATCAGCAATACCAAGACCTTCGAAACCAATATTGGAACATACCACAGGAATTCCCATAGCCATTGCTTCCAACACCTTGTTTTGCGTACCTGCACCAAATCTAAGCGGTGCTACTACAACAGAAGCCGCGTTATACATTTCAGATAAATCAGGAATAAAGCCCGTTACTTCAATATCTTTAATTTGAGCAAGGGCTTTCACTTTATCGATCGGACGTTGACCAGCTATAACGAATTTCACATTTGGAAATTGATGCTTGACCATAGGGAAAACTTCATTAGCAAAATAGAGCACCGCATCAACATTTGGGTCATAATCCATGTTACCCGTAAAGAGCAGAGTATGCGCATGAGAATAGTCGTGCGCCATTGGTTTAAACTTATCGGTATCAACACCATTAGGCAATAACCGTAAATTTTGAATAGAATGTTTATTTTGTAGAAACTTTAGATCCTCATTAGAGCACACTAAATTCAGATTGAATGCATTTAAAATATATTTTTCGTATTTGAGAACACGTTTAGATTCAATATTATCTAGCAGACGAGTAAAGAAAGAACGAGGTACATCTTTTCTTCGTTGCCAATACAATGAGAAAGCATCTGGCAAGTCAAGAATTCTGAACATATTTTTATACGGAATTGCGTACTGAGCCATACGAAGGTGTTGCACATGTACAGCGTCGTATGAATGTTCAGAGAACAATTGTGTGAGACGTTTTTTAAAAGAACTGGATTTAAAATAGTTGACCTGAAGGGGCAATTTACCTAGCAAACCAACTCCAACATTAAACACACTTTGTAATTTGGGCAGGTGAATGATTTCTATTTTTGAAAATATCGCTTCCAGTTCGGGCAGATACTGAGTATCGGAGCGTTGTTCAGTAAAAGTAATTAGATGTAATTCATGCTTCTTTGCCAAACGTTTAGCAAGATTATAAATCTTGAGTTTATCACCTCTGAAAGGCGGGTAAGGGAATCGGTTGGCTATGAATAGAATTTTCAAATCAATCAATTAAAAGAGTAGCGGTAAGTAATATGCCTTTTGATGGGTTGAGCGCCCATAGATTCGAACATACTTAACATTTTCGGATTAAAATCGCCGATCCATGCAAGTTCATTTTCCTCATATTTTCCTCCTTTGATCAGATTTTCCCGGAACTTCATGATCAATGCCACTTCAATTCCGAGATTATGCAGTTCTGGAACCACGCCAAAGACAATCCCTCTTATACGCTTAACGAAACGCTTATAGTAAAGAAATTTAAGTTTACCAATCAGATTCATTTTACCATTAACATACTTAAAGATTTGGTTAACATCCAGTACTGTCAGGTAAAATCCTACAGGTTCGCCATTGTGATAGGCAAAAATATTCAATTCTTCGACCACAATTGGCTTCATTTCCTTCATACGGATAAGGATCTTCTCCTTGGTCATGGGCACAAAATTCTCGTGAAAGGCCCAGGCTTTATTGTAAATAGTCACGAAATCTTCGGCATATTTCTCGATATTAGACAACTTAAAATGTTCGAAAGTATACGCAGGATTAGACATCACACGTGACGCTAATTTACTGAAGCGTTCAAAGTTAAAATGTTTCTCATTGATGAGAGAGGTAGTCTGACCAATTTCGAACTGAAAACCATAATTTTCGAAGAGTTGCTGATAGTATGGAAAGTTGTAGTTTTCGCGGTAGCTAGGACTGGCGAAGCCGCCCACCATTAGGCCCCAGAAGCTATCTCTGTCGCCGAAATTAATTGGGCCATCCATAAAAGAACAGTTTTGAGTTTTTAGCCAATCTTTAGCTGTATCGAATAAAAGATTAGCGGCCTCCTGGTTGTCAATGCATTCGAAAAAACCGCAGCCACCGGTACGCACCTTAGTTTTTTCCACATCACTATAAAAAGCCGCAATACGACCAACAATTTGATTGTTTTCAAGCAGCAACCAACGCAGACAATCGCCATTTTGGAAAGCCGCATTATATTGTTTATTAAAAACATTTTCAATATCGATATCCAGCGGCATGATGTAGTTAACATCATTTTTATAGAGCGTTTTAGGAAATTCTAAAAACTGATTGGCTTGATTGGGTTGTTCTACTTTTACGATTTCAAAACTCACGGGGCAAAGATATAAAATTAACTGAATAGTTGCGATTTTACCCCGCACCTGGAAGGTGTACACCTTCCAGGTGCGGGGACTTTAGTAAATTCGATGATCTATTAGTTTGATTCAAAACAAAATTATTCAATGTAGTTTATACTAATAACCTACCGATCAACCAATTAAGAAATTTTTACATCTTATAAGTGAGATTCACACAGATTTTCAGCAAATTAAGACACCCAAACTAAGAAAAACCAACAAAGCTTATTGCTTGTCACAAAACACAAATTACTCAAAATCAATAGCATAAAAAACACTTGTGATTAATAAAAATAACATCAGCCTTCAATTTAATTCTCTTTTTTTAAGTCCTTAATATCAAGCATTCATATAGTTAAAAATTATAATTGTACGATTAATTCTGCACTTCAATCAGTCACACTTTTTTTATAACAAAATTCAATTATATTGCACACATTAATCTTAAATGAAAGACAGAAGATACATCATCAGCGGTGCCGGAAGTGGCATTGGCAGAGCAATAGCAATAAAATTGGCAAGTGAAGGCGCAGGCATTATCTTAGCAGGCAGAAACCTAGAAAAACTGGAAGAAACATTAAAACTTTTACCTAAGGGCAATCATCTGATTATTTCTACTGATATAAGACTTAAAAAAAACTGTGAAGAAGTTTCTGAAATTCTCAACGGCACACATTTGGACGGTATCATTGCCAATGCAGGTGTAGGTGGTGAAAATTATTATGGTGAGGATGATCGTTGGAATGAAATTATAGACACGAATCTTTCAGGTACCTATTATTTTGTTAATTCATTTCTCGAACAACTCAAATCCAGCAACGCCCCACAAAAACATGTCTTATTAACTTCCAGTGTACTTGCACGACTAGGTGTCAAGAACTATACAGCTTACTGTGCATCAAAAGCTGGCTTACTTGGATTAATGCGTTCATGGGCGATGGAACTTGCCGAAGAAAAAATCATGGTCAATGCCATTAGTCCAGGTTGGGTTAACACCAACATGGCACGTGAAGGAATGAACGGTATAGCTAAAGGACTAGGAATGAGTTATGATGATTTTTATAAAATCGCCATGCAGAGTGTACCACTTGGCAGAATGGCGGAACCAGAAGAGATTGCCAATTTGGTTTACTATATACTCTCACAGAGCGCTATCACTGGTCAGGTAATGGACATCAACTGTGGAAGCGTGATGAGCAGTTAAACATCATAAATGTTTTATTTTGAATAAAACACTTACTTTTGCGATTCTTTTACAATGAGCAACATTCTCAAAACCCTTAATGTAACGGCTAAAGGCCTGGTATTACTTGCCCGTCCTGGCACATGGCTCGGCTTTTTAAGTCACCCTACCCTTTTTTTTCACAATGTACTTGGCTTAACAAAGTTTATTGCCACACAAAAAGACAAAACCATCCTTAATGATTATTTCACCTGGAAACGCGACCATAGCAGACGCTACAATTTGTATCAGGATGTAATGGAAAAGCAAGGCTTAAAAGATAGCGCTTTCGATTATTTAGAATTTGGTGTTTGCAGAGGCGCTTCTATGAAGTGGTGGGTTGAACAAAATAAAAATACAGATACCGCTTTTTACGGGTTCGACACATTTGAAGGATTACCAGAAGATTGGGGAACAGCCTTTAAAAAAGGTGCAATGAGTGCCAATATTCCGGACATCGACGACAGCAGAGTGCATTTTTTCAAGGGATTATTCCAAGATACCTTACCTGACTTTATCAAAACGCATCCAATGGATACAGGCAAGCGCAAAGTTGTGCATTTAGATGCTGATTTATTTTCGTCTACCTTGTATGCATTAAGTAGTTTATCCAATTATTTGAAACCAGGTGATATCGTTTTATTTGACGAATTTAATGTTCCTAACCACGAATACTACGCCCTATCTATTTTTCAAAAAACCTTTTACAGAGAATTTAAATTGATAGGCGCTGTCAACAATTACTATCAGGCAGCCTTTATCGTTACGAAATAATCAGGTTCTATAGCCATCTTAATTCAACACTTATCCACTCATCGCTAATCTTAACGATGAGTTTACACTTTTTTATCTATTTTTGCGGCAAATAAAAAGACATGAGCAAAGGTCCAATTTCAAATTACATCGAACACCATTACAGACATTTTAACGCAGCCGCTTTAATGGACGCTGCCAAAGGATATGAAGCACATCTTACCGAAGGCGGTAAAATGATGATAACACTTGCTGGAGCTATGAGTACTGCAGAGCTTGGTTTATCACTTGCCGAAATGATCAGACAAGGTAAAGTAGACATCATCAGCTGTACTGGTGCAAACCTCGAGGAAGATATCATGAATCTTGTAGCACATTCGCACTACAAGAGAGTTCCTAATTACCGCGACTTAAGTCCGCAAGAAGAGTGGGACTTATTGGAAAACCACTACAACCGTGTTACCGACACCTGCATTCCTGAAGAAGAAGCATTCAGAAGATTGCAGAAACATATCCATAAAGTATGGAAAGATGCTGACGATAAAGGTGAGCGTTATTTCCCACACGAGTATATGTACAAGATTCTATTAAGTGGCGAGTTGGAACAGTATTATGAAATAGACCCAAAAGACAGCTGGATGTTAGCCGCGGCTCAGATGAATATTCCGATTGTTGTTCCTGGATGGGAAGACAGCACCATGGGTAATATCTTCGCTTCTTACGTTATTAAAAATGAAATAAAAGCCTCTACCATGAAGAGTGGTATCGAGTATATGGTATGGTTAACCGAGTGGTACAGAGCAAACAGTTCAGGAAAAGGCGTAGGCTTCTTCCAGATAGGTGGCGGTATTGCCGGCGATTTTCCAATCTGTGTGGTACCAATGATGTATCAGGATTTGGAATGGCATGATGTTCCATTTTGGAGCTATTTCTGTCAGATCTCTGACTCTACAACCAGTTATGGTTCTTACTCGGGAGCAGTTCCAAACGAAAAAATTACCTGGGGTAAATTAGACATACACACCCCTAAATTCATCGTAGAAAGTGATGCAACCATTGTTGCACCTTTGATGTTTGCCTGGATCTTAGGCTGGTAAAAATTACTAATTTCACTATATTTGAGCAGGCCTTTCAATGAATTTTGAAAGGCCTGTAATTTTTTATAGCTTTGAGACGTTATAAAACTATGAAATCAAAAACACTACTACTAATCTTATTTTGCCATATCAAAGTTAGTGCTCAGGAGATCTACACCCCTGTCAGTAAAGCAGGCAAAACCACTGAAAATATTTCACTCAGCATGCCTGAGGACATAAAAAAACTCTACAAACTAATCCAGAGTCGATATCCTATTACTGGCATTAAGATGAACATTTTAACCACCAATATCTCTCAAAACATAGAATGCATGAGACTAATTGGCAAGTTACCTCAGCTAGAGACACTGGAGTTATATTTCAACGGAGACTCATTGAATCTTTCTGAATTAAAGAACATTCAGACTTTAAAAATAATTAGATTGTTCAATCAGAATAAAAACTATCAGGACCTCTCTTCGCTTAACCAATTACCCTATCTTGAAAGTGCAGGATTTACCAATTTAAGTATTCAAGAAATTCCGCATAGTCTCTTTAGTAAAATCACATACAACGAAACAGAACTACTTTGTGAACCCATGCAAACCTTGGGTGCTACTGAGATAGTTTTGGGCTATAACGATAGCAATAACAGGAACAAAAGAATCTATATTTCATCTTATTGTTCCAATTGTGACTTGAGCATTGACTCAATGAAGGCAATTGTAATGACCAATATACCTGGCGCTAGTACCTATCAGAGAAGCACTTTTAGAAGAGGTGGCATTCAAACTGTCAGAACCGAAAACGTTTTTAAAACACCAAATGGCTTTAAGCCTTTGCGACCAGAGACGAGCAATGAACAAACTGTATTAATCGATCCTAACACCACCACTACCCTCGCCTTTAACGACAAGTCAATTTTAAGTATCCCTTCTGGCGCCTTTGTTGACAAAAACGGAAAAACAGTTACCGAAGATATTACCATTGCCTATCGCAGCATACGCTCACCTGAAGAAATTTTAAGCAGCGGTATCCCTATGGATTTTGATTCAGGCGGTCAAACGAATCTCTTTAAAACCAATGGCATGTTTGAGATAAGAGCTTATTCAGGCAATGAAGAAGTACAAATAAAAAATGGATCATCCCTTAGTTTAAACTATCTTACAAAGCCTGATTCAACAAAATACAATTTGTATCTGATCAATGATCAGACTGGCAAGTGGAGTAGTCTTAGCAGCACAATGCGACTTTCTCAGAGAACACTTTCATACAGCGAATACATTGATAAAACAAATTTTGAAGATAGGTATAACAACCTGAAATGCATTAATGTTTTACCAGAAAACATCAACAATGGAACTGTAGAATGGAATCTGAGTACTAGCAAGAGGAACTTTACCAAAATGAAAATGCGTAAGAACGCAAAGGCTCAAAAAGACAAAATAAGAGCAGATCGAAACCTCGTAAAAATTCTTACCAGAGCAGATATAACAGACAAAGACCAACCAAAACTATTTATCAGTTTTAACTTAAGCAGGACGAATCAATCCAAAAGTTTAATGGAGTATTGTTTTCCTGAGCTAATGGCATTTGACAATTTTGAATTTGAGTTAGAGGAGTATATGAAGAGTACTAAATTCAGAGAACTTTATAAGAAAAACAAAGTATACAACGATATCAGAATCTATTATGAACCAGGCGACAATTATGGTATTATTGAGTTAAAATCAAGTAGCGGATTTACTGAATTACGATTTAAAACATATCGAACCAGCGCCAATGGATCTGTAATAAAAAACATCAGTTTTATCCGACAGTTCCGCAAGTATCAGCGATTACTGAATATAAAAGCCCGATATTTTAATTTTGAAATCAACAAAATTCAAATGACCAGAGGTCGATACAGTGATGACATTTACAATACGACAATAGCTGAGACAAATGCTTTAAATGTCGAATATAAAGTAGACATTAATGTTTTGGGCTTTTTTAACTGCGATCAGATTTACAGAATTAAAAATCCTCTGGTAATTACCCAGGCAGATTTTATTTATGAAGGTAAAAAAATCGAAAACATAACTACGGTTTATGTTGTAGACAGATCTGCGAATGGCACTTATACTTTTCCTGCCTATCAGTTTACTATGAGTTTAGAGAACACCAGTGGCATTCTTGTTGTAGATAAATCTGGTGACGTATACACCTGTAAAGGAAACCACCTCAGAGATAATCCACCAGCCAATAACAAACCCTATATTCAGGTGAATAAGGCAGAGAAGAAAGAAAGCAGCACTGAATTAGTACAAAAATTATAACATTAAGCCACACTATCAATCACATCATATTTAGTAATGATGTGGGTGTTACCGCCTAGATCGGTCATGAGCACCGCCTGATTATTTTTATTGATCAGTTTAGAGACCTGTTCAATACTGGTAGTTGCTTTCACAGTTGGGAATGGCGCTTGCATCACCTTACTAATTTC
>JACCDI012018121.1_pt1 | contig 26276 bp, 28 predicted proteins | sample 7442791 | NCBI WGS metagenome assembly JACCDI01 (sample SAMN15323434, study PRJNA562643) | freshwater metagenome | isolation source: river surface water | place: USA:Blue River Watershed | collected 2017-08-15
ACCAGGGTATCTAATCCTGTTTGCTCCCCACGCTTTCGTGCATGAGCGTCAGTATTATCCCAGGGGGCTGCCTTCGCCATCGGTGTTCCTCCGCATATCTACGCATTTCACTGCTACACGCGGAATTCCACCCCCCTCTGACATACTCTAGCTCGGTAGTTAAAAGTGCAGTTCCAAGGTTAAGCCCTGGGATTTCACACCTTTCTTTCCGAACCGCCTGCGCACGCTTTACGCCCAGTAATTCCGATTAACGCTTGCACCCTACGTATTACCGCGGCTGCTGGCACGTAGTTAGCCGGTGCTTATTCTGCAGGTACCGTCATCCACACAGAGTATTAATCCGTGCGATTTCTTTCCTGCCAAAAGTGCTTTACAACCCGAAGGCCTTCATCGCACACGCGGAATGGCTGGATCAGGGTTTCCCCCATTGTCCAAAATTCCCCACTGCTGCCTCCCGTAGGAGTCTGGGCCGTGTCTCAGTCCCAGTGTGGCTGGTCGTCCTCTCAAACCAGCTACGGATCGTCGCCTTGGTGAGCCTTTACCTCACCAACTAGCTAATCCGATATCGGCCGCTCCAATAGTGAGAGGTCTTGCGATCCCCCCCTTTCCCCCGTAGGGCGTATGCGGTATTAGCTACTCTTTCGAGTAGTTATCCCCCGCTACTGGGCACGTTCCGATACATTACTCACCCGTTCGCCACTCGCCGCCAGACCGAAGTCCGCGCTGCCGTTCGACTTGCATGTGTAAGGCATCCCGCTAGCGTTCAATCTGAGCCAGGATCAAACTCTTCAGTTTAATCTCTGTATAAATCGTATTTCCATGACCTGAGTAAACCCAGGCCGGTTATACGTCGCTGCTCAAAGGAAGTGAGGTTATTTACATCAAGCTTTTACACTTAACATTCATTTCCAAACTTCTTTGTGAGCACTTGATTTCGTTTGCAATTACTGAACCTGTTACAGCCCAGCAACCTGCGACACTCATTCCAAGCGCCCACACTTATCGGTTGTCAAATTTTTAAAGAACAAGGTAATAATTTTACAGTAAGTTATTTGTTTTCGCAAATCACTAACTGCGTGCAATATGTAGCTAACTTTGTTTAACTAGGCCTTAAAAGGCTTTATTTACACGTTTTCTACTTACTGCTTTTAATCTGTTTTCTGCTGTTTGTTCAGCAGAGAAACGAGATTATGCACGTGTTTTTTGGGTGTGTCAAATTAAGCCAACGTAAAAACACCTAAATATTATTTTTTTCGATCGCCTAATTACTTAATTTCGATGAAAACTGCTTTTTGAACTTGGAAATTTTAGGTGCGATCACCATTTGGCAATAGCCCTGCTCTGGATGCAAGGAAAAATAGTTCGAATGGTATTGCTCTGCAGGCCAAAATGTCGCTGAGGGTCTTATTTCGGTGCAAATTGGATTTTCAAATCTATGTTTTGCCTCTAAATCAGCCACAAATTGAGCTGCGATCTCCTGCTGCTCTGGAGTTTGAAAAAAAATTGCCGACTGATACTGCGGCCCCACATCATGACCCTGCCTTCCGGGGGTCGTAGGATCATGCGTCGCAAAAAATACCTCCAATAGTTCCGCATAACGAATCGTCGCAGGATCAAAGTCGATTTTCACGACTTCTATATGACCCGTTTGTTTTGAACAGACCTGCTCATAGGTTGGGTGATCGACCGTTCCGCCGCAATATCCGGACTGCACGGCATGCACACCCCTCAAAGCTTTAAACACGGCTTCTGTGCACCAGAAGCATCCCCCGCCAAAAACCGCAGAGGACAACTGACCGACCTGCATGTCTTGCTTCGACGAGGACTGCGCCTCGGAAATGGGTAAAGAACTTTGGTTCACGCTTATTTCCTGATTGAAATGATCCATTGCGCCAGCTTTTGAGCATCTTGCTCAGTCACCGCCTGACCTGGCATCGGAACGGCTCCCCACTGACCTCGTCCACCTTTTCTGATGACCTGCACCATGTAACCAATGGCGTTGTCTTGACCGGAATATCGTTGTGCGATGGCTGTAAAGGATGGACCGACGCGCTTATGATCGACCTGGTGACAACCCAGGCAAGCTCGGGACTTGGCCAATGCCAGCCCCTCCTCGTGCGTCAATGCAACCGGTGGAGCCGGCTCGACTCCACCTGATACACCTTGAGCCACAACCGGACCCGCCATCGTCATGGCCCAAACCATCAAGCCCGTTTGCACGAGCCGCAGAAATGGCTGGGCCGATAACGGCTTACTCGTCAAAAGCATCGGTCACTGCTCCACGACTTGCAGTGCTTGCCAGCTTGCCGAACTTAGCGAGTACGCCACGACTGTAACGAGGTGCGGGCTGCTTCCAAAGCTTGCGACGCTTTTCGATTTCAGCATCCGCAACATTCAGCTGCAACAACTGTTTGTGCGCGTCAATCGTAATGGAGTCGCCTTCTTGTACCAGACCGATCAAACCACCCACATACGCCTCGGGTGCAACGTGACCCACGACCATGCCCCAGGTGCCACCTGAAAAACGACCGTCGGTAATCAAACCGACCGTCTCTCCCAAGCCCTGTCCCACCAAAGCGGAAGTTGGTGCCAGCATTTCACGCATGCCTGGTCCGCCTTTAGGTCCTTCGTAACGAATCACGACAACATCACCATGCTGAATCTTGCGCGCCATAATGGCGGCCATCGCATCATCCTCTGAATCGAATACGCGAGCAGGCCCTGTAATGACAGGATTCTTCAAGCCCGTAATTTTCGCGACGCAACCCTCCGGCGAGAGATTGCCCTTCAAGATTGCTAAATGCCCCTGCGCATACATGGCATTGGGAATCGTGCGAATCACAGTCTGGCCGGCTGGCGGCTGATCAGGCACATCCTTCAATACCTCCGCGATGGTCTTGCCGCTGATTGTCATGCAATCGCCATGCAAGAGACCCGCGTTGAGCAAAATCTTCATCACTTGAGGTATGCCGCCTGCCCGATGCAAATCGACAGTCAAAAACTGACCTGACGGCTTTAGATCGCACAGGACAGGCACACGCTTGCGCACCATTTCAAAATCATCGATTGTCCAAGGCACTTCGGCCGCATGCGCGATCGCCAGAAAGTGAAGAACGGCATTTGTCGAGCCGCCAATCGCCATGATGACCGACACCGCGTTCTCAATCGACTTGCGTGTGATGATGTCACGCGGCTTGCGGCCATGGCGGACAGCATCCACCAAGACACGCGCTGCCTCGGCTGCATTCGCCACAGCCTCACCATCTTCGTTCGCCAACGTACTTGAATAAGGCAACGCCATACCCATTGCTTCAAAGGCAGAGCTCATCGTATTCGCGGTATACATCCCACCGCAGGAGCCCGAGCCAGGAATTGCCTTTTGCTCGATGGCCTTGAAGTCCTCTGTGCTCATGCGACCCATGGTGAACTCGCCCACCGCCTCGAAAACAGAGACGATGTTCAGGTCACGACCTTTATGAGTGCCGGGTTTGATTGTGCCGCCGTAAACATAGATCCCGGGAACGTTGATGCGGGCCATGCCAATCATGCCGCCAGGCATGTTCTTGTCACACCCTCCAACCACGACGACGCCGTCCATCCACTGACCCTGCACTGCGGTCTCGATACAGTCAGCAATCACCTCGCGCGAGACCAGGGAATATTTCATTCCCTCCGTTCCCATCGACATCCCGTCAGAAATCGTTGGCACCCCGAATACTTGAGGATTCGCTTTGGACTCGCGAATCGCGATAATTGCAGCATCGACCAGAGGCTGGAGACCGCTGTTGCAAGGAGTAATCGTCGAGTGGCCGTTAGCCACACCAATCATTGGATTGGCGAAGTCCGATTCCTTGTATCCCATGCCGTAATACATTGAACGGTTGGGAGCGCGAGTCACGCCTTCGGTTATGTTTTTAGAACGGTCGTTGTTTGCCATGAATGAACACCTGTCGTTGAAATTTTCAGCGGTTATTATCGAACATCTTTTGCTTGGTGGCTTGTGATGCTGCAATTTCCTAATTTTGACCCAATTGCGATAAAACTGGGGCCCGTTGCGATCCATTGGTATGGATTAATGTACTTGACTGCCTTTGGTTCGGCCTGGCTGCTGGGACGCTGGCGCATCAAGCATCAAAAAACCACCCTGACCATGCGCGATCTGGAAGACATTATTTTCTATGGCGTCCTGGCGGTCGTGGCAGGCGGGCGACTCGGTTATGTCTTGTTTTACAAACCGGCCTATTACCTGCAACATCCACTTGAAATTTTCTATCTATGGGAGGGCGGCATGTCCTTTCATGGTGGACTGCTGGGGGTCATTTTGATGATGGTCTGGCTGGCACGCAGTCGAGGATACCGCTTCCTGGCCGTGGCGGATTTTGTTTGCCCGCTGATTCCTCTAGGGCTGGCAGCCGGACGCCTGGGTAATTTCATCAACGGTGAACTCTGGGGACGGGCCAGCACCTTGCCTTGGGCGATGGTATTCCCGCAAAGTGGCGACGGGATCCCAAGACACCCCTCTCAGCTCTATCAGCTTGGTCTCGAGGGACTCGCCCTGTTTGTGCTGGTGTGGTGGTTCGCGAACAAACCCCGTGCGTTAGGGCAGGTGAGCGCGGTTTTCCTGATGGGCTACGGCGTATTCCGCTTCGCCGCTGAATTCGCCCGGGAACCAGACAACTTTCTCGGACTACTGACCGCAGGACTCTCAATGGGACAGTGGCTGTCCTTGCCAATGATTATTCTGGGTGCAACACTATTTGCCTGGTCCGCAAAGCAGTCTTTACCTCCCACCCGATAAGCCTTTAGAAAAATATGGCCGAAAAAAAACCTGCCAAAAAACTTTGGCAGGTTTTTATCAATAAATGCCCCGCTCGTGCCGTTCAGGCCGGCATCTCGAACCTGAGGTTCAAGTTGGCCACGTTCTGCTTGATTTTGAGCGCATCTGACTAGAGACGTGCATTCCCATCGAGCTATCCTGCGACCTGAATATGCCAAAAGCATTGGTTCAGAGAATATATGACCTAGTCACGAACACAGCAGGGACAAACTTTAAACAAGATGAAAGGCTTTTAACTTTTTAACGAGGCTTACCAGTACGGTTAGGTGCCACAGTCGCAAGTGCTTCATCAAGCATTGCATTCATGTTGTCTATTCTACGCTTGAAGTCACCAACCGCCAAGCCTCCCAGCGGGCCGTCAGGTGCGCGAACAGAAAGCAACTCAACGGCAATCTGAATCGCTGCCATGACGGCGATGCGCTCATTGCCTGACACCTTGCCAGTTCCCTGGATTCGACCCGCAAGTTGACTCACATGCTGGGCAGCCGCTGCAAGAGCCTGCTTTTCCTCGGGAGGACATGCTAAAGAATAATCACGTCCCAGAATTGAAATATCGACACGCTCCATCATTGCTGCTCCTCGGTCTGTGTGGCACCGGGCAAGCGCTCCAGTACGGCATCAATACGCTGGCGGGCTTGAGCAGTGACGTCACGAAAAGCTGAGACTTCTTTTTCACGCGTTGCGAGCTGAGCCTGGAGGGCATGATGCTCCTGCTTGAACAAATCCAGAGACCCCTGAAGCACATCCCGCTCAGAAACTGCAGTCTCAGCCTTGCGGCTCAGCGCTTGAGCCTGCGTGCCTTCCTTGGCGAGCTGCGCTTTGAGCGCGTCGCGCTCGGCCTCTGCCTGCGCAAGGCGCGCCTGCAAGGAGTTTTGTTCAGCAAATAATTGCTGTGTGTAGGCGAGTAACTTCGCCAATCGTGTGGAGAGGTGATCGAGATCTTCAAGCATACCGATATCGTAAAGCAAAAATAGAAAAGCAAAAGGGGCTTGGTTTGCTAGCTTGCCACAAACAACGATTAATTCTTTTCATTAAAGATGCAATTTGTCAGCTAGCGTTCAGGTTCGCATGATAGCCGGTTAAAAAACCACATAAAAACTTAGGAACGCTCACCAATTCGGAGAACGCTCGGAAAATTTAAGCCGCAGAGCCCTAGGTATAACCCTTTTTTTAGGGAAAACCCCATCAATAATCGCATGCTTTTGAGTTTGCTTTGGCCGTACTCTCCTTTACCATGCAGTCCGTGATGACCTCTTGCCAAAAAAGTTCCAAGAGGTCATTTAGTTTATGCGGCGCACGAGCTTATTCATGAGTGTAATCAGTGCGTCACTCAATTTAACAAAATCATTATCAGCAGCGCAGTCAAGGAGCTTGTCACCATGCAGGTTAGAAACAAACAGAACTTCTGGTCGGGGGTGATGTTCATCGTCATCGGCCTGGCGTTCGCCTGGAAATCCACCGAATATTCGATGGGTACAGCCGCGCGAATGGGTCCCGGATACTTCCCATTCTGGCTTGGAATCATCATGGCGATTCTCGGCGCAATCATTTTTCTGACATCTCTGCGTAAAAAAGCCGAGATTACTGAAATCACAAAGTTTGACTTCAAGAGGGTTGCAATCATTACTGCATCGGTCGTGGTGTTTGCATTCCTGCTCCAACCAGCGGGTCTGATCATTTCTATGTTGGTGCTAGTCATCATCAGTGCTCTCGCAGCCCATGATCACAGCTGGAAAGTGACGATCGCAAACGCGATTTTCCTGACCATTCTCTGTTATCTGGCTTTCGTTGTTGGTCTCAAGTTGGTGTTCCCGATTTGGCCCGCCTTTCTCGGCATGAACTAAGGAGCACTGATTCATGGAATTACTCAACAACTTAATGACTGGTTTCGGGGTTGCGTTTACACCCGAAAACCTCGCGTATGCCTTTTTGGGCTGTTTGCTAGGAACACTGGTTGGCGTGTTGCCAGGTCTGGGTCCTGTTCCGACCATCGCAATGTTGCTGCCAATCACCTATGTGCTGCCACCGATTGCAGGTCTGATCATGTTGGCTGGTATCTATTACGGCACACAGTATGGAGGCTCGACGACCGCCATTTTGGTGAATCTCCCGGGAGAAACCTCTGCGGTGGTGACTGTGCTCGATGGACACGCCATGGCCAAAAATGGCCGGGCGGGTGCTGCGCTCGCAATCGCCGCAATGGGCTCTTTCTTTGCAGGTAGCGTGGCAACTCTGCTGATTGCAGCTTTTGCGCCTCCGCTTGCTGAACTGGCCTTCAAGTTCGGACCAGCTGAGTATTTCTCGCTGATGGTTCTGGGTCTGGTTGGCGCTGTCGTGCTGGCTTCCGGCTCGCTGATCAAAGCGATTGCGATGATTCTGCTCGGTCTGTTGCTGGGTATGGTCGGTACAGACGTCAACTCCGGAGTGGCACGATTTGATTTCGGCATTCCCGAACTTCAAGACGGCGTGGGTTTTGCGATTGTGGCAATGGGCGTGTTCGGCTTTACCGAAATCATGACCAACCTTGAGCAAAAAGAAAACCGCGTTGAGGTCGATGCCAAAATCGGTTCACTCTACCCAAACAAACAAGAGTTCCAGGAATCATGGCCTGCAGTGATTCGCGGCACAGCTGTGGGTTCGGTTCTCGGTATTTTGCCTGGCGGCGGTGCGGTGTTGTCATCATTCGCCTCCTACACCATCGAAAAGAAACTCTCCAAAAACCCTGAGCGTTTCGGTAAAGGCCACCCAGCAGGTTTGGCAGGCCCTGAGTCCGCCAACAACGCAGGTGCGCAAACCTCGTTTATTCCACTGCTGACACTGGGTATTCCAGGCAACGCTGTGATGGCTCTGATGGTCGGTGCGATGACCATTCACAACATCCAGCCTGGTCCTCAGGTGATGACAAGCCACCCAGAACTGTTCTGGGGTCTGATTGCGTCGATGTGGATTGGTAACCTGATGCTGGTCGTATTGAACCTGCCACTGATTGGGATCTGGATCAAACTTCTGACCGTCCCTTACCGCGTACTGTACCCAGCGATTCTGCTGTTCTGCACGATCGGTGTGTACTCTCTAAACTACAACATCTTCGATATTTTAATTACCGCCTTGTTTGGCATCATCGGATATGTGTGGTCTAAACTGAAGTGCGAAGGCGCGCCGCTGTTGCTGGGGTTGGTGCTTGGACCGCTGATGGAGGAAAATTTCCGTCGCGCTCTTCTCCTCTCACGCGGTAATTTCATGACCTTCATTGAGCGTCCCTTATCGGCATCGCTGCTGGGTGTGGCTGCGCTGTTGATCGTGATCATTTCTCTGCCTTCCCTCAAGAAGAAGCGCGAAATTTTCGAGGAAAATTAATCTGTGGCATCCATCAATAGCAAAACGTACGAACCCTCCTCACCCCGCAAAGTCGCATTTCTGGGCCTTGGGGTGATGGGTCTGCCCATGGCAGGTCATTTAGCGACTGCAGGCCACCACGTCACGGTTTACAACCGTAATGCTCAAAAGGCGCAAGCCTGGGTGAAAGAGTTTGGTGGTCGTGCTTGCGCGACGCCACGTGAAGCCGCTACGGGTGCGGAAATCGTTTTTTCCTGCGTGGGAAACGACGATGACTTGCGCAGTGTTGTGCTGGGTGACAACGGTGCGTTTGCCGGGATGCATGCTGGCGCGACTTACGTCGATCACACAACAGCATCAGCTTCTGTTGCGCGGGAATTGCACGCCATTGCACAAGGCAAATCGATCAAGTTTATCGATGCGCCTGTTTCTGGTGGTCAAGCCGGCGCGGTCAATGGCATGCTCACCGTCATGTGCGGTGGAGATGCGGAAGACTTTGCCAAAGTCCGCGATGTGATTGCCACGATGGCGCGGGCTGTCACCTTGGTCGGTCCAGTTGGCGCCGGTCAACTTGCAAAAATGGTCAACCAGATTTGTATCGCAGGTTTGGTTCAAGGGCTTTCCGAAGGGATCGCCTTTGGTCAGGCCGCGGGTCTGGACATGAAGCAAGTGCTCGATGTCATTAACAAAGGTGCTGCGCAAAGCTGGCAGATGGAAAACCGCGGCTCGACCATGGTGGACGACAAATTCGACTTTGGCTTTGCTGTGGACTGGATGCGTAAAGACTTGAGTCTGGTTTTGGATGAAGCGCGTCGTAATGGTGCGCGTGTTCCTGTCACGGCTTTGGTTGATCAGTTTTACGCGGATGTTCAAAAAATGGGGGGATCCCGGTGGGATACCTCGAGCCTGATCAAACGATTAAGATAAGCGCATAAAGTAAGTATTTCTTAATCTTTGTGCTAACCTGAAACGACGCTTGACGCAATCAAGCGTCGTTTTTTATTCAAACAAGGCTTTGCGTGACAGAAGATTCAGGCACCTGGACGTGTCTCGATTCTTGGCCACGCTTGAAAATCAAAGGTGACAGCTCATTGAGCGCTTGGGTATACACCCCACGCTTAAAATCAATGACAGCATCCAGAGATACCCAGTAGTGACTCCAGCGCCAAGCATCAAACTCCGGGTGTTGCGTTGCCCTGAGTTTCACATCTGTGTCGCGCCCAAGCATGCGCAGCAAAAACCAGATCTGTTTTTGCCCTCTGTAATGCCCGCGCGATTCGCGCCGGATGAAGGTGTCCGGCACGTCGTAGCGCAACCACTCTCTTGTGCGTCCCAGAATGCGGACATGATCGGGTTTTAAGCCAACCTCTTCGTGAAGCTCGCGGAACATGGCTTGAACAGGGCTTTCACCGTGTTTAATACCACCCTGAGGGAACTGCCAAGCATGTTCCCTGATACGCTTACCCCAAAAGACCTCGTTTTTTTGATTCACGAGGATGATTCCGACATTGGGACGGTAGCCTTCGCGATCAAGCATGGCCACTCCCAGCGAATTCAATACAATTGCATTTAATTATACGTACCTGTCGGGCAATTTGCCCTAATAAATTTTTTAGCAAACAATGCGCGCATCTGCCTATCACATCAGCACTCTCAAAGAAGCCCCCAACGACGCCGAGATCGCGAGCCATCAGTTGATGATGCGCGCCGGCATGATTCGCAAGCTGGCGGGAGGCATCTATAACTACATGCCACTTGGCCTGCGAGTGATTCGCAAAATCGAAAAAATCATCCGCGAGGAGATGGACGCGGCCGGAGCCCTCGAGCTTCTGATGCCCGTTGTACAACCTGCCGAACTCTGGATGGAGTCGGGTCGCTGGGAGCAATACGGACCCGAGCTTCTTCGTATGAAAGATCGCCATGGACGCGATTTTGTTTTGCAACCCACCTCGGAAGAGGTGATTACCGATATCGCCCGCAATGAAATTCAGAGCTGGCGTCATTTGCCAGTCAATTTTTATCATATCCAGACAAAGTTCCGCGACGAACGTCGCCCCCGCTTTGGCGTGATGCGCGGTCGCGAATTCACGATGAAGGATGCCTATTCGTTTGACCGCGATGTCGAAGGTGCGCAAAAAAGTTATCAGATCATGTTTGATGCCTACATGCGGATTTTCGAGCGTCTTGGACTAACTTTCCGGGCTGTTGCTGCTGACACTGGCTCAATCGGTGGTTCGCAAAGCCACGAATTTCAAGTCATCGCCGACATCGGCGAAGATTTAATCGTCTACGACCCAAACTCTGACTACGCAGCCAATATCGAACTGGCTCCTGCCCCCTGCCTGATTCCTGAGCGTGCGGCACCTGGCGTGTCGATGCAAACAGTTGCAACTCCCGATGCCACCAAATGCGAACTTGTCGCCGAATTACTGAAACTCCCTCTTAGTCAGACCGTCAAGTCCATTGTGCTGGCCACAGAACAAGAAGGTCAGCCCGCAACAATCTGGCTCTTACTGCTTCGCGGTGACCACGAACTCAACGAAATCAAAGTTGGTAAAGTTCCTGGACTGAACAAAGGTTTTCGTTTTGCGACTGAAGCAGAGATTGTCGAGCACTTTGGCTGCAAACCAGGCTACCTCGGCCCAGTGGGCACACGACTCCCGGTACGCGTAATCGCAGACCTGACTGTCGCAAACATGCATGACTTTGTCTGCGGCGCGAATCAGGAAGGCGCGCACCTGACAGGCGTGAACTGGGTGAGAGACTTGCCGGAGGCGAGTTTGGTCACGGATTTGCGCAATGTCGTCGAAGGTGACCGTGCGCCCAACGGAACAGGCACGCTCGCCATCCAACGCGGCATCGAAGTCGGCCACGTGTTTTATCTTGGCACGAAATACTCCGAAGCCCTCAAGGCCACCTTCCTCGACGAAAACGGTAAACCGGCACTGATGGAAATGGGTTGCTACGGCATAGGCGTGACGCGCATCGTGGGCGCTGCGATCGAGCAGAACCATGATGCAAAAGGCATCGTTTGGCCCCGCGCCATCGCGCCTTTCGAGGTCGCAATTTGCGCTGTGGGCTGGGGCAAAAGTGAAGCGGTGCGTGAGGCCAGCGAGAAACTCTATGCTGAACTTAAAGGTCGCGGCATTGATGTGATTCTGGATGATCGCGATCAACGGCCTGGCATTATGTTTGCCGAGTGGGAATTGATCGGACCACCCGTACGCATCACCGTTGGCGAACGCGGACTCAACGAAGGTGTTGTTGAGGTACTGGGTCGCAAGCAAACCGAGGCCGCGCGAGTTTCCCTCGCAGACTGCGTCACCCAGACGCTTGCATTGCTCGAGTCCGCCTGACCCGGACAACAGACAACATGCCGGTCGAACGCCCTTCTTTCAAACACCACATGGATGTCCGTGTCTATTACGAAGACACGGACATGGGCGGTGTCGTGTTTTACGCGAACTATCTCAAATACATGGAACGCGGTCGCACAGAGTGGTTGCGCGCGCTAGGCGTCAATCAATCCGACCTTGCTGCTTCAGAACAACGCGGTTTCATGGTGGTACGTGTGGATGTACGCTATATTTCGCCCGCCCGTCTCGATGATTTGTTGCTCATCGAGAGTGAAGTCACACGAATGGGCCGAGCTTCGTTACACTTCACACAGTCGATTTTTCGCAACGGGGAACTGTTGACACAAAGTAACATCCAAGTCTGTTGCGTAGAAACCGTTAATATGCGGGTCGCTGCAATTCCAGAATCCGTACGCATTAAATTAGCCGCAATTACTCAGGAATAAGTGATGCAAACCACATCCGATATGTCGATGCTCTCGCTGGTGCTCAATGCCAGCCTGCCAGTACAGTTCATCATGCTGTTACTCGTTGGCATTTCAGTTGTCTCGTGGACGTTTATCTTTGCCAAGCGTTCCACGATTAAAAAGTCTCTGATCCAAACTCGGCGCTTTGAGGATGATTTCTGGTCGGGTGGCGATCTCGCCCTGTTGCATCAATCCATTTCAACGCGCAGAGCCGAGCAAGGCGCTTTGGCACGTATTTTTGATTCAGGCATGACCGAGTTTTTAAAAGCGCGTCGCAGCGGCACCGCGACCGACGTCAATGCCACCATGGATGGTGCGCGCCGCGCGATGCGCGCTGCATTTCAGCGCGAACTCGACGAACTCGAATCTCACCTGAACTTTCTGGCTTCTGCGGGCTCGGTCAGCCCCTACATCGGATTGCTCGGTACGGTCTGGGGCATCATGCACGCTTTTGTGGGTCTGGCCAATGTCCAACAAGCCACACTCGCCTCGGTCGCCCCAGGTATTGCTGAGGCTCTGATCGCGACGGCAATCGGTCTGTTCGCGGCGATTCCGGCGGTGGTGGCATACAACCGCTACACACACGATATTGATCGCTTGTCGATTCGCTTTGAAACATTTGTCGACGAATTTCTGAATATTCTGCAGCGGCAGGTGCGCTAATGTCCTCGGTCCGCTCAAGTTCCGGGCGTTCGGGTCGACGCCTGAAAAATGAGATCAACGTCGTGCCCTATATCGACGTGATGCTTGTTTTGCTGATCATTTTCATGGTGACCGCCCCGCTGATCACACCCGGCGTGGTGGAACTGCCCTCTGTCGGACAGGCTGCCAACATCCCGGCGACGCCCATTGAAGTCCAGATTACAGAGGACGGCAAAGTATCTTGGCGTAAACGCGAACCCGGCGCGACCAACATTCCGGTCGAGCGCAGCGCGCTGGCCCAGACTATCCTGTCTGAGCTTCAGCCAGATCAGCCAGTCGTGATTGCGGCCGACGGTAAGGTTCCCTACGAGACTGTCATGAAAGTGATGGATGATCTGCGCAAAAATGGCGTCACTAAACTAGGTCTGCTCGTCGATCAAAAAGGCGATACTCCTGCGCCAAACGCCTCTCCAAAAGGCGCTCCGAACAGAAATAACGCAACCAAAAAATAAAGAGGTCACACGCACACTCGCACAGCGCTTGCTGCATCATCCATGACGCCACATTACGATTCAACCCCAAACGGCCCTAGCATGCCACCCAAACAAGCGACCGACTGGCGCGCGTTTGGCTTGGCTCTGCTCGCCCATGGCGTACTCGTTCTGTTCCTCGTCGTGGGTCTGAATTGGAAAACTGAAGCTGAAGGCCCACTTCAGGTTGAACTGTGGATGGATGGCAATACACCTGTGAATCCACCACCCAGCCGAAGCGAACCCAAGCCCGAACCCAAACCTGAACCAAAACCCGAGCCCGAACCTGCGCCCGAACCCCCACCGCCACCTCCTCCGCCGCCTCCACCTCCGCAAGCCAAAGCGGCTCCGGAGCCTAAGCCCGTGATTGATCCAGAGATCGCCCTCGAAGAGGAGCGCAAGAAACGCGCTGAGCTCGAGCGGGCACAGCTCGAAAAAGAAGCGGCGGAGAAAAAAGCTAAAGAAGAGGCTGCAAAAGAGCAGCAGCGCATCAAACACGAACGCGAACAAGCCGAAAAGAGAGAGCGCGACCGCCTGGAACAAGAGCGCAAGAAAGCTGAGCGTATTGAGCGCGAGAAACAAGAGAAGCTTGAAGCTGAAAAGAAGGCGGCTGCTGAAAAGAAAAAGAAAGAGGAAGAGGCTAAAAAAGCTAAAGAGGCTGCCGACAAGAAGGCTAAAGAAGAAGCCGACAAGAAAGCCAAAGCCGATGCCGCCAAGAAAGCTGCTGCTGACAAAGCACTCAAGGATGCGTTCAGAAATGACGCGATGGGTGCCGCGGGTATCCCAGGCGGCACGGCCGATCGCAATCAAGCGGGCGGGGGCAGTAACGATGGCTACGGCGCCAAGATTCGTGCCTGCGTGCAACCGGGCGTGTCTTTCCCGACGCCTCCACGCACCAATGCGAATCCGGCAGCGCAATATCGTGTCGACCTCAGACCCGATGGCACCATCGCAGGCGTGAAGTTGACCCGCAGCTCAGGTAATCCAAACTTTGACCGTGCGGTTGAAACTGGCATTCGGCGCTGCACGCCCTTCCCAGCGCCCCCATCTGGTAAATATCCCGGCTATATCGACGTCAATTACAATATGTACGATTGACAGGAGTCATGCAACCATGAAAAGTGATCATCAGCATATGAACAGTGCGACCTACACTGCAACCTCTTTTTCGGTTTTCAAATCGATGAGATCCTGGCTCAAGGTCTTGGTGCTGTCCACGCTCATGAGCCTGGGTTTAACTGCCTATGCCCAACTTAGAGTGGATATCTCCGGAACGGGTGCGCAACAGTACCCTGTCGCGATCGCTGACTTTAGCGGAGATTCCGCAGGCTCCCAGATTTCGGAAATCATCCGCGCCGACCTCACACGCACGGGACAGTTTCGGCTGATCAGCACTGCCGCAAGTACGCTGACTTACACCACCCCCATTGCCTATGATGAGTGGCGCACGCGCGGCGCGGATTTTCTCGCCTACGGCACCGTGACACGCAGCGGCGATGGGCGCCTCGAAATCAAATACCGTCTTGCCGATACGGTCAAACGCGGCACACTGGATGAAATCACTATCGTCGGCAATGACAAAGAATTGCGTCGTATGGCGCATCAAGTCGCAGACCGCATCTACGAAAAAATCACCGGAATCAGAGGTGTATTTTCGACACGTATCGCTTATGTACTCAAGCGCGGCAAGACTTACGAGCTTCAAATCGCCGATGCAGACGGTCAAAATCCTCAAGTCGCCTTACGCTCTGGCGAACCCATCATTTCGCCCGCCTGGTCCCCCGATGGATCCCGCCTGGCTTACGTGAGCTTTGAGTCTGGCAAGCCCGTCGTGTATGTCCACCAGCTCGCCACGAGCAAGCGTTTCCCCGTGGCGAACTACAAAGGTAACAACTCGGCACCCGCTTGGTCGCCTGACGGCAACACTCTGGCTGTCGTGTTAACACGAGATGGCTTATCTCAGATATACTTGGTAGGTGCCAATGATGGAAGTAATTTGCGCCGACTGACACGTTCGCCTCTGATCGATACAGAACCTACGTTCAGTCCCGATGGTCGCTCGATTTACTTCACGAGTGACAGGAGTGGCAGCCCGCAGATTTACCAAGTCGGTCTGGATGGTGGAGAGCCTCGACGCATTACATTCAATGGCAGTTACAATATCTCACCAAGGGTTTCTCCTGATGGAAAAACCTTGCTGACAGTGACGCGTCGCGATGGATCGTTCCGAGTAGCTTCGCTGAATCTGGCTAACGGCACTGAAACTTTATTGACGCAAGGCCGGGATGACCAGTCACCCAGCTTTGCACCAAATGGCATGCAGGTTCTTTACGCAGCCGTTCAAGGTGGTCGTAGCGTGTTGGCCGGTGTGTCCAGCGACGGACGTGTCCGTCAGACGCTTTCTGTTCTTAACGGTGAAATTCGCGAACCGACCTGGGGTCCGTTCACGAACAAATAGATTCAGTTTTTGGTTTAAGCATGCAGTTATTTGAAATTTTTTTAAGGTAGACATCATGAGATCGCGTATCGCTAAAGTTGTAACAATTGCAGCACTTTCCGCCGGTCTGGCTGCTTGTAGCTCCGTTTCGCTGGATGACCAGGCTGGCAAAGGTGGTGCAGACGGCTCTGGCATTCTGGATCCGTTCAACCCACAAAGCATTCTGGCTAAGCAGCGTTCTGTTTATTTCGACTTCAACAGCTACACCGTTGGCGACCAGTACCGCACACTCGTTGACACACACGCCAAGTACCTTGTGAGTGCCCCACAGCAGCGCGTTGTCATCGAAGGCAACACCGATGCGCGTGGCGGTTCTGAGTACAACCTCGCACTCGGCCAGCGTCGCGCTGAAGCTGTTCGCCGCATGCTGACTTTGTCAGGCGTTTCTGACACACAAGTTGAAACCATCAGCTTTGGTAAAGAAAAGCCAAAAGCCTTGGGCGATACTGAGGCCGACTACGCAGAAAACCGTCGTGCGGACTTCAACTACAAGCGTTAAACTGACCTGCTAGATTGGTCTGTATCAAGGCGGCCACAGGCCGCCTTGTTGTTTAAAGGAGGTTTTTATGCGTAACAAGACTCTTTCCTGGCGTGCGACCAGCTCATGTCTCGTCTTGATTGGAGGAGCATTGCTCAGCCAGTCTGCCCTGGCGTTCACAGACGACGAGGCACGCAAAGCCATTCTCGAGCTTCGCCAGCAAATCAGGACGATGAACGAAGCGAATCAGCGAGCACGCATTCAGCTTTCTGATCAAATCGAAGCACTCGGCCAAGAGGTTGTTCGCTTGCGCGGTGACCTCGAGCAACTGGGACGTCCGGCCGGTGCTGCCGGTGGCGCGCGCGGTGCGGATCCTCGCTCTCAGGACCCGCGCGAACAAGCTGCCTTCGATCAATCCATGGAGTCTTTCCGCAAAGCTCAATACAAAGAAACGGTTCAAAATCTGACCGCTTTCTTGACGCTCTATCCTGATAGCGCACTCGCCCCCACTGCGCAGTTTTATCTCGGTAGCAGTCGCTATGCAATGAAAGACTTCAAAGGCGCTATCACGACCCTGCAAGCGATGGTCCAAAAATATCCTACCGAGCCTCGTGCGGCAGATGCTTTGCTGATGGTCGCAAGCTGCCAGATCGAACTCAACAACAGACCAGGCGCCAAAGCAACTTTGCAACGCATCGTCAAAGACTACAAGGGCACGCCAGCGGCTGACACTGCGGCTAAACGCCTGCCTCTATTGCAGTAATTGATCCATCAACGCGACACTCATCGTCGCATTGATACGCATAAAAATAGCTCCAACATGATGATGGAGCTATTTTTTTAACTCGTGGCAAGCAACAGACACGCAACGCCAAAAACAATCAGGATAATGCCAAACGTCTCTTGCTTGGTGCTCTTGCTGAGAAAAACTCGCCACGAGAGCAATTGAGCGAACAGGACTTCTACTAAACCCAAGGTACGAACATTGGCCGCAGCAGTCAACGCAAAGCCAAGAAACCAGCCCTGCGATGCCGAGGCGCCAAGCAAACCGCCCCATATAGAAATACGCCAAGCCTTGAGGCATTTCACCCAAGCTTCACGATGAAAACTCATCATCCACGCCGCGAGTAAGATCGTCTGCAAACCCAGGCCACAGGTCAGTGTCCATGAAGCGCGCACCAAAAAGTGCGCCTCGCCCAAAGCAAGAATGCCTCCCCGAAACGTCACGGCTGCGATCGCGAAGAAAGCACCTGCCAGCAATCCGAGTGCGGCGGGTTGCCATGAAGACTCCCCGGGCTCAGTCGCGCCAGGCTTGCGTGCCATGATTGTCACACCGACAGTCGCGATGATGATCGCCACGACTCCGAGCACAGAAATATGATCGCCCAACACAACCAGACCAAACAGTGCGACCTGCACGGGCTCGGTCTTGGTCCATGCCGTCACCACGACAAACGCCCGTTGACGCATCGCCGCAAGCATCAAGGCCGTTGCCGCAATTTGAGACAAGGCGCCGGCAACAACAAATAAGACAAAGCTCAAATCCATCTTGGGCATGACCGAGCCCGTGATCAAAAGCGCAAGCGCAGTAAATAACACTGCGAAGGGGAAGCCGTACAAGAAACGAACTTGGGTGGCGCCAAGCGTGCCGAGCTGCTCCGTCAAACTACGCTGAATCGCATTGCGTCCTGCTTGAGCAGCTGCCGCAAAAATCGTGGCGGGGATCCATAGCCAAGTCCATTCATGCACAACAGTCTCCTTGAGTGATTATTTTTTTGCTAGGCAAACTTGGCTGCGTGTTCTTGCAACAGTTTGACAACAGCTGGATCGAGTGTGATTCCATCAGCTTGCTGCTGAGCCATTTTTTTCAATTCGATTTCACCCGGCATAATCACAGACCGGCCTTCTACGGCAGGAGGACTATCATGCAAAATCGAAGCGAAGTCCATCATGCGCGCGGTCAGCCATTGAGGCGAACCTAACACTTTGGTGTCAATCAAAATAAAAAAGTGTCCGAGATTTTGAGGCTCATCGGGCGCATCTACCCAGGATTTTACGTGTGTCAGATATGCCGCGTTGGACAAGAGACCGGCGAACAGGTCCACCATCAATGCAAGTCCATAGCCCTTGTGCCCACCAATTGGCTGTAAAAATCCATCTAAAGCGGCTTTGGGATCCGTTGTCGCACGACCCTTTTCATCCGTCGCCCAAGTATCGGGAATCGTCTCGCCACGTTTGAGAGCATTGCGTATTTTGGCGCGTGCGACCACGCTCATCGCCATATCCAGTAAAAACGGCTGACCCCCGGGATTCGGCACGCCGAAGCCCAGTGGGCTATTGCCCAACCGTGCATCACTTCCACCCCATGGCGCGATCGTGGTTGTGGCATTACTTCCAATGATGCTGGCGAAACCTTCTTGAGCCGCGATCAACGAGTAGGGTGAGATCGGTCCAAAGTGATTGCTACCCCGGGCAAAAGCCATACCAATGCCGTACTGACCTGCTGCATCCATCGCCGCGCGAAGTGCATGCATCCCCACAAGCGGGCCCACACCATTGTCACCATCTATCAATCGCAATGCAGGTGCCGGAGACTCGACTTTGATGCTTGGTTGTGCGCGGATGCCCTTGACCATCAAGCGATCGCCATAGGACTCCACGCGAGACAAGCCGTGGGTACTCAAACCAAACAGGTCGGCAAGTACCAAGACACGCACAACATCCGCTGCGTCTTTTTGAGTCAACCCAAGACCTTGGAATGCACGAATCGCCAACGCGGTAAGTTCCGCCTCGGTCCAGACTGTCCGCACTTGCCCACTTTCACTCATCTCAAAGACTCCTTTTTTTCGTCATTTTATAAAAAAACCCTCGGATCACTCCGAGGGTTTTTATTTGGCATACCCCAGAGCAAAGTCTGGGGATTGCGGTTTGGACTTAGAAGCCCATACCGCCCATGCCGCCCATACCACCCATACCGCCCATATCGCCACCAGGCATGCCGCCGCCGGCAGGCTTGTCTTCGGCGAGTTCGCACACTGCGGCTTCCGTTGTCAGCAACAGGCTGGCAACAGATGCTGCATTTTGCAACGCTGTACGAGTGACTTTGGTTGGATCCAGAACGCCCTGCTCGACCAGATCACCGTACTCGCCGGTGGCGGCGTTAAAGCCGTAGTTACCTGTGCCGTTGGCCACGTTGTTGACCACAACGCTTGGCTCATCGCCAGCATTGGCCACGATTGTGCGCAGTGGCTCTTCGATGGCACGCAAGACGAGCTTGATACCAGCGTCTTGATCAGCGTTGTCACCCTTGACCTTGGCCACGACTGCGCGTGTACGGATCAGAGCAACGCCACCGCCAGGAACGATGCCTTCTTCGACTGCAGCGCGTGTTGCGTGCAATGCGTCTTCGACACGTGCCTTCTTTTCTTTCATTTCGACTTCGGTCGAAGCACCCACGCGAATCACAGCAACACCGCCGGCCAGCTTGGCCACACGCTCTTGCAGTTTTTCACGATCGTAGTCTGAGGTTGCTTCTTCGATCTGGACACGAATCTGCTTGACGCGTGCTTCGATCGACTTGGCATCGCCATGACCGTCGATGATTGTGGTGTTTTCTTTACCGACTTCGATACGCTTGGCTTGTCCGAGCTCAGCCAATGTTGCCTTCTCAAGCGACATGCCTGTTTCTTCGGAAATGACAGTACCACCGGTGAGGATGGCGATGTCTTCGAGCATCGCTTTGCGGCGATCGCCGAAACCAGGAGCCTTGACAGCTGTTGTCTTGAGGATGCCGCGGATATTGTTGACGACCAGCGTGGCCAAAGCCTCGCCTTCGACGTCTTCAGCCACGATCAACAAGGGACGGCTTGACTTGGCGACTTGCTCCAGAACGGGCAGCAAATCACGGATGTTGCTGATTTTCTTATCGTAAATCAGAACAAAAGGATCATCCAATGCCGACACTTGCTTGTCAGGATTGTTGATAAAGTAAGGGGACAGATAGCCGCGGTCAAACTGCATACCTTCGACGACGTCGAGCTCGTTTTCGAGTGACTTGCCGTCTTCGACAGTGATCACGCCTTCTTTGCCGACCTTGTCCATTGCGTCAGCAATGATCTGACCGATCGAGAGGTCGCTGTTTGCCGAAATCGAACCCACTTGAGCGATTTCTTTGGTCGTGGTGCAAGGCTTGGAGAGCTTTTTGAGCTCAGCCACTGCAGCGATCACGGCCTTGTCGATACCGCGCTTGAGGTCCATTGGGTTGATGCCGGCAGCCACGTACTTGAGGCCTTCGACCACGATGGACTGAGCCAACACGGTTGCGGTAGTTGTACCGTCACCAGCGTTATCAGAGGTCTTGGAAGCAACTTCCTTAACCAGCTGGGCGCCGATGTTTTCAAATTTGTCTTTGAGTTCGATTTCTTTCGCGACCGACACGCCGTCTTTAGTGACGGTTGGGGCACCGAAAGAGCGCTCGAGCACAACGTTACGACCCTTTGGGCCGAGAGTTGTTTTCACTGCATTGGCGAGAATATTTACGCCACGGACGATGCGCACGCGTGCGTCATCGCCGAATAGAACTTGCTTGGCAGCCATTTATCTTTCCTTCTCGTGTTCTGTTTACTGGACAACCGCGAGGATTTCTTCCTCACGGATGACGAGGACTTCTTCGCCGTCGACTTTAACTGTCTGGCCGGCATACTTGCCGAACAGAACCTTGTCGCCAACTTTGACGTCCATCTTCAGGACTTTGCCATCTTCGGTTTGCTTGCCGGGACCAACAGCCAGCACCTCGCCCTGATCGGGCTTTTCAGCGGCGCTCTCAGGGATAACGATGCCCGAGGCAGTTTTGCGCTCGTTGTCCAGGCGTTTGACGATCACGCGATCGTGCAGGGGACGCAGGGCCATGTAGAACTCCTGTTTAAAAAAATATATGGGTTGTTGGAAAGACTGCGGGAGGATTGTTAGCACTCACCTCAGTTGAGTGCTAATTATAGGGGTTGTTTTGAGGATTTCAAGTCCAAGGACGATTAATTCGCAAGATTCCCTGAATCCGCAGGAAGTTGGGGTGCTTTGATTTTGCTCAGCAAAATCAAACTCCCCAAGCTTCCGAAGCAAGATGAAGCTAGTTACAGCTCATGAGAAGTCGTCTCAGCTCATGGGAAGTCGTCTCAGCTCATGAGAAGTCGTCTCAGCGGCAAGCCGGAGCGTTTAGTTTTGCTGAGCAAAACATAAAGCGCCCCGTTTGCCTGTAAGCAGGCTGCTATCAACGCGGGAAATCACCTCGACATGAAGGAGTCTGGAGATTGCCTCAATGCAAAGAAATCAGGAGATTGCCTCAGTCTGCAGGAAGTTGGGGTGCTTTGATTTTGCTCAGCAAAATCAAACTCCCCAAGCTTCCGGAACAAAATGAAACCAGCAAAAGCTCATGAAAAGTTCACTCGGCAGCAACCCGGAACATTGAGTTTTGCTGAGCAAAACATCAAGCGCCCCGTTTGCCTGCAAACAGGCTGTTTACTTCCGAGCAGCGCGCCGGGCTGCCTTGGCCGCCATGAAATCGCCCACAATTTTGGCGTGCTCGGCCGTCTTGTGCACAATCGCCTGATAGGCTGCCGACAACTCCAAAAGATTGGACAGCGAAGAAGTCTGCCCCTCCCGCAACAAACGCTTCGTCATTCGAACCGCATGTGGTGAATTGACCGCCATTTTTCGAGCCAGCGTCTGCGCCGTCGATAACAACTCCTCAGCCGGCACCACGCGCGAGACCATACCCCAGTCTAAAGCTGTTTTGGCATCGATCGCCTCGCCCGTAAACGACATTTCAGCCGCGCGGGCCATGCCAATCACGCGCGGTAAAAACCAGGCACCGCCGTCCCCCGCCACAATGCCGACCTTGACAAAACTTTCTGCAAAAGTGGCTTGCTCAGAAGCAATGCGCAAGTCGCACATACATGCCAAATCACAGCCTGCACCAATCGCAGGACCATTGACCGCCGCGATCGTCGGCACCTCGATCTGATGAATCGCCAAAGGCAGGCGCTGAATTCCCTGACGATACTCCTGACGTAAAACCTCAGAGCCAAAACCGGAACCGATCTGACGCTCCATCTCATCGATTTTTCCGCCAGAAGAAAAAATCGGGCCGTTCGCCGTAATAATCACCGCGCGCACGCTGGGATCGTGCTCGATGCGATGGCACGCCTCGAGCATCGCCTCCACAATTCCAGTGCCCGTCAAGGCATTGCGCGTTTCGAGATGGTTCAGGGTCAGAGTCACAACGCCCAGATCATCTTGATCGTATAAAAGAACACTACTCATAGTATGGAGAACCTTAAAAAATCGGTGAATGTCAAATTAACGGCCCGCGGCCTTGGCCGTGATCCCGCCTGCGACGCCAAAATCAGTCGCGGGACGATCGAACAGAATCACACGGATATTCTGCTTGGAAACACCGATCGCCTGTTCGGTCGCCTCAAAGATTGCGGCGATCACAGCCGCCTTTTGGTCCTCGGTTCGCCCGCGAATCAAACCCACCGTGATCATGACCATTTCCTTGCCAATTTCACCCGCAACGATCACGTGCTCGGCGGGAATCTCCTGCAAGACAACCCGGACAGAAGCCAGAGGTGCGCCAATGCTGTCCACCACGGATTGAGTCAGTTTTTTCAGTAGTTCCGTTTTTTTCGCGGCGCTATGACCCTGAAGAATTTGAACGTTGAGCATTGGCATGGTGTGCTATCTTCCGAAATGAATTGAGAGGCCTGAATCCGTCAGGCGGCAGTCATTTATAAACCAAGTTCGCAATCATGTCCTCACATCCCTCGCAGCACAAGAGCAAAGGTGGCTTTGGCAGAGTCCTGAAGGCGGCCGGATACTCACTCAATGGCCTGCGTGCTGCGCTGCGTTACGAGGCTGCATTCAGACAGGAGCTTTTACTGGTTCTGATTTTGGCGCCCGCCGCCTTCTGGGTGGGTAACAGCGCGGTGCAAATCATGCTTTTGCTGAGCTCGCTGGTTTTTGTCCTGATTGTCGAACTCCTGAACTCCGCGCTCGAGGCGGTTGCCGATGCGGTGACGCTTGAAAATAACGAGCTGATCGGGCGCGCCAAAGATCTGGGTAGTGCGGCTGTGCTGTTAAGCCTGCTTTTAACAGGGGCGCTCTGGACCACCCTGCTCCTCAATAAATGGTTCGCCTTTATCTGATCGCGCATTATTGTTTGGGCTTTTAGGCTCTAATAGAGCTTGTCTTTAAACACGAACATCCTATATCTCTCATGTCCTTTATACAAAAACTGAATGCCGCATGGGCCAGCTCCGACTCCCTCTTGATGGTGGGACTTGATCCGGACCTCACCCGGATGCCAGACGAACTCAAAGGCAAACCCGACGCAATTTTTCAGTTTTGTAAGCAAGTCATCGATGCCACTGCGCCTTTTGTGTGCGGCTTCAAACCACAAATCGCGTATTTTGCCGCCGCAGGCGCCGAGGGTCAGCTCGAAGATCTGTGCGCCTATCTCAGGGAACAATACCCACATCTTCCTATTGTGCTCGACGCCAAGCGCGGCGACATTGGTGCGACCGCCACACAGTATGCGCAAGAGGTCTTCGGGCGTTATGGCGCGGATGCAGTCACAGTGAGTCCGTATTTGGGTGCCGACTCAGTCGAACCCTATCTTGAATGGGAAGACCGTGGTGTGATCGTGCTTTGCCGCACGTCAAACCCCGGGGGATCTGATTTGCAATTTTTGATGACTGACGGTGTACCGCTCTATCTGCGCGTCGCGGACCTGGTCGCAAATAAGTGGAACAAAACCGGTCAATGCGGGCTAGTAGTCGGCGCGACCTTCCCAAACGAGCTAGCCGCGGTTCGCCAGGCTGTCGGCGATAGTCTGCCACTACTGGTTCCTGGTATTGGTGCGCAGGGTGGAGATATCGCTGCCACATGCGCGGCAGGATGCAACGCACAGAAAACAGGCATGATGATCAACTCTTCCCGCGCGATTTTGTATGCGCAGGGTGCGGGTCACTGGACAGAGGCTGCTGCGTCAGTCGCCAAACAAACGCGTGACGACATCAACGCGCACAGATAGTCCACCACAGATCGTCCACGTACGAATTTTTCAGGTAAGCAGTGCGCAGGCTGATCGCAAAGAGTAAGCCACTGATGCGTTTCTGACCGCATCACGATCTCCCTGAAAAATCTGCGAGGCAGCATGCACGATCACACCAGAGGGCGTGCGCTGTGCAAAACCGAACCACACCAGACCAACTGGCTTCGTGGCGGTCCCACCCCCGGGGCCTGCAACGCCCGTCGTTGTGAGAGCGAGGGTGGCGCGCGGCGCCATTGCCAGCACACCTGCCGCCATCTGACGCGCAACTTCTTCGCTCACAGCACCAAACTCCGCAAGTGTTTCGCGTGCCACGCCGAGTTGGGCGTGTTTTGCCATATTGCTGTAGGTCACCCAGCCTTGATCAAACCAGCCGCTCGAACCCGGAATCGCGGTGACCGCTCCAGACAATAGACCGCCCGTACAGGATTCAGCAGTCGCTAACCAGCCTTGCCGGCTGAGCAGTAACTGACCGAGTTGGGCCGCCAAGGCGCGAGAATCGTTTTGCATAAAGAGCCTTCATCGAAATTGACAAGACATACATGAGCACATCTGAGATCAGCACTTCTGATATCAGCACTTCTGACATCCGCACTTTAGATTGATTACGCGGGCCAGAAACGCACCACGAACGCCATGACCAAAAGTGTATAAAACGCGGCGAGCAGGTCATCGAGCATGACGCCAGTTCCACCTTTAAAGCGCGCATCGACCTGACGGATTGGTGGCGGCTTGACCGTATCGAAAAAACGGAAAAGGATAAAAGCGATGACTTGCATTAAAAATGAACTCGGTACCAGCCACAATACAAGCCAGAAGGCCACGAACTCATCCCAGACGATGCCAACATGGTCTTGTAGGCCCATCGCATTGCTCACGCGCTGAGCCGCCCAACAACCATAGATCAAGCAAAGTAATAAAAAAATACCAATGGCCAGATCGCTTGCGCCCGGAGAAACAAATACCCACAAGAACCAGGCCAGCAGGGTTCCCCACGTGCCAGAACCTGGTCGAATCAACCCAGAACCAAATCCAAACATCAGGATGCGACCCGGATCTGAAAACACCCAGCGCAAAGTTGGCCATGTCGTGCGGTGCCTCGTTGAAACGCCCGTCATATCAATCCCGAAAATGGTCAAAGCCCTTGGGGAGCGGCTCAATCAATTGTCCAGCCTGATCATAAACCTCTAGCCCGGCACCCGCGACGACTTGACCGATGCGAGCCAGCGGCACACCTGCCTCCAGTCCGATCCGCTCAAAATGATCGCGCTGGTCCACCGATGCCGTCAAACATAACTCGTACACATCGCCCCCGGCTAAAACGGCTCGCCGTCTGTCTTCGAGACTGAGATTCTGCAGCGCAGGATGAACGGGTAATAGACCTTCATCAATTCGGGCGCCCACCCCGCTTGCATGAAGGATATGTCCCAAGTCTTGTACCAAACCATCTGAAATATCAATCGCCGCATGCGCATGGGCACTCAGTCGACGTCCTAAAAATACTCTGGGCACAGGGGTTTCGAGCGCGGCACGCGTTTGCTCGAGCAAGGTTCCGCTCTGCGCAAACAAACCTCGCGATGGTTGTCCGGAGCCAGATTCGGTCTTCAACGAGCCCGCCAACAGTCGATACGCGACATCGGCAGCGCCAAGCACGCCAGAGACCCAGATGTCGTCCCCTGCTTTTGCGGCATTTCGTCGCATGGCGTGCGCGGGATCGACTTCACCGAAAACCGTCACACTGATGGCCACCCCAGTCTGGCTGCGCGTCGTGTCGCCACCAATCAGGACACAGCCATGCAAATCCGCAAGCGCATAAAAACCATCTGCAAAGCGCGCGACCCAGTCCTCGTCAAAAGACGGCAGCGCCAACCCCAACAAACAAGCCACAGGTTTCGCACCCATTGCCGCCAAGTCGGAAAGATTGACTGCCAATGATTTGTGACCCAACGTGTAGGGATCTACATTGGAGAAAAAATGTCGCCCTTCGAGCAACAAATCCTTGCATGTGGCCAACTCCAGTCCAGGC
>JACCDI010496204.1_pt1 | contig 26263 bp, 28 predicted proteins | sample 7442791 | NCBI WGS metagenome assembly JACCDI01 (sample SAMN15323434, study PRJNA562643) | freshwater metagenome | isolation source: river surface water | place: USA:Blue River Watershed | collected 2017-08-15
CAGTGCCGCCTGTTGCGCCGCGCCCGACCGCAATGCGCGTGACAAGGCCAAGCGCAAAGCGCGGCTGGCCGCTGGGCCCAAAGCCATCAAATCATTCAAGGTGTTTTGAGCCGCCGCTTGCAAGGCCTTCTGCAGGTTCATCTGCAGGCTCATCTGCAAGTTCATCTGCAAACCCGCCTGCTCCTGTGGGGCCTGATCGGCCTTATCGGCCTTATTGGCCGGATGCGCGGGCCCCGTGAGCCACTCGGCATGGCGTTGCGAGACTTTCAAAAGGGCTGCCATGTCGACGATCTGATCGCCAATAGCCACACCGCCTCGGAAAACTTCGTCGGTGCCTTGCCGTCGAAACACCGCAAAGGGCAAGTTTTGAATTGGGAAATCACTCTGGCCGGTGTTCGCCGAGGCGACCCAACTGGTCAGCGCTGGGTCGTGCGTTTCGTTCAGCATGGCCATTGCCCCTATTCAGTGGGCCATGCTGCCGTCGTGCATCCAGGCGGCGTGTTTGGGCGCGCGTTTGGTTTGGCTCCATTCTTCGAGCATGTCCCACTTCACGGCATCGAGTTTTTTCATCATCTCGGGCGTGCCACAGTCGGCGGCCAACTCAAGTCGGTGGCCATTCGGGTCAAAGAAATAAATGCTCTTGAAGATCGTGTGGTCCACCGGGCCCAACACCTCGACGCCCCCCGCCACCAATTTGTCTTTGGCCGCTTGCAACGCCTCGAGCGATTCGACTTTTAACGCCAAGTGTTGCACCCAAGCCGGGGTGTTCGGGTCACGCCCCATTTCGGGTTGGGTGGGCAATTCAAAAAACGCCAAGATGTTGCCCTGGCCTGCATCCAAAAAGACGTGCATGTAGGGGTCAGGCGCTTTGGTTGAGGGCACTTCGTTTTCGGCAATCGCCAGCACAAACTTCATGTCGAGGTGCTTTTGGTACCACTCGACGGTTTCTTTGGCGTCTTTGCAGCGGTAGGCAACATGGTGAACAGATTGAACCAGCATGGGGGTCTCCTGTGGGGCGGTGGACATTCAAAGATCTTGCAAGGCGGTCGACAGGTGCTCTTGAAACAACTGCGGATCAGCCAGCGCTTGGGCATTGAGCAGAGCCAGTTTGACCAAGAACAAGGCGGTCTTTTCCGGGCCGGCTTGGTCGATGGCCGTGGCCAGTGCGTCATAAACGGTTTCGAGGCCGTCGATCGAAAGGCTGGGCGCTGAAGTGTTCATGGAATTGGACATGGGTGTTCCTTATTGTGGCAAGGCGTTGGCCAAAGCCGCCTGCAAGGCCGGGGCTGTGAGCGACAACCAGCGGGCACAAATGTGTTGGTCGGGGCGCAACAAATAGGCCGCGCCTTCGCCCGTCACGCCATACCGTTGCCGCACGCGGCCTGCAGTGTCGGGCAGATTCAGCTCGCAGCCTGCCACGGCATGCGCCGCGCCCACTGCGGTCACCCGAATGCGGATGCCCTGGGCACGGGCTTGGTCTAGCACGGTCTGCAGGCTGGAGGGGAGTGCAGTGGCTTGGGTGAAGTAGAGCAAATCAAAGCCTCCCCCCAGATGGTCCAACAAATAGTCGTCATCGCCGAGTCGCACGTTTTGTGGGGGCTCGCCGTGTGCGGGTCCTTGGCTGAAAAGCGCGTTGTCATCGTCGGTGCAGTTCAGCGGCGAGTGCGTGTACGCGTGGGGCCGCGAGGTGCGCCAGTGGTACAACGGCCGCACAAATTCTTGTGTCAACGAGAGCGACAAAACCGCATCGCGCAACAGGCGGAAACCGGGGCTTGGGGGCGTCATGAAGCGCGTGCTTTTGCCGGCTTCGGCAATGATCTCGCGCGCCGCACCCACCCGCTCAGCGCTGTGGTTGGCCAACAAGGCTGGGCCGGCCAAACCCTTCACCACATAGGCCAAATGCCAGCCCAAGGACTGGGCATCTTGAAAGGCCGTGTTGGCGCCGCGCACGCCAAAGATGGGCAGCAAGTGGGCCGCATCGCCGGTGAAGATGACGCTGCCGTGCACAAAGTCGGGCAAGGTCAAGGTGCGTGCCGAATACACCGAAGACCAGTCCATTTCCCACGGGGTGTTGGCGTGTCCGATCATCGCCAGTTGGGCATCGATGCGGGCTTTGAGTGACTCGGGACGCAAGGCTTCTTCGGGAGTCTCACCGGGCGGCAGTTGGTAGTCCACGCGCCATATGCCGTGCGGTTCCCGGTGCATCAAGATGGTGTTGCCGGGGTTCCATTCGGGGTCAAAAAAGGCCAGCCGTTCGGTGGGGAAGGGCAGGTCGATTTTGATGTCGGCGATCACAAAAAAGCCTTCGTATGAAGCGCCTTCCATTTGCAAATTTAGCGCCGAACGAAGGGCCGAACGGCCGCCGTCAGCGGCGATCACCCAGTCGCTTTCCAGCGCATAAGGGCCCTCGGGGGTGTCCACTTCCAGCACGGCGTAGCCGTCTTGTTGCGTCACTTGGTTGACTTTGTTGCCCCACCGAAAATCGATCAGCGGCTCGGCCGCGCACGCCGCGTGCAGGTACTCTTCCATGAAGGGTTGCTGCACATTGATGATGGGGAAAAAGCGGTCGTCTTCGTCGTGTGGCGCTTCCATGCGGAACACCCGCTGGCCACGGTAAAACGAGTTGCCAAAACGCCAGGGCAAACCGATGGCCGTCATGCGCTCGGCCACGCCCACTTGCTGCAAGATTTCCATCGAGCGCCGGGTGAAGCAAATGGCCCGACTGCCTTGCGACAGCTGCAACTCGGACGACAACACCACGCTGGCCACGCCGTGCCGCGCCAACTCGAGTGCGGTCACCATGCCGGCGGGACCGGCGCCGACCACCACGACTTTTTGCCGTGCTTGCGGGGGATGGGCCGAGGGCAACCAAGGCGCAAACACTTGGTAAGGGTAATAAATGGACGGCCGCGCTTGCGTGCTGGGTTGGTGCATGGTGATCAGCTCCGGCGGGCTTCGGTGGCCACACCCGGCCGGGCATGGGCAATCAGGCGGTCAAACATCGCGCTCAGGCTGGCTTGTTCTTTGGCGTTCAGGCAGCCAAAAATATCTTGGTTGCGCTGCGCGACCATGGCCATGGCGCGCTCAAACACTTTGCGCCCGGCGGGTCGCAGGGTCAACACCACGCCGCGGCCATCGCCCGGATGGTCGGCTTTGAGCACCAAGCCTTGGTCGACCAAGGCCTGCGCTGCTCGGCTGGCCTGCCCCTTGTTGAGGTTGGCTTTTTCGGCCAACTCTTTCACCGACAAAGGCTCAAACGTGCCAATGGTCGTCAAGCACCGACCATCGCTCATCGACAAGCCCGTCTGCTCGGGATAGGCCGATTGGCTGTCCGCATCGGTCAGTTTGTGCAACTGGTGCAGACGGTAAGTCAGGGTGCGGTCAAGCGGCGTGGACATGCAGAGTGAACGGGTGAAGGGGGGGTTTGAGATGGCCTGATCTTAGGTTAATTTGGTTGCGTGCGCAACTAGGTAGAAACACGGATGGTTGCGAATGCAACCAAATGACTCAAAAAAAGCCAGAGGACCTCTCTGGCTTGCGGGGCAAAGCAGGGGTTAAAACCGCTCCAACTCCGGGTGTTTGATTGCGCCCGCCCGCACCAGCATGCGGCCGTACTCGGCGCAACGGTTCAGGGTGGGAATCACCTTGCCGGGGTTCAGCAGTCCGTGCGGGTCGAAAGCGCGTTTGACCGCAAACATCTGTTCGTTTTCTTCGGCGCTGAATTGCACGCACATGCTGTTCACTTTTTCGATGCCCACACCATGCTCGCCAGTCACCGTGCCGCCCATCGCGACGCTGGTTTCCAAAATGTCGGCACCAAATTGCTCGCAGCGGCGCAATTGGTCGGGGTCGTTTGCATCAAACAAGATCAGGGGGTGCAGATTGCCATCGCCGGCATGAAACACGTTCAAGCAGCGCAAGGCGTATTTCTTTTCCATCTCGGAGATCGCTTGCAAGATGTCGGCCAAGCGTTTGCGCGGAATGGTCGAGTCCATGCACATGTAGTCGGGGCTGATGCGGCCCGAGGCGGGGAAGGCGTTTTTGCGGCCGCTCCAAAACTTTAGGCGTTGGGCTTCGTCACGGCTCACGGCAATGGCGGTAGCGCCGCAGTGGCGCAGCACGTCGCTCATGCGGCCAATTTCTTCTTCCACTTCTTCGGGCGTGCCATCGCTTTCGCACAACAAAATAGCGGCCGCGCTGAGGTCGTAACCGGCGTGCACAAAGTCTTCGACCGCGATGGTCATGGGGCCGTCCATCATCTCGAGGCCCGCTGGGATGATGCCCGCCGCAATCACGGCAGCCACCGCATCACCGGCTTTGCGCACGTCGTCAAAACTGGCCATGATGCAGCGGGCCAATTGCGGTTTGGGTACCAGCTTGACGGTGACTTCCGTGGTCACCGCCAGCATGCCCTCGCTGCCCACCAACACGGCCAGTAAGTCGTAGCCCGGTGTGTCGAGGGCGTCGCTGCCAAATTCGATCGGGTCACCTTCGATGGTGAAGCCTTTCACCTTGAGCACGTTGTGCACCGTGAGGCCGTACTTGAGGCAGTGCACGCCGCCCGAGTTTTCGGCCACGTTGCCGCCAATGGTGCAGGCGATTTGGCTGGACGGGTCGGGGGCGTAATACAAGCCATAGGGGGCTGCGGCTTCGCTGATGGCGAGGTTGCGCACGCCGCATTCGACCACCGCGGTGCGGCTGATGGGGTCAACGGTTTTGATTTGGTTGAAACGGGCCATCGACAAGGTCACGCCCATGCGGTGCGGCATGGCGCCCCCCGACAAGCCGGTGCCAGCGCCGCGCGCGACCACCGGCACTTGCAGTGCGTGGCAGGCTTTCAGCACAGCTTGCACTTGCGCTTCGGTTTCGGGCAGGGCCACCACCAAGGGGCGCTCGCGGTAAGCCGTCAGACCGTCGCACTCGTAAGGCGTGGTGTCTTCCGCGGTGAAGAGGATGGACGAGGCGGGCAACACATCGCGCAAGGCATGCACCACGGCGCGTTGCCGTTCAGCCCGCTCGGAAGCGGTGAGTTCTTGAATTTCTTGGGGGGTGTTGGCGCTCATGGCATTCAATCCCGGTTGAGAGTGCCCTTACTTTAAGGCCAAGGGTGCGGCGGTGGGCTGAAGAAACTTTGAAGCGTTTGTGAAAAAGGCCGAATCAGGCCAACACGCTTTTCAGCCAGTCGGCAAAAGTGGCGCACTCCCAGCGCTCCATGGTGCCGGTGCGCCAGCACAGGTAATGGGCGTGTGGGCTGGGCACGCTGCGCTCAAACAGCCGCACCAGTTGGCCGCTCTCAAGCCAAGGGGCGCCGAGTTTGGTGCGGATCAAGCCCACCCCCAAACCCTGCGCGGCGGCATCGCACATCAGGCCGATGTCGTTGAACGACGAGCCGTCCATGGGCTCAGGCCAGTCCAGATTGTGTGCGGCAAACCAGGTGCGCCAGGGCTCCAGGGGGCTGCGCAGCAAGGCCACACCCTGCAAATCTTCTGCGCTGGCAAACGGGCCGTTTTCACGCAGCCACGCCGGCGAAGCCAAGGGCGTCACCTCGTCTTTGGCCAAGCAAACGTGCTCCACATCGGAGTAACGCCCGGTGCCAAAGCGCACCGTCAGGTCGGCATCTTCGGCCACCACATCGAGCAAGGGAATGCTCACTTGCAGCGTGATGTCGATTTCGGGGTACGCGTCCAAAAAAGTCTTCAGACGGGGCATCAAGATCGAGCGCGCAAACGTGGGGGTCACCGCCAAGCGCAGTTTGCGCCGACCCGATGGCGCGCTGGCGCTGGGAAAACGCTGCAGAGAGACCAAGCCTTCGCGCACGTGGGCGAGGTATTCGATGCCTTCGGTGGTGAGTGAAAAATCAGCTCGACCAAACAGCTTGGTGCCAATGATTTGCTCCAACTGTTTGACGCGGTGGCTCACCGCGCTGGGGGTCACGCACAACTCTTCTGCGGCCTGTGTGACGCTGCGCAGACGGGCCAAGGCCTCAAAGGTCAGCAGGCACTGAATGGGCGGAATGCGGGAGGTGGCGGACATTTGCGCTGAAGGGGATGGACCAGAAGTTAAATCAGCAGAAGATGAGTCAGCAGAAGATGGCTCAGCGGAAGATCACGGTTTTGTGGCCGTTGATCAGCACGCGGTGCTCGCTGTGCCATTTGACGGCACGGGCCAGCACTTGGCTTTCGGTGTCGCGCCCGATGGTGGTCAGGTCTTCCACCGTTTTGCTGTGGTCCACCCGGGCCACGTCTTGTTCAATGATCGGGCCTTCGTCCAGGTCGGCCGTCACATAGTGCGCGGTGGCACCAATCAGCTTCACGCCGCGGTCATGGGCTTGGTAGTAGGGCTTGGCCCCTTTGAAGCTGGGCAAAAAGCTGTGGTGAATGTTGATGGCCCGGCCGGCCAACTTGCGGCACAGGTCGTCGCTCAAAATTTGCATGTAACGGGCCAGCACCACCAACTCGGCGCCTTCGGCTTGAATGATCTCGTACTGCTTGGCTTCGGCTTGGGCTTTGGTGGCCGCGGTCACAGGGATGTGGTGAAACGGCACGTTGTAGCTGGCGGCCAGTTGGTAAAACTCGCGGTGGTTGCTGACGATGGCGCGAATGTCCAAGGGCAGCAGACCGCTCTTCCAGCGGAACAACAAGTCGTTCAGGCAATGGCCTTCTTTGCTGACCATCAGCACCGTGCGCATGGGTTGCGTGGTGGCGTGCAGGTCCCATTTCATTTGGAAGGTTTGGGCAAAGTCGCCCCACTGCGATTGCAATGTCTCGCCATCGACTGCGGCACACGCAAATTGCACCCGCATGAAAAACAAGCCGGTGTCGTGGTCGTTGTATTGCGCGGCTTCTTCGATGTTGCCCCCCCGTTCCAGCAAAAAGCCCGAAACGGCATGCACGATGCCGGTGCGGTCTGGGCAAGAAAGCGTCAGGATGTAGGTGGTGTTCATGGCACAAAGCAATTGAGGGGGCGCCCGTACACGTGGAGGCGCCCAAAATTCAAAAGGCTTATTGTAGAGACCCCTTGCGGCGGGGCTGTGGTCCGAAAGCGCAAGGACTGGCCTGTCGCGCGGGCGCGCCAGATGCCCGTGCAGGGCTTTAAACTGCGCGCTGCAATTGATTTCTAGGAGTTTGTCGTGGCCCATACCGATCTCAACATGGACAACCAGTGGTTGCCCTTCACCCCCAACCGCAGCTTCCGCCAAGATCCCCGCGTGTTTGTGGGCGCTGAGGGCATGCACTTCACCACTCACGACGGTAAAAAAGTGATCGATGGCATTTCCAGCTTGTGGTGTGTGGGGGCGGGGCACAACCGCAAACCCATCAACGAGGCCATCAAGAAGCAACTCGACACCCTGGATTACGCCACGGCCTTTCAGGCCAGCAACGACAAAGCGTTTCAAGCGGCCCAAATGATTGCCGCCATGGCCCCGGGCGACTTGAACAAAGTGCTGTTTTGCAACTCGGGCTCGGAAGCGGCAGACACGGCTTTGAAAGTGGCCCTGGCCTACCACCGCGCGCGGGGCGAGGGCCACCGCAATGTGTTCATTGGCCGGGAAAAGGGTTACCACGGCGTCAACTTTGGCGGCATGAGCGTGGGCGGCTTGCCCGCCAACCGCAAGGTCTACGGCGCACAGCTGTTGCCGCGCGTCGACCACATGCGTTTCATCCACGACCCGGTGAACCACGCCTACATTCACCACGAAGAACCGGTGTGGGCGGAAGACCCGCTGCTGGAGTTGGAAAACCGCATCTTGGTGCTGCACGATCCGAGCAACATCGCGGCGGTGATCGTCGAGCCCATCGCGGGCAGCGCGGGTTGGTACATCCCGCCCAAAGGCTATGTGAAGCGCTTGCGCGAGATCTGCGACAAGCACGGCATCTTGTTGATTTTTGACGAGGTCATCACCGGCTTTGGCCGCTTGGGGGTGAACTTTGGTGCCGACCACTACGGCGTGGTGCCGGACATGTTGAACTTTGCCAAAGCCGTGACGAATGGCGTGATCCCACTGGGCGGCGTGATTTGCCGCGACTTCATTTACGACGCGATGATGAACGCCAATTCGCCGGCGCACGCCATCGAGTTTTTCCACGGCTACACCTACTCCGGTCACCCTGTGGCCTGCGCTGCGGCCATTGCCACGCTTGACTTGTTAAAGGAAGAAAACCTGTTTGCGCGGGCTGGCCAAAAAGGCCGCGTTTTGGGCGACGCCATGCACAGCGCCCTCAAAGGCTTGCCCAACGTGGTGGGCATTCGCACCTTGGGCTTGGCTGGTGCGGTTGAGCTGGCCAGCATCCCTGGCACACCGGGCAAGCGGGCTTATGACATTTTTATGGACTGTTTCCACAAGGGCGTGTGGGTGCGTCCGGCGGGCGAAAACCTGGTGATTTGCCCGCCCTACATTGTGGAAGACGCGCACATCGACCAAATTGTGCAAACAGTGGCGGACAGCATTCGTCGGCATGCCTGAGCGTGCGGACGCTCAACACATGACCTTGTGGGGGCGTACCGCCGCCACCTTGTTGCTGGCCCTGGTGGCGGCTCAGGTGTGTGTGGCGCTGCAAACCCCTATTCCTTGGATGTTGGGGCCTTTGCTGGCGACGGCGGTGGCCTCGGTGTTGGGGGCGCCCACACGCAGTGCCAATGTGTTGCGCAATGCGGGTCAGTGGGTGATTGGGGCGGCCTTGGGTTTGTATTTCACGCCGCAAGTCACCGCCTTTGTCGCCAGCCTGTGGTGGGCGATTGTGTTGGCCGTGCTGTGGGCTTTGGCCTTGGGGGCGCTGTTCGATCGGTGGTTGCAGCGCCAGCATGCCGCTGACTTTGCACACCTGTCGCCCTCGGCTTGGCGAGCCACGCGTTACTTTGCCAGTGCCATTGGCGGCGCCTCTGAGATGACCTTGCTGGCAGAGCGCCACGGTGCCCGCACCGACTTGGTGGCGGCGGCGCACAGTGTGCGCTTGGTCTTGGTGGTGATTTCGGTGCCCTTCGCCATGCAGTGGGCGCAAAGCCATTGGGGTTTGCAGGTCGATGCCCGGTTGCTGCCGCGTCCGCCTGTGACCGACTGGTCCGAGTTGTGGCTGCTGGCTGGTGTGACGGCTGCAGGCGCCCTGGTCATGACGGGCTTGAAGCGCACCAACCCCTGGTTCATGGGCGCTTTGCTGGCCTCGATGTGCCTGACGCTGACCGGGGTGCAGGTCTCAGCCGTGCCGACCGATTTGTCCAATGCGGCTCAGCTGGTGATTGGGGTCAGTTTGGGGGTGCGTTTTCAGCGAGAGTTTGTGCACACCGCGCCGCGTTGGTTGGCCTCAGCGGCCATCGGAACACTGGCCATGATGGCCTTGTCGCTGGGGTTTGCTTGGGCGCTGTCGGGTCTGACGGGTTTGCATTCCGCCACCCTGATCTTGGGCACCGCACCGGGCGGCATTGCCGAGATGGCAATCACGGCCAAGGTGCTGCAACTCGGGGTGCCGGTGGTCACCGCTTTTCAGGTGTGCCGGTTGGTGGCGGTGTTGATCTTGGTGGGCCCCATTTACCAATGGACCGGTGGGGCAAGCCCTAGCACCAGCCCTGGCCCTGACCGAGCGGACTGATTCCGCTCAGTGCACCACGACGGGTTGCTGGGCCAGGCCCGAGTAACCCTCGAGGGTGTCTTCGACTTCTTCTTGCGTGGGCGTGTGCAATTGCCACGCTTGGATTTGTTGCTGGAACATCTCGGCCCAAGAGCCGTCCAGGTACACCTCTTTGCCCGAACGTTTGTCCACGATTTCAAAACCATGGCGTTCCAGCAGGGGTTTGCTGGTCACGGGCTGCGTTTCAGCCGGTGCGTTGGCCAGCACATGCATCACGGCAAAGGTTTCGGATTCGTACAGCAGGTTCATGCCTTCATTCTCTCTCAACTTGTGGGACATAAATGGGGCTTTCGTGATGAACTTCAAGAGGGTGTGGTTTTCTCGGTCACCGCGGCCGATACAGGCAGCATCGGCAGTGGTTCTTGCGCCTTGAGCGTCAGGTCAATGAAATCGCCATTGGCCTGAGTGATTTTGATGCGAACCGGCATCCACGCGTATTTCTCTGCCATCCAAAAGGTCACTTGGGCGTCAAAACGGTTGCGCGGCAGACACACCCATTTGGCCGTGGCCAAAGTTTGCTCTTCCAGCTTCAGGGTTTCGGTGGCCTCGAATGTCAGCAGCCAAGGCAGCGCGTCGCGCAGGGTGGCGGTTTGAATCTGCAAACGGGTTCCGGGCTGAAAACGCAAAGGGTCGCCCGCCATGGCGGCCGCCATTTGCAGGTAAAGACTGATTTGGTCTTGCGCCCCAGATTCCAGGGCCGCGGAGGGTGCGTTGTTGCTGAACACGACCTTTTTGTTTTCGCGATCGAAGTGCGCCGCGCGCTCGCTGCGCCAATGGTCGGAAAAACGGACCGGGGCCAATCCGGTGGCATTCAAAACCCCCACGCTTTTCCATTGCCGAGTGCCGAGCAAAAAGGCTTTCACCGTCAAACTCATGGCGTAGGCGCTGTCGTTGTATTGCCAACGCAATTCGCCATTGGCGTAGTACGTCATGTTCTTCGACAGGCCCGTCATGCGGTAAGTCATCAAGGAGGACGGTGGCAAGGCGCCCAGCGGAATCATGGGCAGTGTGGCGTTGGCGGCGATGGGGGAGATGGCGGCGGCAGTGGGCGAGGCGTCGCGCGCCTGCGCCAAAGGTTCAGAGGCGGAAGCGGGTGTCGAAATGGGTGTGGCGGTGGGTGCCGATGTGGATGCTGCTTGGCCAGAGGCCTGGGCTGCGCTCTGCGCCGGGGTCTCGAGTGGCGTATTGAGATTGGTGTTGGGTGGGGCTTCGGCCGTCACGGGGGCTTCTGCGGGGCTGGGCGAGTTGAGGGTTGAGGGGGTTTGGCTGGGGTCTGCGCTCGTTTTGGGGCTGGGCTCGGGTGCAGATTGAGGAGAAGGTTTAGGCGCAGGTTGATTTGCAGGTGCCGGTTCGGTGGCAATGCGGGTGCGCGGCGCTGTGCTGCGGTTCGGTGCAGGGGCCGCTTGGGGGGCGGCGGGAGCGGCCAACAGGCGGGTTTGCAGCGGGCCGGCGGCATAAGCGTCATCGGTGGGCAATCGCAAGGCCAGCGGATTTGACAGACCGAACATCAGCAGCCCGTGCAGCCCCAACACCCCCAACAACAGGAGCCACAAAGTTCGCCGCGAAGGCGGCCCCACCCGGGTCACGGCGTTTTGGGCGGCATGGGGCCGAAGGGTGTGCATCAGCCCTGCCAGCCCAAATCGGTCGAGAGTTGCTGGGCAAACTGGCGCAAATGTTGGGCCACGGCGCCGTCCCATGTGGTGTCCAAGGTGGCCGAAGAACCCAACACCACCACGCCCAACACCAAGTGCCCATCGGCATCAAAGACCGGCGCACACCACCCAGCGATGCCAGGCAGCAGCACATTCACGGCCCGCCCCAAACCTTGTTGCCGCGTCTCTTTGAGCATGGCTTTCAGTTGGCTGGGCGTGTGGGGCAAGTCGCTGCGGCCTAATTTGCGGGCCAAGGCCAATTCTTCTTCAATCATGGGCGCCGTTTTGTCGGCGGCTCCGCCATGGCTCACAAAGGCGGTGAAGCAGCGGCCGGTCGCCGAAGACAAGAGGGGCATCACATCGCCCAGCCGCAAACTGACCGGCATCGCCAAAGGGTTTTCTTGCCAATGCACCAAGGTCGGTCCGCGATTGCCCCAGACGGCCAGCGCCAAGGTGTGGCCCGTGGTTTCCAGCAAAGCGGGCAACCGATCGCGCGCCATCTTGACGGCATCCAAGCGCGACAAAGTGGCCAAGCCCAGTCGCAATGTGGCGGGCCCCAGTTCGTAGCGGGTGCTGCTGCTGTCTTGCACCACCAAGCCCAAACGCTGAAAGCTCACCAAATAGCGGTGGGCTTTGGCGGCACTCATGTTGGCCGCCGCAGCGAGGTCACGCAACATCAAGGGTGCAGGGGCTTGCGCCAGCACTTCCAGCAAGGCAAAACCCACTTCCACCGACTGAATGCCGGCACGTTCTTTGTCAGGATCCTGCGGGGGTGAAGCCGGGCTGTCGGTGTCCATATCGCCTAAAATCAGGTTTCGTTTAGTTAAACGGGTTTAACAATGCGTAACTTCTCGGTGGTGCACACTGTAGCCCATTGCGACCCGAACGGACACATTCCACATGAAATTGGCGACCTACAAAGATGGCTCACGCGACGGACAACTGGTGGTGGTCTCGCGCGATCTGAGCACGGCACATTATGCGACTGGCATTGCCAGCCGCTTGCAGCAGGTGCTGGACGATTGGAACTTTTTGGCGCCGCAACTGGAAGACCTCTACACCACCTTGAACCAAGGCAAAGCACGGCACGCTTTTCCTTTTGACCCCGAGCGTTGCATGGCCCCTCTGCCACGGGCCTACCAGTGGGCTGACGGCTCGGCCTACTTGAACCATGTGGAGTTGGTGCGCGCGGCCCGCAGCTCTGAAGTGCCCAGCAGTTTTTACACCGATCCCTTGATGTACCAAGGCGGCAGCGATGACTTTTTGGGCCCCTGCGATCCGGTGGTGTGCGCCAGTGAAGCATTTGGCATTGACTTTGAAGCAGAAATCGCAGTGATCACCGGCGATGTGCCGATGCAGACCGATGCCGACGAGGCCATTGAAGGGGTGCGCCTGATCATGCTGGCCAACGACGTGAGCTTGCGCAACTTGATTCCCAATGAGTTGGCGAAGGGCTTTGGCTTTTTCCAGAGCAAACCCGCCACCGCCTTCAGTCCCGTGGCAGTCACGCCCGATGAATTGGGCGAGGCGTGGCAAGGCGGGCGCGTGCACCTGACGCTGCAGTCCACTTGGAACGGCCGCAAAGTGGGCCTGTGCGAGGCGGGCCCTGAAATGACCTTTCACTTTGGCCAGCTGATTGCCCACATCTGCAAAACCCGCAATGTGCGAGCAGGCTCCATTGTGGGAAGCGGCACCGTCAGCAACAAAAGCATCGAGAAAGACGGCCGCCGTGAATGGCCCAAGGGCTACAGCTGCATCGCAGAAAAGCGCGCCATTGAAACCATTTTGGACGGCCAGCCCAGCACCGAATTCATGAAATTCGGCGACACCATCCGCATCGAGATGAAGGGCCTGAACGGCGAGAGCGTGTTCGGGGCCATCGCGCAAGAGGTGGTGCCCCTCCAGCGCGACTGAGGCCCGGGGCGTCAAGCGCCCAGTTTCTTCATCAGCAGCGCATTCACCTGAGCCGGATTGGCCTTGCCTTTGCTGGCCTTCATGATCGGGCCCACCAAGCCGTTCAGGGCTTTGGCATTGCCGGCCTTGAATTCGTCCACGTTTTTCGGGTGGGCGGCCAACACCTCGTCGATGATTTTTTCCAACTCGCCGGTGTCGTTCATTTGCTTCAGACCTTTGGCTTCGATCAAGGCGTCAACTTCGCCCTCACCGTTCCACAAGCCCTCAAACACTTGGCGCGCGGCGTTGTTGCTGATGGTGTTGTCGCTGATGCGGCCAATCAAGGCGGCCAGTTGAGCCGCACTCACGGGCGCTTGTTCAATGGCCAATTCACTCGCGTTCAAGCGGCGTGAGACCTCGCCCATGATCCAGTTGCTGGCCAGCTTGGCTTGGCCGCAGGCTTTGGCGGTGGCTTCAAAATAAGCCGCAACGGCTTTGCTTTGCGTCAGTTGCGTGGCGTCGTATTCGGGCAAAGCGTAGTCGCGCGTGAAGCGCTCGGCCATCACGCGGGGCAACTCGGCCATCTCGCCCTTGACGCGTTCCACCCAGTCCCGACCAATCACCAGCGGGGGCAAATCAGGGTCTGGAAAGTAACGGTAATCGGCAGCATCTTCTTTCGTCCGCATGGCGCGGGTTTCACCCGTGTCGGGATCAAAAAGCACCGTGGCTTGTTGGATGCTGTGGCCGTCTTCCAGTTGGTCGATTTGCCAACGCACTTCGTAGTCGATGGCTTGCTGCATGAACTTGAAGCTGTTCAAGTTTTTGATCTCGCGGCGCGTGCCCAAGGCTTGTCCGGGTTTGCGCACCGAGACGTTGGCGTCGCATCGGAAACTGCCTTCTTGCATGTTGCCGTCGCAGATGCCGACCCAGGTGACGATTTTGTGCAGTTCTTTGGCATAGGCCACGGCCTCGGCACTGCTGCGCATGTCGGGTTGCGTCACGATTTCAAGCAAAGGCGTCCCCGCGCGGTTCAGGTCGATACCGCTTTGGCCAATGAAGTCTTCATGCAACGATTTGCCCGCATCTTCTTCCAAGTGGGCGCGCTCCAGACGCACCGTTTTGCGCAAGGTCTCTTTGCCCTCTTCAAGGTAAAAAGTCACCTCGCCGCCTTGCACCACCGGGATCTCAAATTGGCTGATTTGATAGCCCTTTGGCAGGTCGGGATAGAAGTAGTTTTTGCGCGCAAAGATGCTGCGTTCGGCAATGTGGGCGTTGACCGCCAAACCAAACTCAATGGCACGCTCGACCGCACCCATATTCATCACCGGCAGCGTGCCGGGCAAAGCCATGTCCACGGCACAGGCTTGGGTGTTGGGCTCGGCGCCAAAGGCCACCGAGGCGCGGCTGAAAATCTTGCTGTGCGTGGACAGTTGGGCATGGGTTTCGAAGCCGATCACGACTTCGTAGCCTTGGACGAGTTGGCTCATTTCAGTCCCTCCGGCTGGCGCAGATGAAAGTCAGTGGCTTGTTGCAGGCGGTGAGCGGCGTTCAGCAATTGGCCTTCCTTGAAGTAGTTGCCAATCAATTGCAGGCCCACTGGCATGCCGCCAGCGCCAAAGCCGGCGGGCACACTCATGCCCGGCAAACCGGCCAATGAGGCGGGGAGCGTGAAGATGTCGGCCAAGTAATCGGCAACCGGGTCGTTGGCGTTTTCGCCCAGCTTCCACGCCACGGTGGGGGCCACGGGGCCCGCAATCACATCGCACTGCTGGAAGGCATTTTGGAAATCGTCGGCGATCATCCGGCGGATCTTTTGCGCTTGCAGGTAATACGCGTCGTAATAACCATGGCTCAGTACATAGGCGCCGGTCATGATGCGGCGCTTGACTTCGTTGCCAAAGCCTTCGGCGCGGGTTTTTTTGTACATGTCCACCAAGTCGGTGAAGTCCTTCGCGCGGTGGCCAAACTTCACGCCGTCAAATCGGCTCAAGTTGGAGCTGGCTTCGGCGGGGGCAATGATGTAGTACACCGGAATTGACAACTCGGTGCGCGGCAAGCTGATGGGCACCAGCTTGGCGCCGAGCTTTTCGTATTCGCGCAAAGCACCCTCGACGGCCGCACGCACATCGGCCGCCAAGCCCTCGCCAAAAAATTCTTGGGGCATGCCAATCCGCAGGCCTTCCAGCGAGCCATTCAAGGCGCGGGTGAAGTCTTCTGCAGGCACATCCAACGAAGTCGAGTCGCGGTCGAGGTCAGGGCCGCACATGGCGCTGAGCAACAAGGCGCAATCTTCCGCCGAGCGGGCCATCGGGCCGCCTTGGTCCAAGCTAGAGGCATAGGCAATCATGCCGTAACGGCTGGCACGGCCATAGGTGGGCTTGATGCCGGTGATGCCGCAAAAACTGGCGGGTTGGCGAATCGAGCCACCGGTGTCGGTGCCGGTGGCAGCGGGCACCAAACGCGCCGCCACAGCAGCTGCGCTGCCGCCCGATGAGCCACCCGGCACGCGGGCCGTGTCCCAAGGGTTGGTCACTTTGCCAAAAGCCGAATTTTCGTTGGCCGAGCCCATGGCGAACTCGTCGCAGTTGAGTTTGCCCAGCGTGACCATGCCCGCGCCGCCGTGCGCCGAGGCGCCGAGTTTTTGCACCAGCGTGGCGTCAAAAGGCGAGCGGTAGCCGGTGAGAATTTTGGAGCCCGCGGTGGTGGTGAAGTCGCGCGTCACAAACACATCTTTGTGCGCGACAGGCACGCCTTCGAGCGGCCCTGCCGTGCCGGCTTGCAAGCGGGCGTCGCTTGCCTGTGCCTGGGCCAATGTGACTTCACTGTCGATGTCCAGAAAAGCGTTGTGCGGGTTGCCGCCCAAACGCGCCAAAAAGTCGGTGGCCACTTCGACCGCACTCACTTTTTTGCTGTGCAGCGCTTGCGCCAGTTCGGCCACGCTCATGTCATGCAGGTTTGAAATCGTCATGGCGCCGCTCACTCGATCACCTTGGGAACCAAAAACAAGCCGCGCTCGATGGCAGGCGCACTGCGTTGGTTCAGTTCGCGTTGGTTGGGTTCGCTGGCGGTATCGGGGCGCAGCCGCAAGGTGATGTCCTGAATGGCGGCCACGGGGTGCGCCATGGGCGCAATGCCGGTGGTGTCCACCGCCTGCATGGCTTCGACAATGCCAAAAAAACCATTGATTTGAGTAAGCATGCGCTCACTTTCTTCAGGTTGGAGCTCCAGCCGCGCAAGGTTCGCGATTCGGGCAATATCCTGTGGGGTCAGGGACATGGTTTGAAATGAGTTGTAAATGACGGGATTTCCAGTCCGAGCGAGGCGCTGAGGCGCCTGTTTCACCGGGGGATCGGGTATTATCCAAGGTTTGGTGCCGCTCGCAGTTCAGCCTCCGAGTCTGGCCCATTGACACACCTGATTTCACAGTCGCGCCCACCCCAGCAGGCCACAAACGGGCATTGGGAGGGCGCGCCAAAGGACCCCGAATGTTTTCTTCTTTTCGCCGTTATTTTTCCAGCGACCTGGCCATCGACTTGGGCACTGCCAACACCCTGATTTTTGTTCGCGACAAAGGCATTGTGCTGGACGAGCCCTCGGTGGTGGCCATTCGCCACGAAGGCGGGCCGCAAGGCAAAAAGACATTGCAAGCGGTGGGCCACGAAGCCAAGGCCATGTTGGGCAAAGTGCCCGGCAACATCGAAGCCATTCGCCCCATGAAAGACGGCGTGATCGCCGACTTCACGGTGACCGAGCAAATGCTCAAGCAGTTCATCCGCATGGTGCACCCCCGCAGCACTTTCCGCCCCAGCCCCCGCATCATCATTTGCGTGCCATGCGGTTCGACGCAAGTTGAGCGCCGTGCCATTCGCGAATCGGCTTTGGGCGCAGGCGCCTCTGAGGTCTACCTGATTGAAGAACCCATGGCCGCAGCCATCGGTGCGGGTTTGCCGGTGTCGGAAGCCTCGGGCTCGATGGTGGTTGACATTGGTGGCGGCACCACAGAAGTGGGCGTCATCTCTTTGGGTGGCATGGTCTACAAAGGCAGTGTGCGCGTGGGCGGCGACAAGTTTGACGAAGCCATCATCAGCTACATCCGCCGCAACTACGGCATGTTGATCGGTGAGCCCACTGCCGAAGCCATCAAGAAAAACATTGGCTCGGCCTTCCCCGGCAGCGAAGTCAAAGAAATGGAAGTCAAGGGCCGCAACTTGTCCGAAGGCGTGCCGCGCAGCTTCACCATCAGCTCGAATGAAATTTTGGAAGCCCTGACCGATCCGCTGAACCAGATCGTCTCGGCCGTGAAAACCGCCTTGGAACAAACCCCTCCAGAGTTGGGCGCAGACATTGCCGAGCGCGGCATGATGCTCACCGGTGGCGGTGCCTTGTTGCGTGACCTGGACCGTTTGCTGGCCGAAGAAACCGGCCTGCCTGTGTTGGTGGCCGAAGACCCGCTGACCTGCGTGGCCAGAGGCTGTGGCATGGCACTTGAGCGCATGGACCAACTGGGCAGCATTTTCACCAGCGAATAAATCCAGCCGTTGGCCGTGGCCAACGCGCGCACCCACTCACTACCCCACTTGAATCCGGCGCATTGACTCCATGGCTCTGGATACCCTTGAACGCAGCGCCCCGCCCATCTTCAGGCAGGGCCTGCCTGCGACATCGAAGCTCGTGCTGTTGGCGTTGCTGGCCATCGCCCTGATGGCTTCTGACCATCGGTTTCAGATTTCACAGCCCCTGAGGACCGGTGTGGCCATTGTCTTGGCCCCCTTGCAGTGGTTGTCCTTGCAACCGGCACGCGTGGTGCAAGGTTTGGCTCAATACTTTGGCAGCCTCGAGGCGGCACAAGATGCGGCCCAAGAGTTTCAGACCCGCACCATCGCGCAAGCCCAACGCTTGCAGCTGGTGGAGCAATTGCAACAAGAAAACGCACAGATGCGTGAGCTGTTGAATCTGCGCACACAAATTGCTGGGCCCGCCAAAGCGGTTCAGGTGCTGTATGAAACCATGGATCCCTACACCGACCGCATCGTGGTGGACGGTGGCCAAATTGCGGGCATCGAGCAAGGCTCGGCCGTCATCGACATTGCGGGCGTGGTGGGGCAAGTGACCCGCGTCTACCCCTTGGTGAGTGAGGTGACGCTGCTCAGCGATCGCAGCCACAGTCTTCCCGTCATGAATGCCCGCACCGGCACCCGTCATGTGGCCATTGGCGACCCGTTTCTTGCGGGGGGCGCCTTGGAGTTGAAGTTTGTCCCCTCGGCCACCGACATCAAGCAAGGTGATTTGTTGACCACCAGTGGCATCGATGGCATTTATCCACCGGGTTTGCATGTGGGGCATGTCAGCCAAATTGACCGCCGTGTCGACTCTTCATTTGCGCGCGTGCATGCCACTTTGGTGGCCAAGCCCAGGGGGCGTCATTTGCTGGTCTTGACGCCGGTGAAAGATTGGCCTGCTGCCCCGCCGCCTGTCCATGAGACCAAGCCATTGGGCAAAGGCCGCACCTCAACGCCCACAGCCGCAGGAGTCAAGCCATGATCATGCCGGCCGGACGGCCCTTGCTTTTGCCTGCCAACCCCAAGTTCATTGCCATGACCTTGGTCTTGGGGCTGCTCGCCAACATGCTGTTGGGTTTGCTGGGCTGGCGCGGCTTGCCGGATGTGTTGGCCATTGTGTTGGTCTTCTGGATTGTTTATCAGCCCCGCCGTGTGGGCTTGGTCTTGGCCTTTATTTTGGGCTTGGCCATGGATGTGCACGAGTCCAGTTTGTTGGGGCAAAACGCCTTGTCCTATGTGGTGCTGAGTGCCATGGCGCTGGCCATGCAACGGCGTTTGCTTTGGTTCCCCTTGCGTGAACAGGCGGTGCAAATTATTCCGCTTTTTGTGATCGCCTCTTTGTTGGAGTGGGTGACCCGATTGATCGTGCACGATGCCCTGCCGCATTGGAGTCAACTGTTTGCACCATTGCTGCAAGCTGCTCTGTGGCCTTTGGTGGGGGCCTTGTTGCTGGCACCCCAGCGACGCGCCTTTGATCCCGACAACATTCGGCCTCTTTGACCATGTCGATCAAGCTGACCTCTCTGGCCGAGTTGCGCGACAACCAGGCCGAGCTTCACCGTTTTCGGGAACGCGTGGGCATTGTGCAGGCGGTCGTGTTGTTTTGTTTTTTGTTGTTGGTGCTGCGTTTGTCGTATTTGCAAATCGTGCGCCACGACGACTTGCAAGAGCAGGCTGAAAACAACCGCACAGCCGTGATTCCGACGGTGCCGCCACGCGGCACTATTTTGGACCGCAATGGGGTGGTCTTGGCCAGCAACTATTCGGCCTACACGCTCGAGATCACCCCCTCACAAGTGCCCGATCTAGAGGCCACCATTGAAGCCTTGTCCAAGGTGGTGGACATTCAGAGCAAAGACCGTCGTCGCTTCAAGCGCTTGCGCGAAGAGTCGCGCAGCTTTGATTCATTGCCCATTCGCACCCGCTTGAGCGACGAAGAGGTGGCCCGCTTCAGTGCCCAACGCTATCGGTTTCCTGGCGTCGAAATCAAGGCGCGCTTGTTCAGGCAATACCCCTTTGGTGAATTGGCCAGCCATGTGGTGGGCTACATCGGTCGCATCAATGCCAAAGAAAAAGAGCGCCTTGAAGAAGAAGACGAGTCGGGCAATTACCGCGGCAACGAATACATCGGCAAGCTGGGCGTCGAGCTCAAGTACGAGCGCGAATTGCATGGCATCACGGGCGTGAACCGCGTTGAAACATCGGCCGGTGGACGGGCCACCCGCAGCCTGTCCAGCCGGCAGGCCATCCCCGGTCAAAACGTGGTGTTGTCGATCGACATTCAGTTGCAAAAAATGATTGAAGACCTGTTTGGCAACCGCCGTGGTGCCCTGGTCGCGCTGGATCCGAACACTGGCGAAGTGTTGGCCTTTGTCAGCAAGCCCACCTTCGATCCGAATTTGTTTGTCGAGGGCATTGATGTCGAAAACTGGCAAGCCCTGAACGAGTCACCAGACAAACCCTTGCTCAATCGCGCCTTGCGCGGCACCTATCCTCCGGGCTCCACCTACAAACCTTTTATGGCTTTGGGGGCCTTGAGTACGGGCAAGAGAAACGCCACCACCATCATCAACGATGCGGGTTCTTGGACCTACGGGGGCCATACTTTCCGCAGCCACGGTGACGGCGGTTTGGGCCCGGTGGACATGGTGCGGTCCATCAGTTTGTCGAGCAATGTGTACTACTACTCTTTGGCCAACGAGATGGGTGTGGACACGATTCACGACTTCATGAAGCCTTTGGGTTTTGGCCAAATCACCGGCATTGATTTGCCGGGCGAAGTGCGGGGCGTGCTGCCCAGCACCGAGTGGAAGCGCAGTTACTACAAACGCCCAGAGCAGAAAAAATGGTACGGCGGTGAAACCATCTCGCTCGGCATTGGCCAAGGCTACAACGCGTTCACGATGGTGCAATTGGCTTCGGCCACGGCCACCATTGCCAACGGGGGACGCAAGTTTTCTCCGCGGGTGGTGCGCGCCACCCAAGACCCACTGACCCATGCCGAGCAGTTGAACACCTTGTCGGAGCCCATTGACTTGGGCTACTCGCCGGACCACATCGCAGTGGTGCGCAATGGCTTGGTGGGCGTGGTGACCTCGGGCACATCGGCCCAAGTGTTTGCAGGTGCGGGCTACCAAAGCGCCGGCAAAACCGGCACAGCCCAAGCCGTCACGATTGGTCAAAAAGACAAATACAACGCGGCCAAGCTGGCCGAGTTCCAACGCGACCACGCCCTGTACATGGCGTATGCCCCGGCTGAAGAGCCCAAGATTGCTTTGGCCGTGGTGGTGGAAAACGCTGGCTTTGGCGCGGTGTCTGCGGCACCCATTGCACGCCGGGTTTTTGACTATTGGTTGTTGGGCCAATACCCCAGCGAGGAAGACATCGCGGCCACCCAAAAAGGACAGTCAGGTCGACCCATCGGCACGCCCCGCAACAAGGCAGACGTGCCTGTCGAAAGCCGCAACAACTGAGCCCGTTGATCCGCCCATTGATGCGCCCATTGATGCGCTCATTAATGGGGCCAAGATTGCGCCAGAGATTTCAGGCCCCGGATCAGCATCTCCACCGAGATGGACACCAAGATCAAGCCCATCAAGCGCTCAAACGCCGAGACCACACGCAAGCCGACCACGCGTTGCAAACGCTCGGCCAGCAGCAGCACCACAGCACACACGGCCATGGTCACGGTCAGCGCCGCCACCCATTCCATGCGGCGCTCGGGCGCTTGACTGACCAGCAGCAACACCGTCGCCATGGCCGAGGGGCCCGCCAAAGCCGGAATCGCCAGCGGCACGATCAAGGGCTCGGTGAGCGGCACAGGCGAGTCTTGGGAAGGAGGGGGAAAGACCATGCGCAAGGCGATCAAAAACAACACCACAGCACCGCCAATTTGCAAAGAGACATCCGACAGGCTCATGGCCTTCAGGAACGACTGCCCGACAAACATGAAGGCCAGCAGCAGGGCAAAGGCAATCAACACCTCGCGCAAGATCACGCGCGCCCGGCGCTCGGGGGGGACGGCCCGCAAGCTGTTGACAAAAATCGGGATGTTGCCCAGAGGGTCGGTGATCAGCAAAAGCAAGATCGTGGCTGAAGCAAAGGTGTGTTCCATCGCAGATCAGCTCGCGTACACCGAGTCCAGATCGGCGAAGCCTTTGACTTCAATGGGGTTGCCAAAGGGGTCGACGAAAAACATGGTGAATTGCTCGCCGGGCTGACCCGCAAAGCGGAGCTGAGGCTTCATGACAAAGTTCAGTTGAGCCGCCTCTAAACGGTCGGCCAGAGCTTGCCAATCGGCTTGTTGCAAAACCAAGCCAAAGTGCGGCATGGGCACCCATTGGTCGCCCACTCGGCCGGTCAGGCTGGTTTTGAAGGGCTCGCCCAAGTGCAGAGAAATTTGGTGCGAGAAAAAGTCAAAGTCGACCCAGGTGTCTGTGGATCGACCCTCTTTGCAGCCGAGCACACCGCCGTAAAAACGGCGGGCCTCGTTCAGGTCGGTGACATGAAAAGCAAGATGAAAAAAACTGCGCATGGCGTCAAGCATAGCAGCCGAAGCATTCGGTTTCAGGCCCATCAAGCCGGTGTCAAGACTTGGCTTTCATGCGCGCCATCATCAATTCGGTGTTGGCTTTGCGATCGGCATTGACCTGCTGCAGTGCAGGCCGCTCACCCATGCGCTTGAGGTAGTCACGCACCGGCAAATCGGCCAAAAAGTCGCGTCCATAAATGATTTTGGTGGCAGAACTGACCAAGGGCAAATGCACCACGGCTGCGCAATCGGCCAAACTCAAACTGTCGCCTGCCACATAGGGGCTGAACTGCGCCAGTTGGGCAAAGGCCGCCACATTTTTTTCCAGCTGAGCCGAGATTTTTTCTTTGGCGCTGTCCCCCACTTTGCCGCCAAAGAAGGCCTCTGGGTAGAGGTTGCGCACCACCAGCTCGAGATGCAGTTCTAAAAAAGTCACCAACTCACGCACCTTGGCCGCCGCCAAGGGGTCGCGGGGCAGCAAGGGGTTTTGCGGGTATTGGTCTTCGATGAACTCCATGATCACCGCCGACTCACACAACGACCCCTGCGGGGTCTTGATATAGGGCACTTTGCCCAAAGGGCTGCAAGCGGGATCGGTCTGCCCGACCCAAACCAATTCTTCGGTGAACGCGACGTTTTTTTCTAGCAGGGCAAATTTGACTTTGTTGTAGTAATTGCTGCCTGCAAATCCGCAAAGTGTGAGCATGGGGCCTCCATAGAAATAAGTGGACAGCGTAATCGGCGTTCAAAAAAAGTGCGGTCACTCAGATGACCGTCACCAGACGGGCGCTGCACTGGTTATTTGCAGCCACTCAGGGGCATGGGCTTGTAAGTCTTGCATCAACAAAAGTGTTCAGAATGCGCGCCATCATGCTGGAACGTCTTGTTTACCGATCTCAAGCCACCCATAAATTAGGCAGTTTGCATTTGTTCAATTTATTGGTGCAATGCCGCAAGCGCAACAGCGAATTGGGCATCACTGGCCATTTGCTCTACACCGAAGAAATCTTTGTGCAGTGCATCGAGGGGCCGACGGCCGCGGTGGAGGCCTTGTGGCAAAGCATTCAACGCGACGATCGCCACCACAACATCGAATTGTTGTCGCGGGGACCCGAAACCGAGCGCCGATTTGGCGACTGGTCCATGGCATTTTCTTCCTATGCCCACTTTAACAAGTACGGCATTCCGGGATTTTTCCCGGTGGACGAAGAGGGCATGAGCGAGGCGGCCGCGCGTTGCGCGGGCCTCACGGAAGCACTCGTTTAAGCCTCCATACCCGGGCTTAAGGTGTGACGGGTTTCAGACCCGGTGCCATAATATTGGCCATGTCATTTTTGCAAGCCCTGCGTAACGCCCACACCTTGACCCGCTTCATGCTGGTCTGGTTTGCGTTGTTCATTGGGGCTGCGGCTGCCTCGCCGTGGGTCAAGCCGCAGGCCTCCCAGATGGTCTGCTCGGCCATGGGCGGCGTGCAAATGGTGCTGTTGGACGATGCGGGTGACTCCCAAGTCGCAACCGGCAGCATGGACTGTCCCCTGTGCACCCATGTCAGCGCCCCCTTGCTTCCTGCAGGGTGCGGCTTTGAGCCCGTCCAAGCATTGGCCCACGCCCTGCAACCCTTGGCGGTGGCGCACATCGCCTGGATCACGGGCGCTCCTCTACCGCCTCGCGGCCCCCCCGCACTGTCTTGACCTCTCTGGCCAGCACCGCTGAGGTGTTGGGCTGGGGCATACCGCTTTCATACACCCTGTGTTTCACGCGCCTGTCGCGTGGTCCGCGGTGGAGTGGTTGTGCGGCATGTGGCGTACTGAACCCCTTTTCCTGTCAGAGCCGCCTTGGGTCTGACGTGATCGATCCCCAATTAATGAGCAAGATTTTGCGATGAACACCACTCACTCACTCTTGGCCGTGTCGGCCCTCGTATTTGCAGGCCTGACTTCGGCCCACACCGTGCTTGAATACCCCGTGGCCTCTGCAGGTCAAAGTTACAAAGCCACCTTGAAGGTGGGCCACGGCTGTGGCGCATCGCCCACCCGCCAAATCGTGGTGGACATTCCGCAGGGCGTTCAAGGCGCCAAGCCCATGCCCAAGGCTGGGTGGCGCTTGGAAGTCACGCGTGAAAAGTTGGCCCAGCCCTACACCAGCCATGGCCGCACCATCACCGAAGATGTGACGCGCATCAGCTGGACCGCTATAACCGCGGAAGACATGCTGCCCAACGGCCATTACGACGAATTTGTCTTGGTCGGCACCTTGCCCCAAAAGCCAGGGATGATGTATTGGCCGGTTCAACAACTGTGTGAACAAGGCCGCAACGACTGGACTGAAATTCCCAAGCCCGGACAAAAACTCTCCGACCTGAAATCACCCGCGGCCCAGTTGGAGATCATGCCCAAAGCAGGTGCGGCGGCCCACGCCCATTGATGCCATTCCTATTCAACTCTTGAAGGACACCCTATGAAAACGACATTCAAAATCATCACGGGCCTGTTGGCTGGTCTGTGCTTGGCGGGCACCGCCATGGCCCAGGTGAAAGTGGAGGGCGGCTGGGTACGCGCCACGGTTCAGGGCCAAAAGGCCACCGGTGCGTTCATGAAACTCACTGCACCACAGGCGACTCGCTTGGTTGCCGTGTCCAGCCCGGTAGCGGGAGTGGCCGAAATTCATGAGATGAAGATGGAAGGATCGGTCATGCAAATGCGCGCCATGCCCGCCCTGAACTTGCCGGCGAAACAAGTCGTCGAACTCAAGCCCGGCAGTTACCACTTGATGTTGATGGACCTCAAGACCCCCCTGCAAAAAGACAGCAGCGTGGCGATGACCTTGACCTTCAAGGATGCCAAAGGCGTGGAAACCCAACAACAAATCAGCGTTCCTGTGACCACCGCCATGCCGCAAGCCCCAGGACATGGCCATGGGCATGGTGATCACAAACACTGAAGTCCATAAGGCGGCCTGACGGTGGCCTGAACTTGCAATGAATTGGACGACTGCTCAACTGCGCAGACTCAGCGTGTGGCTGGTGTGCGCCATGCTGCTGGCGGCTTTGGCCCCCACAGTCTCGCGTGCACGGGCATTGAGCCAGAGCAGTGCTTTGCCATGGATGGAGGTCTGTAGCGTTAACGGATCTCCGTCCGTTGCAGTCAACTTGGCCACCTCGGAAAAGCCAGAACAGAGCCTGCCGTCGGGTCACAACCTGGTGGACCACTGTGCGTTGTGTGTGCTGGCCTCTGACCGGATGGCCCCGCCAACGACCCCTGTGCTGTGGCAAGGCTTGCCACAAGCACCGCCTCTCTTGGGGGTGCTGACTTTTCGCGCCACACCAACTGTTTTGCACTGGACGGTGCTCTCTCGCGCACCCCCTGTCCACGCCTGATCTCAGTCGTGGCAGGCCGGCCTGTGCCGACCTGCTTTCTGCCAGATGCCTCTTTCCATGAGGTCGCTCTGGCCAAGTCAGTCAGGAGCAGCGTGTGAATTACTTGAAACAAATTCCGGTGGGTGGAACCATCGATGTGAGCCGAGGCCAATGTTTGTTGACCGCCGGTGGTGTTGGCCCCGTGTGGCGTGTGACCCAAGGGGTCTTCAAACTGGAACGCCAAGGTCAAGATGGCCAAATTTTGGTGCAACTGGCACAGGCCGGAGACTTGGTTGGCGTGGAGTCTCTTTGCGCCGAGCCCTATGCCTTTACGGCGGTGGCCTTGGTCAAGGCCCAAGCCATTCCCCATGTGGTCAGCCAAGACCTGGACCGCTTCACCACCATGACGCAAGGCTATTTGCAGCAGCAACGCCAAACCTGCGACATGCACCGCTTGCGCACCGGCCCAATGGTGCAGCGTCTTGCTTACTTGCTGACGGTATTGGGCAAGCAGGCGGATGGCCGAGTTTTGGCCGTGCCACGCAAAGAGTTGCCTACGCTCAAAGAAATGGCTCGGGTGGTGGACTCCACTTTTGAAACCGTGTGCAGAGAGCTCAACAACTTGCTGCCAGAGCGCAGGCAACCGAGAA
>JACCDI011514229.1_pt1 | contig 26240 bp, 21 predicted proteins | sample 7442791 | NCBI WGS metagenome assembly JACCDI01 (sample SAMN15323434, study PRJNA562643) | freshwater metagenome | isolation source: river surface water | place: USA:Blue River Watershed | collected 2017-08-15
ACGGTCGAGGACGGTCGTTCCTCGCTCGATGAATCCATGGTCACCGGCGAATCCATGCCTGTCACCAAAGCCAAGGGCGATACCGTCATCGGCGGCACGCTCAACCAGACCGGTGCACTGGTCATCTGCGCGACCAAGGTGGGCCGGGACACGATGCTCGCCCGCATCGTCCAGATGGTCGCCGAAGCGCAGCGCTCGCGTGCGCCGATCCAGCGCATGGCCGATCAGGTATCGGGCTGGTTCGTGCCGGTGGTGATCGCCATCGCCGTTCTGGCTTTCGCCGGATGGGGCATCTGGGGGCCGGAGCCGCGTTTTGCCTATGGCCTGGTTGCGGCGGTCGCGGTGCTGATCATCGCTTGTCCTTGCGCCCTTGGCCTCGCCACGCCGATGTCGATCATGGTCGGCGTGGGTCGCGGCGCTGGCCTCGGCGTGCTCATCAAGAATGCCGAAGCGCTGGAGCGCATGGAGAAGGTCGACACGCTCGTCGTCGACAAGACCGGAACGCTGACGATGGGCCACCCGGCGGTCACCGCCATCGTGTCTGGGCCGGGGCAAACGGAAGAGAACGTGCTACGTCTCGCTGCCGCGGTCGAGCAATCATCCGAGCATCCACTCGCACTCGCCATCGTCGAAGCCGCCAAGTCCCGCAATCTCTCGTTCGCGGCGGTCAGCGAGTTCGACTCGCCCACGGGACGCGGTGCGCTGGGCATGGTCGAAGGCAAGCGCATCGTACTCGGCAACGCGCGGTTCCTGAACGAGCAGAACATCGACACGACAGCGCTCGCCGCAGCGGCGGACGACCTGCGCCGCGAGGGCGCGACGGCGATCTTTGTCGGCATTGATGGACAGGCCGCTGGCGTCATCGCGATCGCTGATCCGGTCAAGCCAACTACACCCGATGCCCTCGACGCCTTGCGCCGCGAAGGCATCCGCGTGGTCATGCTGACTGGAGACAACCGCACCACGGCCGAGGCGGTCGCGCGCAGGCTCGGGATTGACGAGGTCGAGGCGGACGTTTTGCCCGACCAGAAAAGTGCTGTGGTCACGCGCCTGAAGAGTGAAGGTAGGGTGGTCGCCATGGCCGGTGATGGCGTGAATGATGCTCCCGCTCTTGCTGCGGCCGATGTCGGGATCGCGATGGGTTCAGGAACCGACGTTGCGATCGAAAGTGCCGGCGTTACCCTTCTCAAGGGCGACCTCACCGGCATCGTCCGCGCTCGCCGTCTGAGTCAGGCGACGATGTCGAACATCCGCCAGAACCTTGTATTTGCCTTCATCTACAACGCCGCCGGTGTGCCGGTAGCAGCAGGCCTGCTTTATCCTCTTTTCGGCATCCTTCTCTCGCCAATGATCGCGGCTGCGGCCATGGCGCTCTCCTCGGTCAGCGTGGTGACCAATGCGCTGAGGCTGAACCGGCAAACGCTTTGACGCGCCGTGATGGGAGCAACCGGACCTATGCAAGTGCGCGCGCTCTGGCACAGCCAAACCTTGCCTGCACCAGAACGACGGGCATCACCTTCTGTCAGGAAGGACTTTTCGCAATTTTGGTCACGGTTCCGACCTTGCCGTCCCAGTCGATCTCGAACTCGACCCTGTCGCCGACCTTGATGCCGCTCAGCAGTTCCGGCTTGATCGCAAAACCCATCTTCATCGCAGGCCATTGAAGGTCGGCAATGTCACCGTGATCGAGCGTTACCATGCCCTTGGCAGCGTCGATCTCCGTGACCGTTCCGATCCCCTTGCCGTGCTTCATGGACACCGCCATCGGCATTTGGGCCATGCTGCCGGAATTTGCGGCCGAGCTTTCGGTGGGCTTGGGCGCTTCGGCTTCCTTCTTGCAGGCACTGAGCGCCACTATCGCGGTAAAGCTTGCCGCTAGCATGATGGACTTCTTCACTTCACTTCTCCTTCGGTTGAACGGGTGGGAACGATTTGCGGCGCATCAGCAGGAAGGCCGCAGGGATGATCAGCATCGACAGGAGGGGCGCCGTCAGCATGCCGCCGACCATCGGCGCGGCAATCCGGCTCATTACTTCCGAACCTGCTCCGCCACCTGCCAGGACGGGGAGCAGGCCCGCGAGGATCACCGCCACTGTCATGGCTTTGGGCCGGACGCGCATCGCAGCGCCATCGCGGACCGCCGCCACTACGTCGTCATCGCTGCGCGCCTCCAGCGCGTGCTTAAGGTAAATCAGCATGACCACCCCGAACTCGGCCGCGACGCCTGCGAGCGCGATGAACCCCACGGCGGTCGCCACCGACTGGTTGTAGCCAAGCCAATAAAGCAACCACAGGCCGCCAGTGAGGGCAAAGGGCAAAGTGCCCATGATCAGCAGTGCTTCATCCCAGCGCCGGAAAGTCAGGTACAAAAGCCCCAGAATGATCGCGAGCGTCACCGGGATTACCAGCTTCATCCGCTCCTTGGCGCGGACGAGAAACTCGTACTGACCAGTATAGGAAACGCTGACGCCGGGGGGCAGCTTGACCTGTGCGGTAATGGCGCGCTGGATGTCGCCCACCATGGTCTGCATGTCGCTGCTCCGGCCATCGACATAGATCCAGGTCACCGGTCTGCCGTTCTCGCTGCGAAGCATGGGCGGCCCCTCGCTGATATCGATCCGGGCGACACTGCCGAGAGTGATTTGCTGGCCGGCAGGGGTCAGCACCGGCAGGCTTGCCAGTTTGTCTGGACTGTCGCGGATTTCGCGGGGGTAGCGGACCTGGATCGGGTAGCGTGCCAGCCCTTCGACTGTCTGCCCAACCGTTTCGCCGCCAATCGCGCCCGACACCACCGACTGGGCATCGGCCACATTGAGCCCGTAGCGGGCTGCGGCGGCGCGATCGACCGTGACGTCGATGTAGCGCCCTCCGGTCAGTCGCTCGGCCAGCGCCGAGGCGACACCCGGCACCGTCCGGACGACCTGCTCAATCTGTCTTGCAGTGCGATCGATCTCGGCGAGGTTCGAACCGGCGACCTTGATCCCGACCGGGCTCTTGATCCCGGTCGCCAGCATGTCGATACGGTTGCGGATCGGCGGGATCCAGAAGTTGGCAAGGCCCGGCACCTTGACCCGCGCATCGAGCTCCTCGACCAACTTCTCGGGGGTCATGCCGGATCGCCATTGCTCTCGTGGCTTGAAGCGGATGTTCGTCTCGAACATCTCCAGCGGGGCAGGATCGGTTGCGCTCTCGGCGCGTCCGGATTTACCGAATACGCTCTGAACTTCAGGCACGGTCTTGATCAGCCGATCGGTCTGCTGAAGCAGCCGCCCGGCCTCGGCCGGCGAAATCCCCGGCAGCGCCGACGGCATGTAGAGCAGGTCGCCTTCGTTCATCTGCGGCAGGAACTCTCCGCCAATCCGCGACATCGGCCACAAGGTGGTCGCGAAGATCAGGGCTGCGATCACGAGCGTGCGCTTGGGGTGAACGAGCACCCAGTCAATCGCCGGACGGTAAATCCGCGTGAGCCAGCGATTGATCGGATTGGCCTCCTCGCTGGGTATGCGTCCCCGGATCAGGAGCCCCATCAGCACCGGAATGAGCGTGATCGAGAGCAGCGCCGCGGCCGCCATGGCATAGGTCTTGGTAAAGGCGAGCGGCGAAAACAGCCGCCCTTCCTGTCCCTGAAGCGTGAAGATCGGCAGGAACGAGAAGGTAATGATCAAGAGGCTGAGAAACAGCGCCGGGCCTACCTCGGCCGCAGCCTGCGTGACCAGGTGCCACCGCGTCGCCGTGTCCAGTTCGCTATCGGGATGCTCGTGCTGCCAGCGTTCGAGGTGCTTGTGCGCATTCTCGATCATCACGACCGCCCCATCTACCATCGCCCCGATGGCGATGGCGATGCCGCCGAGCGAGAGGATATTCGCGTTGAGGCCCTGCAATCGCATGACGATGAAGGCCATCAGGATGCCGAGCGGAAGCGTCAGGATCGCGACGAGCGCCGAGCGGGCGTGCCAGAGGAACAATGCGCAGACGAGCGCGACGATGACGAACTCTTCGAGGAGCTTGTGTCCGAGGTTCTCCACTGCCCGGTCGATCAACCCCGAGCGGTCGTAGGTCGGCACTATCTCGACGCCCGGCGGCAAGCTTCTTTTCAGTTCATCGAGCTTGGCCTTGACCCCGTCGATGACCGCGCGGGCGTTCTGGCCCTGGCGCATGACGATGACCCCGCCAGCCACTTCGCCGTCCCCGTTCAATTCGGCAATGCCGCGACGCATTTCCGGGCCAATCTGGACCGTCGCGACATCGCCCAGCGTCACAGGAACGCCTCCATCGGCGCGCAGCGGAACCGCACGGAAGTCGTCGAGCGTCTTGAGATAGCCGCTGGCACGAACCGTATATTCGGCGCCGGCCATTTCCACGCTGGACCCGCCAGTCTCCTGATTGGCGCGCTTGAGCGCCTCGGTGACCTGCTCGGTGGTAACCGCATATGCCGCCAGCTTCTGCGGATCGACGATCACCTGGTACTGCTTGACCATGCCGCCGATGCTGGCGACCTCGGCTACCCCCGGCACAGTCTTCAACTCATAGCGCAGGAACCAATCCTGCAAGCTTCTGAGTTGGGCAAGGTCATGGCCGCCCGACCTGTCAACCAGCGCATATTCAAAGATCCAGCCCACCCCCGTGGCGTCGGGCCCCAGAGCCGGCTTGGCACCCTCGGGCAGACGGCCTTGCACCTGGCTCAGATACTCAAGAACGCGGCTGCGCGCCCAATAAAGGTCGGTGCCGTCGTCAAACAGCACGTAGACAAAGCTGTCGCCGGTGAACGAATAGCCGCGCACGACGCGCGCACCGGGCACCGACAACATGGTCGAGGCGATCGGGTAGGTAACCTGGTTTTCGACGATCTGCGGCGCCTGACCGGGATAGCTGGTGCGAATGATGACCTGCACATCGGAGAGATCGGGCAAGGCATCGACCGGCGTAGTCCGGACCGCGTAAAAGCCGAGAACACTCAGCACTGTTGCCACAACAAGCACCAGATTACGCCAGCGGACAGAGCCACGGATGATCGCGGCGATCATCGCACATCTCCGATCGGCCGTGCCGGGACACCGCTCAGGCTTGCTTCGGAATCAAGCAGGAACTGCCCCGATGCCGCCACCTTCTCGCCTGGCGCAAGCCCGGCAAGGATTTCGGTCTTGCCGCCGCCCTCGCCGCCAAGCCGGACCTCCGCTGGCCGATAGCGCCCGTCGGCGAGGGCAAGAATGACGAGATTGCGCGCGCCGGTGCGGATGACCGCCTCGCTCGGCACCAACAATCCGGGTTGTCCTTCGTCGCCGAGCGCCACGGTGGCGAACATGCCGGGGCGGAGCAGGCCGCCGCGGTTGGCCAGCTCGATCCGCACCGTGATAGTCCGGCTTTCGACCTGCGCTGTCGGCAGGATCGAAATCACGCGGCCCGCGAGGTTTTGGCCGGGAAGCGCGGCCAGCGTCACGTTTGCGCGCTGCCCGACCCGGACAAGACCCGCCTGCGCCTGCGGCACGGCGGCATTGACCCAGACCGTTCCGATCCCGTTGACCTGTGCAAGGGTCTGGCCTGCCACGAGCGTCATTCCCTGCCGTGCATCCAGCGTCTGGATGACCCCGCCGATTGGTGACGTGATGGTGAGGACGCCGCTCGTTCGCCCGCTGCGCTCCACTTGCGCGATGAGCTGCTCGGGCATGCCCAGTAATCTCAGCCGCTGGCGTGCCGCCGCGGTAAGGTCGGGGCGGCCAAGACGGCGGACCGCGAGATACTCGCCCTGCGCGCCGCCCCATTCGGGCAATTGCAGGTCCGCAATGGGCGCGCCCGCACCGATCACGTCGCCCGGCGCCCTGCCATAGACACGGGTGACAAAGCCGCCCGAGCGCGCCTGGATGACTGAGACATTGCGCTGGTTAAAGTCGATCGAGCCGGTGACTGTGACCGATGAAGGCAGTGTGCCAACCTCCGCCGCGACCACACGCAGGCCGAGGCTCTGCCGGGCAGCAGGGTCGATGCTGACCCCTGGAGCCGCGCCAGTGGGAGCCGCCTCATCAGCATATTTGGGGATGGTCTTCATCCCCATCGACGACAGCGAATTGGGGTTGTCGTAGTGCTCGGCGGGCACCATCGGATCGTACCAGTAAAGGATTTTGCGCTCCGATGTGGCGTCCGTCCCGGCATCGGGACCACTGCGATGACCGAGCCAATATCCGCCCGTGCCTGCCGCCAGGGCAATCGCCATGATGCCAGCGCCCCAACGCGCGGTCTGCTTCGCATGCCAGCTCATGGCCGCACCTCCATATATGTATAATTGATCCGGACCGCGTCGCGCGCGACATCGGCTTCCCGGGCGAGCGCATCGACTTCAGCTTCGGCAAGAGCGAGGCTCGAGAGGAGCGCGCTGCCGAGATCGAGCTTGCCTGCGGCGTAACTCGCCATATCCAGTTCTGCCCGTCGCTTGGCGAGTGGCACAAGTGTGGTCCGTGCGTTGTCCAGTTGCCGGCGATGCATGTCGTAGTCGGCAAGATCAGACGAGAGCGCCGCATCCAGATCGCGTTCGCCCGAAGCGCGGCTGAACCGCGCCCGTTCCGCCTCGGCCTCGCGGGCTGCAATCAGCGGATCCTGTCGTTTGCGCGAGAACAGCGGCAGATCAATACTGACGCCGACGGATACCATGTCGCCATAGGCTGGATCGCGCCGACCATAGCTGGTGCTGACCCGCCAGTCTGGCCGCTTTGCGGCGCGGGCAAGATCGGTCTCTGCCTCGGCGGCAGCGACATCTGCATCGAGAGCGGTCAGGCGCGGCGTTGCGCCAATACCCCTCCTCAGCCGTTCGCGATCGACCGCGAGCAAGGGCGGATCGCCGCTGACATCCACGTTGGGATCGCCGGTCAGGCGCGCGAGCCGGGCCTGCGCCTTGACCACCTCGGCTTCAAGCTGAGCTTGCCGGTCGCTTACAGCCGCGCGCAGCTGCTCGGGCTCATAGGCCTGACTTGGCCGGGCGGAACCCGAGGCGAGGCGCGCCGTAACCGTGGCCTGTAAATCGCCAAGGCTGGCATCGAGGTGCTGCAATTGGGCAAGGCGACGTTTGGCGTAGTAAAGATCGGTCCAGGCGAGCGCCGTTTCCAGGCGGACGTCTTGCACCGTGACCGCTTGTCCTGCTTCCGCCGTGCCGATCGCAGCCCGGGCGCGGGTTTGCTCCGCTCGCCGCTTGGCCGGGTTGGGGAATGCTTGCTCGACCCCGATCCGCGCCATGGTCATGCCTTCCTCGCGCGGACGAAAGGCCGGTGGACCCGAGATAGGGAAATTATCGATGCCCACCGACAAGGTGGGATCGGGGAGCTGGCCCGCAGCGATCGCACCCGAGCGCGATGCTCGGACACTTGCCTCGCTGGCTTTAAGCGCAGGTGCCTGGCTTGCCGCTTGTTCGAGGGCCCTCTCGAAGGTCATGGGTTCGGCCAGTGCCTGGGCCGATAGCACCGCTGTCGCGGATGCAAGAAGAATGAATCGCATAGGAAATTCCTGTCAGGCAGTGCCGCGCCGGCAGCTGGGCTGATGCGCTGCGCTGGCTGGCAAGGAGCCAAGGGATCCACTTACCGAACAGGGCTTGCCGCCCTTCATGGCTGCATTGGGCCTTGCAAGGCAACGCATGCGGCGCGCCAATGCATGTCGCGACACTCGCCGCGCAAGATTGCTTGTCAATTTGGAATTCCCTGGTTGAACTGTGAGGGAGCACGCCCGCGAGCCGCAGGCCGCAGACGCACCTCTAGTGTTCAGCCAAGATCAGCTGGTGGCTCAGGTTCCGGTCTGGTTTCACGTCCAACCAGCGCGGCAACCGTTGGGAGCGGGACGGTCAGCCGGGAAAATAGCAGAGGCCCGCCAATGATGATTGCTGGAATCAACGCTACTGGAATGGCGCACCCCATCTTGGCGATACATTCCGGGGTCATGCCGTGGCACGGCTGCTCGGGTTGAGGGGACTGTTTGGCAAGGCCCATCATCGCCGCGCAATCAGGACTCATCTGCGCAGCGGCTGTCGTCTGCTCGACTTTCTGGGCTGGCATGACGTGCGCAAACGCCATCTCCTGACCCATCAGGCCAAGCAGTGCTCCCAAAAGGAGCAGCCGGGAGAGCCAGCGCTTCATTGGCCTCTCTTAGCACATCGAGGCGATGTGAAGTCAATTCGTCGATTGGGCGGGTATTTCTGCGCGCTTGGACGAAATCAAAGATCCTGGATCGCTCGCTGCAACTTGTCCCGCACCTGTTCGGCGGCTCGCTTCAATTCGGGATTATCGATAGCCATCATCGAGGCGACAGGATCGATAGCCGCGATCTCGACCTGCCCGCCGCCTAGATCCTGAACGACGACATTGCACGGCAGCATTGTGCCGACCTTGTCCTCGATCTGCAGCGCCTCGTGCGCCAGTTGCGGATTGCAGGCTCCTAATATGCGATAATTGCGAAAATCGACCCCGATCTTGCTCTTGAACGTATCCCTGACGTCGATCTGGGTGATGATCCCGAAGCCGTGCGCTTTCAGCGCTTCGGCGGCGCGTTGGACCGCACTCTCGAAATCCGTCTCAAGCGTTTTGGCAAAATAGTAAGTCATCGTACTTTGTACTTTCCTCAGCAGAAGGAGGGAGGCAAGCTTCTCAATTGGTGGGCCGAAATACCAAGTTTCAGGGCGTACTCGACAGAAACTCGGCAACCGCTTGCCTGTCCGCATCATCCAGGCTCGCGGCCATCCGGTTCATGACCGTGCCCTGGCGCTCGCCGCTGGCAAAGCGATTTAGTTGATCGACGATGTAGGAGGCGTGCTGGCCCTCAAGATTGGGGGCATTGGCCGTGCCAGAACCCATCATTCCGCCCATGCCACCGCTCATCATGCCTCCCCCCATCATACCCCTCATGGGCATGCCGCGTCCGCTACTCGAGGTATGGCACATCGCGCAGGAGGGCATACGGGAATAAAATAGTGATTGACCCGCGGCGATCCGGCTTTCGTCCTTTTGCCCATCGGGCTTGCGAGTCTGCTGACTGAAATAGGTCGCAACATCGGCGATGTCTTCGTAGGCGAGCGCGGTGACATTGGGGGCCATAATGTCGGATTTGCGCGTTCCTTCCTTGAAGGCGCGAATTTCCCAGTAGAGGTAGGGAAGGCTTTGCCCCGCCAATTTCGGTACGTGCAGGTCGGGACCACCATTTCCGTCGGCGCCATGACAGGCCCCGCATTTTTCCTGCGCAATCTGTTGGCCTCGCCCAGGGTCGCCAGCGATTGATTCAGCCGATTGCGCATTGGCCCAAGGCTGGCGTTCGGCTGACGCTTCAGCCGTCCCTTGGCGCGAGCCGCAGCCGCCCAGGGCAGCGCTCATAGCGAATACCAGCCAGAGCGGGCCAATCCCGGCGCGAACCAAGGTCGCCCTATGCCGCCTGACCGGTTTGGACATCTCGCCACAAGGATCGCGGGTGCCCTGCATTCCTAGGCTCCGAGATCGGCCTTCTTTTGCAAGTATTCTTCCCGGTCGATTTCGCCACTGGCGTACCGCCGTTCGAGGACGTCGAGAGCGGGCGGACGGTTGCCTGCATCTTCGGAACCTGCCCGCGGTTTCAGGCCGATGCGGAAGAGAACGATGATCCCGGCAATTCCCAGCGAAAGCAAAAGGAGGGAGATGACGCCATGAAACATCATTCCGCTGCCCCAACCAGCATTCTGGCAAGCTTGGTTCGCCCACATCGGCATCAAGGCACCTGCTGCCAATAACCGGTGTGGCGGTTGACCGCATACCGCTGCACTAGTGCTTCCTTGTCGACCGTCACGACCTCCGCAGTGATCGTGTCTGCATTGGTGGCGGTGACCTTGCCAGGCTTAAGGCGCGGATTGCCCGTCATGGCGATCCAGCGTTCGACAGAGCCCCTGACATCATCGACCGACAGGTTGAGATTGGCTTGCGGCTGTCCATACCAGCCCATCATGCCGGAACCCATCATTGGGCCCATCATTCCGGGGCCCATCATACCCATCATGCCCGGCCCCATCATGCCCGGCCCCATCGCTCCGGGACCCATCATCATACCGGTCCCCATGGGGCACGGAGTAGGTGCCGGTGCCGTCTGCGCGAAGGCGACGCTAGCAAGAAGAGCCGAACTACTCGCAATCACAAGGCCGATCCGGCCAACAACCCCCGCTTTGGGCATCGCAACACTCCTTCGTTTGGAGTCGTCCGAGTCTCGGGCGATGCATCGATGCTACAACCTCCAGTAACTGGAGGAGCAAGAAATTATTACGATGTTGGCGCGATGTTCAGAATTGGTCAGCCCTCAGTTGAAAGGGTAATGCCAGCGATCGCCTCGATCACGCGGCAATCCGCAGCGCGGCCCCCATCACAGGATGCAGCGACGTCCACCAGCGCACTGTGCAGCGTTTGCAGCCGGACTATGCGCTCTTCAACGTCGCGCAAATGCTGGCGCGCTATTGCCGCCGCTTCACCGCAGTCACGTTCAGGCTGATCCGAGAGGGCCAGCAGCGACCGGATCTCCTCGACAGAAAATCCAAGGCTGCGGCCATGACGAATGAAGGAAAGGCGTCGGACATCCGATGCATTATAAGTCCGCCTTCCTGAGGCGGTCCGCATCGGGCGCAGGAGCAGTCCGATGTCTTCGTAAAACCGGATCGTGTTGACCTTGGTTCCGGTTTGCCGTGCCAAGTCGCCAATCGCGAAACGTTCGGGCTCAACCATTGCATTCCCCCATGTTGCGAGTCTCTCGCAAAAACTGCTTGCTTCTATAGTGACTGTAGATTGTATCGGGGAGTGATGAGCAAGCCCGAATTCGCGAATCACGCCCCGAAATCCATCAAGGCCGCCACCCGCGTGCTGCGCCTGGCCGCCTTGCTGGTGTCCCTGCTGGTGGCGGGAACCGCCCCCGCCTTTGCAAACCCGAGCGACGAGGATGTCCAGACCGCCTGGCGGCTGCTCGACTACGTCGCGGTCGACTATGCGGGGGCGGTCGCTAATGGGAAGGTAAAGAACCCCCAGGAATATGCCGAGATGACCGAGTTTGCAGGCGCGGTCGAAACCAAGCTTAGTGGGCTGCCGCCAGCGGCGCAGAAGGCCGGGCTGTTGTCCGAGGCGAAGGCGTTTCGGGGCACGGTCGCGCAGAAGTCCGCGCCGAATGACGTAGCGAGGTCTGCGCGGACGCTCGCCGCGCACCTGTTGACGGCCTATCCCGTCCCGCTCGCACCCAGCAAAACGCCAGATCTGGCACGCGGCAAGGCGCTTTACGCGCAAAACTGTGCAGGCTGCCATGGCCTGAGCGGCGACGGGCATGGCCCAGATGCCGCCAAGCTTAACCCGGCGCCGGTAGCCTTTACCGATGCTACGCGTGCCCGCGAAAGAAGCCCCTTTGCGCTCTATCAGGTGATCGGCCAAGGGCTCGATGGCACGGCCATGCGCAGCTTCTCGGAATTACCCTCGCAGGACCGCTGGAACCTTGCCTTCTACATCAGCAGCTTCGCATTCGCCGATGCCAGTAAGGGCGAGCAGTTCTGGACGAGCGAAGCAGCATTGCGCAGCCAGGTTCCCAATCTTGCCGCCCTTGCCGGGATGACCCCTGCCTCCTTCGGAAGGCAGATCGGCCCCGACAAGGCTGATGCGGTCATTGGCTATCTGCGGGCCCATCCCGAAGCCGTGAGCGAAGCCAAGGCCGGATCGCTGACAGTTGCTCATGAAAAGCTCCAGGCGAGCCTTCAGGCTTACGAGGCTGGCGACAGGGAGGCGGCCAAGAAGCTCGCTCTGTCTGCTTATCTCGACGGGTTCGAGCCAGTCGAGCCAGCGCTTGCGGCACGCGATGCCACGCTGATGGGGCGGATCGAGACCGAAATGGGCAACCTCCGCGCCGCCATTGGCCGCGGCGAACCAGTCAGCGCGGTCAAGGATCGCATGGCTGTCCTCGATGCGCTGTTCAGCGATGCCGAAGAGGTGCTGTCGCCCGATGCCGCCAGCACCGCATCCACCTTCCTTGGCGCATTCACCATCCTGCTGCGCGAAGGCGTGGAAGCGCTGCTGATCGTGGTCGCCATGATCGCCTTTCTGCGCAAGGCGGATCGCGGCGAGATGGTTCGCCATGTCCACGTTGGTTGGGTTGCGGCCCTTGCTGCGGGAGCGCTGACCTGGGCTGTTGCAACCTTCTTCATCGGTATCAGCGGCGCGAGCCGGGAATTGACCGAAGGCTTCGGCTCCCTGTTCGCCGCCGTGGTCCTGCTGTCCGTGGGCATCTGGATGCATGGCAAGTCACAGGCGGGGGAATGGCAGCGCTATATCAACGAGACGCTCGGCAAGGCGCTGTCGCGCAGCTCCGCGTGGTTCCTGTTCGGCCTCGCCTTCATCGTCGTCTACCGCGAGGTGTTCGAGACCATCCTGTTCTATGCGGCGCTGACTGCACAGGGAAGCGGCGCGTTTATACTGGCCGGAGCGATCTCTGCCGTTGTCGTCCTGGCGCTGATCGCTTGGGCCATGCTGCGATTCAGTGCCCAACTCCCGGTGGGCGAGTTTTTTAAATACAGTTCCTGGCTCATCGCTGTGCTGGCGGTTGTTCTCGCCGGCAAGGGCGTGGCAGCGTTGCAGGAGGCGGGAATCTTCGACATTGCTCCGATCGCTTATGTGCCCCGCATTCCGGTGCTGGGGCTGTTCCCGACCTGGCAGTCGATAGGAGCGCAACTGTTGACGATCGCGGTCATCGTGGCAGGGGGGTGGTATAACGAAAGGCTGGCCCGCAAGGCGGCGGCGTAACGGAGGAGTAGACCGATGGCCGACACTTGTTGCGGTTCAAGTTCAGTGCCTGCTTCCCATGACGCGGAACCTGCGCCCTCGCTATTGACTGTGTCGGATGGCGATAGCGTCACCCGACTGCGCATTGCCCAGATGGATTGTCCGACCGAAGAAGCACTGATCCGCAAGAAGCTCGGCGCTATGGGTGAGGTCCGGGGACTTGAGTTCAATCTGATGCAGCGGGTTCTGACGGTGGCCCATCGCGCCGGGGGACTGCCGGCGGTTCAGGCCGCGATCCGTGAACTCGGCATGGAGGCCGAGAACATCGACAATGCGGGAACAGAAAATGCCGACGAAGCACCGCCGGCCAAGTCATGGTGGCCCTTGGCTTGGGGCGTCGGCGCTGCGATAGCTGCGGAAAGCGTTGATCTGCTGGGAATGCCGGAATGGACAGCGGCGCTGCTGGCCTTGCTCGCCGTTGCCACCTGCGGGCTTGATACCTACCGCAAGGGCTGGATTGCGCTTCGCCACGGCAATCTCAACATCAACGCGCTGATGAGCATCGCCGTGACCGGGGGATTGCTGATCCGGCAATGGCCCGAGGCCGCCATGGTCATGGTGCTGTTCTCGATCGCCGAAGTGATCGAGGCGCGGTCACTCGATCGCGCCCGCAACGCCATTCGCGGCCTCGTCCAGCTCGCGCCTGACTATGCCACCGTACGTCAGCCGGATGGGTCGTGGAGCGATCAACCCGCTGTGGCCGTGGCGCTCGGCTCTGTGGTCCGGATCAAACCGGGCCAGCGCGTCGCACTCGATGGCACTATTATCAGCGGTAATTCGACGATCAACCAGGCGGCCATCACTGGTGAGAGCATGCCTGTTGAAAAGGCGGCAGGCGACCAAGTGTTCGCCGGCACCCTCAATGAAGCGGGTTCCTTCGAATATGAAGTCACCGCAGATGCCGGTCACTCGACGCTGGCCCGGATCATCGAGGTCGTGGAGTCCGCCCAAGGCGCCCGTGCGCCGACCCAGCGCTTCGTAGACCAGTTCGCACGCATCTATACGCCGGTCGTGTTTTTCGTCGCAATTGGAGTTGCCCTCGTTCCGCCGCTCCTGCTCGCTGGCAACTGGCAAGACTGGATCTATAAGGCGCTGGTCCTTCTGGTGATTGCCTGTCCTTGCGCTCTCGTCATTTCGACCCCCGTCACGATCGTCAGCGGCCTGGCGGCGGCAGCGCGCCGAGGAATACTGATCAAGGGGGGGGTCTATCTTGAACAGGGCCACAAACTTGCTGTGCTTGCCCTCGACAAGACGGGAACGATCACCCACGGCAAACCCGCGCTGACCGACACGGTGCAGCTCGATCAGGTGGATGGCATCGATAGCCTGCGCGTCGCAACCAGTCTTGCCGCGCGTTCTGACCATCCCGTCTCCTTTGCGATTGCCGAAGCGGGGCGAAAGTCTGGTATAGCCTTGCTCGAGGTAACCAGCTTTACCGCGCTGCCGGGGCGCGGCGTGAAGGGCACGATCGGCGGTGTGGACTATCTGCTCGGCAATCACCGCCTGATCCACGAGAGCGGGGTATGCTCGCCGGCGGTTGAAACTCACCTTGGACAGTTAGAAGAACAGGGCAAGACGGTCGTTATCCTGACCGATGGCAAGCAACCGCTGATTCTCCTCGCCGTCGCTGACACCATCAAGGATAGCAGCCGAGGCGCCATTCAGGCCCTGCGCGACCTCGGTATTGAGACGGTCATGCTGACCGGTGACAACACACGCACTGCTGCGGCCATCGCCCAGCAGGTAGGGATCAACAAGGCGCTTGGCGACCAGTTGCCCGAGGACAAGCTCCAGGCGATTGAGCGCTATATCCGCGATGGCCGGTCTGTCGGCATGGTTGGCGACGGCATCAACGACGCACCCGCACTCGCCCGCGCCGACATCGGCTTTGCGATGGGGGCTGCCGGTTCGGACACGGCCATCGAGACGGCCGACGTTGCCTTGATGGACGATGATCTCAACAAGATCGGGCGTTTTGTTCAGATATCGCGGATGACCCGCACCGTGCTCATCCAGAACATCACGCTGGCCCTTGGCATCAAGGCGGTGTTTCTGGCGCTCACGATGCTCGGATATGGCACCATGTGGATGGCCGTGTTTGCCGATATGGGCGCGAGCCTGCTCGTGGTCGCCAATGGCCTGAGACTGGTCAGGCAATGAGTCGCGCTATCCTCCCCTTGCCGTCCTTCCAGACGACTGGTATTCGCTAGAATATGAAAGTCCGGCTTGTTTCGTTGCTGCTGCTGTTGGCCGTGTTGATCGGCACTGTAGTCATGCCCGAAACCGGCCACGCCGAAGGAATGCTTGCACGTCATGCAAGCGAGGTTCTCAACATCGAAGATCACGTCGATGCCGCGACCGAGCAGCACAACAAGCAAGGCAGCAATGTGCCCTGCCATGCGGTTGTGCACCACCATTGCAGTATCGCGATCAAGACCGATGCCGAGATCACTGCGCTGGGGGTCTGGTCTGTCACTTCTTTGGTCATGCCGCAGACGGTTTATCCGCTGACGTCGCTCGGCTCGGCTCCGCCCACGGAGCCGCCTGCCGCCTGAAGATCATCCGCTGGCGCCACACGTGCGCCCAAGGCTCATGATTTTCAGGAAAATACTTCATGCAAGACAGTCAAACGGACGCGTGCGCGTCCGCAGCGCGCCATCGGAGCGCCCGTGCGGCGGTGCCGCGCGTCCTTGTCGCCGCGCTCCTGCTCGGCACGAGCGGGCAGGTCGTCAGGGCCGAAGCCCCGGTCGCTGCGGCCACCGCCCCCGCGCCGGTATTCACGCTCGATCAGGCGCTCGCCGCCGCTGGCAACAGTGCGCCGGGGCTTGATGCCGCCGCCGCGGACCTCCGCGCCGCGCAGGCCGGCAGGACTGTCGCGGGATTGCGTCCCAACCCCGAGGTGCAGGTCCAGGTCGAGAATGTCGGCGGGACAGGTCAGTTCAGGGGCACCCAAAGCGCAGAAACGACGACCGGCTTTGCCCTGCCGATCGAACTCGGGGGCAAGCGTTCCGCGCGGATCGCGGTGGCCGATGCCCAGACCTGGCGCGCCGAGGTCGAGGCTGCTGTCGTTGCCGCCGACCTGCGCCTTCAGGTCACGCAAGCCTACATTGCCGCCATTGCTGCTGAGCGACGCGTCGAGATCGCCCAGATGGAAGCTGATTTCGCGGCCGTGGGCTTTCGAGCTGCCAGCGCGCGGGTTACCGCCGGGGCCGCCTCGCCAATCGAACAGCAACGGGCTGATGTCCTGCGGATCAACGCCGATGTTGCGCTCGATCGTGCCCGGCGCGAAGCCGAGACCGCCCGGGCCAATCTCGGACGGCTTATCGGTCAGCCGGTCGTCGGACTGCTTGATAGGAACTGGTTCGAACGCGTCGATGCCTATGGTCCGTCCGCTCCGATCAAGGCCGAGGGGACACTGACGCTGGCCGCCGCCGAGGCCGACCTCGCGACTGCCTCGGCGCAGGTGCGCCTCGCCAGATCGCAGCGCGTGCCGGATGTGACTTTAAACGCCGGTGCAAAGCGCCTGTCCGCGTCTAACGACACGGCCGCAGTTTTCGGAGTTTCGATCCCGCTGCCCTTGTTCAATGGAGGCAAGGCGGCGCTCGATCAGGCAACGGCGCAAGAGTCCGCCTCTGATGCCCGGCGGCGCGTGGCGCTGATCGACACTGAGCGCGAGATTGCCTCGGCCCAGGCCGAACTCGCCAATGCCGCCGCCAGTGCGCGCGCCGCAGGCGGTCCGAGCCTTGCTGCTGCGTTCGAGGCCGCCCGGATCGCCGGGATCGGTTACGCCAACGGCAAGCTCAGTCAGCTCGACCTGATCGAGGCGCAACGGACCCTGGCGCAGACCCGATCGGCCTATGTCGACGCGCTCATTGCCTATCACTCTGCCGAAGCAAACCTTGCACGGCTCGTTGCACCTGCTCCCGACCGGGGAACTGCGCAGTGAAGCTGGATGACCTCTTTTCCCGATGCCTGCCGCGCGCCGCAACCGGCGCCGGGCGTCGCCCCATTTCGGAGATTACCCATGTACTTTGAAGATAAACGCCTCGTCGCCGGTGTTGCCGGCGCGCTCGTGCTCGCAGCAGGGGGGGGCTTCATGGCTGCCCGCTGGACGAGCGAACCGTCCACCGCCGCAGCGCCGGCGAAGGAAGCTGCTAAAGCGGCTCCGACCTCGCTCGATCTCTCCGCCGAAGCGATCCGCAATTCGGATATCGCCGTCGAAGCGGTGTCGGCAGGCGGGTTCGGCTCCGAGATCGTTGTTCAGGCCGTGGTCGCGTCGTCGCCAACCGGTGAGGCCGTGCTGACTGCCCGCGCCGGGGGTGCCGTCACCCGCGTGTTCAAGCGGCTTGGCGATCCGGTTCGCGCCGGGGAAGCACTGGCGATCGTGGAAAGCCGCGATGCCGGCCAGATCGCGGCCGAACGCTCCTCAACTGCCGCGCGTGCGACGCTCGCGCAGCGCAACCTAGCCCGCGAACGCTACCTCTATGAGCAGAAAGTTTCCTCGCGCGCAGACTACGAAGCCGCACAAGCCGAAGCGGCGGCCGCCGAAGCGGAAGCCAGGCGCGCGAGTGCCGCGATGGGCGCAGCCAATGTCACGCGCGATGGTCGCGGCACCGCGGTGAGCAGCCCGATCTCAGGCCGGGTGACATCCGCGACTGCCATTCTGGGCGCCTACGTCCAACCCGAAGCCGAACTGTTCCGCGTTGCCGATCCGCGCCAGATCCAGGTCGAGGCGTCGGTCGGCCCGGCTGACATGGCGCGTCTTGCCGCCGGCAACCGCGCGGTGATCGAATTGCCGGGAGGGGGCACGGTCGAGGGCCGGGTAAGGGCGGTAACTCCTACGCTGAACGGCCAAACGCGCTCGGCGACTGCAGTCATCGATGTTGTTGGCGGAGCATTGCAACCGGGCCTCGGGGTCAGGGTTCGGCTTTATCCCAGCCTCGGTACGCCCGGCAACTCCATTGCGCTGCCCGAAGATGCGCTCCAGTCGCTCAATGGCAAGGACGTGGTCTTCGTGCGCACGACCAAGGGGTTCCATGTTCAACCGGTGACCGTCGGACAGCGCAGTGCCGGGCGGGTGGAAATCCTCTCGGGTCTGAAGCCGGGCTTCCAGGTCGCTACTCGCAATGCATTCCTGCTCAAGGCCGAACTCGGCAAGGGCGCGGGCGAGGAGGAATAAGTCATGATCGCAAGCCTCATGGCGCTTTCCGTCCGCATGCGCTGGGCGGTGGTCCTGTTTTTCCTCGCCGTTGCCGGCATCGGCCTGTGGCAGCTCACCCGCCTGCCGATCGATGCCGTGCCCGACATCACCAACAAACAGGTGCAGATCAACACCGTCAATCCCGGCCTCTCGCCGGTCGAGATGGAGAAGCTGGTCACCTATCCGATCGAAACGGCGCTGGCGGGCATCCCGGGTCTCGAAAAAACCCGGTCGCTCTCGCGCAATGGCTTCAGCCAGGTCAGCGTGATCTTTTCCGATTCCACCGATCTCTACTTTGCCCGCCAGCAGGTCAGCGAGCGCCTGACGCAGGCGCGAGAGAAACTTCCCGCAGGCGTTCAGCCGCAGATCGGTCCGGTGACCACGGGGCTCGGTGAAGTCGTCATGTATACGGTCGGCTATGCCAACCCTGACGGCAAAGGTGCTCGGCGGGTTGCCGGGCAGCCGGGCTGGCAGCCCGATGGCAGCTATCTGACCCCTGAAGGTCAGGTCCTCACCGATGAAGTCGCCAAGGCCGGTTACCTGCGGACCGTGCAGGACTGGATCATCGCGCCGCAATTGAAGAGCGTGCCGGGTGTTGCCGGCGTCGATTCCATCGGCGGCTATGCCAAGACCTTCGTCGTCGAACCCGATTCGATCAAACTGACCAGCTTCGGCATCTCCTACAGCGAACTCGCCAAGGCGCTCGAAGCCGCCAACCTCGCGGTTGGCGCGAACTACTTCAATCGCGGTGGCGAGGCTTATCTCGTGCGCGCCGACGCGCGCATCCGCTCGGTCGATGAAATCCGCAACGCCGTGGTCGCAACGCGTGGCGGCGTCCCGATCACCGTTGCCCAGATAGCCAATGTCCGCATTGGCGGCGACCTGCGCACCGGTGCTGCCAGCATGAACGGGCGCGAGGCCGTGGTCGGCACCGCGTTGATGCTGATCGGCCAGAACAGCCGAACCGTCGCCGAAGGCGTCGGTGCAAAGCTTGATCAGGTCGCCAGTACACTCCCGCCGGGCGTGAAGGTCGAGGTCGTCCTCGACCGTGCCAAGCTAGTTAACGCAACCGTCGCCACGGTCGAGCGCAATCTTGCCGAGGGCGCGATCCTCGTCGCCGCCGCGCTGTTCCTGCTGCTCGGCAACTGGCGCGCGGCGATCATCGCCGTACTCGTCATCCCGTTCTCGTTCCTGATGATGGCGACGGGAATGAACATTGTTGGGGTGCCCGGTAACCTGATGAGCCTCGGCGCACTCGACTTCGGTCTGATCGTCGATGGCGCGGTGATCATCATCGAGAATTGCCTTGCCCGGCTTGCCCACCGGCAGGCCCATGAAGGCCGCGTCCTGTCCTTGCGCGAACGGCTTGAAGAAACGATGCGCGCCAGCCAGGAGATGATCAAACCGACGGTGTTCGGGCAGGCGATCATCCTGCTCGCCTTTGCCCCGCTGCTGATGTTCACGGGCGTCGAGGGGAAGACCTTCTCGCCGATGGCGATCACCATCATGCTGGCGCTTGTCGCCGCGTTCATCCTCGCCATCACGCTGGTCCCGGCGCTGGTCGCGCTGCTGATCCGCGGCGAGGTTGCCGAAAAGGAAGTCTGGCTGATCGCCCGGACCAGGCAGCGCTACCTGCCGCTGCTCGACCGTTCGCTGGAGCGACCGTGGCGCTTCATCGGCGCAGGGCTGGCCTTCTTCGTTGCGGCCATACCCGCTTTTGCCCTGCTGGGGTCCGAGTTCATTCCCCAGCTCGACGAGAAGAACCTCGCGCTCGCCTCGACCCGCGTGCCTTCGGTCAGTCTCGAACAGTCGCTTGCCATGCAGCGCGGGGTCGAGAGCGCGGTAACGAAGCTCCCCGAAGTACATCTAATGTTCTCGAAGACCGGTACTGCGGAGGTTGCCACCGATCCGATGCCGCAGAACATCTCGGACGGGTTCGTGATCCTCAAGCCGCAGGAGCAGTGGCCGGATGGCGTGGACAGCAAGCGGGACGTCGTCGAGCGGGTCGAGAAGGCCGCCAACGGACGGTTAGGCCAGCTCTACGAGGTCAGCCAGCCCATCCAGCTGCGCTTCAATGAGCTGATTGCCGGGGTGCGCGGCGACGTTGCGATCAAGCTCTATGGCGATGATCTCGACAAGATGGCGCAGTCGGCGGACGAGATCGTCCGGGTGCTCCAGTCGATCCCCGGCGCATCTAGTGTCAAGGCCGACCAGACCGGCGGGGCTCCGACGCTCGACGTCCGGTTCGACCGCGCGGCGATCGCGCGCTACGGTCTCAGCGTCGAAGACGTGGCCGACACCGTCGCCGCAGCGATGGGCGGGCGCGAATCCGGCCTGCTGTTCGAAGGCGACCGCCGGTTCGAGATTGCTGTCCGGGTGCCGGACACGACCCGGGCGAGCCTCGATGAGGTCATGGCGCTCCCGGTCATGCTCCCCGCGCAGGAGGGCCAGGCGCGCCGCTCGGTTCCGCTGAGCCAAGTCGCTCAGATCCGCTTCACCGAAGGGCTCAACCAGATCACGCGCGAAAACGGCAAGCGCCGCGTCGTGATCCAGGCGAACCTGCAGGGCCGCGATGCCGGTTCGTTCGTCGCCGAGGCCCAGGCCAAGGTCGCCAAGGTCAAGCTGCCTGCGGGCTATTATCTCGAATGGGGCGGCCAGTTCCAGAACCTGCAAGCTGCAGCCGACCGTCTGTCGATCGTCGTGCCGCTGTGCTTCGCGGCGATCTTCGTGCTGCTGTTCATGGCGCTCGGCACACTGCGGCGAGCCTCGGCGGTGTTCCTCGCGGTGCCGCTCGGCCTTGCCGGCGGGGTGTTCACCTTGGCGGTGACCGGAATCGCGTTCTCGGTGTCCGCAGCAGTTGGCTTCATCTGCCTGGCCGGTGTCGCGGTGCTCAACGGTCTCGTCGTCATGACCGCCATCCGCGAGAGGCTTGAAGAGGGCCTCCTCCTCGTCGACGCTATCCGGGCCGGGATGATCGACAAGATGCGCGCGGTCATCATGACCGGGTTCGTGCCCGCGATCGGTTTCGTACCGATGGCGCTGGCGCATGGCACAGGCGCCGAGGTGCAAAAGCCGCTGGCGATGACAGTCATCGGCGGACTGATCGCCGCGACGGTCCTGACCCTGCTGGTCCTTCCGGCGATCGCCCGGGTCGTCCTGGGTCCGAAGGAGGGTCTCCGGGAGGAGGAACAGGGCGAGCCGCCGCATAGCCCGGCGTTGGCGAAGTGAAGGAGATGGATATGACCAAGGCTGCGAGACTACTTCGCGTCTACACTGACGAGACCGCCTATGTCGGCGATCGCAAGGTGTTCGAATATGTCACCGCTCTGGCCCGCGAGCGCGGTCTCGCCGGCGCGACGGTGCTCGAAGCCCTGATGGGCTTCGGACACTCCGCGCACCTGCACCGCAAGCATGTGTTCGAAAGCGACCGAGCTCTCGTCATCGAGATCGTCGACGGTGAGGACAAGCTGCGCGGCTTCGCTGCCGAGTTGGCCGGGGTTTCCGGGATCGGCCTCGTCACGCTTGAGGCCGTCGAAATCCTGAGCGGTCACGGAGAGGAACACGCTGATGGCTGACAAGACCAAATTCGACGTTCCGCTGGTCCTGCCCGAAGTCCACGACGCGGCCGACCGCTGCGTCGAGCGGCTGCTGGCGGTGCTGAAGGCGCGCGACGGTGTCGATGACGCGCATATCGCCAAGTCCAATGGCGACACGCCGGTTCTGTGCGTCCACTTCAATCCCGGCACACTGTCGCTGCCCCAGGTCCGCTCGATCGTCGAAGCTGCCGGCGCCGACATATCGACGCGCTTCGGTCATGTGGTCTGGGAGCTAGGTCAGACTTTCTCTGCCCGGCAGGCAAACCGGATCAACGTTCAACTGGCGAAGACCCACGGAGTGCTCGACGCCGGAGTCAGTCCGGCGGGGGTGGTTCGGGTCGAGTTCGACCGGAACCTGATCGACGAACCGGCAGTCCGGGCGGCTTTGCAGAGACTGGGCCTGCGCCAGAAGACCGTGGTCGAAGAGGACCATGCCGGACATGATCATGGCCCCGGCGAGCATGGTCACGACCACGATCATGGCGGAATCTTCGGCTCGTGGACCGAACTGGTTTTCGCGCTCGGCTGTGGTCTCGCGCTGGCTATCGGGTTCGCCATTGAAAAGGTCGCCGACGCGTCGGCGTGGCTTCCGCTGGGCTGCTACATCCTCGCGTATGGTCTCGGCGGCTTCTTCACGCTGCGCGAGGCGCTCCAGAACCTGCAGGCCCGGCGTTTCGAGATAGATACGCTGATGCTGGTCGCAGCCGCCGGTGCCGCCGCGCTTGGCGCCTGGGCGGAAGGCGCGCTGCTGCTGTTCTTGTTCAGCCTCGGCCACGCGCTCGAGCACTATGCGATGGGCCGGGCAAAGCGCGCCATCGAGGCCCTGTCGAAACTCGCTCCTCGCACAGCCATGGTCCGCCAGAGCGATGGGACGACCCGTGAGGTGCCGGTCGAGCAGCTTGCCCTTGGCGATGTCCTTGCCGTCAAGCCTGACGAGCGCATCCCGGCTGATGGGTTCGTGGTCAGGGGCTCCAGCGCGGTCAACCAGGCTCCGGTGACCGGTGAGAGCATGCCGGTCGACAAGCGGGCGGTGATGGACGATGCCGCCGCGCGCGCTAATCCTGATCGGCTCGAGGCCGCTTTCCGGGTCTTTGCCGGAACGATCAACGGCAGCGGTGCGCTCGAAATCGAGGTCACCCGCCTTGCCAGTGAGTCCACCCTTGCCAAGGTGATCAAGCTGGTCAGCGAGGCCGAGACGCAGAAGTCGCCGACCCAACGCTTTACCGACAAGTTCGAACGCTACTTCGTGCCGACCGTGCTCGGGCTCACAATTCTGCTGCTTTTTGCCTGGGTCGTGGTCGACGAGCCATTCCGCGCCAGCTTCTACCGGGCAATGGCGGTTCTCGTAGCGGCCAGCCCCTGCGCGCTGGCCATCGCAACGCCCAGCGCGGTGCTCTCCGGCGTGGCTCGCGCCGCGCGCGGCGGTGTCCTGATCAAGGGCGGCGCGCCGCTCGAACTGCTTGGCTCATTGGATGCGATCGCATTCGATAAGACCGGCACACTGACCAAGGGCGAGCCGCGAATACAGGAGATCGTTCCCGCACCCGGTATCGACAAGAAAGATCTGATGGCGGTGGCAATCGCGGTCGAGAGCCAGAGCGATCATCCGCTCGCGCAGGCCATTGCTCGGGACGGTAGGGACCATGTCGGTGCTCGCCCGATCCCGGCAGTGAACCAGATCGAAAGCCTGACCGGGCGAGGTGTGACCGCACAGGTCGATGGTCAGCAGGTGCTGATCGGCAAGGCTGAAATGTTCGGCGCAGACGGCATCGGCGCCTTGTCCGCGCCGATGGCAGAAGCGATCGAGAAACTACGGGCCGGCGGATACACCACGATGGTTGTACGCCGGGGCGAGGTCGATCTCGGCGCCATCGGCTTGCTCGACACCCCCCGCGATACCGCCCGCGATGCCCTTGTACGTCTGCGGCAACTCGGCATCCGGCGTATGGTCATGCTCTCCGGTGACCACCAACGCGTCGCTGATGCGGTCGCACGCCAGGTTGGTCTTGACGAGGCCTGGGGCGACCTCATGCCCGAGGACAAGGTCGTCGCCATACGCAAGCTGCGCGGCGAAGCGCAGGTCGCAATGGTGGGTGACGGAGTCAACGATGCTCCTGCCATGGCCAGCGCCACGGTGAGTATCGCGATGGGCGCGGCCGGCTCTGATGTCGCGCTCGAGACCGCAGACGTCGCGCTTATGGCTGACGACCTGTCACACCTGCCGTTCGCAGTCGGGCTCAGCCGCCGCACGCGCCGCATTATCCGCCAGAACGTGTTCGTCAGCCTCGGCGTCGTCGCGCTGCTGGTCCCTGCTACCATCCTCGGTCTTGGCATCGGGCCCGCGGTGGCCATGCATGAGGGTTCCACGCTTATCGTCGTATTCAACGCCCTGCGGCTGCTGGCCTACCGTGATCACTCGGCCAATCCCGATCAGTAGGAGATTTCTATGCCAGTCATTCCTGTTTATGTCCGCGGCGGCCTGACCGGCCTCGCGCTTGTCCTGCTTGCTGGCTGCACGACGCTTCCGCCTGCGCCATTTCCGGTCAACTCAGTCAGCTCCGAACGCGTACAGATTGTTTCTGCCTACGCCCACGCGGTGAAGCACGGCGTTAGCGTTGAAGGCTTTGCGCGGCAGCGCGGCTTCGCTCGAGGCCCTGCTGGCAGTCACCTTCACGTTTTCGCGGAGCTTGGCGATGGTCGGCTCGCCGAAGCCGACGCTGCATGGCGTCCGCCGGTGCGCCACCGGACGCTCGTTGCGTCCTACCAAGCGCTGCTGCGAGATGTGGCCATGGCTGATGTGAAACGGATTGATGTGGAGTATCGCAGCATGCGGGATAGGTAGCGACAGTGATAGGCCGAGAAAACCGACAATTATCCGAAACGATTGTTCACGGAAGATTTTGGTCCGGTGTCGGGTTCAACCCTCTTCCGCCAACTTCCTGAAGAATTCCAGATCCGGATCCGGCTTGTCCCAGCGCTCGGCGATCCTGGCCCAACGATCAACGCTGTTTCGGAAACCCGGGTCGTCGATCGAGATGTTGAACGTATAGAGCCGGTTGACGATCTCCTTCATCAACGAGCGCATCTGATCATCGTCGAGGTGGGAGACGTCGTTCCAGGCAATTTCGCGCCCATCAGCGTCAATGACGCGAACGTCGGAGTAGTCACCGGCATGGGTGACCGGGACGATGCCGGAATGAAGGGTTTCAAGCCCGGTATTGAGGACGCACATCATGGCGAGCGTCTTCGCCATCATGGCGGCAATGCGTTTTTCGTCGCCCTTGTTCATCCTGCCACTGTAGCTCAAATCGGCGTTCGGCCGAGCAGCAAATTTCAGGCTCGCGGCAAGATGTGAACTGAGGCCGGATGGTCCAGGCGTTCCGCCAGTTCCTTGACCGCTTCGATGAGTATACCAACCAGATTGCCATAGGCGACCGAGAGCAACCCGCCCTCGTTCTGCGTCACCAACTCAGGCGCGACCTCCCGCAATTCCTGTGCAATGACGCCAATTCCGCGCTGGCCTGTGTCCACTCGAGAGTAGCGCACACCCCGCATCCGCCGAACGAGATCTAACGCCCCGCTGATCGTCTCGACCCGGGTCTTCAGCGAGGCATCGGAATAGGCCGTGATGTCGCCGGATGCAGTGATTGTGCCCGTAACCGAGATCGAGCCGGTGAAGCTCTCGCCAGCCTTGTTGGCAGGGGTATAGCCCAGGGCTCCGGTCATATCTGTCGAAGCAAGCGATGCGCCAGCCGTGACCCGACCTTTCGCATCGACTGTGACCTTGGTGTAAGTGCCCGCTGCAACACCGCTGTTGGCCAGTGTTGCCGCAAACGACATGGCAGCAGATCCATCGAATGCCGTGCTGGTGCCCGTCACATCGCCGGTCAGCGAAATTGTACGGCCGGTCGCCCACTTGGTCGCAGTGGCCGCATTGCCCGTGCAGGAGCCAGACGATCCGCTGATTGATCCGCTGGCCGTTATGTAGCCGCTCGGATTGGTCGAATTGTAGGGTGTAAAGCCGAGCGCGGTCGTCACCATGGCCGAGGTCAGATTGCCAAACCCCACCTGCACGACGGTACCGCCTGCGGTCTTCGAATAGAGCTTTTGATCGGCCAGGTTGACCGCAAGTTCTCCCGCCTGGAGCGATCCTGCAGCAGGAACGCTGGAAGCGGTCGAGGAACGTTTCAGAAGGATCGTGCTGGGCATCAGAAGGTTCCGCCATCAAGAGTGACCCCGTCAATCGATCCTCCAGTGATGGCCACACTGCTGGCAGCCTGCGTCGACATGGTGCCGAGCCCTGTGATGTCAGTATTGGGAATGGTCGCGGATGCGGTGAACGCTGCAGTCCCATTGCCCTTGAGGTAGCCCGTTAGGGTGGTCGCGCCAGAGCCGCCTTTGGCCACGCCGAGCGTGCCGCCGATGTTCCCCAGCGTCAGGTTGGCCTCGTTGACATCGACCGTGGGATTGCCCGCCACGCCGTCACCATTGGTCACAGCGACCTTGCTGGATCCGGCAGCGAGCATCCGTCCGGTCACAGTGTCCCCAGCCGTCCGGACGACGAGGCCGTTCGTCGCCAGATTGTGGAGCGCCAGGGCCTGACCCGTCAGAGCGATGCTGTCGGCCGCAACCGAGATGCCCGCGCCGGCCCCC
>JACCDI010330039.1_pt1 | contig 26203 bp, 26 predicted proteins | sample 7442791 | NCBI WGS metagenome assembly JACCDI01 (sample SAMN15323434, study PRJNA562643) | freshwater metagenome | isolation source: river surface water | place: USA:Blue River Watershed | collected 2017-08-15
GAAACGCATTGAGTTTCGATCTCCGTACCGCAACAAACTTGGTAGACCCTGTCTTGTAAGCATGTTCAACATTTGCGCGGCCATCCGCCGCCCGCTCGCATTCGATTCGGACCTAAATCGTTCAACCTGGGCATGGAGCCCCATTTCCTTAGCCACGCGACTGTCAATCCAATCTGGCGTCTTTTTCATGCCAGCCACCATACGCATCAATTCGTGAGGTCTGCCCTTGCTACACTGAGCAACTGCGGCCCGCAAACCCATGGCAGTGTTGCGCCCTGGCCACTGGGACCAATGCCGCAAAAAAGAGAGCGCCTTTCCTACATGACCCGCGTCCAGCATACTGTGTACACGCTCTCCTGGAAAGCCCAAATAGCCGCCAAGCATCTCGTCCGCCCCCTGCCCGTCCAAGGTAACAGTGATGCCGCGTTCCTTGGCCAGCCTATAAACCCGGTACTGCGCGTATATGCTCATACTGCCGAACGGTTCACCTTGTACTCGAATTATGTCGTCTAGGTCTCGGGCAAGCTCCTGCGGGGTCACCGTTACCTTGTGAGAATGTGCGCCAACGCGCCTGTTCACTACATCCACCCAATGCTCTTCGTTGACGGAGCTACCAGCAGCGATAAAGCTGAAGGTATGGATAGGATGGTTCGGTGCGACATGCCTCATGGCGCATACCACGGCGGAAGAATCAATACCGCCTGAGAGCGCGGCTCCAAGCGGCACGTCGCTACGCAAATGCAGGCGGATACTTTGCAGGAAAAGTTCACGGACTTGATCCACCGCTTCGTCGAAGCTCAGATCACCACGCTCCGCGATCTGAGGCCTCCACCAACGCTCCGGCACAGCACTTATGCGACCCTCAAGGCTAACCACGAGCAAATGACCAGGTTGTAGTTGCAGGACATTGTCAAAAAAAGTCTCCTCACTACTTTCATGGACCCCATAGACCAGATAATCATAGGCTCGCTGCCAGTTCGGCTGTCTTTTGCCCGGCTTAAGCGCCAACAGTGCAGGCACTTCCGAGGCGAACAAAAACTCACCCTCAACGTTCGAATAGAACAATGGCTTGATGCCAAAAGCATCTCGAACCAGTGTCAGTGATTGATCTTGTCGATCGTAAACCGCAAATGCAAACATGCCCGTTAAACGTCGCAGACCTGCGATGCCCCAGTGCGCCCAAGCAGCTAGCAACACCTCGGTATCGGTATCGGTACGAAACGCATAACCGGCCGTTTTTAGCTCGACCCGCAACTCCCGATAGTTGTAGATCTCACCATTGAAAACGATAGTGTAACGCCCATCGCTGGAGTGCATGGGTTGATGCCCGGCTGGCGAAAGATCGATGATCGACAGCCGTGTATGACCAAGCGACAGGGTACCCACAGGAACACCCATACCGCGCACAACCGTGAAAGTCTCAAAACCACGATCATCTGGGCCACGATGATGCAAGGCGCGTTGCGCCAACAGTAATCGAGATTGAAGCGCTGCTGGTTCAAGAACTTCACGAGATAAGTAATGTCCGAAAATGCCGCACATGAATTAAGGATCCGTTTAAAAACTATTAAGCTGAAACGGCTTGTTCAATGTCTGCCTTGATTCGTTTGGCAATCGTGATTGGGTCATGCCAGCGCTCCACATAAGCGCGGCTACGCTTTGCCAACATCAACAACCTCTCTCTAGGCATTTGCAGAACCTCTCTCAGAGCCGACTCAATGCTGTCGGGAGTTGTTTGAATAAAAGGGAGCTCTGCCGCCATCTCGGAAGGAATAAACTTCAAATCCTCATCTCGGATGTAGACCACAACGGGTTTACCAAGCGCCATAGCCTCAACCGCCAGACCTCCATACCAACCTGCAAAAAGTTGATCTACAAGTACATCGACAGTTTTATAATGGTCTTTTGCTTCAGCATTACTGAGCCCTTCAACCAGAACGAGTTCAAATTCAAACCCTTCAAGTTTGAGCGCCTCAAGTGCAGCCAGAATCAATGCCGTACCTTTAAAACCTCTATGCGAGGGTGCATGGCCAATTCGCAATTGGCGAGACTCCATCTGCGTAAAACAGGGAGACCAATCCTCCAATGAAATATGGCCGTAAGGGAGAAATTCGCTTCCAGAGGGCAGCACATGGAGCAGATCTGGATTCAACGCATAAGTCTTGAAGCTTACTTTAGTTATGCGTTGAATTTGCTCCCTTTTTAAAGCGTCACTCTCAGCAGAATAGTAGCCAAGTTCAACTTGAGAGGCGACATTAATGGAAAAATGTGAAAGAGAATAGTCGCCTTGACGTGCATCATCACCTTGATACTGGACCAAGATAACTTTTTTTAGTATCTTCAATAAAAAAAGCTCTACATTCTGCATCAACTGGGCGTAGTGGCGGTACACAGGGTATAAAAACCCTACCAAGAAGCCCTTGTTTCTATGACAGCCTTTGGGGAACTGCTGAAATAAAGTTTGTCCATAATTGAAAAAAACTACATCTGATTGAAAAATGTAGCGGAGAGCCAAAATACGCTTTAGTTCACGCCAAATCATATTATCGTTATTGCCACAAATCACTTTATCAGCAGAATAACCGAAATAATTTTGTTGTAGAGTCCACGACTCACTATCAATTCCAATTTGATTTAGATGCCAACTCAATCCTTGAGGATTACCACCAACAGTCGTAGGAAGATGTAATACGCGAATTTTCTTCATGAGATAGTCTCCCATTCATCAAGCAACAACAACCCACCTCTGCAGTTGATGATTAACCGATTTTCGAAACGTTCAACTATTTCACCATATCTAGCTGATGTATAAATAATACGCGAATCAAATGGCCGGCACCGCCAAATACGGATCAAACCAAGATCTAATTCAGCAAAAGCTCCTGGATAGGGTTTCGTTGAAGCACGAATTAAATTATATATTTGAAAAACATCCATCAGATCCCAATTAATAAGGCCATCGTCAGGAGAACGTTTAGGATAATATGTTGGCTCACCCAACTGAGGAACGGTAGAAAATTTTCTAGAAAGAATTGATGGTAAATTTTCTAATAATAGCCGCCGATAAACAATAGCATATTTAAAATAAAGCGTTTCAATATCATCAAAGCAGGTTATATCATAATCTTTGATAGCTATAATATCGCCATCATCAACGCCAGGCTTAATCATGAACAAATGCATCAAGAATCTTTTTCGATCTTCGATCAAACTCCAATTCATCGGCGATCTGCCGCGGCCTTTTGGCAGTAAATCTGCACTACCGTGCAAACCTAATGCACCAATACTTAGTGCTCTTATTATCTGCTCAGGGAATAACCGCTGCCAGCCACCTTGAATGAGTAGGTCAAATTTTTGGACCTGAAAAAACTCTAGATCTTCATCTGAGGTTAAGGAATAGGAGTGAGGAATATAAATCTTAATCCCCCTAGATTCAGCCAAATCACGATAGTCATAATATCCAGAGATATTGTATTTATATGCCTGGTCGGGTGTCAAACACACAAAGCATTCAAACCGATACCCTGCTTCAAGCAAACCAATTATTGCTTTTAGTCCGCCCTCATGACAACCACACATCACAAAGCGAAAAGATGCTTGATTTAATAAAGCTAGATTTGTCTTAATCATTATGAGTATCTTCTTGAATGCTGAAGTTGCGTTTTATTCCAAATGCTCTTTCAGTCGCAAGCAATTGTTGCTCCATGATTCGAAAGTTATTTTCAATAACTGAGTCCCACACCAAATTAGTAGTTTTTTGCTCATACACCCACCACATTGGATGAACTAGTATTTGCATTGAATATGGCCACGAGCTTGCAATTGCATCTGAGTATGAAAAGTCATTCCTTTTTTCGTTCAACCAGAGCTGAAACTGCCGATTTGAATCAGATATGTATTTAAAACTTGATAGAAGCTGTTTGTTATAAGTATTGACTCGGTTCCCACAATTTATTCCTTCTTGCAACAAAACTGAAGAAGGTTGATGAAAAGACACTGCATGAACTTTGGTATTTAACAACTCTTCTAGCCAGCTAGCTTCTCGCTGAATTGAAGCTTCAGTAACATGTCTTGGAATATCACGCAAAGCGTCATAACCTTGATCGTAATGCAGCCCAATCTGATGACCGTGTTTGATTAAACTTTCTGCAAATGTTTGATTAGCGCGGCTCATCAAGTTGTAACATGGTGAGCGCCACATCAAAAAATACGTCGATGCGATTCCCAGTTCAGCCTCTAAGCGTGCCATAGTTGCCGCCGCTAACAAACACCCATCAACATCGTGGCGCAAAAGAATTAATCCTTTCCTTTCCGTATCTACATCATCCAGTCTATCTACTTTACAATTATGATTTTCTAAATAATCAAAGCCGATAAATTGATAACCACAATTCAACGCACTTTTAAGCATATCTCTATAGGTTCGCAGATTAAACGGCAAGCTCATACAATGACTCCAATAATTTACGCTTTGGTATACATAACCATTTTTGCATCGCTGATATATCTGCAATTAAATCTTTTGCCTCACCCTTGGCCTGCAGGAAAATTGGCGCTTTATCGATATGCTCGCCCATTGCTTCAGCGATCTGCCGAATTGACAACACATCAGGGCCAGCGATGTTATACGTCGCACTTTCTTTTGTATCTAACGCTGCAACTAAAGCAGCACTGGCATCATCAACATGCACTGGGTTTATACGAATACCGCCCCCCCCCTGCAGACTGATTGGTTTATCTGAAGCCACTGAATCCATGAGTCGAGGTATCAACATACTCCGATTTTGGCCTGATCCGTAAATAAAGAAAGGACGAATGACCGTCACTTGAAAAACCGAGGCATAGCTTTGCACCAGTATCTCGCCACAAGCCTTACTACCCAGGTAATAGCCGAGTTGGCCAGCAGGAACAATAGCGGCATTTTCTTTAAAGGCTTGAGATCCGCTGCCGTACACACCACCGGAGGATGCATAGATAAACTGTTTGGCACCCACACGCTTTGCATAGTCGAGCAATCGTGCAGTCGACGCAATATTTACATTGAATGTGTCAAGTGCGCTATCAGGAAAATCTCTAAATAGAGATGATTGCGCAAGGTGAATCACAACATCTATCTCATTAGGCAACTTACCCCAACTCCATTCTTTGGATAAATCAATTTCTATAATGGAAACTCCAGCAACACCTTCGGAGTCCGGATTATGCACAACTCCAATAACATCCAACCCGTTATGAATTAATTTTTTAGCCAATTTTTGACCGAGCAAGCCGGCAACACCAGTTATTAATATTTTCATGATTTAATTTTAATATACTTTACAAAGGGAAACAGAAGGGAGCAAAAGATTCTATATTTCGTTAATCTTTTTAAATTTCTGTTTAGTTATATTATTGCACCTTCAAAAAACATTTTTACCATTAATGTTTTTAGAGATATTCCGCACAGAGTTCCTTTATGGCAGATTAATCTCCAACCAAGCATTGACGTTAAGCAGAGACCATATCAATAAACGCCGATTGCGCTCTCCATTTAAATGCTGCATAACAAGCGGCTGAATTGCCGCATGATCCAAACTATTATAAATTGGAGCATTTTTATTGAGTAGTCTATCCTTAACGAATTCGATACTATCACCTTTAAACCAACTGGCATCCGGTGATGAGAATCCTTGTTTTTGTGCTTTAACAATGTCTTCCGGGATGTAACGCGACATCATATCTCGAAGAATCTGTTTACCATCATTTGTTTTTTGAAAGAATATTTCCTTCTTAATGCCGAGCTCATTTTCATTAATTTTCACTACTTCGGCAAGATTGTTCAATTTCATACCTATAGGGCATTTCATGGCAAAATCTACAAGATCGTTATCCATAAATGGGACCCTGTTTTCAAGTCCATGTGCCATACTAAGCTTATCTTCAACAACAAATAAACCGTGCAGAAAAGTCTTGGCTTCAAAGTACAACGAGTGATTTATGTAATCTTCAGGTCTATTTATCTCATTGTCGTGCGTGTCAAATACATTCCTGAAAATATCACGCGTCCATACCTCATTTACTTCTGCCCAAATAGGCTTAAATATTTTTTTTAGCTCGCTGTTACTAACCAATCTCTGCCAATAAAGATAGTATTCGTCAATATAATTTTCAAAATTTAGGCTGTTTGCTCCTCTGTAGTACCGCCAAGGATAACCACCAAAAAGTTCATCACCACCACTGCCCGACAAAACAACTTTTACAAATTTACTGGCAAGTTTGGCAGCATAAAAGTTAGGGTAGCTTTGTCCAACGCGAGGCTCTTCAAGATGCCAAGCAAGATTAGGTAAGCAGCGCTCCATGTCTCCTGCCTTTAGCACCATTTCATAATGCTCGGTTTTAAAGTGAGCAGACATGGCTTCAGCTTTTGTTCGCTCGTCAAAAACTAGCTCAATACCAGAAGCAGAGCTTATATCAAAACCACAAGTAAATGTCTTTAAATAAGGAAACTGTTTCGCTGTAATGGCAGTAATAGAGCCCGAGTCCATTCCGCCACTCAAGTAAGCACCCATCTCCACATCGCCGACTAGTTGTCGATTAACCGCCTGCTTGAACAATCGGTCAAGCTCTTCAATGTGTTCCTGCTTGTCAACTTTATGGTCTGGTTCACGAAAGCGATAGTCCCAATACTGGTACTGGCTCCATTGACCTTTCGGCACATCCAATTTAGCGAAATACCCCGCTGGTAATAGGTGCACGTCTTCCAGCAAGGTTTGATCTGTGAATAAGTTCTGGAATGTGAAATATTCCAACAATGCTTTATTGTTCAAAACCCTTTTAAAAGCAGGTTGAGCAGTGATCGCCTTCTGTTCAGAGCCAAATGCAAAGCTTTGCCCTTGCCTTGCGTAATAGAGTGGTTTGATACCGTAGCGATCTCTTGCCAGCAGAAGCGTTTGTTCTTTTCTGTCCCACAAGGCTAGACCAAACATGCCGTTGAATTTGAGCAACGCATCCGACCCCCAGAGGGCGAGTGCGTTCAATACGACTTCGCTGTCAGTCTGGCTCCTGAACCAATAACCTAGAGCCTCCAACTCGGTACGGATTTCGCGGTAATTGTAAATCTCACCGTTAAAGCTCAACACATAGCGGTGATCGCCAGTGATCATTGGTTGGTTACCAGCGGGACTGCGATCGATGATAGCTAACCTTCTGTGCCCAATGCCTACATTGCCCTCAATCCACTGCCCTTCTCCATCAGGGCCCCGATGGACGATTGCATCCGTCATTTTTTTAAGAATAACCGGCGAAACAGGCTCACCGTTCAAATTTATCAAACCGGCAATACCACACATTAGACGGGTCTCTTTATTAGTGTGGTTCTGGCAGTGGTGATATTCAAGTGCGTGGCCGAGCTCATGTTGGCAACCCTACGGCCAGGCGGCGCGTAGCCACTTCAGCTTTGCGTGAGGCACGCCAATCAATGAGGCGCTGCAAACCTTCATTGAGGTCAATCTGTGCCGTAAATCCGATTTCAACGGTCGCTTTTTTAGGGGAGCCAATGCGGTTACGAACAAGTGTGGCTTGGCTTCTTGGTGCATATTTGATTTGCTTGGTGCAACCCGTCAAAACTAACAGTTTCTCTGCCAGTTGCTTCAGGGATGTGCGCTTACCCGTTCCCACGTTGTAGAAAGAATCAACTGGATCAGCCTTCATTGCGCATACGTTGGCCAATGCGCAATCTTCAACCGCTACAAAGTCAAACGCCTCAGAGCCATCACCCATGATAGTGGGGCTTTCGCCTTTGTCAATGGCGTCCAGCATTTTCATAATGACGGCGATGTAGGCCCCGTGGTAGTCCTGACGGGGGCCGTACACATTCATGTAACGCAATCCAACAAAATTTAAACCATAGCGGTGATGGAAAGATCGCAACATGGCTTCACCAGCGATCTTGGTGGCACCATAGAAGTTTTTGTTGTTGAAAGGATGTTCCTCGGTCATCGGCTCTTCAACCGCATCACCATAAACAGAGGCAGATGACGAATACACCAAACGCTTGATGCCTTTGGCTACACAAGCCTCCATCACATTGAAGGTACCGCGCACGTTTACATCAAAAGCAGTTCGGGGGTATTCGTGGCATTGCAGTAGCCACAAGGCGGCAAGGTGGAACACGCCATCTGCCCCTTCAAACGCAGACTGCAAAATGTCGGTTTGCATGACATCGCCACCCGCATCGTAGATTTTGACCCGAGGGTCTTTCAGGGCATTCGTCAGGTTCTCACGGATACCACGAACGAAGTTGTCGTAAATGACCACTTCTTTGACATCATCTTTCAAAAGTGTATCAACCGTGTGTGAGCCAATAAGGCCCGCGCCGCCAACTACTACAAATTTTTTTCCTTTGATATCCATTAATGACTCTCTTTTTGAACGATTGAAGAAACTTCCTCGGCAATAGCAAAACTGGCTGTTAAACCTAGAGACTCTATGCCAAACAAGTTGATCTTGCTCTGTTTGGATCACAAAGTCGGTAGAAAATTATTTTGGTTTACCCAATTTTGGACGAATGCCACTGTATGTTGGGGCTAACTTGCTTGGATCACGCTCAGACCATTCGGTCTGTATTGCTTGGGCAAACTTTTGCCTCGATTGATCGTTAACTTGATAGTCGATTTTATGGATCCACTCCTCGGCGGGGCCAAATCGCGTTTGGCTGCCCAACTTGAGCGTGAGGTGTTTGCCCAAGCAACCTGTCTCAGGCACGGGGTAGGTTAAACGCTTAAGTGGCACTTGCCGGCTCTTTACCGCCAAGGTGAATTCAAAACTTTGTGTTTTAACCTGTGGCTGCTCAAATGGAGTTTTGTAAACAATCATGCCCCCGCCCGATTCAATATCGTTGACTAGGCTTTGCAAGTAGGCGTAAGAATTCACAATGCCGGTTGAGGGGGAGCAGCACTTTATTTACTTTTAGGCTTGGCTTACCATTAGATTTGGCATGGAACAGAAGAAGCTGTCAGTCATCCACCCCATTACTTTTACCCGCCTAGTGCAGTTGATGAGGTTTTGAACTTGGGTTTCGTTTTGTGCAATGATCCATTTACCAATTTTCTTGTGTGGATTACCTCGATTTAAGTAATATTCACAAAGCAAGTGCTTGCCTCGAACACACAAGTGCGCTTTGGGTGAGTTTTGTTTTAATAGATGCATGCGTGAACGACCTCGCTATTGCGAGAACTGGCGCCCGCACCAAAACCAGTTTCTGAATCAACAACCAATGTGGAGTAACCCTGCTCAACCAAATATTTTGCACAGAGAAGGCCCACTACACCTGAACCCACAACAACGACATTGAACTCATATGGAATACAAGCAATCGAAATCTAGTAGACAACAAAATCATCCTTCAAAATCAAGTTGATTACTTTCTTAACCATGACCCACAAATTTGAAGATAATAACCAGTCAAACCGTCAAAAATTTTAGGCATCGAAGACAACTCTTCCTTGAATATTTTAGCAACGGAATTTTTATTGATTAATGACAAACCAAATTTATTCAATGCTGCATCAAAAAATAATAACAAATTGACCGATAGATAATTAAACCAATATTTCCAATAATAGCCCCCCCGCATGAAAAGGCTCGCATTTCGAATGCCAGGTCTTTTGCAAATTAATTTTAATAAAATTTTGAATAGGTTATTATCTATTCCTCGATTATGACTTAGATCAAGCCAGAAAAGATTAGCCATGCAGCCAAGAAAATACAATCTTTGATCATAAATATATAAAAATGGATCTCCAAAAATATTTTGATATTGCATCATCATTTTATCTCTACTCTTACCACCTTGAGCCCACGACTCCGAATCTTTAACAAAGACAAATGAATGTAGTCTTGAGATTTTACCAAAATATAACGCCGTCCAAATTGCTTGATTTGAAGCATTCCACAACACAACGGGCAGAGAATCAATCCAGCGAATGTATAAAACAAAAATATCCGCCTTTATTAAGGCATGCCAAGATGAATCCCCAACCGTTTGACCATATTTAAATACCTCGCGAATCTTGTCCGAGTCAATCAATCCATTAAAGTCTATTTGACTTTCACAAATTATATTTTTATCGTACAGGAATATTATGGGCGTTATATACATTAAAACAGAATAATTCTCAATTTCACGGATTTGACCGTTGCGCAAAAATAAATCATCTTCAGCATATACTTGTATAAAATCATCATCTTTAAAATTTAATTGCAAAGCCCATCTTTTAATGGACTCTAGCAAGCCCACCTCAGACTGAACCCGTATCACATTAACTCGATCAAGATTTCGCGTTTTATCAATAATAAAATCATTTACCCATGCTGATTGGGATTTGTCAATTATCCATAAAACGTCATTCGATTCATCAATATCGTCGAGTAAAAGCAACAAATTAGACCTTGATCTATTGCAGCTATAAACTATGTTTATTAGATGGTGGGCTCTCATTTTTGTCGACTTTTGCTTCCATTAATAATAAATTCTATAATATCAACAAATCAATGGTAATCATATCCTTTTGCAAGGGTCGTAGAAGTAGAATCGTTGCGTAGCCATGGCCAATCGCTGCTTTGGGGTGAAGCCTTGCGCCATTGAAACAGTTGGGCAGCCGTCAAACCGTGTTCTCTGGCGACCAGTGAAACGGAACTGCCTGCGTAGACTTCCCTGTCAAGGCTACAAATTAAAGCTACAAATTAAAAGTAGAAATTTCCGGTTGAAACACCCTGAGTTTGTACATTGCCGGCGGCATGTCTCCCGTCGGTACTCGTTGTAATCCGTCAACCAAATTTCAGCCGCCTCTTGAGCCCCTGACATCGTGTTGAACAAATTGGCATTGAGCACTTCTTCCCGTGTACGCATAATCGTTTTTCTCGCATTGATGGTTTCAAAGAGTGGCGAAAGAAACGTAGGAATCGAAACTAAATCTTTCAATCTTTAAATTGCATAATCCAATAACTTCATCGACAGCTTTTGTTTCGCCCGGAAACATCTTCGCATTTAGTTCATCAAACACGATCACGGCTCCTTTTGGCATTCGTGGCAAGAAATTTTTAAGCAGAATCTTTGTGGGCTCATATAAATCGACATCAAGATATAGCAGACTAACTACTAAATGAGGGTTATTGTCTACATATTGAGCGCAAGTCTTGGCGATATCGCCTTTAACTAACTCGATTTTTGGAATATGAGAGAGGGGACGATTTAAATCATAGACACTAATGGCGTTCACCACGTCGTCATATGTTGACCCTTTAAGAGCGCCTACCTCAATTAGACTTCCGTCGGTACCGTGTTGATCATTCATATGAACTGAAGGAAACCCCTCAAACGTATCAAAGCCAATAATCTTCCTTGTATGGTTAGTGGGTTCGAGAATTGAAGATAATTTTGCCCAAGCTAACGTTCCACCGCCGTGAAGAACACCTCCTTCGACAATGCTCCCGTTAATGTTAAGAATTCGCTTAAAAATTTCATACTTAGTCAGGAACTTTGCGATAGATTGCCTTGACGAATATTTTGGAAACGCATCAATCTTATTTAAGACTGAGTCGCCACTTGAGTTGAAAAGACGCTCAATGGCGTTGAACTGTTCAAGATCATTAGCAGATTGATTTTTTGGTTCACGTGAGTGGATAGTGGTGTTAGACATTGACGGTGCCTTTCATTTCGGTTGATGGCGCCTTAAGACTTGACGAATAACGGAGCTGTATCGAGTATCTAATTTTATCCGAGATATTTAGGCTCGATGAATGAAGCAAATAAGAGCTGAAAAACAATGCGTCGCCTCGAGCCATCTCAACATAGCGTATTTCATTCTCATAGACGCTTGCTGGCAACGTTTTCTTGCCAACTTTCATTGTATGTGGCACTTCTCCGGCTTTGTGCGATCCGGGCATCACTTGTAAGGCCCCTTGCTGAACTTTTGTGTCAAACAGCGGAATCCATACCGTAAGCTCTTCATCATTACCTTTCACATAGAAATCGTCTTGATGCCAGAAAGCCAATTCTTTTGTTTCAAAGGGCACATCGATGCGAAAGGGGATCTTTTTGTAAAGTGAGGGCTGGCGTATCAGCTGACACACAATTTGTGTAATCTTTGGTAATAAGCCAAGATCGATGAAAACTTGGTGATCACGCATTTCTTCATAAATTTTCGTAACGCACTCTGGATTTGCAGCCGCATATGAAACCCACTCCGAATCATTGAGAGAGCTTACTTCTTTGTAGTTTCTCCTAATAGACTCTTCTGCCTGCGTATCAATTTCTGCGAAGTCTTCGGGCGCAAGTAAACCCTTCGCCAAGAAATATCCCTGCTTATTGTAATAATTTATCATGTTGATCATAAATAATCCCGTCTTTATGAATCAGTATCTGCGCAGAAAACCGGACGGCGCTACGGTTATTAGCAGCTGATTTTCAATGTCCTGATCTAACTCAAGATTCAACGTTGTTCCGTCTTCAGCAAGGTGCCGCTTGTTTTCGATCTCTTTCAAATATTGAATTACGGCAGTCTTCGGATTGTTTCCTTTTTCCCAAGGTCTGTTTTTAATTAGATTGCTTGACAAATCCTCAACTGCCGTGTCGAACACGATAACATAGCTGTTTAAAGATACGAGTGGTGCGTATAGGCGAAGCTCGTTCAGAACGTGCTCGTGTGTATGATTGCTATCAAGACACACCAGAACCTTCTTCGCAGATTTCGCTCTATGTTTTACTTGATCAGAGATTGCTTTATCGATGCTCGAACCTTGAATCATTTCAATACGTTTCGACATAGGATGCGCCAAGATAGCGTCTTTGTTGTGCGCCCGTATATCAATATCGATGCCCAGCACCTTCGCATTAGCTGGACCGCCACATTGAGCAATAAGTTCGAGAATGCTTGCGTAGAAAATCAAAGAGCCACCACGAGCAATTCCAGTTTCGATTATTAAGTCTGGCTGAACTGACCAGAGTAATTGCTGTGCTCCAACAATGTCTTGCGGATACTGAATAATTGGCCTACCAAGCCATTCGAAGTGATACGAATAGTTGGTCTTTATCGACTCATCCATCCACTGACGTGTAAGCGTCTGTAGCGTGTCGCTACTTCCTTGCTCAGCTATTTCCTTGCGACACTGTTGTTGAAAATTGTCATCTTTCATAGGTATTCTTTCGGGTTAGAGTGTTTCAATTTTAATTTGCTTTAGCCCAGCCGCTTTTAACTCATTAGCTATTTCATCTTTGTATGCGGGATTTGAAACTATTAGGAGGGCATCGCCTTCTGTTGATCTAAAAAAATCCTGTTTTGATTTAATCTGAATCAGAGAGCCAGGTAAATATCTACCAATTTTTCGCGGGTTCTGATCAATTGCGAAGGCAACCTTGTCAATTAGTTGATTACTGCTGGCGCAGTGCGAAAGAAAAAGACAGCCTTTTGTCGCTGCGCCCCAGATATACACAGAACGACCTTGAGCAGTAGCGTCTAAACGTTCTATGTCAGCTCGAAGGTTTGGAAATAAATCAGCAAATGAAACGTATTGCCAGTGTTTCGATTGGTATAAGTCATTGAATTCGCTGTTTAAGGTCGAAAGATCGGCAACCACATACTGATACTGATCATCAAATACTAATCCGTGTGTAGTTGCGGATGCGTCAAATAACATCTTCAATGACAGCTGCGAAAAATAATTCACGTGCTCATACGTAATATCAAAGAATGTCTTGTGAGTGATAATCCAGTCATAATTCGGCACTTCAATGTAAATCTTCGTATTCCCAAACACTTCCTTTAGCATTACCAAGAAATTGTATGGACTTGGAACGTGTTCAAGAACGTGTCTTAGCACAACCAGATCTGCTTTGATTCTGTCGCCTTTGTTAAGATAACGTTTTCCTATCGCTGGATTATTCCCTTCATACGATGCGTCGTAGCCCTGTATTTTGAAAAATCCATCAGCTTGAACCATTTCGACGAAATCGCCTTTCCCGCAACCCACTTCAACAATCAAACTATTTTGTTTCGCTTGCTTTTTAAGCAGTGCAAGCACAGATTTCATATGTATTTGAAACTTTACAGAGTGTGCTTGACTGTTTTCGTAGTCTTCGCTGTAGTCAATCAAGCCGCCATCAAATGCCTCATTCTCAACAAAATTCAGGCGTGTGTTAAGGCGCAGGCGCATAGGTGCGAGCGATTGGTTCTGCTGTTTTGTTTTTAGTGGAGCGTTTGGAAGTGTCGGAAGATACAAAGTTTCACCGATATCCCTTATTCCCCAAAACGCCATTGGTTCGTACTCGGGATACGAGTAGTAGCCAAGATTTAGCTTTATAGGAGCAGCACGTTCTTTTATCCGTTGCTCCGCCAATCGTCGAACGGATATCGGCTTTCCGCTACATACGTTGTATGTTCCCCCCCTTTCACTCACATACAAGTCAAATAACTGTTTTGCTACAGCTTCGATGGGAAGATAGTCTCGCAACTGCTCTCCGCCACTCATATTGAAAACTGCATCGCTATTATCAATCGCAGTATCTAACTGTGAAAGAACAGACTTTGGGTTCTGTCCTTTGCCATACATATAGAAAAGACGCGCCCACTGTAAGCAAAAAGCAGTTTCCTTCACCAAAAACTCAAGTTGCTGGCGAAGAACGTCTTTAGCAACTGCGTATGGGTTATTTGGGAGTGGCTGTGTATTTGATGCTATTGGACCGCTTTGAAAACCATATTCAAAACACGTGCCTGTTATTAGAACTTGGCTTACGCCTTTCGATACAAGTGATTTTATAAAGCGATAGTTAAACGGCAGGTTCTCTTCGAAATGAAATAGCGACTTGTAGTTTGGAAGACCTTGCCACGCTAAATGAATAAGACCAGCGCCAGGTTCGACTGAAATGTTGGTTCTATCTTGATGGAAGTCTAAGGCTACAAACTCGACATCCTTAAACCAGTCAAACTGCGCAGCTTTGTTTGTATCTCTTGCTGTTGCTACTACTTGGTAGTTATGATTAAGTAGAAGCGGAATTAAATGCTGTCCAACAAATCCGGTTGCACCGCTAACTACAACTTGGCGTGATTTTTGCTGTGTGTCATTTGTCATTGCCGCAGCCGTTGTGTCTATAAGTTATAGTGAGTCTAACAGCACACAGCGTAGCGGCATAGACTTTGGACTGTGCGTACAGCATTACTTGGGTGATACTTTGCGGTGTAGCTGTGTGTGACATTGTGTAGCAGCGCAGTGCGTATTTGCTTACACACTTTGTTACACACCTGGCATTCCCCCAAACCTCTAGACATTTTTCATAGCGCAGTCTGACGCTGCCGCTCGAACTCATAGGGGCTGAGTTGATCGAGATGCTTGTGTCGTCGAACGCGATTGTAGAAACCCTCGATGTAATCGAAGATTTCTGACTTGGCTTCAGCCCGAGTTTGGTAAATCCGCTTCTTGATCTGTTCGCTTTTTAAATTACTGAAGAACGATTCGGCCACAGCGTTATCCCAGCAATTGCCACGACGGCTCATGCTCGGGCTTAGCCGGTTGTCTTTGCACCAACGGTTGAATTCGTCGCTACCAAATTGACTGCCCTGGTCCGAATGGATGATCACTGAGTCTTTAGGTCGTCTGCGCCACACCGCCATCGTCAGTGCATCCAACACCAAACTCGTTTGCATGCGTGGCCCCATGCTCCAGCCCACCACCGCACGCGAGTGCAAATCTAGTACAGCGGCCAAATACAACCAACCCTCATGCGTACGGATGTACGTGATATCAGTCACCCAAGCATGGTCAGGCTCGTCGTGTTGGAACTGGCGTTGCAATTGGTTTGGCGCCACTTGTGCAGGCTTACCCACTTTGTACCTAGGACGTTTGTAGCCACGTACAGACTTGATCTGAGCGGCACGCATCAACCGCGCCACACGGTTTTCACCGCAGGCCACACCTGCTTCGCGCAGATCACAGAAGATGCGCGGGCTGCCGTAAATGCCCATGCTTTGGTCGTAGAACTCTTTGATCTTTGCCGTCAACACCTCATTGGCTTTTTCCCTTGGCGATAGCGGCTCATGCAGCCAAGCGTAGAAGCCGCTGCGGTGAACTTTGAGAACGCGGCACATGCTGGTGAGTTTGAATTCGCATCGGTGGGCTTGAATGAATGCGTACTTCACTCGGACTGCTTTGCAAAGTACGCGGCGGCCTTTTTTAGGATGTCGCGCTCCTCGGTAGTGCGTCTTAGCTCAGCCTTAAGTTTGGCCACTTCGGCCTGCATCGCACGCATATCTCCCAACGGAGCACCATCAGAGGCCTTGGACTTGCGAACCCAGTTGTACAAAACTCCTTCACCCAATCCTAGGCGCGAGGCAACATCTACGACTGTGTGCCCCTTGTCCACTACCTGCTTAACCGCCTCCGCCTTGAACTCGGCTGTGTATTTAGACCTTTGTATTTCAAATTCTCCATTTCAGTTTTGACATCATATTTGTCTACTGATTTGGGGGAATGCCAACCGACAGCAAACACGCTGAAAACCGCATAAATGCTGGACTATTTTTGATAGTCTTTTCTCCCCAACCGTTGGCGGCTGCGTCAGTGGCGTAGCGGACTTCAAGCTCCGTGATCGATGGCTTGATGTAAAAAATGCGAGTTTTCATAGAACCGCAAGCTCCGGAACAGCCGTCACGAAACGAACGCCTTTTGTTTTGAGTGCCGCGTTTTGTAGCACCACCTCTGCGGCGATGTTCCAAGGTAGGATTAAAACAAAATCAAATGTCCTGTTTAGCATTTCACTCGGGTGCAAGATGGGTATATGGCTACCCGGCATAAACTTGCTTTGTTTGGCTTGGGCTGCATCGCAAACAAATTCAACCAAGTCGGGTTTAACGCCTGCGTAGTTCAACAATGTGTTGCCCTTGGCTGCCGCACCATAGGCAGCCACTTTTTTATCCAAGCGCTTTTGCTCGATCAAAAAACTCAACAAGTCATCTTTGATCTTGTCTGCGCGAGGCTGAAATTTTAGGTACGTGTTCAAGTCTTGCAGGCCATGCTGGATCTCCGCTTGCAGCAAACTGCTCACCGTAGCCTGCGTTGGGCGTGGATCATCTTGATGACAACCGTAAACCCGCAAACTACCACCGTGAGTAGACAACTCTTCCACATTCCAGACCCGTAGCCCTGCTACAGCAAAAATTCGACTGACCGTTTGCAATGACAGGTACGAGAAATGCTCGTGGTAAACCGTGTCGAACTGGGCTTGCTCGATCAGGCGCATCAAATGCGGAAATTCGAGTGTGACGGTGCCACCCGGCTTGAGCGCGGCTTTCAATCCACGCGTAAAGTCGTTTATGTCGGGCACGTGTGCGTACACGTTGTTGCCCGCAATCAGGTCGGCTTGTTGGCCTTTGGCTGTCAGCTGCTGACCCAATGCTTCCCCAAAGAACTCCCGCATCACCGGAATACCCAGCTGCTCCGCCGCTGCGGCCGTACTGTCGGTTGGTTCTATGCCCAAGCAAGGAATGTCTGCTGCTACAAAGTTTTTAAGCAAATACCCGTCGTTTGAAGCCACTTCAATAACCAAGCTCTGAGCATTGAGCCCCAGCTCATGTGTCATTTTTTCTGCGTACCTTTTGGCGTGAACCAACCAACCCCTTGAAGTGCTGGAGAAATACGCATATTCGGGGCTGAACAACTCATCGGCCTGCGCGTAGTCTTCGGTCTGCACCAACCAGCATTGATCACACACCTTGACCTTGAGTGGGTAGTATTTTTCTGGCTTGGACAAATCAGCCTCGGCGAGGTAGGCGTTGGACGGCGGCGCAAAGCCCAAGTCTAAGAACGTATGCTTGAGTGGCGCACCACAATGCCGACACTTCATAAAACAATTCCTCTGAAGCTGGAATCTATAAAAGGGTGTCTGGAATCACGCACAGAAATATCGGTCACTGGTAAAGGCCAAGCAATACCCAGCTCAGGGTCGTCATGACGCACGCCGCCTTCAGACTCGGGCTTGTAAAAGGTCGTGTGCAAGTACAACAACTCGCTACCCGCTTCCAACACCTGAAAGCCGTGGGCGAACCCCTCAGGGATCACCATCATGTGTGCGTTCTGCGCAGAAAGCTCTTGTGCATACGAGCGTTTGTAACTGGGGGATTGAGGGCGCAAATCCACCGCTACGTCCCAAACCTTGCCCTTCAAACACCGCACCAGTTTCATCTCCGCATGCGGAGAATTCTGAAAATGCAAGCCGCGCACCGCTCCCACGGCTTCGGTGCATGAATGATTGATTTGAACAATTTTTCTGTGGCCGATAACGGACGACAGTTCTTGTTCACAGAACAACCTTGCAAAAGCTCCACGCATGTCTTTGAAGGCTTGGCTTTCAGCCACGATCAAGTCAGCAATGGGTGTTGGGTTAATTTTCATGCCGAGATCCACCCCACTTGCGTACCTCGGGCGGCCTCAACATATTGAGCCAACTGCTGTGGGCTGATGGTTGTTTGGCTGTCCAGAAAGGTTCTGTACCAATCTGCTGTTTTTTCCAAGGTGGTTTCGAGGTTCCACACAGGTTGCCAGCCAAGGTGAGTATGGGCTTTGGCGCTGTCCAAATAAAGCAAGTTGGCTTCGTGGGGTTGAGGCGAGGCCGTCTCGTGCCACTGCATTTCAGGCCAGTGGGTTCGCAGCCGGTTCAGAACATCTGCCACCATGCGGTTGCCGCTGCGCTCTGGGCCAAAATTCCAAGCGCCATCAAAATTTTTATTCCCTTCGATCAGCTTTTGCCCCAAGAGCAAGTAACCACTCAAAGATTCCAACACGTGCTGCCAAGGTCGAGTAGCGTTGGGTGATCGAATTTCAAGGGACTGCTGGGCAGCGATCGCTCGCGCTAGGTCGGGTATTAATCGGTCTTCAGACCAATCACCACCGCCGATCACATTGCCCGCACGGGCCGTGGCCAATAACGGCGCATCCTCGCTATGGAAGAAAGCGCTGCGGTAGCTCGCTGCCACCAATTCAGAACCTGCTTTGGATGCGCTGTAAGGATCATGACCACCCAACCGATCGGTTTCTCGGTAACCCCAGACCCACTCTTGGTTTTCGTAACACTTATCTGTGGTCACCACCAATATAGCTCGAACGCTGCGGGTGTGGCGACAAGCCTCCAGCACATTGGCTGCACCCATCACATTGGTGGACCAAGTCTCCAGCGGGGCGCGGTATGAGCGCCTCACCAAGGGTTGGGCCGCCAAATGAAAAACCATTTCTGGCTGGGTTGCCCTGAACACCCTAGCGACATCGGCCGCTTGGCGAATGTCCAACTCATGGTGCTGAAGGGTCGATTCAAGGCCCGACAAATTCCAATGGTTCGGCTGTGTTTCTGGTGCCAACGAAATGCCAAAAACCTCTGCGCCCAATTGATTGAGCCACAGGCTCAGCCAACTTCCCTTGAAACCGGTATGACCGGTTACAAGGACGCGCTTGCCGCGGTAAACATCACCAAAGAGCTTCATTCCCAAGTTTTCCAGGGTGCTTTGCCTGCAGACCAAAGCTCTTCAAGGTGGTTTTTGTCACGTAAGGTGTCCATGGGCTGCCAAAATCCTCGGTGCTCAAAAGATTCAAGCTGGCCATTGCGTGCAATGATCTCAAGCGGACTACCTTCCCAAGAGGATTGATCGCCTTCAATAAAATCAATCACATTAGGTCTCAAGACGAAGAAACCTCCATTAATCCAGGCGCCATCACCCGGTGGCTTTTCTTGAAAGCCTTCAACACGGGTACCTTCGCGCAAGAGCGCTCCATAACGCCCAGGGGGCTGAACCGCTGTCACAGTAGCCAGCTTGCCATGCTGCTTGTGAAAAGCAATTTGCTTTGAAACATCCACATTGGCTACACCATCGCCATAAGTGAAACAGAAGGATTCATCATCACGCACATAATTGGCGACACGCTTCAAACGACCACCAGTCAGGGTGTCATCCCCCGTGTCCACCAAGGTCACGCGCCAAGGCTCGGCCTTTTTGTGGTGGACTTCCATCTGGTTGCTGCACATGTCGAAAGTGACATCCGACATGTGCAGAAAATAGTTGGCGAAATACTCTTTGATCACGTACCCCTTGTAGCCACAGCAAATGATGAAGTCATTGACGCCATGCGAAGAATAAATCTTCATGATGTGCCAAAGGATCGGACGGCCACCGATTTCGATCATCGGTTTGGGTTTGAGGTGGGTTTCCTCGGAAATTCTTGTTCCGAGACCACCTGCGAGGATGACTGCTTTCATTAAACGGTTCCTGTCATTTTTTGGAACGTGTTGTTGTGGCTGACGAGCTCTTCAAATCTTCCTCTGGCTCTGAGCTCACCTTTTTCCAATAAATAGATTTGGTCGCACTGGCGGACCGTGGTAAGCCTGTGCGCAATCAGGATGATGGTGATGTTGTGACCCAAGTTATTGACCGCATCCATCACCGCCTGCTCGGTGATGTTGTCCAGTGCACTGGTGGCTTCATCCAAAACAAGAACACTGGGGTTGTGATAAAGAGCACGGGCGATGCCAATGCGCTGGCGCTGCCCGCCGGATAAGCGGACACCCCGCTCACCCACCATGGTGCTGTAGCCTTGGGGCATGTTTTGAACCACGAAGTCGTGCAAGTTGGCAATTTTGGCCGCACGTTCAACGGCCTGTTGGTTCACCATCTCTGGGGCAAGGCCAAAAGCAATGTTTGCCGAAACCGTATCGTCGGCCAAATAGATGTGCTGCGGCACATACCCAATACTTTTTTGCCATTGCCGCCTGTTGCTGGCGTTAACGACTTGGCCATCTATGCACAGCGCTCCCTCTTGTGGTTCGAGCAAACCCAAAATCAAATCAACCGTTGTGGTCTTACCGCTGCCCGTGGAGCCAACCAAACCCACTGTAGTACGTGCAGGGATGCTGAGATTGATTCCGTTGAGCGCTGGCGCATTGGCATTGGGGTATTGGTAAACAATTTTGTTGAGCTCGATGCACTTGTTGAGCGGCAGGGGCTCAAACACCTTCTCATAGGGCTCAATTGGGTTCAGGCCCATCAAATCGGTATGCAATGCTTTTAATGCTGGCCCTGCATACTTTAGTTGGGTAAAAGACCCGTAAATCTGCTGAAGCGCTGGCATGAGTCGATAGCCCGCAAAAGCATACAAGGCAACGATCGGCAATGCAGCTGAAAAACTCCCACTTTGGGCCATCAAATACAAAATGACCAACAACATGCCCCCAAAGGCAATGGCCTCCAAAGCAAAACGAGGCATTTGCGCAATGACTTGTGCGGTGGCTTGGCCTTTTGCATAGATTTCAGCCGGTTTGGCAAAGCGATCAATGAATATGCTCTCCAAACCACCTGCCTTGACTTCTTTGGCAGCACCAAAGGCTTCGCTGACGACGGTGTATCTTTCTTGGTTAGCTTGGATCCGTGCTTGACCAAGGTTGTTGAGCCAGCCACTCATGAGAATCAAGATGCCACCATAGGCAACGCCCAAAATAAGACCCACTGAAATGGCAAGCCAAGGGTCTACAACCAACAAAAGTGAAAGTAGCGCCAGGGTGACGGCAATCTGGGCAAGTAGTGTCATCACTGGTACCAAAGAGCCACTGATGACCCCACTCACCTCAGACAAAATATTTTTACCTAAGTCGGCACTGTGGCGATTTAAAAACCAGCTGTAGGGCTGATGCAAATAGCCCTCCACCAGTTGCTTACCAATGCTGTATTCGCGCATCAGCGCAAAACGGGTTTGCGCGTAAGTGGTGAGGGCCTTGAAGGTCAAGGAAAAGACCAACAACACAAACACCAAGAACCCTAGCAGAAACAAAAACTGCTCCACCGAAGCCACGCCCACATTTGCAGAAAACTGGTAGGCCCAAGACAAGATGAGGTTGGTTTCAACCAATGTAGGGTTGGCCAGCACGGCAATGAAAGGCAGGATGGATGCCACGCCCAGCATGTCTAGCAATGCCATGACCAACATCATGGCCATGAGTACCCCTGCGCGTTTGCGCTCTGATGGGCTTAGGAGGTCTAGTAGCTTACGGATGGTATCCATGCGATTTAAGCAACTAGGGCATCCATGATGCGCCACTGCTGCTCGGGCTGAAGTTCGGCACTCATGGGCAGGCTCATGACATGCTTGGCCATTTGTTGGGCCACTGGCGTGCATTCTGGGCAGCACAGGTGCTTGTAGGCGGGCTGTTCGTTCAGCGGCACGGGGTAGTGCACAGCGGCGGGGATGCCCTCATCGGCCAAGCGCTTTTGCAACGCTTCGCGATTGGGCACCATCATGGTGTATTGGGCGTAGACGCTTGTACGGTCGGGCCTCTGCTGGATGCGGGCAATGACCGCTTGGTCGAGCAACTGGTTGTAGCGCTGACCGATTTCTTTGCGCTGCTGCACTTCCCATTCAAAGCGTTCCAGCTTCGCCAACACGATGGCGCACTGCAGGGTGTCCATGCGCCCGCCCACGCCCACGCGGGTGTGCACGTAGCGCTGGCTTTGGCCATGGACGCGGATTTCGCGCATGGCTTGGGCCAAGGCGTCGTCGTTGGTGAAGATGGCGCCGCCGTCGCCGTAGCAGCCCAGGGGCTTGCTGGGGAAAAAGCTGGTGCAGCCGATAGTGCTGAGGTTGCAGCTCTGACGACCTTTGTAGGTAGCGCCAAAGCTTTGGGCGGCGTCTTCAATGACGGGCAAGTTGGCGTGTTTGGCTGCGATAGCGTTGATGGCGTCCATGTCGGCGGTTTGGCCGTAAAGGCTCACCGGCATGATGGCCTTGGTTTTGGACGTGATCTTGGCCTCGATGAGGTTGGCGTCTATGTTGCCCGTGTCGGGCTCGACATCCACAAACACGGGCTTGGCGCCGAGCAGCACGATCACCTCGGCCGTGGCCACAAAGGTAAAGGGCGTGGTGATGATCTCGTCATCGGGCTTGATGTCCAAGGCCATGAGGCTCATCAGCAAGGCCTCGGTACCGCTGGCCACCGTGATGCAGTGCTTAGAACCCGTGAAGGCCGCGAGCCTGTCTTCCAGCTCTTTGACTTCGGGACCCATTATGTATTGGCCATGCTCCAGCACCGCGTCGATGCGGGCTTGGATTTGCGGCTTGAGCGCTTGGTATTGAGTTTTGAGGTCGATGAAGGGGATGGACATGGCTTAGTGCACCGCAAACGGGTTTTGAATCTTGATGGGGCCCACAACCAGCCCTTCCTGCATGTCTTTACTCATGAGCGTACTGACGCCGCTTTGAATGGCTGCGGCCACAATGTGGGCATCGTAAAACGATAGCTGGTGTTGCTGGGCAATGCTCACCGCCTGAGCATGGGTATCGACCGTCAAAGGCAACACACTGCAACTGGCCTTGACGGCCAACAACATGTCTTGCACTTCGTGCCAAGGCATGCCGAGCTTGCGTCGGCAGACCGACGTCACCTCGTTGAGCACTTGAACACTGATGCAGGGCTGCTGGGCCAGCAAGGCCTCGGCTTTGTCTGCTTTTCGCGCGTCAGCTGAGAGCAAGTACAAAACCACGTTGCTGTCGAGGAAGACTTGACTCATGAAGCCTCTTCGTTGGCCTCTAGACGGTTGAAGTGAAAGTCGTCCGGCAAGCGACCACGCAGCTGGCGCAGACGGGCCACCAATTCGGGTGGGCTGGGTTTTTTGCTCACCTCAAACTGGCGCTCGCCAACGAGGTGCAATTCCACCTCTTCACCCTCTTTGAGCTGCAAGGCAGCAACAAGCTGAGCCGGAAAACGCACCGCCAGCGAATTACCCCATTTTGCGACTTGCATCACGAGCTCCTTTTGATATACATGCTAAAACTGTATATCTATACATAGCCAATAACAAGGGTTAAATGGTCACCCACAAGCCTGTAGGCTTGGCCGCTGTGGGGGCAGATGTATTGCCCCTCGCCTTGTAGGGGCAGCGGAATTTGCTCGCCGTATTGGCTCATCCAGCCTATTTGCTTGGCGGGTACGCCCACCATGAGGGCATAGGGCTTCACATCTTTGTTGACCACCGCGCCTGCGCCCACAAAGGCAAATTCGCCGATGGTGGTGCCGCAGACGATGGTGCAGTTGGCACCCAGGGTGACGCCTTTTTTAACCAAGGTGTCGCGGTATTCGCTTTTGCGCTCAATGAGCGAACGCGGGTTGTACACGTTGGTGAACACCATGCTGGGACCGCAGAACACACCCTCTTCCAGCGTGACGTTATCATACACGCTAACGTTGTTTTGAACCTTGCAGTGGTCGCCAATCACCACCTTGTTGCCCACGAACACGTTTTGCCCCAAGGATACGCCTTTGCCGATTTGGGCCCCTCCGCACACATGCACAAAGTGCCAAACGCGACTACCCTCGCCGATTTGGGCGCCTTCGTCAACGATGGCCGAGGGGTGGATGGTGAAGTTTGGGTAATTCAAGCTCAGCACTCGAGCGGCAATGAGACCTTCACACCGTCTTTGGCCGACCGGTACATGGCAACCAACAGCTCCAGACTCTTTAGGCCCGAGCGGCCATCGGTCTCAGCCTCTGCATCGCCACGCATCGTTTTGATGACGTTGTCATAGTAGAGGGGATGACCAAAGCCATACACACTGGTGGTGGCGTAGCTAGCCATCTTAATCTCGGCATCCTCAGGCCGCGCATCCTCAAACTGCCACTCTTGAATTTCGTTAACAGCCACGCCGCCAATGCGGGCTGTGCCCTTTTCACCCAGGATGGTGATGGAGCCCTCCAGGTTTTTGGGGTAGGTGAGCATGCTGACATTGAGCGTGCCCATTGCACCGCTGCGCCACTTGATAACGGCAACGCCGCTGTCCTCGGCCTCGATGTTGCGCGCTTGGGTTGCTGTGTAGCTCATGACGCTTTCGACTGGACCGATGATCCAGTCGAGTAGGTCGATGTAGTGACTGGCCTGGTTCATGAAAGCGCCGCCATCGAACTCCCAAGTCCCGCGCCAGCCGTTACCTTGGTCGTAGTAGTCTTGGGGACGGGTCCAGAACACGTTCAACGCTATGTTGTAAATCCGGCCGAATCGACCCTGCTCGACGGCCTGCTTTAGCAGTTGCAGCGTGGCGTTACGCCGATTTTGCTTGACAACAAACAAACGAACGCCCGCTTCGTCGCAGGCCTTGACCATGCGCAAGCCATCTTGCCAGCGAGTAGCCATGGGCTTCTCTGTCATGACATGCTTGCCCGCCTTGGCCAGATCGATAGTCTGCTGGGGGTGCAAGCCGCTAGGGGTGGTGAGTACAACCAAATCAGCGTTGGTAGCCTTGATCATGTCAGCGAGGTTGGCGTACCCCGTGGCGCCCGTACGCTCAACCGCCGACTTGAGTGCGGCGGGCTCAATGTCACAAACATCAACCAGGTCAATGTCGTCTTTGCGGCTCTCGATTGCTCCAAAGTGGTTGACAGCAATGCGACCGCAACCGACCAAGGCAAGGCGAAGCTTGCGGCCTTTTACGGGGGTGAAGTTTTGCATCTGAAAAACGCTTAAAAACGGAAAACTGTAAAGCCCGCATCTGCAGCTTCGAGACGGTCGAAGAGTGATTTGATGTCTGCAAGGACAGGCCTTTCTGACCCGCAGAGCGCACGCAGCTGAGTTGCGCTCATCTCTCTAAACTCTTGGTGGCCGACCGCTACAACCAAGGCATCCACCTTGTGGGTGGCATCAATCACACCCAAGCCAATGCCGTACTCTTGCTCGACCTCGCTGGCGTCGGCCCAGGGGTCTGCCACAACCACCTTGGCGCCCCACTGCTCGAGTTCTTGAACCAAGTCTGCCACCTTGCTGTTGCGTATATCTGGGCAGTTTTCTTTGAATGTAATGCCCATCACACCCACAGTACTGCGCGCAACATCAATACCGTTTTTCAGCATGAGCCTGATCACATTTCTTGCGGCATAGCGAGCCATGTTGTCATTGATACGCCGACCCGCCAAAATAACTTGTGGGTGATAGCCCACCTCTTCGGCCTTATGCGTCAAATAGTAAGGGTCCACACCGATGCAATGCCCGCCAACCATGCCCGGCCGAAAAGGTAAAAAGTTCCATTTGCTACCGGCCGCCTCCAGCACTTCGAGGGTGTCAATGCCCAAACGATCAAAGATGACCGACAACTCATTCACAAAGGCGATATTCAGGTCACGCTGGCTGTTCTCAATGACTTTGGCCGCCTCAGC
>JACCDI011905395.1_pt1 | contig 26151 bp, 25 predicted proteins | sample 7442791 | NCBI WGS metagenome assembly JACCDI01 (sample SAMN15323434, study PRJNA562643) | freshwater metagenome | isolation source: river surface water | place: USA:Blue River Watershed | collected 2017-08-15
CGTTGAAGATCTGAGCGGCAGTCTGAGGCGGACGTCAGCAGGGACGTTTAGGCAAGATATTGGGCTAAAGCGCGCCCAGGGCTCAGGTCACGCGCTTCAGGTAACCATCTGGAGCGACCGTGATGAGCAACTTGTTATGAATATCCGCATCAATCTGGAATTCAGAGTGTGATTTCAGAAATTCCCGAACGGCAGTTTTAGGGTTGTTGCCAGGCCCCCAGGGACGATTCGCCGAAAGCTCGGCCGGCATGTCCTCGACGATGGTGTCGAAAACCGCACAGTAACTCCCCGGAGAGACGAGCGGCGCGTACGCCTCCAATTCGGCCAGTACATGGTCGTGTGTATGGTTGGAGTCGAGGCTGACCAAGATGCGCTTGTATCCCTTGGCGATTTCGTGCACCTGAGCTACGACGTCAGGCGCGATGCTGGAGCCCTGGATCATCTGGATCCACGGGCGCATGGGATGCTGCTCGATGGCCTCCCGGTTGTGGGCCCGAATGTCAATGTCGAGGCCGAGCACCTTGCGCTTGGTTTTGCCCGGATCCATCACGCCTCCGGACTCCACGGCATCGGTCACGTCCAGCAGGGCGAGCATGGACGCGTAGCACACAAGGGATCCGCCATGGGCTATGCCTGCTTCGATGATGAGATCCGGCTTCACCTCCCAGATCAGTTCCTGCATGGCCCAGGCATCGTTCGGAAACTGGATTGCAGGGCGGCCCATCCAGCGGAAGTTGTAAGACCATTTGTGCCGGGCGACATCACAGGTCCACTCACGGGAGAGTGCCTGAAGCGCCCGGTCGCCCGAAAGACCCCTGATGTTGTCCTCCACCTCTTGTTTAAATTGAGCCACAGGGTTCACGATTAATGCCTTCACATAAAAGTGTTTATCGATATGGATGCAAAAAAATAAAAATCACGCCACCTTTTTTTGGTCGCAATTACGCTCTATCCCCATTCTGTAGCAATAGTCATTGCTGGGGCTATCAAAACCATCCTCCCCCAGCGAAAATCGCCTACCTTCCTCACCATCCTCCACCAACAACAGCGGAAGGCGCTTAGATTGAGTGAAGCCAATTTGGCGATTCATCATTATGGCCGGTATATTTTTGCTGAGGATTATGGTACAAATCTTCTTCACTGACGTGTTTTGCCACAGCCATGCCACAAGGGCTTGCCCCGCAATTACAAACAATTTCGGATGTCCGACTCGCTCCCCACGTATGGCGTTATCTAACATCACTGATTCAGAATTAAGATCTTTAAATCCGAAATGTCCAGCCAAATGGGCGTCACCATCGTAGATCAGCCAAAGTATCTGCCCATTACTTTTTAGAACCACATTTTTAAGCCAGGCACGCGTGCGATCAGGAGTCGCGACAAAGTGCGATAAAAAATTCGCCATGTGGGCATTGCGCCAGTTGGTGATTTTTTCGATGAGATCCACGTCATCAAGGTGGCGCTCTGTAATTGGTCTCATCATTCCGACCCGCACCCCGCGCTCGTCATTCAAGATTATTTCTCCGCCAAACTCAAGGGCAGACGAATAGCCTTGATCAATCTTGCTCTCGAGATTTTCTTCTAGTAATTTCATAAATTTCGCGGGAGAAGGTTGCGCCTTAGAAATCCAGCTCCACCCTACATTCCACCGTCAATACGAATGATTTGGCCGTTTATGAATGATGATTTATCAGACGCCAAAAACAAAGCCAAATCACAAATTTCACTGGGATTCGCAACTCTTGGCAATGCAGAGCGAGCGGAAATTACACTTGAGCCTTTTTCTCCGACATCCTGGGCCATTCGGGTGGCCACCAAAGATGGAGCGATAGCGTTTACACGCACTCCATTTGGGCCGTATTCGCTAGCAGCGACTTTCGTGAAATGCATTAAAGCAGCCTTGGCAGCGCCATAGGAGCCGCACCCACTGAAACCTTCCAAACCCGCGACAGATCCGATATTTATAATGACGCCATGACGCCGCCGCAGCATATTCTTCACCGCAAACTGCGTAATTTGCACAGCGGACAAGAAATTTACCTGGAATGATTTTTTGAATTCAACGAGCGGCGTCATACCCACTAGGGAGGTCGATAAAAATCCAGCGTTGTTGACCAGCACGTCAATCCGCAGGCCTTTGCTCGCCAACTCGTCCATTCCGCGCTTGATCTCAAAATCATTTTCAAGATCAATATATAGTCGATGAATGGTGATGGCATGCTTGAGCGCCAGTGAGTCCATCTGACGCTCAAATTCGCTTTCCTGCTTGCGAGCACAAGCAATTATTTCGGCTCCAGCGCCCGCGAATGTTTCGACCATTTGGAGCCCAATGCCGCCAGCAGCCCCAGTAATTAGAACCATTCTACCCGAGAGGGGCCTAGAATACGACATTATATTTTTTACCAAGTATTTCCATACCCTTTTCATACGAAGATATATCTATAATATCCTCGATATCGATTGATATCCGAAAATACTCTTCAAGAGCGGCGATTAGTGCCATGTGGCCAACGCTATCCCAGGCCGCAATGTCCTGATACTTTAGATCCGCCAGGGCATCCTTTTCAACCAGAAAAGTGCCGGTGAAGGCTTCAATATATTTTTCGCGATTACTCATCTTGGATTCCCCGTCAAAATATAACTATTGGGTGGCAACGATACGTGACATGGTCCGAACAAGATCGTACCCGTCCCAGATGACCCCAATATCAAGGGCCTTGCCAACGGGCACAACGCGGTCAATGCCGGTCAACCCCTCTGAAACAACCACCTGAGCCAGTGCTTGAGGGTCCACGCCATAGCAAGTGAGCGTCTGGTACCGCGGATTGACAATGCGCCGCAACTGGCTGAGATCGTTGTCGATGGTTTCAAAGAAAAACCCGTGGCCACCCCGGTGTTCAGCAATGTCCTCGGGCACTTCGTCCAGCGCAACACGGCAAACCCGGCTATCCGGGCTGGGGATCTTTCTGGCACCTAGCATCCGGATGGCCGTGCGACAGAGGTGGGTGTACTTGTCCACCGCATGAATGCCTGGCGATTGCCCCTTGGAATGAAGCAAGGCATGCATGGCGTCCCAGAAGCGAGCCTGAGCCGCCTCGACTTCGTGCGCAGTGCCTTGCCAAAGAATCAGGTGGGGTGAAGAGCACGCGTTCTGATCCAGAAGGAACACGTCGTTGTAGAACCCGACGGTCAATGCCAGAAGTGCCTTGCTTTCTGCGGCCAGTACCGCAGACGCCGAAAGCAGGCACAGCGAATAGCGATCAGCGAACGGGACATCCACACAGCGGGGCGACGCTGGCATGCGCCGGAGATGGTCCACGGTCTGATCACCGCCCCAGAGGAGACGGACATCCGCGATTGCGGACAGGCGCCGCGTGATGACGTCATCGCGCGGGTAGCTGAGCAAGCTGGTCATTGAGGCAATGCGGGCATGCTCCGGCTGACTCAAAAGCTCATTGGCGGTCGCGCAGAGGACATTGGCCTGGACCGGAAGACTCTCAGGGACCCGCACGATATTCACGTTGCCCGCGAGCAATCCAAACGCGAAGGAAAAGGCGAAGTTGACCGGCACATTGGCAGGCGCGATGTGCAGTGCCACGCCTCGCCCCATCCGACGGGGCTCAGACCCCAGTTCGCGCTGAAGTCTGGCCAGATTGGCGGGGCGGCACCAAAACGCGAAGCTTGCGGCATCGGGGTAGGCGCGAAGGTCCGGTCGATCCAGCAAGCGCTTGGACCATGCGCCCAGGAACGCCATGGCCTCGGGGGCGTATGGCGGCAGAGCCTTGACCTGCAGGTCCGCAAGGCTACGACCCGCAATGATTCGAACAGGCAGGTCAGCGAGATGCTTCATGGGTGTCACTGCATCCGCGCACTTCGGCCTGGGCCAACCGACCATGCACCTTGAAATACTTGCCCAAGCGACCACAGGGGCAGTCGTCTTCACCGAGGATCGTGCCCCGATCCTCGGTCAGCAGCGCGTGCCCGGGATAACTCGCCGGCAGCACGGAGAGCACCTCGATCACCCCCTCTTCGCCATGCGACGCCGGCTCGAAATCCTCTGCACGACGAACAATAACGTCGGAAAACACCGGCGCATGCAAATGCCCCTGCTCGCATTCCATGTAGAGCGACCCAGTCTGCTCGACCATGCCGTAATAGTCCACGACCCGACGCAGGCCTGCCACCTCAAGCAAGGCCTGCTTGAACCGATGGTTGTCGACTGCCTGATCCTGCAGCTTCTTCCAGCCTCCGCCATGCAGCAGCATGGCGCGATCGAGCGGCAGGCGGCAACCGTCCTTCAGTAGCGGCTGTACCAGGTACTGCCAGATCATGAAGGTGAAGCCAAAGAGAAAGACGGGGCCCTCGGGGTGCCGCGCGAGGAATGATTCCACCGCGCTGGTATCGAGCCGCATGCTGTCGTCCAGCGCATAGGTCACATCGAGGCCGAACATGGAAAAGCCGGATATGCCGGCCCCTCGCGCAGAAAAGGACAGCCGGTCCTTGAGCACCGAGGGCGAGTCGACCACCAGCATGGGGACACGCTTCTTACCCAAAACATCCGTCATCAGACGGGCCAATACCTTGGTCTGCAAGGATGCCGTGGCCTTGTCGAGGAAGATCTTCGAGACCAGTTGGCCGGTGGTCCCCGATGAAGTCATCATCTTGAAGATTTCCTGCCGAGGGACACTCAGCAGCTCGAACTCCTTGAACATCCGAACTGGCAGGTACGGCACGTCTTCAAGGCGCTCCAGACGAGCAGGATCCACCTGCAAGGCCTGCAGGATCCGTTGATACTCACCACACTGCGCGGCGTGCCATTGAGTGAGTTGGCGCATCGCATCCAGCAGAGCCTTCCGCTTTCGCTCTGCGCCCAGGCCATAGGGCGCGTAATCCAGCCAGTGGAGGAAATCCGGCGCCTCCATCATGCGAGCCACCGTGCTTTCTCGGGCTGCAGATCGGCATACCGGATCTTTCCCGATTCATTTCTCGGCAGCGCATCAATGTCGTAGACAGCAACACCTTGCGCTCCGACCCGCAGGCTGGCCATCACCGACTGTTTGACTTCAAGTGCCTGGGCAACGTCGCCCTTTGCCAGATAAATCTCCAGCACATCGTCACGCCCGGAACACGCGATCTCGACCGAGGAGCTGGACAACTGCAGCTCGACCTCGTGGAGATTGACGCGATTTCCGAAAAGCTTGATGAACCGCTTTTGACGACCGACGATCCGGTAGTAGCCATCCTCGTCTCGCTCGGCGAGATCGCCCGTGTGCAGAATGCCGCCGTTGACGTCGCCAAGCGCCAGATCGTCACGGGATTCCGCATAGCCCAGGCAGACGTTGGGACCGCGGTAGACGATTTCTCCGACAGTGGGAGCGCCGGCCGACACAGCGCCCGTCTCGGACTGCAGTTCCATCGTCCCGCCGGGAATGGGAATCCCAATGGTGCCGGCTTTTGAAAAGGCATGCTCCGCCGGAACATAGGACATCCGAGGAGAAGCCTCTGTCTGACCGTACATGGCAAAGAACCGCATGCCGTTGCTATCGCAATGCGCCGCGTATTCCCGGGTTAGGTCCGGACTCATGCGGCCGCCAGCCTGCGTCAATGTGCGAAGGTGCGGCAAAGCCATTCGCGTGAAACGCAACTTTTTGAGAATCTCGTAGTGGTAAGGCACGCCGGACAGGCTCGTCGCCTTCACCTCACGCAGGAAATTCCAGAATTCGCGATCAAAGAAGGACTTGTTGCTTACGGCCAGACCCGCACCGACCCATACGTGGCTGTGAATGACGGACAAACCGTAGGAATAGCTGGGTGGTAGCGTGGTGATGGGGAGATCATCGGCACTCAGGGCCAGGTAGTCCGCGATGGATGCCGCATTGGCCCACACGTTCCGATGGGACAGGCGGACATATTGACCGCTCCCCGTGCTCCCGGAGGTGCTGAGCAGCAAGGCGAGATCGTCGTGGAGCGCTGGCGCCCCAGTACGGTTGTTCCGGCGGATGAGCACATACCCGCCCGCGCTTGCACTCCGCTCTGCGCCAGGCCAGCGATCCGCATCCTGCTGCGACAGCCACAGGTATTCGGGCTGGTACGCGGCAATCAGTGCGTCCAACGCCTCGGGAGACAGCGTGGGGCTGAACATCATCGGTACCGCATTGGCAGCCAGCAGGGCCAGATATCCGCTAATGCCCCCGATATCGTTGTTGATGCCGCACATAACCAGACGCCGTCGGGCTGCCTGGAATCCTGTGCTCTGGGCGAGCCCGAGGACATCGCCATAGCGCACGAAACGTCCAGTTGCATCGCGCAGAAGGACGTTCTCACTGAAGCGGGCGAGCACCTCGCTCAGGACAAGCGAGGCGAGAGGCTTCGATGAGATTCCGGTGGCGCTCGACACGATAAGTGCGGGTCAGTTGACCATGCCCTTGATGACCCCCACCACGCGCTCGATGTCGCTGGGGTCCATATCGTGATAGCTGGGCAGATTGATCGCCCGCCCAGGAATATCCCAGGCCTGTACGTTGCCGCGCACGGACTCGAACATGGGCAAGCTCGAGAGGGGCCAGAAGAATACACGCGCATCGGCATTTTCCTGCGCGAAGGCCTCCTGCAGCGCTTCGCGCGTGACGCCCGTTTCGGGATCGAAGACCACCGTCGGCATCCAGCCGCCAAGGACGGTTCCTTCAGGCTCCGGATTCAGGTGAACGCCGGCCAGTCCTGCCAGGCGTGCGCGGTAGGCGGCGAGGATCTCGCGCTTGCGGGCAATGAGCGCGTCGATACGCTCCATCTGTGCGCAGCCGATGGCCGCCTGCAGGTTCGACATCTTGTACTTGAACCCTACTTCGTCGGGCCAGAACTGCCGCACCTGCCCGCGGGCGCGGCCATGGTTGCTCAGGGTCAGGATGCGTTCGTGCAGGGCGGCATCGTCGGTCACCAGCATGCCGCCTTCGCCGGTGGTGAGCGTCTTCGTTCCGTGAAACGAGAACACGCCGAACCGACCCAGCGAGCCGGCCCGACGGCCCCGGTAGACGGAGCCCACGGCCTCGGCCGCATCCTCGATGACCGGGATGCCGTGTTTCTCGCCCAGGGCGAGCAAGCGCTCCATGTCGCAGAGGTTGCCGTAGAGATGGGTGGCCACGATGGCCTTGGTGCGGGGCGTGATGGCCGCCTCGGCCCGCTCGGGATCGATACACCAGGAGTCCGGCTCGATGTCGACGAACACCGGACGGGCACCCAGATGAACGATCGGCGCGGCCGTCGCGATCCAGTTGGTATCGGCCAGGATGACCTCGTCGCCCGGTCCGATGCCCAGCGCCGCCAGGCCCATGTGCATGGCGCCGGTGCAGCTGGAGGTCGCGATGGCGTGGCGCACGCCCAGGTGCTGCCGGAAGGCCTGCTCGAAGCGCTCGATGTAGGCATAGCACTGATCACCCCAGCCATGGGCTGCGGCATCGGTGGCGTAGCGGATCTCCAGCTCGGTGATCGAGGGCTTGGTATAGAGGATGCGCGGCTTCATTGGATCCTCAACTCGGGAACAGCGGTCACGAAGCGGGTGCCCTGGGCCGCCAGCGCCGCATGCTGCTGCCGGACTTCGTCGGCGATGTTCCACGGCAGGATCAGCACGTAGTCGGGCGCCGCGGCGGCGAGATGTTCGGGCGCCAGGATCGGGATGTGGCTGCCGGGCATGAACTTCCCCTGTTTGGCCGGTGCGGCATCGCAGACGAAGGGCAGGAGGTCCGGCTTGACGCCTGCGTAATTGAGCAGGGTGTTGCCCTTGGCGGCAGCGCCATAGGCGGCCACTCTCTTGCCTGTACGCTTCTGCTGGATCAGGAAGGCCAGCAGATCATCCTTGAGCCGATCCGCCCGCGGCTGGAAAGACTGGTATGTGGACAGCTGCTGAAGCCCACGGCGTTCCTCCTCCTGCAGCAGGGTCGCTACCGACGCCTCTGTCGGCCGTTCATCGGCGGCATGGCAGCCGAAGACCCGCAGGCTGCCGCCATGGGTCGGCAGTTCCTCAACCCGCCAGACCCGAAGGCCGGCTGCCGAGAAGATCCGGGACACCGTGCCCAGGGATAGGTAGGAGAAGTGCTCGTGGTAGACGGTGTCGAACTGGGTGTGCTCGATCAGTCGCATCAGGTGCGGGAATTCGAGCGTGATCGTGCCTCCCGGCTTGAGCGCCGCGCGCAGCCCCCGGGTGAAGTCGTTGATGTCGGGGACATGGGCGTAGACGTTGTTGCCCGCGATCAGGTCGGCCTGTTGGCCCGTGGCTGCCAGCCGCTGGCCCAGCGCCTCGCCGAAGAACTCACGCAGGACCGGAATGCCAAGTGCCTCGGCCGCTGCGGCGGTGCTGGCCGTGGGTTCAATGCCCAGGCACGGAATGCCGGCCGCCACGAAATTCCGCAGCAGGTAGCCGTCGTTGGACGCCACCTCGATCACATGGCTCGAAGGGCCCAGCGCCAGCAGGCGTGTCATCTGCCCGGCATAGTGCGCCGCATGCGTGAGCCAACTGCGGGAGGTGCTGGAGAAATAGGCGTACTCGTCGCTGAAGAATTCCTCGGGGCGCGCATGGTCCTCGGTCTGGACCAGCCAGCACCGATCGCACACCAGGATCCTCAGGGGATAGGCTTTCTCCGGGCGGGATAGATCGGCCGGGGACAGGTAGGCGTTGGACGGCGGGGCGAAGCCCAGGTCCAGGAAGGTATGGGCGAGCGGCGTCCCGCAGTGGCGGCACTTCACGGTTGAACTCCCTCGAAATCTGCAGCGATCAGCGGGTGGCCGCCGTCACGCGCAGACAGGCCCACGGCCGGCAAGGGCCAGGCAATGCCCAGGCGTGGATCGTCGTGCCGCAGCCCGCCCTCGGACACCGGGTGGTAGGCGGCGGTGTGGAGGTAGAGCAGCTCGCTGTCTGGCTCCAGCACCTGGAAACCATGGGCGAAGCCCTCGGGAATCACCATCATCCGTCGATTGGCAGGCGAGAGCTCCTCGGCATGCCATTGCAGGAAGGTGGGGGAGGCGCGACGCAGGTCGACGGCCACATCCCACACCCGGCCGCGCAGGCATCGCACCAGCTTCATCTCGGCATGCGGCGATCTCTGGAAGTGCAGGCCCCGGACCGTCCCCACAACTGCCGTGCAGGACTGGTTGATCTGCTCGATACGGCGTCCGCCGAGGAGGCCCTTCAGCTCGCCCGAACAAAACAGGCGGGCGAAGGCGCCACGCGCGTCGGCGCGCAACGCGGTCTCGACCACGTGCAGGCCGGGCAGGCCCGTGGAGCGTTGGGTCAGGGCTGCGTCCATGCGAGTCCGGCCGTCTCGGCGGCAGAAACATAGTCGGCCAGTTGCTGGCGGCTGATGACCTGGCGCGCTTCCAGCCAGGCGCGGTACCAGTCCGCCGTCCGGGCCAGCGTGGCATCGAGGTTCCAGACCGGCTTCCAGAGCAGCTCATGGTGTGCCTTGGCGCTGTCGAGGTACAGCAGCGACGCCTCGTGCGGCTGGGGGGCCGCGGGGACATGCCACTGCAGCCCGGCCCAGTGGCGGGCGAGCTCGCCCAGCACCTCGGCCACCGTGCGGTTGCCGTCCGGTGCAGGGCCGAAGTTCCAGCCCTGCGCGTGCTCGCCGTGCCCGGCCCACAAGCTCTGGCCCAGGCGCAGGTAGCCGCTCAGCGGCTCCAGCACGTGCTGCCAGGGGCGGGTGGCGGCGGGCGAACGGATTTCCAGGGATCGCCGGGCCTCCACGGCACGGACCAGGTCGGGCACCAGGCGGTCCTGCGACCAGTCGCCGCCACCGACCACATTGCCCGCGCGCGCCGTGGCCAGCAGGGGGGCCTGGGCATGCCCGAAGAACGCGCGGCGATAACTCGCCGCCACGAGTTCGCTGGCGGCTTTCGAGGCGCTGTAGGGGTCGTGGCCGCCCAGGGGATCGGTCTCGCGGTAGCCCCAGGGCCACTCGCGGTTTTCGTAGCACTTGTCGGTCGTGACGACAACGATGGCCCGCAGCCCGGCTTCGTGCCGGCAGGCCTCCAGCAGGTGGGCCGTGCCCATCACGTTGGTGGACCAGGTCTCCAGCGGGTCGCGGTACGACTGGCGCACCAGCGGCTGCGCCGCCAGGTGGAAGACGATCTCCGGGCGGGCGTCACAGACCACCCGCTGCAGGGCGTCGTGGTCGCGGATGTCCAGGCGACGGTCGTCCAGCGCCAGTTGCAACCCTTCCCAATGCGAAGGCCCGCTTTCAGCAGGCAGGGACACCCCCGTGACCTCGGCGCCCAACGCCTGCAGCCACATGGTCAGCCAGCTGCCCTTGAAACCGGTGTGGCCGGTCACAAGAACACGCCTGCCGCGGTAGATGTCCCCGAACAGCGTCATGCCCACCGCCTCCAGGGCGCCTTGCCAGAGGCCCACAGGTGCTCCAGGTGGTTCTTGTCACGCAGGGTGTCCATCGGCTGCCAGAAGCCATGGTGCTCGAACGCCTCGAGCTGCCGCTCGCGGGCGATCGTCTCCAGCGGCTCTCCCTCCCAGGAACTCTGGTCGCCGGTGATGAAGTCGATCACACGGGGGCTCAGCACGAAGAACCCGCCATTGATCCACGCCCCGTCGCCCGGCGGCTTTTCCTGGAAGCCGCGCACGCCGGTGCCTTCGCGCAAGAGGGCACCGTAGCGGCCCGGCGGCTGGACGGCGGTGACGGTCGCCAGCTTGCCGTGTTGCCGATGGAAGGCGATCTGGGCCGTGATGTCGACATCGGCAACACCGTCGCCATAGGTGAAGCAGAACGCCGACTCGTCGCGCACATAGTCGGCGACCCGCTTCAGGCGTCCGCCGGTGAGGGTGTTTTCGCCCGTGTCCACCAGCGTGACGCGCCAGGGCTCGGCATGCCGGTGATGCACCTCCATCTGGTTGCTGCTCATGTCGAAGGTGACGTCGGACATGTGCAGGAAGTAGTTCGCGAAATACTCCTTGATCACGTAGCCCTTGTAGCCGCAGCAGATGATGAAGTCCTGCACCCCGTGGCTGGAGTAGATCTTCATGATGTGCCACAGGATCGGCCGGCCGCCGATCTCGATCATTGGCTTGGGCTTGAGGTGGGTTTCCTCGGAGATGCGGGTGCCCAGACCCCCGGCAAGGATGATGGCTTTCATGGGAAGGTCAGAGCGCTTTCCAGAAACTGTGGAACCGGCGGCCTCCGTCCACGTCGCCTATGGCGATGATGTCTGCGATGTCCGCCAGGATGGCGGCGGGGTCGACCTCCTGCGCGCCCTTGAGTGAAGCCACGAGGCGCCCGCAGCGGCGCAGCGTCTCGCTGGAGGCGCCGACCAGCACGGAACAATCCGACTGGAAGCGCAGCTTGGTGATGAACCAGGTGGCCGCGGCCTCCCGCAGGTCCTCGCCGCACAGGTTGCGGGCCATGCCGGAGGCAATCAGGAAATAGCCCTCCACGGCCTGGATCAACGGGTGGATGACCTGGATGTCCGGGTCGAGACCGCACTGCTGGAAATAGAACCGGTCCTTGGCCTCGGCCTTGGCCGGGGTGCTCCACTCGGTCAGGTCGTAGTTGTAGACGACGTCGGGGATCGAGGGCATCTTCCCGCACACCAGGGACAGGATCGACAGCAACTGGTCGGCGTGCGAGAACTCGTAGGGGAGCGCGTCCAGGAACTCGAAAAGGCGCCGCATGACGTCCGTCCTCAGGACGGAATAGAAAAGCAGGTTCGGCGCCTGCGTCATGCTCTGCGCGTACTGCCGGATCCGCTCCGACGCCTGCGGGGCAGTGAAGCTGTCCTGGTAGTTGAACAGGCGATCGTTGCCGCCCGAGGTGACCAGGTACCCGAAGGTCAGGCCCGCACGCCCCGCATCGTCCGCCCGTGCGAGGGCGGCATGAGCCGCCTCCAGGCCCGCCGGGAACACCAGGTCGTCATCGGCATAGAACAGGACGTGGTCGCCCTCGGCCAGCGCAAGGACGCCCGCGAAGTTCTCCTTCGCGCCCTGGTTGGGAACGGGCACATGGCGCAGGCAGGACGAGCGGATGCCCTCCAGGACCTGGCGCTTGTGTGCGCTTTCACTGTTGTCCCGGACGATGAACTCGAACTTGTCCCCGGGCAGGTCGGCCAGCTGGAAAACCCGGCTCATGGCGGCGCTCGATTGCCGGTACGACGGGGTCAGGATGGAAAGTTTCATTGCGCTGGCTCGGGCACCGCCGGGGTACCGCAGTCCTTCAAGCCTGGTAGTCGACGACCCGTTTTTCGATGTCGGAGTAAGAGCGCCGCTGGTAGATCAGCGAAGGGAAGGGAGCCCAGAAGCGGTCCCGCAGCTGAAGCTCCTTCCACAGCACATCGCACAGGGTCAGCTGGGTGGCGAATTCGCGATTGGGAGACGGCAGGCCCGCATACCGGCGCAGGTGCTCGGCGGAGCGGAAGAAGGTCTGGATCAGGGTCGACGCATAGGCACGGCCCACCACGTAGCCCGAGGTGGTTTGCGCATGCACCACCCGCTGGAATCGGGCCGTCGAGGTCGTCTCGGTCGGCACCGCCTGGTTGTGCCCCACCAGGAACACGTCCCACAAGGGCGCCTGCGTGATCGCCGCGCCGATCGGGTCGAGGAAATCAGCCGCATCGCGGACGCTGAAGTCGTCTTCCAGGATCAATGCAAACGGCTTGTCCTCATGGAACAGGAACTCCGACAGGGCCATGGCATGGCTCAGGGCGCAACCGCGCCCGCCTGCGTTCTCGAGGAACTTGGCGTTGAAGAACACGTCCCGGGTTACCGGGATCGCCAGGCGCGCAAACTCCGCCAGCGACTCCTGCCGGCGGTCGACGCGGTGCGCTGCATTGATCACACGGATCGACAGGGCGTCCAGAACATCCATACAAAGTACTCCTGCGAGATCGGTCAGGCCTGCCGGCAAACCGTGGCCGGCATCGCCTTCCTATGCAGGGAGCGTTCCAGCCCGGGAACAGGCGGGGTGCCGGGGTGGCGGCCGGGCGGCCAGGACCGGCGGATTTCCCTGCGGACGGCAGTTGGAACACCAATTGCTCTCATCTCCCGGACCGACCCCGCAGGGCCTGCCAGCCGGCAATCTTTTGCCGCCCGGCTGGCCGTGGTCGATGCCCCTGCCGCCACCCTCCTGACAACAAAAGATGACGTTTCCTGATGCGCCCGCCCTTTCGGTGGTGATGACCACCCACCACCGGCCGCTCCTCCTGGAGCGGGCCCTGCGGTCCCTCGCCAGCCAGCAGGTGCAGGACTTCGAGGTGCTGGTGTGCGCGGACGAATCCAGCGAGGCCACCCTCCGGGCGGCCGGTCGCCACCTGCGGCCGCAGGACTCCCTGATCGCACTGCCCGGGCACCGCGGTCCCGCCGACACCCGCAACTTCGGCACCCGGGCGGCACGCGGGCGCTGGGTCTGCTACCTCGACGATGACGACACGTTCGAGCCCGGCCACCTGGCCCGCGCGCTGCCCCTGCTCGAGCAGGCACCCAGCGCGATGCATTTCTTCAACTTCACCCGGATCGCGGAGCAGCGCGACGGCACCACGATCACCGAGCTACGGCGGGAACTGGTGGACACCGGCGGACGGGACGCAGCCCACCTCGAGGTGGGCAACTTCATCCCGAACAACGCCTTCTTCCTTCCTTCGCGGATCGCGAAATGCCACGACTTCGACTCACGACTTCCGAGCCATGAGGACTGGGAGCACCTGATCGGGTTGTCCCGGTCTTGCGACTTCATCCATCACCCACAGTCGGGGCCCAACGTGCATGTGAACGAAGGGGCCAGCCGGAACAACGATGCGCACCGCTCCAATGGGATCGTGCTCGACTACCTCTCGATCTACCGCAAGTGGCCGGCCCGGTCCGAGCCGGTCCGGCAAGCCCGCCAGCAGACCCTGGCCCATATGGGCATCAACTTGCCCGCCTCCTATCTCTAGACAGCCACTGCACACCGCACGCTGCGCCCACCATGCTCCACCTGCCCGACGTCACCCTCTGCGCGGTCGACTCCGTCACGCCCACCCTCGCGGCCGCGGCCCTGGACCGGTCGATGCGCGAGTGCCGCTTCGGCCGCGCCCTGCTGCTGTCCGACACCCCGGCGCCGACGCAGGCCGAGTGGGTGCGGATCGACCGCCTGGGCTCGATCGAGGCCTACAACGACTTCATGCTGCGCAAGCTGGTCGCTTATGTGGAAACGCCCCACGTCCTCGTGATCCAGTGGGACGGTTTCGTGGTTGACGCATCAGCCTGGCGCTCGGAGTTCCTCGGCTACGACTACATCGGTGCCCGCTGGCACTGGCACCCGGCCGGCAGCGACGTGGGCAATGGAGGCTTCTCGCTGCGGTCGCGGCGGCTGCTGCAGGCCACGGCCAGCGACAACTTCCCGCGCGTGTCCGGCCCGGAGGACGACGTCATCTGCCGCCACAACCGCGCCTTCCTCGAAAAGGGGCACGGCATCCGCTTCGCCCCTGGCGACCTGGCCGACCGCTTCTCCTACGAACGCGTCGACCCGCAGCGGCCGACCTTTGGCTTCCACGGGCTGTTCAACCTGTGGCGGCACCTGGATGACGCGCAGGTGCTGGCGATGCTGGACGTCCTGTCCCCGCGCACCTGCCTGTCGGTCGAATTCATCGAGCTGCAGGTGACCTACCTGCAGCAACGCAAGTACCGGATGTTCGGGGAGATGTACCGCCGCATGGCGCAGGCCGGCGACCGGCAGGCGGTGCTGGCGGCCTACGCCCGCGTGATCCGCGAAGCGTCGGCACCGCAGGCCCTGGTGACGCTTGGAGAGGAACTGGCCGCCTAGCGGCCGCGCCGCCCCTTACTGGTTCAACACCGTGATGCTCACCCGCCGGTTACGCGGGTCCGCCGGGTTGTTCGGAATGAACGGCGCGGTGTCCGCCACCCCTTCGATGCGCGCGAAGCGCTGGTAGTTCAGGCCAGAGCCCTGCATCACGCGACGCGTCGCATCCGCGCGCTCGGTGGACAGCGTCCAGTTGTTGCGGCCGCTGTCGGGCGCGAAGCCCAGGCTGTCGGTGTGGCCGCGGATCGCCACCTTGTTCGGCATGCCCTTGATCGAACCCGTCACCTCGCGCAGCAGCGCGATCGCCTTGTCGTCCAATTCGGCCGTACCCAGGCGGAACATGGAGAAGTTCGCCTTGTCGATGATCTCGATGCGCAGGCCGTCTTTCTCGCGGGTGACCGAGACCTGGTCCTGCAGCTGCTGCAGCTGCTTGTTCTCGGCCAGCTTCTGCTTGAGTTCCTTCTCCAGCTTGTCGAAGTTCTCGCGGTCCTGCTGCTGCTTCTGGCCGCCGCTGCCCTTGCCGGCCTCGGCGTTGGGCGATTCCTCCTGGGGGCCTTCCTTGTTGTTCTCCTCTTTCGAGGAGCCCGCGTCGGTCGACGGGCCGCCCTGCGCCTGCGGGGTCAGGCGCTCGAGGATGGCCGTCTGCTTGGCGGTGAAGGGAAAGCCGTCGGGGTCGATGACCGAGCGGCCGCCCAGCAGGCCGTCGGAGCCGGCGAGCTCGCCGAACTTGATCTGGCTGTGGGAGGCGGGGCGGAAATAGTCGGCCACGGACTTGCGCTGGTCCTCCTTGGTGGCACCCAGCAGCCACATCAGCAGGAAGAACGCCATCATGGCCGTCATCATGTCGGCCAGCGCGATCTTCCAGGCACCACCGTGCGCGCCGCCATGCCCGTCCTCAAGAATGATCTTCTTGATGATGGGGCGCACCGGCTCGCCGCCGGCCGCTGCCTCGGGCGCCGCTTCCGCAGGCGCGCTCTCGGCCGGCGCGGGCGCCGCAGCCGGCGCAGGCGCTTCGGCCGCGGGTGCGGCTGCGGCCTGCTTTTCTTCCTCGGCGACGGCAGCCTCGGCCATCAGGCGCCTCGCAAGCTGTCAAACACTTCGGAGAAGCTCGGCTGGTTGTCGTGGCTGATGCACGCGCGCGCCGTCTCGATCATCACCGGCTGCGGATGGCCCCGCAGGTTGGAGACGATCATCTGCTGGATCACGTTGTAGATCTGGCCTTCCTCGTCCAGGATCTGGGCCAGGCGGCCGGCAAAGGGCTCGAACATGCCGTAGGACAGGAACACGCCCAGCATGGTGCCCACCAGCGCGGCGCCGATCAGCGCGCCCAGCACAGGCGGAGGCTGGTCAATGGCGCCCATGGTCTTCACCACGCCCAGCACGCAGGCCACGATGCCCAGCGCAGGCATCGAGCCGGCCATGGTATTGAGGGCGGCCGGCGCGCGCATCGCATCGTGGTGGTGCGTCTTGATCGCCGTCTTCATGATGTCCTCGACGGTGTCGGCCTCGAGGTTGCCCTGCGAGATCACCGCCAGGCGCAGCGGGTCGCAGATCATCTGGACGATGAAGTGGTCCTTCGCCAGCTTGGGGAACTCACCAAAGATGGGGCTGGAGTCGGGGTTCTCGACGTGCGCTTCCAGCGCCACGACGCCTTCCTTCTTCATCACCCCCAGCAGCTTGCCCACCAGCACCATCACGGCCAGGTAGTCGGCCTGCTTCCACTTGGGTCCGGAGATGCACTTGCCGATACCGCCCATGGCGGCCTTGAAGATGGGGAAGCTGTTGCCCACCAGCGAGGCGCCGATGGCGGCGCCGGCAATGATGATGAACTCGAACGGCGCGGCCTTGATGATGGGCGCCATCTTGCCGCCGGCGGCCACGTAGCCACCGAGCACCGCTCCGAACACGATCGCAAGGCCGACGAAGAAGAACATGACGAACCTTCAGTTAACGATGCACCACAGGCCGATGCACCAACCAAACAACCACTGGAACAACAGGTCGGCCAGGTTGCCCAGGACCGCCACCGGAACCCCCAGGTACAGCACGCACAGGACCACGCCCAGCGGGGTGAGGCGCGCGCCCGGAATGTCCCGGGACGACGCGCCACGCGCGGACGGCCTGCCCTGGGGGCCGGACCTGTCTCCGTTGGGTGAATCGACCGCTGGCTGCATAACTTGAACGGCTGGATAGCGTCTGCACACGGCCGGCGAAGGACCGGGGCCGACACTGCTCGCCCTGCGTACCTTGAGTGAACTGACCTTCGTCTATTATGGTCCGATGCAAGTGGCCTGGGACGCGCACCCCCGCGATGCGTGGGAGCAATTCCACCGTCGCTGCAGCGGATCGCTGCAGCAGTCATGGGCCTATGGCGAGGCGCTGCGCGCTTTGAACGTTCGTATTCACCGCGCAGTCGTCCACCAGGACGGAGAGGCCGTGGGCCTGGCGCAGTTCATGGTGCGCCGCATCGCCGGCTATGTGAGCCTGGCTTCCTGCACCCGCGGTCCGGTCTGGAGCCCGGCGCTGCCGCCCGAGGCACGGGGCCGGGCCTACCGCGCGCTCAAGCAGGACCTGCCCACCCGCCCGCTGCGCGCCACGCTGTTCTCGCCCGACGCGCCGGCCAGCCCCGAGGTGGAGGCGGAAGTCCACGGCCTGTGGCGGGTGATGACCGGCTATTCCACCGTCATGCTGGACCTGAGCCAGCCCCTGGAGCGGCTGCGCGCCGGGCTGGAGGGCAAGTGGCGCAACCGGCTGGTGAAGGCCGAAGCCGACGCAGCCTTCACCGTACGCGTCGCACCCAACCTGCCGGAGGCCCGCCGCCTGCTCGATCGCGAGTCCCAGCAGCGGGCCAAGCGGCGCTTCCACGGACTGCCCACCGCCTTCGTGCCCGCCTACATCGAGGCCGCGCCCTCGCGCGAACTGGGCTTCGCGGTGAGTTGGGCCGAGCACCGCAAGGAGACGCAGGCAGCCATTCTGTTCCTGATCCACGGCGACACCGCCTCGTACCACATCGGCTGGTCCAACGACGCGGGCCGCAAGGCCAACGCGCACAACCTGCTGATGTGGCGCGGCATCGAATACCTGCAGCGCCTGGGCCTGCGCCGGCTGGACCTGGGCGGCGCCAACACCCGCGCGCTCCCCGGCATCACCCGCTTCAAGCTCGGCACCGGCGGCCTGCCGCTCACGCTGGCCGGCACCTACTACTGACTGGACGATGAACCCTCCCCTGCACGCCCTCGCGCCGCGCGTCGCGGCCCTCGCCCTGGCCTGCGCTGGCCTGCTCTCGCCCCTGGCGGCCCGCGCCGACTGGGTGCCGGTGGGCGAAACGCCGGCGCTGTCGGTGCTGTGGGACCGCAGCTCCCGCGTGAAGGACGACTATGTCTGGCGGGTGTGGGAAATCCAGGACCTCAAGGCCGCCGACCCCGAGGGCGTGCGCTCGCGCCAGTACGTCAACGAGTACGACTGCAAGCACCGCATGCACCGCATCGGCCGAATGGCCAGCTTCGCGGGGCCGATGCTCACGGGCAAGAAGCTGTTCGACGTCGAGGAGTTCGGCTACTGGCGCAAGATTCCCGCCGGCAGCGTGTTCGAGCGGGGCTTCATCCTGCACTGCGGCGTCGAGCTCTGGAAGGCCGATGCCGAAGAAAAGAAGGCGCCCTGGTGGGCGCCTTTCTGGCCGTTCGGTCAGTGACCGCGGCCCCGGCCGGCCACGGCGTGGGACTCAGGACGCCGAGATCTTGCGGCCATTGAGCGGCTGCACCGGACGCGCGTTCATCTTGAACGGGAAGGCGTCGATCATCTCCTTCTGGATGCCGATGGGCGACTTCATGATGAAGAACTTCACGCCCTCGGTGCACGGCGGGGTGGTGAGCGAGCCTTCGTAGGCGTAGTGGGCCAGCGACTCGGGCAGCAGGGTGGCCGGGTTGATGGACACGCTGTTGACGACGACTTCCGGGCCGGCCTTGGCGGGCATGTTCTTCCAGATCGCCCACAGGGTGCGGTTCTGCACGGCGGACTCGCGCATCAACACGCCGATGACCGCCAGCTTGCCGTCGGCGCTCTTGTGGACCAGGTGCGTCACCATCGCCATCGGCTTGCCGTCGATCTGCTCCTCGCTGGGGCGGTGGAAGTGGAACTGCACCAGCTCGTAGGTCTCGTTGCCCACCTTCAGGGTGCTGCCCGGGGGCACGTTCACCTGGATCGTGTGGCCGTTGTTCACGACCTTGAGGACACCAGGCTTGTACTCCGGCTTGATGGCGACGGCGGCCTTCTCGAACGGGGCGGTGATGTTCACCGGCGACTGCGACTTGCCGGTGCCGCAGGTGGCGAAGTGCTTGCCCCAGTTCTCGGGGCCCATCTCGCCTTCGTACGCCCAGTGGACATCGCCGTGGCCGGCGCCGTGGCCCTTCTTGTCGAGGGAGGCGAACTCCTCCTTCATCTTCTTGATCTCGGCCTCGTGCTCCTTGAGCTCCTTGGTGGCCTTGACCAGCCGGGCGTCCAGGTCCTTGGTCTTGCTGGTGTTGACGATGGACAGCGTGATCGCCATCGCGAACATGCTGGCGACGATGCCGCCGATCAGGATTCGAATGAACATGTGAACCTCAAGAAAAGCGTGGTGGTTCCGACTCAAGCGACGTGGTGTGCGCGGTATCCGCCCGCACCCTCCCCCGTTCGACGGCGGCGTGCCTGTTTCGCTGCCAGTATGATCGGCTCGTCACGGCAGCGCTTGAGAGCATCATGAAGAATTTGGTCATCGGCATCGTGATCGGCATTCTGGCCATGGCCGGAATCTACGGAATTAGTGTTCTTTTTTCCTCGGACACCAAGCCCGAGGCCGCGCGCGCCCCGATGCCCAGCACCGCCGCCACGCGTCCAGCCGACAACGCCAAGGTCCTCGACCTGATCTGCGAGCTTCACCTGGACCTGGACGGCCAGATGGCACTGGGGATCCAGGGTAACGAGCCCGCGCGCATCACCCTCGCGCAGATCGACCTGGAGAAGATGTCCGGCTGGTACCAGGGCCGCATCGCCATCTCCGAAAGCCGCGGCGGCACCGTCACCACCCAGGGCAACAAGCTGATCGTCACCCGGCCCGCGATGTTCCAGCGCTTTGGCACCACCATCAACAAGGAAGCCTTCAGCGTCGACCGCAGCACGGGCCAGTTCATCCAGACGCTGGGCCTGCAGGACGGGCGCGAGGTGAACCTGATCAAGGGCACCTGCGCCAAGGTGATCAAGCCGCCGTTCTGAGCGGCGCCTGCGGACAAGGGCGCCCATGGCGGTCCTCGACCTGCGCTGGCACCTGCGCGCCTGGAGCTCGCAGGGTCGCTGGGGCCGCACGCGCGCGGCCATCGCCGACTGGCTGGCCGAGGCGCCCGAGGGTTTCGACGACCTCCTGATCTTCGGCGCCAGCGCGGGCTGGATGATGGACGACGCCTTCCTCGCGCGCTTTCGCCGCATCGATGCCGTCGACCTCGAATGGGCCTCGGGCCCGCTGTTCCGGCTGCGGCACTCGCAGGTGCTGCGGCGCCGCGGCATCCTGCTGCGTTTCCACACCACCGAGGCCCTGGATAACCTGGAGCATTTCCTGGCGCTGCGGCCGAACGCGCTGGTGCTCTTCGACAACGTGCTGGGGCAGTACACCCTGACCTGCCCGGACGTGACCCGGGCCGAGGCCACGCTGGGCCGCGTCGCGCGACGGCTGGCGCGCCGCCACTGGGGCAGCGTGCACGACGCACTCTCCGGGCCGGGCGCCCGGCTGGCGCTGTCCCAAGAGCCCGCGCCGCAACGGCTGCGGCCCGGCCAGCCCTGGCCCGAGCAGACACTGCTGGCGCAGGTCGGCGGCACCGGCACCTGGCGCGACCACCTCACCCGTGGCGTCCTGCCGCCGCCGGTGACGAGCACCCTGCTGCCCTGGCAGCTGGTGCCAGGGTACTGGCACTGGCTGCAGGCCGGCTGGGTGCCGCCGGCCGCCTGAGCGCCGATACATCAAACAATAATTCTTTCAGGTTGATTTCTGACGAAATAAATAGTTGCAAAGTACTCATTGAGGCGTTACAACGCGGCCGTAGTGCAGTACTTGCACCCGGCTGACTGGTAAGTCGTCCTCGGCCTGGGTGGTTCCTCAACCCCCTCCCTGAAAGGCCCAGGCCATGAGCACCGCTTCCACCACCGTCACCGGGACCAGTTCGTCCGACACCATCAAGACCAGTTCGGGCGACGACATCATCAACGCCGGTGCCGGCAGCGACACCGTTTACGCGGGAGCCGGCGACGACACCGTCGACGGAGGCAGCGGCAGCGACTGGGTCGACGCCGGCGCCGGCAACGACCTCCTCATCTATACCTTCGAGTCCAGCGCTACCCAGGACACCTACCTCGGCGGCAGCGGCACGGACCTGCTGCAGATCCGCATCTCCCAGGCCGATGCAGAGCGCTCCGGCCTGAGCCAGCAGATCGCCACCTTCACGCAGCTGGTGGCCTCGCTGTCCACGTCCAGCGGCAACCTCTCCGAGGGCAAGCCCGCCACCTTCACGTTCACCTTCTGGAACGGCGCCACCCTCACCGTGTCGACCATCGAGTCGGCGGTGGTGTTCATCACCGACTCGGCGGCCACGGGCACCGTCACGCTGCAATCCGCCGTGGAAGGCCAGGCGTTGGCCCTGGCGGTGGCGGTGTCCGACCCCGACGGGCCGATCACCGCGGTCTATGAACTGCAGGTGGAGGATTCATCGGGCCAATGGCTCACCCTCGCGACAGCCAACGATCCGGGCGGCCTCGCGGTGCCGGACGACCAGTCGTGGGTCGACGCCCGGGCGCGCGTGCGCATGACCACCACCGACAGCGGCGGTGGCGTCACCGTGCTGGTGAGCAATTCAGTGGCCATTGCCAACGTGGACGACGAGGCGCAGGGCGTGCTCACGGTCACAGGCGCGCCCCAGCAGGGCGGGGAGCTGCGTGCGGCGCTGCAGGGCCTGATTCCCGACACCACGGCCACCGATGCCGACGGCGACCTGGAGTACGTGTCCTACCAGTGGCAGCAACTGGTGGACGGGGCCTGGCAGGACCTGCCCGGCGGCAGCTCCACGCTCCTGATGATCCCGAACGACCAGAGCATGGTCGGCCAGCAGGTGCGCGTGCTCGTCACCACCACTGACATCCGGGGCGGCACCACCGAATTCACCCGGGAGTTCAACATCGCCAACGTCGATGAGCCGGTCACGGGCACGCCGATCATCGACCCGTTCGGCAGCACCGGCTTCCCGTCCGCCGTGCGCGAGGGGGCCACATTGCGGGTCAACCTGGCCGACGTCGACGACCCGGACAGGCTGGACCTGTCCAAGACGGCCTACGCGTGGGAGATGCTGGCGTCCGACGGCACCTGGCAGCCGCTCCTGGATGACAACGGCCAGCCGCTGGCCACCGGCGAGGTGCAGGTGCCGGACACGCAGGAGTGGGTAAACCAGACGATCCGTGCCCGCGTGACGGTGCAGGACATGTTCGGTGCCGCCACCACGCTGTACACCGCGGGCTACCACGTCATGAACGTGGACGACGACCCGACACTGGCCGACGGCGCACGCTTCCTCACGGTCCAGGGCACTGCCCAGGAGGGGGGGCGGCTGGAAGTCGACCTGGCCGCGGCCGGCTTGTCGGATGAAGACGGCGGAATCGCGCAGCTCACGATGCAGTGGAGTGTCTCCGACGGCAACGGCGGATGGGCCGACTGGGGTGTCCCCGCCTACTGGTTCTCGCCCACGGATGGAACGGCCGGCACCCTGCCCACGGCGTTCCTGGACATTCCGGGCAGCGAAGCACTGGTCGGCAAGCAGGTACGCCTGTCGGTGGAAACCGAAGATGCCTTGGGAGGCCTCGGATTTTTTGAAAGCGACCCGGTCACCATCGCCGGGGTCAATGACCCAGCCGTCATCAGCGGCATGCTCACCGCGCAACTGACCGAGAGCAACTCGACCCTGTCCGCCAGCGGCACACTGACCGTGACCGACGAGGACAGCCCGGCCACCTTCAACGTGCAGAACAACACACTCGGCTCCTGGGGGTTCTTCAGCATCACCCAGGCAGGCAACTGGAACTACCGCACGAAGAGCGCGTTCAATGAAATGAGGCCCGGCGAGACCCGCCACGAGTCATTCACCGTGACGACCTCGGACGGCACGTCGGCAGAGGTGGCGATCACCATCACCGGCACCGACGACGCGCCCGTGATGTCCGTCACGTCACTGATGCCGCTGCAAACGTACAACGACACCCTGCGGGACGACCTCTTCCCGACATCGACCGGCACGATCACCTGGTCGGACCCCGATACGCCGGTGCCAGGAGCCACCTTCCGGATCGTCGATCCGGCCACCGGGATGCGAGTTCAATCGCTCACCACGCCTTATGGCACGTTGTCGATCACACCGACCAACCTGGTGACGCAAAGCACAGTGACCTTCACGCCCACGGACAGCGGCATCGAGGCCCTGGGTGCCAACGAGTCATACGTCCAGATGTTCCAGCTGGAGGGAACCAGCGGCTCGGGCAGCCCGACGCTCGGTTCAAATCTGTACATCGCATTCACCGGCGTCAATGACCCATCGACCATCGGCGGCACCACCTCCGGCATGGTCATGGAGGACGGCAACCAGATGGTCAGCGGCACTCTGACCCTGACCGACAGGGATGCCGTTGCCGGGAAATTCGATGGTGCGATCAGTACGCCGCTCTACGGCATGATCAGCTTCGATCCAGCCAGCGGCAAATGGGACTACGCGCTCAACAACCTCCAACACGACGTCCAGGCGCTGAGCAGCAGCAGCCTACCGCTCATCGATTCCATCACCGTCCAGACCGACGACGGCGCCAGCCAGGAAATTCGAATCACGATCTACGGCGCGGATGAGCCGGTCGAGCCGGCAACCGCCTACGTCTATGGCCAGGACGGCGTGAAATCAGCCACCGTGCCCCTGTTCCTGCAGGTGCCGGATTCGATCGCGACGGCGGGACTGACGTACCAATGGTGGTCGCGGACGGGGGGAAGCGACTGGGCGCCGATCAGCGATGCGCTGGACTCCCCCGCCTACGACTTGTCGAGCCACGCGGGGATCGTCGGGGCGCAGGTCCGCCTTGTCATCAGCGACGCCAACGGCAACGAAGTCGTGACCAGCAACACGACGTCCGTGAAGGCAGTGCCCAGCGGAAACCCGGTGTTGCCCGCAGACGCCATCATGCAGGACTACAACATCCTGGTCGCAGCGCGTCCGATCGATATTGCCGATGCGGACGGAGGCACGATTGCCACCTCCTACAGGTGGAGCACGGACAAAACGTTGATCGCGAATGGACCTGACGCATTTCTCGATTTGGCGGTCCACCAGATCGCCGCCGGAACTCGCATCAACCTGACCATTACGACCACGGATTCGTTTGGTGGAACCTATCTCTCCGGGACCAGCTACGTCACGGAGGCCTACCCGCCTCAGCTGGCTCGGCAGATGCCCGACCTCGTCGCGAACGGCGTGGTGAGTGTCAGCGGCGTGGCGGCGATAGGCCAAACCTTGACTGCAGACACCGCCGGCGTGCTCATGGATGAGCAAACCAGCGTAGACGCCTTCGGCTGGGAGGTGTACCGCAATGGCACCTGGGAGGCTCTGGCTGGGTCCAGCAGCGATTCGCTGCTCCTGTCCGAGGGCGTCGTCATTGCGGGCGAGTATGTCCGTGCGCGCATCGACACCACGAACGCGCAGAACGTTTTCGCGTCGGTCTACAGCATTGCCCAGCGCGTCGCCTTCACGACCGATCCCATGCCGGACTCGGTGGATTTTGGCGTGAAGCCGCTCAAGCTGGTCTTCTACGCAGGCGACGGCTTTGATGCCTGTGTGGACACGCTGCACCGCACCCCCCAGCCGCAGGTGCCGGAATTCATCCGGTTTGTGGTCGACGGATTGGATGCAGATGGTCCGGCCGATGCATTCATCAATTTCACCGGCCTTGCCGACACCTCGGTGGGAGGGATCCAGGACCAGATCTACCTCGCCAACGATGCGGGCTCCGGGTTCCACACCCTCGCGACTGGCCTGTTTGGCGTCACGAACGTCCTGGCCTCGACGGCGTTCCAGTCGTTCAACAGCGGCGTCACTGGCAGCACGCTGCCTGACTTCGGGACCGACACCGGCATCGCGTACGACAGGGACACCGGCGCCATCTGGCTGGTCGACCCGAACGGGCCGGACATCCACTTCATGACCATCACCGGCACCACGCACCTGACCAGCAACGACTTCGCCATCGGCACCCTCGCCAACGCCTCCTTGGGGTGGTAATCGCCGATGAAGTCCCTGCTGTCCCTCCTGCGCCGGCCGCTGCTGCATGTCGGCGCCCTTTCGCTGTTCATCAACCTGCTGCTGCTGATCCCGTCGATCTTCATGTTGCAGGTGTTCGACCGGGTCCTGGTCAGCGCCAGCCACGAAACCTTGTGGCTGCTGCTGGCCGGGGCGGCGATCGGACTGGGATGGATGTTCCTGCTCGAACAGGTGCGCGGACGCCTGCAGGGCGTGGCGGGCAACCTCGTCGCCGAGGTGCTGTCGCCGGCCATCACCCGCCTGGCGGTGGCCCAGGGCGCGCGGCGCAGCGGCCGCGCCTCGGGCGAGGGGCTGCGTGACATCGCCTCGGTGCGTGCGCTCTTCACCGCCCAGGGCCTGCTGGCCGCGGCCGACGCACCGTGGATGCTGGTCTACATCACCCTGATCTGGGCGGCCCACACCTGGCTCGGCGTCACCGCACTGCTGTCGGCGGCCCTGATGCTGGGCCTGGCGGTCGTCAACGACCGCCTCACCCGCCGCGACATCGAGGCGGTGCAGAAGTCCGCCGCCGGCGCCCAACGCTACCTGGAGACCTCGCTGGCCAATGCCGAAGTGGCCCACGGCCTGGGCATGACCGACGCCCTGATCGCCCGCTGGCGCCAGAAGAACCAGGAAACCCTGTCCCTGCAGGGGCCGCTGGCCCGCCACTCGGTCGCCCTCAGCGCGCTCACCCGCACCCTGCGCCAGGCGGTGCAGATCGCCATGCTGGCCGTGGGCGCCTGGCTGGTGATCTCCGGCCAGGCCTCGCCGGGCGTGACCATCGCCTGCACCATCCTGCTCGGGCGGGCGCTGGCCCCGGTGGAAATGATCGTCGGCAGCTGGAAGCTGCTGGCCGAAGGCCGCGCCGCCTTCCTGCGCCTGGCGCACCTGCTGGACACCGCCGCCGCCGAGCCCGCGCGCATGCCCCTGCCGCCGCCGCGCGGCCAGCTCGACGCGCAGCAGCTGGTGCTGCGCACGCCGCAGGGCGACCGCCTGCTGGTGGGGGGCGTCTCGCTGCACCTGGA
>JACCDI010215715.1_pt1 | contig 26124 bp, 25 predicted proteins | sample 7442791 | NCBI WGS metagenome assembly JACCDI01 (sample SAMN15323434, study PRJNA562643) | freshwater metagenome | isolation source: river surface water | place: USA:Blue River Watershed | collected 2017-08-15
AGAAACTCTGTATTGGACGGGGGTTCAATTCCCCCCATCTCCACTCAGGGCGGTGCCGCAAGGCACAAGCCAACGAGTCATCCCATAACAACTAGCCCACCAGCAATGGTGGGTTTTTTGTTTTAACCAAATACCCTTGCTAGGTGGCGCAAAGATGCGCAAAGATGGCGAGGCAAAAGTGGTTTGGCAACAGCGAAAAATAGGCAGCCTGAAAGTCTCACCAATTGGAGTGGGTTGCGCGCACTGGTCGATATGGCCAGATGCCGACTATGACTTGGGTGTTGAGGCGTTCAATGCCGCAGTCGATTCGGGAATCACTTTTTTTGACACCGCAACCAAATACACAAACTTCGCCGAAGACAACCACAACGAAAAGTTGATTGCTCGTGCAATTTCAGAGCACGGATGGAAATCCGAAGTTCAGGCCGATCAACTTTTCGTGGCTAGCAAGGCTGGCTTGTCTGGTCGAGGGCCGGTCAACGTCTGGGACACAACGCCTGAAGGCATCAAGCGAGCTTGTGATGCAAGCCTTCTCGCTTTGGGTGTTGACTCGATTGCTCTCTATTACTTGCACTGGCCTCGCGAAGAAGAGGTTTCGATCGAATCCAGCATGCAAGCCTTCGAAGACTTGAGGCAGGCAGGAAAAATCCAGAACATTGGAGTTTCAAACTTTGATCAGCGTCAGCTAGGCCTGGCCCTGAAGGTCTCCAAGGTTTCTGCGGTTCAGAACAAATTCAATCCCCAGCATCACCCAGCCGAGCAGCTAGAGCTAATCAATTTCACTCGCGAGCACGACATTGCTTACGTGCCATATTCTCCGCTCGGCGGAACTTTTCCGCCAAAGCCGCTCGAGACAGTGAACCCGAGACTTGATGAACTTGCGGCACAGCTAGGGGTCTCGGTGCCAGTGCTTACCCTCGATTGGCATTTGAATCTCAGTTCGAACATCATCCCTCTGGTTGGTTCACGCCGCCCAGAAAGCATCACTGCTTCGGCGAAGGTTCTGACCGTTGAAATTCCAGCGGATGTGACCAAAGAGGTCGCCGAGATATATAAATAGGGCAATATTGAGCCATGACTTCAAACCCGTCGATTGCCGAATGGCTTCTTAATTACGGCAACTTGGCATTTGAAATCATCGGAACCCTTGCCTTTGCTCTTTCGGGGCTAATCGAAGCAGCCCGAAAAAAGCTTGATCTTGTTGGCATGGCAATTGTTACTGCACTTGCGGCGTTCGGCGGAGGAACCCTTCGTGACATTCTCCTCGACCGACGCCCGTTCTTTTGGGTTCAAAATCCGGGTTGGATTTGGGCGATTCTGGCCTTGTGCGCCCTTGCGCTAGTCTTCATGCGCTCACGTCACATCGAACTGACCGAGCGTTCAATGCAACTTCCCGACGCACTCGGGCTGGGCATTTTTGCGGCGAGCGGCACGCAAATTGCTCTTGTTGCCGGTGCCGAACCAATCATCGCGGTCATCATGGGCGTAATCACACCGGTTTTTGGTGGGGTTCTTCGAGACGTGGTCGTGAATGAAATCCCACGTGCCTTCAACGATCACCAGCCATACGCCGTGATTGCCTTCGCTGGCGGTTGGCTAGTGGTTGCGCTAAACGCCATGAACCTTGGCGCGTTCTGGGCAGTCAGTATTTCGGCTCTGGTTATGGTTGGCCTTCGTGTGGCCGCAATCATGTTGGGTTGGCGTTTGCCGACCTGGCGCGTTTAGCCGATTTACGAAGCCTCAACGCAAGGCGCAAGCTGGGCAACGCGCTGTGGCGTAACCCCAAGAAGCACTGCGATGTCGCGCATGGTTAGGCCTTCGTCGCGCATGCGACCGACGACGTTACGAATCTCTGCCGAGCCCTGCTCTTGAAGCCTTGCTGCCTCACGCATTTTCTCTTGGGCGGCTTCTAAATCACAGATGATGCCAGGCATGATTGCCTCAACCTTCACGACAATGTCGCACTTAGATTCACCGGTTGCCGCTTCGGCCAAAATCTTGATTTGCTCAGTCGCCTTGTCCAGGCGCTTGGCGGTGGTCTTGTAGTTATTGAGCGAGGGCACGTCAACAATCCAGCCATCGGCCGACCGCTCGAAGTGTGCTTTGATTTCCATCTCTGCTCCTAACCAAAAATTATTTGTCAAGTCCTACTTGACTAATTTAGTCAAGTCATGCTTTACTAAACAACTGTAAGCGCGAAACCGCGCAATAACAACAACTTTAAACCTAAGGATTCAAATGAACATCGCTATTGCCATCGCGGCTCTTCTAATTTCTGCCTTCGTCGGTTACGGCTTCTTCAAGGCCGGAAGCTTCAAGGCAAAGTCATCTGAAGCTGTTCTTCTAAGCGCTGGCTTCGGTTGGGTTGAGAAGGCTGGCATGCCACTAGTGCGCGTGATCGCTTGGCTTGAGCTTCTTGGCGCAGTAGGCGTCATCCTTGCCCCACTTGCAGCAATTTTCTTGCCTGGCTTCGAGTGGGCACTTACCTGGGGAATCGCAGCAGCAGCGGGTCTTGCACTAACCATGGTTGTGGCATTCATCATGCACGCGGTTCGCGGTGAAGCAAAGTACACCTGGAAGAGCAACCTTCAGTTGTTCGCTGCTGCCGCTGCGGCGGGTCTTCTACAGGCCGTGATTTCACTACCTGTTTTCTAAGCTTCAAGTCTTTCGATGCCGGCTCTGCTGGCCGCTCTTCTCAGGGTGGCAAGCAGGGCCGGTGCCGTTAACCAGATCAGAACGGTCGTGGTGATCGCACGACCAAGGTCCCAAAGTAAACCGCCGGTAAGAAGTTCGTATTGAATGAATCGGCCAAGGTTCTCGAGCAGGGGAGCCCCCGGCGAATAGCTAATCGATGAGCCCGTTCCCGCCAAGAATGGCCAGTTCCAAAGAGTCATCAACCCGCCGTAGATAAATGCGGCGATGATGCCATAACTTGCTAGCAGCAATAGTTCTTTGCGACGAACTCGGGTTTGACCAGAATCGCTCATCTTGGGCAGCGCACCGGCTCCAAGTCCAACTAGCCCAGCGGACATCATCTGAAACGGCAGCCAAGGGCCAATGCCTCCAGTTAGAAGCGCTGAAACCAGCAACGATGTGCTGCCAAGAATGAAACCAAAACCACTGCCGAAGACGTAGGCGCCAATCACAATGATGAAGAACGCGGTCTCAATTCCTGCGGTTCCGGCGCCAAGCAAGCGCACGACCGCATTTAGGGCGGTTAGAACCCCAAGCAAAGCCAACTGCTTGGCGCTGATTCCGCCGGTGGCAAACTCAGAAAGAACAACCAAGAGAATTAGCGGCATGAGTCCGATGAATACGGTTTGGGCCAGGTTTGCTTCATTAGGTGTTGGTGCTTGAGTCAAAAGCGGCCAGGTGAACATCAGAAGCGATGCCAAGCCTGCAAAAATCACCGTCATTCGCGATAGCCAAGACTTGGTCACTGAATCACGCCCTCAATCAGGTGCAATTCCCTATCGGCAACTTGCGCGACGAATTCAACATCGTGCGTCGCCAAAAGAATTGCTTTGCCCTGGTTCCTGAGCGACTTCAATTGTGATGCCAGGTGCTTTTTGGCAACGTAATCGAGCCCACGAGTTGGTTCATCGAGCAACAGCACGTTTGCCCCCTTTACCAACTGCAGCGCTAGCACCAGAGCAAGTTGCTGACCCGACGACAAATCACGTGGATGCAAAGCCGGATTCACCTTTCCGGCTAGCTGAGCAAAAATGGTGGCGGTCGAATTCGGAGGAACCTCGGCAAATCGGTCTGACTCGGAGAGTTCTTCGCTCAGGCTATTGAGGAACAACAGGTCTGCGGCCCGCTGAGGAACCATCGTGATTGCTTTTAGTCGGTCGCGAGGCTTGAGGTCTCGTGGGTCGCCGAACGAACCAACCGAAACAGTGCCAGTCGAAACCGCCTTCGAGCCATTTCCCGTTCCCTGGATGGCCCATAGCAGCGAAGTCTTCCCAGAACCGTTAGAACCCTGAAGTGCAACGATTTCGCCGGCCTTGATGCTCAAACTGGCCTTTGATACTGCAACCTGGTCGGCGTAACTAACGGTTAGCTCTGTGGCGGTGAGCACCCAATCGGTGGTGATTGATTGCCGGTGCTCGAGGCGCTCGTCAGCGTTGAACAATCCCTGACGAATATCCTCGTCGAGCTTCCAAGCGGCGTCACCCTTTTCTACCGTTCCGTCGTTGTTGACCACAACGACCGAGTCAACCTTGTCGAGCAGGTTATTGAATCGGTGTTCGGCCACCAAAATGGTCACACCGTGATCTTTGGCAAGGCTTTTCAGAAGGTCGACGGTTTCGGCCGCCGCGTCGACATCTAGTGCCGAAGTGGGTTCATCGAGCAATAGCACGCGTTGCCCAGCCGCCAACGCTGCACCGATCGCCACTCGCTGTTGTTGACCTCCAGACAAAAAGCTCAAGGGGCGGTCAAGCAGATCTTGCAAGCCCAACATTTTTGCCACTCGAGATAGTTCGGCGGCCATTCGCTCTCGACTAAATCCAAGTTGCTCAAGCCCATAGACGAGCTCGTCTTGAACGGTGTCTGCAACAAACCAGCCTTCGGGCTGCTGGTTCACATAGCCAACCAACTCGGCCAGTTCGTGGGGCAGCCGGCCGGTCACATCCTGGTTGTCGATTTTGATTCTGCCCCTTAGCCTGCCGCCGGTGAAGTGAGGAGCCAGGCCGTTGATGGTCTTTAGCAGAGTTGATTTACCGCTGCCAGTGGGGCCGCAAACAAGCACAAATTCACCGGCGGCAAACTCTAGGTTCACGCGGGTTAGCTGCGGGGATTCGGCGCGATCATAGCTAAATGTGAGGTCTTTGATTGAAATCAAACTTGCCACCCCAACAATCTGGCCGATACAGCCGCGATCGCAACCGCGGCAACAACGAAGTCTTGCGAGAGCCAGGCTTCTTTTTTGAACCTAGTGCGAATGCTGTTTTTTGAAGTCGTTCTCACCGTAACCAGAATGCAAATAAAACCTGCGCCCAACAGTCCAAGAGCCGCTGCTTGCAAGCCTGTGCCGACCAGCAATACAAAAACGCCAACCGATGTGAGAACCACCGATGCGAGAGAAATTAGCCGAACAGAAAGAATTTGCGTCTTGGTAAGGCTTCCGCGGCGACCGAATCCACGAGAATCCATGCTGGCCGCGAGCGACAAGGATTTATCGATCGTGTCTTCGAGAACCGGCACGATGGTGCCGGCAAGTGCCCCGAGCCCCTTGCTTCGGCCACGCAACGAACTAGCTCGCCTAACCCGTTGAAGGCTTTCAATAAGTTGTGGCGCCAGATTAATGGCGACTGAAATAGCTGTTGCGATTTCATACAGCGCTGCTGGCGTTGACTTTAGGAGCTTGCGCGGATTCGCCAATGTGTTGGCAAGGCCGATGCTGACGATGATGGCCGCGAGTCGCAAGCCGTCGGTAGTTGCCGCAACAAGGCTTGATACGGATACATCGCCCAAGAGTGAGACATTGCCCCCGAAGCCTAGATTTAGCGAAAGCTGAGGCAAAGTGAGTGCGATTTGAGTCGAGCCATCTGGAAGGTTGAAGAGAATTCTAAAGATCACCCGAACTGCAACCACAAACGTCGCAAGCGCCAAGTAGAACTTGAGCGATTGTGACCAGGGGGCGTATTCGCGCGCCAGCAAAATGATGGTCACCAAAATAGCAATTTGCGCCAAAAGAGCTAGTGGATCAACATTTAGTCCAGCGACAATCGCTGAGGCGATTCCAAGCAGCCACCAAGACCCGGGTTGGACCCGTGAGGCTTTAAGGCTGAACTTGGCCATGATTTATGCGCAGGCTCGGGGTGTGGGTTCAAAGTTTGGCAAGGTGGCGCTGGCCGACTGACCAGGCGCAATCCAAACCCAAGCTTCATAGCCGCCGCACACCGGCGTATGGGTTGCTGCTCCGACCCCGCTCATGAACCAGCCATCCCCGAACTCGGGGTTAGTCACGTAGTAAGCCCAGCTACCTTCGCTATAAGTTGGCACGTCGGCGCAATCCTGCTCATCCTTTGACGGCCAGTCGTTCAATCGGCAAACGAATCCCGTTGGATAGTTTTGGGTTCCTTGAACTTCGATTCCCTCGGCCTTGAAAATATCCCAGCTGGTCGAACCGAGCGGTAGTTCAAAGTCGAAAGTTTCAACTGGCTTTCCAGAGGCCTTGCCGTAATCGATCACCATCGTGCCCGAGATTTTGTCGAAGCCAGCCGCAGGTTTTGGTTGCTCCGAACCTGCGAAGAGCGCAGACCAAATTCCACCGATTGCCACTAGGGCAACCAGCGCGATGAGCACTCTTCGCAGATTCAGTTGCATTTTTTACTTCTTTAGAAGGTCGAGATAGCTAAGGCCCAACATCGGCACAATCGACTGAGATGTTGCCATCGCGTCGCCCTTGCCGCCTGACCAAGCGCTGACTACGCCGCCATCCGATGCAATTTTGGTTTTTAACCAAGAGCTAATAGCCGCAACATTTTGGCCAGCAGCCTTCAGTCCCATAGCCGCGTAAGCGGTGCCGTTGACATCGAATGCACCCCATGATTCCCAGTGAGTGCCCTTTGCGTCGGTGACCTTCTGGCTGTTCAGCCAAGCAACAGCTTTGGTGGTTGCGTTCTTGTTAGCTGCTGAAAGCCTTGAACCGCCTAGGCCCTTGAGTGCAGACATCGCCTGAAGTGCAATGCCGGTTGAGTCAACCGAGCTGTTGGTTGAGTCGGCGGTTTGGTCATAGCCAAAACCTCCGTCTGCCTTGGCGAGTGCGATGAGTTTGGCCTCAACGCGGGTTGCAAGCGCGGTCTGCCCCATTGACTGAAGACCCAGGGTTACCCAGGCATAGTCGAAGGTGTTTCCCGTTGAACCAGCGATGGTTCCGTCTGTGGCGATTGCCTTCTTCAGAGCAGCAAGCACCTTGTTTGCGTTTGGTGCTACCGGCGCTTTCAAAGCCTTCGCCGTGAACAAGAATTTACCCGCTAAGCCCGATAGCAGGCTCTTGTCGGCTGGTGAGTACAAGTAGTCAAGGCCACCGGTTGCGCGAGTGTTCAATACATAGTTGACCGACACGCTTTGGCTAGCCAGGCTTCGACCGGCAGCTTTGCGTTGAAGCATCGACTCGAGAGTGATTCCGAAATCGAATTTGCCGGGTGTGAAGCCTTCAACAGCCTTGCCCTCGACAAACTTGCTGGTTAGAAAGTTGCTTGCGCCATTGACTGTTGCATCAGCAGCGCTAGCTGGCTGGCTGAGTGCGATGGTGGATGTGATGATGCTTAAGATTGCTGCAATTTTGAGCAACCCAGATTTTGGTCCAAACATTTTGGAGCCTTTCGCATTTTGCGATCTGAGTGCGAAGACGACTGGCGAGTGCCATTCGACTCCGACCGTAGACCTCGACGGTTAATTGGAGTCATTCGCTCATTTCACAGGCATTCCGACTTTTGAAGAAAAGTTCAATTCACGGTTGCGGGTCAGCGCCAGAGTTTCACTGGCTTCCCCTGTGAGGGAGCAAAATCTGAAACCATTGCTGGCTTCGAGATAAATCTAGCAGTAGGCGAACCTGCCAGCGTAACTCAAGGCAACTTGAGCGTGTTTCCCAGAAGTGCGAAACCAACAAACGCCACAGCATCGAGCATGAAGTGGGCAACCAGCAGGGGAGTGAGCCGCCCGAATCGCTTGTATAAGTAGCCAAAAACCAAGCCCATAGCAAGGTTGCCGACGAATGCCCCGAAGCCTTGATATAGGTGGTAGGTGCCCCGAAGTGCGGCCGAGAGCCAGATTTGCCTAGTCGCAGAAACGCCCAAAATGTTCATTCGGTCTAACAGGTATGCCACGGCAATGGTCTCTTCGACGATCGAGGCTTTTGCCGCAGCCAGCAAGAGAAGTGGGATTGTCCACCAATAACCGCCGAGTTCAGTTGGAATCACTTTCGAAGACCAGCCGAGAAGGCGACTTGCCAGATAGAGCAAAATGCCGGGTATGCCGATTGCAGCTGCCAGCAGAACGCCGCCACCGACATCTCGAAGCCGGCTGCCCTTGGTTAACCCGAACGCAGCAAAGGGGTTTCGGCTTTCTCGCCAGATGAGAAACAACACCAAGGCAACTGGGGCTAAGCCGAACACGAACGAAGCTAACTGAAGGGTTAAATTGACCCACTCGGTTTCCGCGAGATTTCGGTTCAGCGTGGATGTTTGTTTGCCAATCCCGCCCTGGCTTAGTGCCTTTGCAGCGAAAGAAATGACCGAGTAGATGGCTGAAGCGCCAAGGCTAAGCGCCAAAACAAGCGCGATTTCGCTTGAAATCAAAGACTTTTTAGATGGCTGGCGCACGAGAAGCAGTTAAACACATAACTCGATCGCTGACTAGTTAACCTTCGCTGAACCCAACGAAAATGTTTCTGGCGAGTAACGTTTCATCACATTTACAAAAAAAAGAAGATTCTTCTAAAAAATCCGCATAGGCTTTTGCTTACCCAAGACGGCGTCGTCGATGATGCCGTCTTACTCAACAAGGAGAAACTGTATGAAACTGACTCGTATCTCACGAGCTGCGATTGCGATCTCGGCTGTTGCTGGTCTAGCTACCGTTGGCGTTGTTGCGCCATCGCAGGCAGCTACCCGCACCACCGTAGTGATCGTTGAGAGCAACGCTCTAACCTCACTAAACCCAAGCACCCCAGACACCAACCTCACTATCAACAATGACGTTGCGTACATGACTGGTAACGGCTTCAACTACTACAACTCATCTGCGAACCTTGTAAAGAACACCGTTTTCGGTTCATACAAGATCGTGAAGAGCGATGCTAAAGACTTCCGTGTTCAGTACACAGTTGCAAAGGGCAAGGTCTGGTCAGACGGCACCCCAATCAACGGTGTTGACCTTCTGCTAAGCCACGTGCTTTCAAGCTCGGCTTACTCAAAGAAGGCCGGTCTAGGAGACCCTGCAGACACCGCAAAGGCACCTGCTTTCAACTCACTTGGTTACGGTGGCGTCTACGACAGCCACGTTGTTGGCCTACCTGAGCTATCAGCAGACAAGCAGTCAATCACCGTTCGTTACGACGGTTTCCAGCCTGACTGGGAGCTAATCGGCCCTGGACCATCACCGGTTCACGCTTTGGTTCAGCTTGCAAACGGCAAGACCAAGCTAGGCACCGCAGCTGAGAACGCCGCTGCAAAGGCTGCCTACCTTGCTGCTTTCAAGTCATACAACTCAACCCTTCTAAACAAGATGGCAAAGGTTTGGAGCAACGACTACAACATCAAGACTGTTAACTCGTCAACCAACCCCCTTCTTCTAGTTGGAAACGGTGCCTACAAGATCGCTTCTGCAGTTGCAGACCAGAGCGTTACCTTGACCTTGAACCCTAAGTACAACTCGGGTCCAAAGACCAGCGGCATCAAGACCGTAGTTCTAAAGATGATTGCTGACGGCACCGCTGCGTCACAGGCTCTTGCGAACAAGGAAATCGACATCTACCAGGGTCAGCCAACCGCTGACGCAGTAGCACAGCTAAAGGCAATTTCTGGCGTCACCGTTATCGGTGGAACCAACTCTTGCTTCGAGCACGTTGACCTACGTCTCGGTTCAATCAACGACACCGACTACACCGGCCCATTTGCTGCAAGCAACAACGCTGCAAAGAACGCCAAGGCAAAAGACCTACGCACCGCCTTCCTTCTTGCCTACCCACGTCAAGAGATCGTTGACAAGCTAATCAAGCCAATCAACTCAAAGGCTGTAGTTGTGAACTCATCGTTCACTCTTCCTGGCCAGACTGGCTACTCAGAGATCGTAAAGAAGTCTGGTGTTAGCAAGTTCACCGCAGGTGACCAGGCAAGCCGCACCGCAGCAGCGCTAAAGCTAGTGCAGAAGCACTACCCAACCGCAGCAGCTGGCAGCGACTCAGTCACCGTCACCCTTCTATGGGGTCAGCCAAGCAACACCCGCCGTGCAGCAGAAGCCGCATTGGTTAAGGCTGAACTAGCGAAGGCTGGCTTCAACGTAATCAACACCGGTACCTCAGGTTGGGGTGGCCAGTTGGACAACAACAAGTACGATGCAGCATTCTTCGCATGGTGCCCAACTTCAACCAGCCAGACCGGCACCAACGCTAACTTCTTGTCAGACGGCGGAAACAACTTCATCGGGTACAACAACCCCAAGATGGACGACATCCTCCGCTCGCTAGAGGCCAAGCTAACCCCAGCTCAGATCACCGCAAAGTACCTAGCAGCAGATGCACTTCTTATCGCTGATGCAGTTACCTTGCCGATCTTCCAGCACCCAGCTGCAACCGCTGTCAACTCGGCATTGAAGAATGTCAAGCCAGCGCCTCTATCACCAACCTTGGTGTGGAACTTCTGGGAGTGGAAGTACTAGAACCTAGGTTCTAGTTGATCCTCAACTAAACGAAAAAGGCACTCAGAGAAATCTGGGTGCCTTTTTCGGGTGGAGGACCATTAATTAAATCTTCTGGTTTAGGCTGAATACGAATTCCCTCGGGGATGCCCTAAACACAATGTTGTGAACGAAAGGGATCATTTTGATCGCCTACATCTTGCGTCGATTGTCGGCCCTGGTTGTCATCCTGTTTGGCTCGAGTTTCATCATCTATAACCTGAGCGCAATCTCTGGCGACCCGCTCGAAGCGCTTCGCATCAGCCAAGACCCAAATGCCGCGCAGCAGATCATCACGCTGACTCGTGACCTGCAGCTCGACGTTCCGCCGCCACTGCGCTACTTCTTGTGGCTTAAGGGCGTTCTTGGCGCTTTTGTGGGCCAGGTTGACTTTGGTATGACCCGTGACGCTCAGTCGGTGACCGACGCAGTTGCTGCGGCTATCCCAACCACCATCCGCCTAGTTGTTGGCGCAACCGTTATCGCAATCATTCTGGGTATAACCATCGGTATCGTTACTGCCCTTCGCCAGTACAGCCGTTTTGACTACGCGATGACCTTCTTCGCCTTCTTGCTTTTCTCACTGCCAATCTTCTGGTTCGCAGTTCTTCTAAAGCAGTACTTGGCTATCGGCTTTAACAACTTCTTGACCGACCCACAGGTAACGCCACCTTGGATAATCGGACTCTCGTTGTTCAGCGGCTTGTTCTGGGCGTCTGTCATTGGTGGCGACCGCCGCAAGGTATTCACAATCTTTGGAATCGCCGCAATCGGTTCGGCAGGCATGATTCTTTTGCTTGGCGCGCTTGACTGGTTCCGTAACCCAGGTCTTGGTCCGATCGTGATTTTCGGTGCCAGCGTGGGAATCGCCTTTGCGGTCACTCAGCTTTCAACCGGTCTAGGTGTCAAGGCTGCGCTGAAGTCGTCACTCGCGATGGCTGTTTTTGGCTTGGTCTTCTATTACCCAGCTCAATGGGTTATGGAGCAAGAGAACCACCTATTGAACTTCATCCTGATGGCTATTGTTACCGTCGGCGTTGCAATCTTGACCAGCCGATTCTTTGCCAAGGAGGACCGCGCTGCCGTCACGCGCACCGCGATTATTACTGCCGTGCTAGTCGCTATCCTGATTCTGGTCGACAAGTTCATGCAAACCTGGGCTCCATACATGGCCACCGATGCAATCAACTATCGCCCGGTGCCAACGGTAGGCCAGGTCAACGACTTGCTCGAGCCAGGCAACTTCTGGATCAGCTCTCTCGACATCCTTATGCACATGTTCTTGCCTACCGTGGCCCTTACCTTGATTTCTTTTGCGGGATACATTCGCTATTCACGCGGTTCGCTGCTTGAAGTTCTAAACCAGGACTACATTCGCACCGCCCGCGCAAAAGGCCTAACCGAGCGCACCGTGATCATGCGTCACGCTTTCCGCAACACCATGATTCCGTTGACTACCCTGATGGTCGTCGACTTCGCTGGCATCATCGGTGGTGCAATCATCACCGAGCGCATTTTCGGCTGGGTTGGCATGGGAACGCTTTTCAACCAGGCGATTAACACCATGGACCTAAACCTTTTGATGGGTGTGTTCTTGGTGACTGCAACTATGTCAGTTTTGGCAAACCTGATTGCCGACCTGCTTTATTCGGCACTTGACCCAAGAATTCGAGTTGGAAAGTAATCATGTTCAAGAAAAAAGAAAAAGAGCAGCTTTCGAGCACCGACCAAAACGAAAATGCAATCGCGAACAAAGAGACCGAAGGCCTAAGCCAGGGTCAAATTGTTCGACGCCGTTTTGTTCGCCACCGCGCCGCGATGATCTCGCTGTGGAGTCTCATCATGATGGTGCTATTTGTTTTCACGGCCTCGGGCTTGCACCTAGGTAACGAGGACAACCCAATCACCATCCCGGGTTGGTGGCACTGGAGCATCACCGACATCGACCCAGAGTTGTCTATCGGTGCCGACGGCATCGTAGGTGCACCGACCCTCGACATCATCCCGGCCTTCATCGATGGAACTGGTTTCAACATCGGAAACCACCCATTTGGTCAGGATGACATCGGTCTTGACTACTTTGCGCTGGTAATGCGTGGCGCTCAGCAGTCAATCGTGGTTATGGTCATCATCGGTCTAATCGCTGCTTTCATTGGTACCGTTGTTGGCGCCGTGACCGGCTACTTCCGCGGTTGGGTTGACGCGATTCTGATGCGCTTCACCGACTTCATCATCACCATCCCAGCCATCATCATCGGCTCGGTTATCGGTTTCCAGTTCGGCAACCTTGGTGTGATTTTCTTGGCGACCTATCTAGGTTTGTTCTCGTGGACGGGCCTATCGCGATTGGTTCGCGGTGAGTTCTTGAGCCTTCGCGAACGTGAGTTTGTTGACGCAGCTCGAGTTGCCGGCGCGAACAACGCCCGCATCGTTTTCAAGCACATCCTGCCTAACGCAGTTGGCGTGATTATCGTTTCGGTCACACTGCTGATGTCGGGTGCAATCATCACCGAGTCGGCACTGAGCTACCTTGGTTTCGGTGTTGTTCCGCCAGACGTGTCGCTAGGTCTTTTGATCAGCAAGTACCAAGACTCTTTCACCACTCGCCCTTGGTTGTTCTGGTATCCGGGTATGTTCATCATCGCGATCGCTCTCTGCATCAACTTCATCGGTGATGGCTTGCGCGATGCGTTTGACCCACGTCAGCGTCGTCGCATCACGAAAAAAGACCGCGCAGAAGCGAAGTTGGCTAAGGCGCGCGCCTAATGAAGGTTTTGAATCACCAGAGCGGCAACCACGGCCAACAGCAGAACTGCTGTTCCGAGGGTGTTGAACTTAACCTCGGCAGCGGCGCCTTGAATGTTGCCTGCTGCGAAAGCGTCGAGTCTAATTCGGCAGAGCTGAGCGGCCTCACCACTCGAGGTGCGGGGGCTTTCGCCGGGGCGAATCTGACTCTTGTTGCTAAGCCGGTAGCCCTTGAGCTCGGTCTCGTGAACGGTTCGGCCATGGTATCGGCCGGGTGCTGTGGCGGCCCAAGCGCTAATTCGCTTGGCCGGGGTCACCAGGGTCAGCGCATAACGAACATCGATGTCGTCGACCAGCTGCCAACCCAGGGTGTAACTAACCAGGGGATTGGTCACGGTGACGCCTTCATCGAAGATGGTGACCTTGGGTCTAATAAAGATCAGGTGGGCGCCAACGCTTATGGCTACCGCCCAGACCGTGCCGCTAATAGCGTTTTGCAAATTGTCGGCAAGCCAAAGAGCAACGCTCATGCAGGCGGCCATCAAATAGACGATTGCTGCAAAAATGTAGCCGCTGACCGGTCTAAAAACTTGAACGTTATTCACGAGACAATCATCGCAGGCAATGCAGCCGGCGATTCAGCAGGAAGAAAATAATCATGACTGAGCCGATACTTAAGGTCAGCAACTACAACATCGATTTTTGGGTTGATGGTGTTTGGTACCCAGCTGCCATCGACATGAACTTTGAGGTTCTTCCTGGTCAGGTTCTAGCCATCGTTGGCGAGTCGGGTTCTGGCAAGTCAACCACCGCTATGGGTCTCATGTCGCTTCTTGCCAGCAATGCTCGCACCTCGGGCAGCGTCAAGGTCAAGGGCATCGAGATGGTCGACGCCCCGGCGTCAACCCTTCGCAAGTTCCGTGGCAAAGAGGTTGCCTACATCTTCCAAGAGCCGATGACTGCTCTGAACCCGGTTTACACAATCGGTTTCCAGATCGTAGAAACTCTTCGCAACCACTTCGACCTTGGCCCTAAAGAGGCAAAGGCCCGCGCGATTGAGCTCATCACCATGGTCGAGATCCCGAACCCAGAGAGTTCTTTCGACAAGTACCCACACCAGCTTTCAGGTGGTCAGCGCCAGCGCGCGATGATTGCTCAGGCGCTTGCCTGTGACCCAGGTCTTTTGGTCGCGGATGAGCCAACCACCGCCCTTGACGTGACCGTTCAGGCCGAAATTCTTGACCTGATGCGTAACCTGCGCGACCGTCTTAACTCAGCTGTTCTTTTGATCACCCACGACATGGGTGTGGTTGCCGACCTAGCCGATGAGATCTTGGTCATGAAGGATGGCCTAACCGTCGAACACGGCACCGCCGACCAGATCTTCAACCGCCCACAGCACCCATACACCCAGTCACTTTTGGCCTCGGTTCCAAAGTTGGGCACGGTTGCAGTTCGCGAGCTTCGTGCACCAGAGGGCTCTAACAACCAACCGGTTTTGAAGCTCGAGAACGTTGAGATTGAGTATCCAAAGCGGGGGCGCATCCCAGCTTTCAAGGCGGTAACCGAGTTCAACCTCGAGATTCGCCCAGGCGAGATCGTTGGTCTCGTAGGAGAATCTGGTTCGGGCAAGACCACCGTCGGTCGCGCAGCAATTGGCCTATTGCCAATTTCGAGCGGTCGTCTCGAGGTTGTTGGTCACGATATCAGCAACGCAACGCAAAAAGACCTTCGCAAGATTCGTCGCCAGACCGGAATCGTTTTCCAAGACCCAGCCAGCTCGCTCAACCCACGTTTGCCGATCGGCGAGAGCATCGGCGAGCCAATTCTGCTTGCCGGCGTGGCCAAGGGTGACGAGCTAAACCGAATGGTCGAAGATCTGCTCGACTCGGTTGAGTTGCCGCGCAGCTACCGCAACCGCTACCCGCACGAACTTTCGGGTGGTCAGCGTCAGCGTGTGGGTATTGCGCGAGCATTGGCTCTGACCCCAGACCTTCTGATTGCCGACGAGCCAACCTCGGCTCTCGACGTATCGGTACAGGCCAGATTCCTCGAGCTTTTGCAGGAACTTCAAGACCGACTTAAGTTCGCATGTCTGTTCATCAGTCACGACCTTGCCGTAGTCGACATCCTGTCGCACCGCATTGCAGTTATGCAGCACGGTCGATTGGTTGAGGTCGGCGAGCGCGACCAGATCCTGAAGAACCCTCAAGACCCTTACACCCAGCGTTTGATCTCGGCAGTGCCGCTTCCAGACCCTGAGTTGCAGAGAATTCGTCGCGAGGCGCGTCTAGCCGCGAAGTAGGTATTAGCCCAATCGAAACCCCAAATTAACGCTCTTTCAAGTTAGACTGAAAGGGCAGGGGCTCGATGACGTAATTCTGCATCGCCCTATTAATCCATTTTGTTTCAAACACTGTGCCGGTGACTTGTGCCTGGCGCGCTTATATAAGGATGTTCCTATGGCTCAGGCCACCAGAGATGACTTGCGCAACGTCGCAATTGTTGCCCACGTAGACCACGGCAAGACCACCCTAGTTGACGCGATGCTTCGCCAGACTGGCTCATTTGACTCACACGCTGCCGTTGGCGAGCGCGTTATGGACTCGGGCGACCTCGAGCGCGAAAAGGGTATTACCATCCTCGCGAAGAACACCGCAATTGCTTATAAGGGTGACCACTCGGGTGGCAAAGAGATCACCATCAACGTGATCGACACCCCCGGCCACGCCGACTTCGGTGGCGAGGTTGAGCGCGGTCTTTCAATGGTTGACGGCGTTGTACTTCTAGTTGACGCATCTGAAGGCCCGCTCCCTCAGACCCGCTTCGTTCTTCGCAAGGCTCTTGAAGCCAAGCTTCCAGTTATCTTGTTGGTCAACAAGACCGACCGTCCAGATGCTCGCATCGACGAGGTCGTCGAAGAGACCCACGACCTTCTTTTGGGTCTAGCTTCAGACCTACACGACAGCGTTCCAGACCTAGACATCGATGGCATTCTTGAGTTGCCAATTATCTACGCATCTGGCCGCGCCGGCATCGCAAGCCTAAACAAGCCAAACGATGGCTCACTTCCTGAGGGTGAAAACCTTGAGCCGCTATTCGGCGCAATCATGAAGTACATCCCAGCTCCGACCTACGATGACGCACACCCGCTTCAGGCTCACGTCACCAACCTTGACGCATCGCCGTTCCTTGGTCGTCTTGCACTACTTCGTATCTTCAACGGCACCCTTCGCAAGGGTCAGCAGGTTGCTTGGGTTCGCCAGGATGGCACCACCCAGACCGTAAAGATCACCGAGCTTCTAAAGACCAAGGCTCTAGAGCGCTTCCCAACCGAAGAAGCAAACCCAGGCGACATCGTTGCTGTTGCCGGTATCGAAGAGATCACCATCGGTGAAACTCTTGCCGACCCAGCCGACGTTCGCCCATTGCCGATGATCACCGTTGACGACCCGGCCATTTCGATGACCATCGGTATCAACACCTCACCAATGGCTGGCCGCGTCAAGGGCGCAAAGGTCACCGCACGCTTGGTCAAGGACCGTCTTGACAAAGAGCTAATCGGTAACGTGTCGATCAAGGTACTTCCTACCGACCGTCCAGACGCCTGGGAAGTCCAGGGTCGTGGCGAGCTTGCTCTAGCCATCTTGGTTGAGCAGATGCGTCGCGAAGGTTACGAGCTAACCGTTGGTAAGCCTCAGGTAGTTACCAAGCGCGTTGACGGAAAGCTTCACGAGCCATTCGAAGACCTAACGATCGATGTGCCTGAAGAGTTCCTTGGCGCAATGACTCAGCTTCTTGCATCACGCAAGGGTCAGATGATCAACATGATCAGCAACGCCACCGGCTGGGTTCGCATGGAGTTCAAGGTTCCAAGCCGTGGCCTAATCGGTTTCCGCACCGAGTTCCTAACCAACACCAAGGGCACCGGTATTGCCAACGCAATCTCTGCTGGCTATGACGCCTGGGCTGGTGACATCGTTACCCGCAACAACGGTTCGCTAATCGCCGACCGCGCCGGTGTAGTTACTCCGTTCGCAATGATTGGTCTGCAGGAGCGCGGTTCATTCTTCGTTCAGCCAACCAGCGAGGTTTACGCAGGTATGGTCATCGGCGAGAACTCTCGCGCCGACGACATGGAAGTAAACATCACCAAGGAAAAGAAGCTCACCAACATGCGTGCCTCTTCTTCTGATGAGTTCCAGTCACTGACCCCTCCTCGCACCCTTTCGCTAGAAGAGTGTCTAGAGTTTGCCCGCGAAGACGAGTGTGTTGAGGTAACCCCTGAGGCTACCCGCATTCGCAAGGTTGAGCTTGACTCAACCGTTCGTGCGCGCCTTTACTCACAGCGCAAGAACGCGAGCCAGGGCAAGTAACCCTTTGGTTTCAACAAAACCCTCGGCCCTTGGGTCGGGGGTTTTGTCGTATCGCTTAGAGTGTCTTTATGGCAAAGGGCACATTTAATCCAAAGCGACTACTGATCGTTCACGCGCACCCCGACGACGAAAGTCTGTTCACCGGTCACGTGATTGCCGACCGAATCGCAAAGGGTGCCGAGGTGATGGTTTTCACCCTCACCCGCGGCGAAAACGGCAAGGTGAAGCTAGAAGAACTAAAGGCTCTCGAAGGCAACTTTGCCGCCATGGGCGCATTCAGGGCATCCGAGCTTCGCGAAGCGCTCTCGGCTTTTGGCGAGGTCAAGCACGCGTTCGCCGGTACTCGCGCCTATCTAGACTCCGGCATGCGCATCAACCCTTGGGGCAAGCCTGCTAAGCGCAAAAACTTGGATGAACTTGCTCTCTCAGCGGCTTCGACTTCGGTGATCGCCGATGACGTGATCAAGGCAATTGGCGAGTTCAAGCCGGACGCGGTTCTCACCTACAACCGCCGAGGTGGATTTGGTCACCCCGACCACAAGATGGCTCACGAGGCTACCGCGATGGCAATCCGCCAGGTAGCCAAGCGCACGGGCCGGGCACCCGAATTTTGGGTCATTGCCGAGCCGCGCGAGCGATTTGATGTCGAGATCGGCGATGCCAAGACTGCGCTAAAAAAGAAGGCCGCGCTCGAGGCTCATGCCAGCCAGGTTGCCGTGCACGCCGAAACCTACTCGGTCGTGCCTGGAAAAGAGATTCGATACGACCGCCCAGAGCGCATCCGTCGTGCTTCGCCTAACCCGTTGGTTCAGTTGCGCCCGGTACTCACCTTCTTCTGGGCAATTCCGCTCGGCGCCTTGCTGGCCGTTGCCGGCACAATGTTGCACCAGGTTCGCGCCTATGACTACGAGGGCGCCCCGATTGGCTTGATTGTTGCACTAACCATGGTTGGCTCGCTTGCTCTGGCTCTTCGATTGCTTCGTCGCAGTCGCGGTGCGCTTTACCTTCTGACCGCGGTGTTTAGCGCCATCATCTTTTGGTTCTCGCAGCCTCAACCGGGTGGCGAATTGATCATCCCGGGTAATGAAATTGGGAACATTTGGGCATTTGGTTCGATTGCTCTCTGTGCATTCATTATTTTGTTTCCGCGAATCAGACCCGGCGCTTGGCGCAGGTCTTCGCGCGGTCATCGGTAAACTTGTCTTAGAAATCGAAGGGATTCACCAGAGTGACTTACGTAATCGCGCTTCCATGTGTTGATGTCAAAGACAAGGCATGCATCGAAGAATGCCCGGTTGACTGTATTTACGAGGGTGAGCGCTCGCTTTACATTCACCCGGATGAGTGCGTTGACTGCGGTGCTTGTGAGCCGGTATGCCCTGTAGAAGCTATCTACTACGAAGACGACCTGCCATCGCAGTGGGCTGATTATTACAAGGCAAACGTTGAGTTCTTCGACGACCTAGGTTCGCCTGGTGGCGCTGCGAAGGTTGGCAAGATCGCTAAGGACCACGCCGTTATTTCGGTGTTGCCTCCTCAGGGCGAATAGACCAAGAGCCCAATCAGTGTTTGATCGCCTTCCCGAGTATCCCTGGGAGCAACTAAAGCCGTATGCCGCTAAGGCTGCCAAGCACGCCGGGGGAGTCGTTGACCTTTCGGTCGGCTCGCCGGTAGACCCAACCCCGATGATCATTCAAGAGGCGTTGAACGGCGCTTCAAATGCCCCTGGCTACCCATCTACCGGCGGTTCGCCAGAGTTCAAGGCTGCCGTTGTCGAATGGTTCGAGCGCCGTCGAGGCGTGCCCGGTCTAAAGCCCGAGCAGGTTATGCCGACAATCGGTTCTAAAGAGCTAATCAGCTGGCTGCCGCTGCTCATGGGTCTTGGCCCTGGCGATGTTGTGGTTCAGCCCAAAGTCGCTTACACGGCATACGTGGTTGGTGCCGCACTTTGTGGTGCGAATATCGTTTCTGAAGACGACCCGGCCAAGTGGCCAGCTAACGCCAAACTGATTTGGATCAACTCGCCTGGTAACCCCGATGGCCGCGTTCTCGACGTTGCCGAGATGAAGGCCGCTGTCGACCGCGCACGCGAGTTGGGAGCTCTTCTTGCTAGCGATGAGTGCTATGCCGAACTTGGATGGAACGAATGGGCTGACAAGCTGATTCCGAGCGTTCTAGACCCACGCGTCTGCGGCGATTCACACGAGGGCGTGCTTGCCGTATATTCGCTCAGCAAGCAGTCAAACCTGGCCGGATATCGTGCCGCATTTGCAGTCGGTGAGGCCTCGCTGATCAAGGGCCTGGTCAATCTGCGCATGCACTCAGGGTTGAATACGCCGTGGCCGGTTCAGCGCGCAATGACCGTTGCTTTGGGCGATGAAGAGCACGTTGCGATTGAAAAAGAGATCTACCGCGAACGTCGCGAAGTGCTTCTCGACGCGGTTCGGGCATACGGGTTTAAATTGGCCGATAGCGAAGCCGGTCTTTATCTTTGGGCGACCCTGGATGAGGATTGCTGGACCACCGTCGACCGAATGGCCGAACTTGGAATAGTGGTCGTACCTGGAAGCTTCTACGGTGAATTTAGTCACCAATATGTTCGTTTTTCGATCACTGCGACCGATGACAAGATTGCCGAAGGTGCGCGTCGCTTGCGCGATGCCATAGGCTAATAAAACCTCTCAAAAGAGGCACAAACACCAGCACTAGGAGCAGGATGACCTCCAGCGACAAAGTAACTGTCACTTACGGCGATGTAACGGCAGAATTTCCGGTTATCTCGGCGGTTGACGGACCAGCCGCAGTCGATATTTCGAAGCTAACCGCCACCACCGGCTTGACCGCATACGACCAGGGTTTTGTAAACACCGCGTCGACCAAGTCGGCCATCACCTTCATCGATGGAGCCAATGGCATTTTGCGCCACCGCGGCTACCCAATCGAGCAGTTGGCTGGCACCAAGAGCTTTCTAGAGACCTCATACCTGTTGATTTACGGCGAGCTTCCAACCGCCGATGAGCTATCGGCCTTCGAAGAAAAGATTCGTCGCCACACCTTGGTTCACGAGGACCTAAAGAACCTGTTCCACGCAATGCCGCAGAACGCCCACCCGATGGCTGTTTTGGCTGCTGGCGTTTCGGCTCTGTCGACTTTCTATCAGGACTCGCTAGACCCTTCAGACCCAGAGCAGGTTGAGCTTTCTACCATTCGTCTGCTGGCTAAGTTGCCGGTTTTGGCAGCCTACGCCCACAAGAACAGCATGGGTCAGGCGCTTCTATACCCAGACAACTCGCTCAATTACGTTGAGAACTTCTTGCGCATGAACTTTGGCAACATGGCCGAGGATTACATCCAGAACCCGGTGGTCACCAAGGCGCTAGACACGTTGCTAGTGCTTCACGCCGACCACGAGCAGAACTGCTCGACCTCAACCGTTCGTTTGGTTGGTTCAAGCCAGGCAAACATGTTTGCTTCAATCTCTTCAGGCATCAACGCTTTGTTTGGCCCACTTCACGGTGGCGCAAACGAGGCCGTTCTCGAGATGCTGACCGAGATTCGTGACTCGGGTCAGTCGGTTGAATCTTTCGTTCAGCGCGTTAAGAACAAAGAGGATGGCATTCGCCTGATGGGCTTTGGTCACCGCGTTTACAAGAACCTCGACCCACGTGCTCGCATCGTCAAGGCAACCGCCGACAAGGTGCTTGCCGAGCTTGGTGTTCAAGACCCATTGCTCGACATTGCCAAAGAGCTAGAGGCAGCCGCGCTTGCCGACAGCTACTTCATCGAGCGCAAGCTTTACCCAAACGTTGACTTCTACACCGGCGTTATTTACAAGGCGCTTGGCTTCCCGCCTCGCATGTTCACCGCACTGTTTGCAATGGGTCGTCTACCAGGATGGATTGCCCACTGGCGCGAGATGAACATCGATGCAGCGACCAAGATCGGCCGCCCACAGCAGATCTACGTTGGCGAGCCAGAGCGTTCGCTAAAGGGATTCTTCGGCTAGTCCGAAACCAAAAAGACCTCCACTTCGGTGGAGGTCTTTTTTATTGCGTCAAACCCAGGTGGCTTCGAACTAGATCTTGTTCAGCCAGAAAACGGTCGTATCTCCATATGACTTCTCTTCGTCGAGCTCAAGCTCGGCAGGAAGTTCAGGCATTCCGGTTCGGCTAGAGCGCTCAAGCATCACGGTTGCGTCTTTGGCAAGCCGAGGAACCAGCGCAACAAGGTTCGCCGCTACTTCTTCGTTGGTGATCTCGTATGGCGGGTCGATGAAGACCACATCGTATTCGAGGTTGTCGGTGCTCAGGAACGAGGTGACGGCCTTGTTGGCAACCTTGGTTACCTGGTCAAAGAAACCTTCTTTTTCCATGGCCTTCTGAATCATCTGACTGTTCTTGACACATACCGCTGCGGCCTGGCCATCGCGCTCGACCATCATTGCGTAAATTGCCCCGCGGCTAATCGATTCGAGGGCAAGGGCGCCGGTGCCGGCATACAAGTCGAGAACTCGCTTGTTGTCGACCAGGTCACGCGCCTGAAGGCGGTTGAAAATAGCCTCGCGAATGCGGTCGCTGGTTGGTCTGGTTGCTTTGGCTGGGCTGGCGAGTTGTCTCGAGCCGGCAATGCCACTAATGATTCGTGTCATAACCCGCCAAGCCTACCGCCACAGGGCTGTCTGTCGGCGAAGATAGTTAGATGCTGCTTCCTTTGCAACCTCTAGACCGTGTGCTCGGTGACCGCACGGCAAAGTCGTTTGCAAAGCACCTGGGTCTCAAAACCGTTGCCGATTTGCTCACACATTTTCCACGCCGGTATGCCACCCGTGGCACGCTGACCCCGATCTCTGAGATTCCGATTGGCGAGCCGGCCACCGTGGTCGCCGACATTCTCGAGGTTCGCGAACGCCGCATGAAGGGCCGAAACGGCAGCATTCTTGAGGTGCGCATCACCGATGGTCATGGCCACATGAGTCTCACGTTTTTCAATCAGGCCTGGCGTCAAAAAGAACTGCGCGCGGGCATGCGAGGACTCTTCGCGGGCAAGGTCGGCAGCTACCAAGGCAAGCTCCAACTGGCTCACCCCGACTACGAACTTTTTCCAGAAGAAATCAGCGACGCCGAGGCCAAGCGCTGGGCAGACCTGCCGATCCCGATTTATCCCGCGGCGAGCGCCGTAACCACCTGGGCCATTCAGCGCTCGCTTGCGATAGTGCTCGACACCGTTGGCGAAATCGTCGACGAGCTGCCGGTTGAAGTCATCAAGGCAAACAAACTCATGCCGCTCGCTGAGGCGATCGAAAAAATACACCGCCCTGAAACCCACGATGACTGGCATGCCGCACGAGGCACCCTCAAGTACCACGAGGCATTCATGCTTCAGGCAACGCTTTTGACTAGGCGTATCGCCAACCAGCACACCAAGGCAACTCCGCGCCAGGCTAAGTCGGACGGCTTGCTTGCGCAGTTCGATAAAACTCTTCCGTTCACCCTCACCAATGGCCAGGTCGAGGTCGGCAATCAGATCGCCGAAGACCTAGCCAAAACGCATCCGATGAATCGCCTGCTTCAAGGCGAAGTTGGTTCGGGTAAAACCCTGGTCGCTGTTCGAGCCATGCTCGCGGTTGCCGATGCGGGTGGCCAGTCGGCCCTGCTTGCGCCAACCGAGGTTCTTGCCGCTCAGCACTATCAATCGATTGCCAAGAGTCTGGGCGAAGACCTGGCCCGCGAGGTTGGCTTGACGTTGCTCACCGGGCAGATGAACACTGCCGATCGCAAGCGTGCTCTGTTGCAGTTGGTTAGTGGCAAAGCCCAGATCGTGGTTGGCACCCACGCGTTGATTGCCGACAAGGTTGAGTTCGTTGACCTTGGTTTGATCGTGATCGATGAACAGCACCGTTTTGGTGTTGAACAGCGTGAGGCCCTTCGCCTCAAAGGCAAGCTGCCGCCGCACGTGCTCACCATGACTGCCACACCGATTCCGCGAACCCTTGCCGTGACTGTGTTTGGTGACTTGGATGTTTCGACCCTCACCGAACTGCCTGCCGGCCGTCAGGGCATCACAACCCACGTGGTTCGCCTAGAGCAATCTGCTCTGGTTGCTCGCACCTGGCAGCGCATCGCCGAAGAGGTAGGCAATGGTCGTCAGGCATTCGTGGTTTGCCCTCGCATCGACGAAGACGACCCGGGCGAGGAGCTCATCGAATCGGGTGGCGTTGCCGACTATGAACCGATGTTCTCAGACGGCACCGATGAGTCGGCGGCCGAGATGGCCAAGAAGCCAAAGCAGTTGCTCGCCTCGGCCATTGGCATGACCGAAAGCCTGCGCAACATCCCGGTGCTTTCAAAGCTGCGTATTGAAACTCTGCACGGTCGAATGAGCGCCGAAGAGAAGGCCGATGTGATGGGGCGCTTTGCCGCCCGCGAGATTGATGTGCTGGTGTCGACGACGGTTATCGAAGTTGGCGTTGATGTGCCCAACGCCACCGTGATGGTGGTGCTCGATGCTGATCGCTTCGGGGTTAGCCAGCTGCACCAGTTGCGTGGTCGTGTGGGCCGTGGTGGCAATGCCGGCCTTTGTTTGTTGCTGACTTCGGCCGAAGACGATTCATTGGCTCTCGAGCGTGTGAGTGCCGTGGCAAGTACGCTTGACGGTTTTGAGTTGAGCGAGATCGACCTCGAACTTCGTCGCGAAGGTGATGTATTGGGTCAAACCCAATCTGGTGGGCGTTCGAGCCTCAAGCTGTTGCGTGTGATCGCCGATGCCAAATTGATTCAAGCGGCTCGAGTCGCAGCCGAGGCCATTTTGACCGCAGACCCAACTCTTGAAAAGCATCAGGCGCTCGCCGAATCACTTCGTCTCGAAGATGATGCTCGGCAGGCCAATTTAACCAAGGGTTAACAAACGCCCCTTTTGTCAAACACCCAGCTCGGCTAACCTTGAGGCATGTCGCACATCGCCGTTTATCCAGGTTCATTCGACCCAATCACGCTCGGTCACCTAGATGTTGCCAAGCGCGCTGCGCGTTTGTTCGACGAGTTGCACATCGTTGTGGTGCACAACCCGGGCAAGACCCCGAGGTTTTCGAGCGAAGAGCGAGTGCAACTTATTCAGGCGAGCCTTGCCGAAATGGGTGTTTATGCCAACGCTCGAATCAAGGTCGACACCCTCGATAGTGGCCTTTTGGTCAACTATTGCCGCATGGTCGGCGCAACGGCCCTGGTCAAGGGCTTCAGAAACAATGTTGATCTCGACTACGAATTGCCGATGGCGCTGGTCAACCGCGATCTTGCCGAGGTCGAAACGGTTTTCATACCAGCCAACCCAGAGCATGGGCAGATCTCTAGCTCGTTGGTCAAGCAGGTTGCCGACCTTGAGGGTTCGGTTGGCAAATATGTAACCCAGGCGGTCGCGCGTGCGTTAGCCTCTTCTTCGGCCAATCGAAAGAAAAATAGCTAATGAGCACCGCTTCACCCTATGTAATCCCAGTGCACGACATCATGCACAAGGCTGGCGCTATGCGCGAGTTCAAGCTTGATATCGAGGTTCCGAGCGCGCTTGGCGATGCGATTGTCACAGTTTCTGAGGGCACCGAGCTTGATCTTGACCTGCGTTTAGAGTCTGTTCACGAGGGCATTTTGGCTACCGGAGAGGTGTTTGTCGACGCCGAGGGCGAGTGCAGCAGATGCCTCGATCCGCTAATCGTGCCAATTGAGGTGGATTTTCAGGAACTTTTCGCCTATTCTTTAACCAACGAGGATGATTTTGTCGTTGACGATGAACAGATCGATCTAGAACAAGTCATTCGTGACGCGGTAGTTCTGAGCCTCCCGTTCCAACCTGTATGTCGCAAAAACTGTCTAGGTCTATGCCCTGACTGCGGTGTGAAGTTGGCTGAGAACCCGCACCACGTGCACGAAACCGCGGCAGACCCGCGTTGGAGTGCGCTAGAAGAGCTTAGAAAAAAGGAAGAGTAAGACCATGCCAGTACCAAAGAGACGCCTCTCTCGTGCACGTACCCACGCACGTCGTTCACAGTGGAAGGCCGCCGAGGTTACCTTGGTCAAGACCGTAGAGAACGGCAAGACCGTCTACAGCCTGCCTCACCGCGCAAAGCTTGTAGAAGACTCAGCCGGCAACGCCTTGTTCCTTGAGTACAAGGGCCGCAAGGTCGCCGACGCTTAAGACTTTTTGAAGTCAGCGATGAACCTCGACGTTCTAAGCAACCGCCTAGGCGTCGAGATCGAGCCTCAACTGCTCGAGCTCGCATTGACTCACCGCTCATACGCTTATGAGCACGGCAATAAACCCAACAACGAACGTCTCGAATTTCTCGGAGACTCGGTGTTGGGTTTTGTCGTTACTGCACACATTCACGACCTGCTTTCTGATTTGCCCGAGGGTGAACTGACCAAGGTCAAGAACGCCGTGGTTTCGGCCAGGGCGTTGGCTGGCGTTGCCACCGAGCTGGGCCTCGGCGAATTCTTGCTGCTTGGCAAAGGCGAAGAACAAACCGGTGGCCGCGAAAAGGCAAACCTGTTGGCCGATGCCTTCGAAGCACTTCTAGGTGCTGCCTATGTTTCCAAGGGGCTCGACG